>FWWL01010317.1_pt1 | contig 10837 bp, 8 predicted proteins | sample 2228331 | NCBI WGS metagenome assembly FWWL01 (sample SAMEA103939775, study PRJEB20133) | metagenome
TGGGGGCTACGTGATGGGTCGGCTTTTTGAGCCCACCTTCTTTGCCACGGGCTTACCCATATCGGAGGCCTACTGGGCACAGGAGAAGGTTGGAGGCCAGACCAAGTGGGTGTTGATACAGCTGTACGAGAGGAGGGTTCTGACCTTCACACCCGACAACCCGCAGGGCTGGCAGGTGGAGATGGGCAGCATCGGTCGGCACTACTACCAGTGGCGGTACGGCCACTGAGGGATGTCCTTGGACTTGACGGTCCCGAGCGGGTTCAGAGCCTGGATGGGCAGGACTTGAGGTGCTGTCTGATCTGGAGACCAACCCTAGGGGGGTCAGGGCAACGTGCAGTTGGCCTTGGTCCTAGTTTTGCCCCAACCCAGCACGCTGGGTGTGCGTGGGGGACTTGCGACCTGGGCCACTTGTGAAGGTGGCTAGCCTGCCACGAGGGAAGACAGTGGGCCTGTCGGTCCCGGGCCAGTGGTTCTGGCCATGGCGTGGATCGCGTGTGGCGGGCCTGGGTCGACCCGAGCAGGCCAAGGGAGTTGCTGGCGCACACTCCGCAGGGCCTTCGATGTATCGGGTAGGCAAGCTGGCGAAGGTGCAGTTGACCATGTTTATGGGCTAGGTGCCCCTCCTACCCGATCGGCATGGAGGTGGGGCAGAGGGCTGACGGTGTGTAACTGGATCTAAAGTCGGTGCGCGTCCATGGGCGCTGACAGGGCCAGCCGGCGCCGTTGTCAACCTGTCGGGGCTCTCCCCAGGTCCTTAGTGATCTCTGAGACTGGTAACAGTCGTGCTCTCCGCAGGACCTGGGGCTGGGTCTATCCTAGCCCCGCAGGGCTTTTGCGAGGAAAGTTCGGCCGGGTGGCCGACGTCCTGCTCGTTGCCTTCTGGGCAGCCGGGGTTGCGCCGAACGCGGGGCTTGAAGGTACCCGCGCTGCCCGTTACAATACCCTTAGCCCTTCGGGGCTTTACAGTAGGCGCCGATCTCGAAGAGGAGGTTCGACCAGCATGGCTATCAGCCAAGCCCTGCACCAGGCCATGAACGACCAGATAAAGCACGAGCTTGCCTCGGCCTACCTGTACCTGTCCATGGCGGCCGCCTTCGAGGCCCAGAACCTGCCCGGCTTCGCCCACTGGATGCGCGTCCAAGCGCAGGAGGAGGTGGGCCACGCCATGAAGTTCTTCGATCACCTGTGCGACAGAGGCGCCAGGGTCACCCTGCAGGCCATCGATGCCCCACCATCCGAGTTCCCCACGCCCCTGGATGCTTTCCAGCGCGCCCTGGACCACGAGCGTTGGGTCACCTCCCTCATCGGCCAGCTCTACAAGACGGCCGTGGAGCAGAAGGACCTAGCATCCCTGCCCCTCCTCCAGTGGTTCCTGGAGGAGCAGATCGAGGAGGAGCGCACGGCCGAGCAGCTGGTGGAGACCCTCAAGCGCATCGACGGCAACTGGACCGGCATAATCGTGCTGGACCGCGAGCTGGCCGGCCGTAAGCCCGAGGGGTAGGCACCTACCCGTCCCTGCCGGTTAGCTCCCGATAGAGCTCCCTCAGCTCCTCCAGCTGGGGGAGCTCCTCTATACTCGATAGGCCGAAGTGGAGGAGGAAGCCCTCGGTGGTGCCGAAGAGGAGGGGCCTGCCAGGGGCCTCGGCCCTACCTACCTCCTCGATCAATCCTCGCTCCATGAGGCTCTGGAGCACCCCCCAGGAGTCCACGCCCCGAAGCGCCTCCACCTGGGCCCGGGTGACGGGTTGAAGGTACGCCACCAGGGCCAGGGTCTCCAGGGCGGCCCTGCTCAGTCGGGCCGGCCTGTCGGCGCCCAGAAACTTCTGGAGCAGCTCTCCTAGCTCCGGCGCCGTGGCCAGGAACCAGCCCGTCTCGGCCCTGAAGAGGCGTATCCCCCTCCCCTGCAGGTCCTCGGCCAGCTCCTTCAGCAGGTCCTCGGCCTCCTGGACCGAGCATCCCACGGCCCTGGCCAACTCCTGGGTGGAAAGGGGATCCGGGCTCACGAAGAGGATCGCCTCCAGGGCGGCCCTCAGAGCGCCTCTATCCATATCTCGCCGAAGGCCTCCTCCTGATGGGCATCCAGCACGCCCTGCCGCAGGAGTTCCAGCACCGCCAGGAAGGTGAGGATCACCTCCAGCCTGTCCCGGCACTGCTCCATGAGCTCTGAGAAGGGCACGCGGCCCCTCGTCTGCAGGGCCTCCCTCACGCGCTGTATGCACTCCTGCAACGTCACTGCCGTGTCCGGCTCGGGCCTGGGTCCCTCCGAGAGCTGGTTTAGGCGGCGGCGGGCCATATCGGCCAACCCTTCCAGGGGCACGGGCGGAATGCTGGGCGGTTCGGCCGCGCGCCGGGGCATCTGTCGCCTGCGGAAGCTCGTCCGTCCCCTGGCCTCTAGGGCCTCCAAGGCCGCCACGGCCGGCTGAAGCGCCGTGCGGACCTCTTGCCATCGCCGCAGGTCCGGCGCCGCGGCAACGGGTTCTGGCGGCGCCGAGGGTGGGGATGCCAGTGCCCTGGCCTTGGCCAGCACCAGCCGACAGCACAGGGCCACCAACAGGGCCTGCTGGCCCATATCGCCGAGGGAGTAGGCCAGGCACTGCCGCACCACCTCGGCCACGGGGATATCGGCGGGGGATATCAGCTGTCTATCCACCAGCAGGAGGAGGTCGCCCAGGGGGCCGCTGAAGAGGGGAAGGGTGAGCTGGATCTCCTCAGGGGATTGAGCCATCCAGCTCCCTCAGGAGGCGGAGGCGGGGGTCATCGGCGGGTTCCTGATGACACCGCACCAGCCTGGCCAGGGCCGGGTCGCCGCCGGCCGCCTCCACCAGCTCAGCCCCGAGCCTTGGGTGGTGGGCCAGCAGGTAGAAGCCTGTGAGGCGGGGCTTGCCTTCGGCACCTTCCAGCCATCGCCTCACCCCAGGAAGGAGGGAGAGGAGCACGTAAGCCGTGCGTTCCCACAGCCTCGGGGGCCTTGGGCCGGCTGCCTTGCCCACGTCGTGTAGGAGGGCCGCCTGCACCAGCAGGGGTTCGCCTATCCCCCTTTCCAGGACCGCCCTGGCCAGGGCCAGGGAGTGGGCCTGGTCCCTGAGGGGCATTCGCCAGAAGAGCCTGGCCAGTTCGGGCGGCAGGTAGGCCTCCACCAGGGCCCTGTCCTGCTGGGTCACTCTGGGGTTCAGGGAGCGTAGGAACTGCCGAACCCGATGCCCAGCTCCAGGCATCAGCCCAGCAGGATCCTCATCATGAAGTTATAGGGAGGAAAGATTAAATAGCGCCAGAGGATGCCGCCGCCGAAGAAGATGAGGGCCAGCAGTATGAACATCCCGTACTGTCTGAGGGGCTCCAGGGCCGCGGCGTACCTGGGGGAGAGGATGCCCGTCAAGATGTTGTAGCCGTCCAGCGGAGGAATGGGGATCAGGTTGAAGACGGCCAACGTTAGGTTGATGCTGATTATGGAGAAGACTATCGTCTCGATCTGGGGGTTGGAGGCCACATGCATCAGCTCCGGCAGCCTCAGGCCGGCGGCGAATACGGCTGCCACCAGCACGTTGGAGGCTGGCCCGGCCAGGGCCGTGAGGGCCATGCCCCTGTGGCGCCACCTGAGATTGTAGGGGTTGACGGGCACGGGCTTTCCCCACCCGATGACGGGCAGGCCCAGCGCCAGGAGCAGGAGCATGAAGAACCCCAGAGGATCGAAATGGGCTACGGGGTTGAGCGTGAGCCTCCGGAGGTATCGGGCCGTGTGGTCGCCCAGCACGGTGGCCGTCCATGCGTGGCTGAACTCGTGGATGGTCACGCCCAAGAGCAACCCTATCAGGCCGCCCAATATAAGGATGGGATCTGTCCTCAGTCCGAACACTCGCTATTGAGCCTGAAGATTCTCTGCGTCCATTATACGGCAGGCTCTAGGGCCCCGAGCCGCCCGTGAGCTGGACCAACTGGTCCAGCGCCTCCTGGAGGGCCTTGAGCTCCTGGCCGTAGCCGGCCCAGTCTCCCCTGCGGAGGGCTTCCTGGGCCCGCTGGTAGTGCTCCTGGGCCGCCTTGGCAAGCTCGGCGATCCGCGAGGGCAAGGACGGCGGAGGGCCGCCCGGGGCAGGCGGTTGGGTCGGGCCGGTGGCCACCTGGGTGCCGTAGAGGCTGGTGAGGGCCGCCTCCAGCGTGGGCTCCATGGCTATGCGGTTGCCTGTGACCACGATCACGCGCTTGAGCTCCGGGAGGCGGCTCTGCTCGGCCTGCAGGTACAGCGGCTCCACGTAGAGCATGGACCTGGCCACCGGGATGGCCAGGAGGTTGCCGCGGATCACCTGGGAGCCGCGCTGGCCCCACAGGGTTAGCTGGGCCGATATGGTGGGATCCTGATCGATCCGGGCCTCCACCTGCTGGGGGCCGTAGACCAGCCGGTCCTTCGGGAACTTTATGGCCACCAGCTCGCCGTAGTGCTCGCCGTCGTTCCGAGCGGCCATCCAGGCTATCATGTTGGGCCGGTTCTGAGGCGTGAAGGGTTGGAAGAGGATGAACTCTTCCGCCTGCCCGAAGGGCAGGCGCATGATCACGTAGTACGGCTCGACCGTCACTGTCTCGTTGGCATGGACCTCCAGAGGTATGCCCCATACGTCCTCCCTGTTGTAGAAGGCCTGGGGGTCCCCCATGTGGTACAGCCTGTAGAGTTCGGCCTGCACCGTGAAGAGGTCCTCCGGATACCGCAGGTGGGCCCGGATGCCCTGGGGCATCTCTGAAATCGGCCTGAAGAGGGAAGGAAAGATGCGGCTGTAGGCCTGCACCAGGGGGTCTGTGCTGTCGGCCACGTAGAAGGTCACGGATCCATCGTAGGCGTCGGTAACTATCTTCACCGAGTTCCGGATGTAGTTGAAGCCCCGCTGGGAGGGCTGGCTGAGGGGGTAGCGGTCGGTGATGGTGTAGGCATCGTGGATCCAGTATATGCGGCCGTCGACCAGGACCGCGTAGGGGTCCTTGTCCAGCACAAGGAAGGGGGCCAGCTCCTCCACCCTGTTCACGATGTTGCGCCGCCACAGCAGGAGGCTGTCCGGCCTCAGGTACTCACTGAGGATTAGGTTGGCATCGCCGAGCCTCAGGGAGAAGGCGAGCCGCTTGATGTAGCTGTCGAGAGAAATGCCGCGTTCGCCCTGGTACTGCGTGAAGACGTTCTCGTCGCCGCGGGGGTAGTCGAACTCCTGCTGGCCCGTGCGCACCACCACGTAACCATCCATGACTTCGCCGAAGTAGATCTGGGGCCGGTCCACCTTCAGGGTCCCTGTGGGGGGAATGTCCTGTAAGAAGAACCTGGGCAGTCCCTCGCCCACCACCTCGTTCACCGGGTTCATCACCAGCCCGTAACCGTGGGTGTAGACAAGCTTCTGGTTCACCCAGGTCTGGGCAGGGCCTGGCAGGCGGCTGGGGTCGATCTCCCGCACGGCCAGCATCACCTGACGGTAGCGGCCCTCGACGACGTAGCGGTCGATGTCGACGTCGTTGAACAGGTAGTAGGGCCGGATGGACTGGACCTGGTTGTAGGTCTGCAGGAGGGGCCTGTAGTCCCAGAGCCTCACGTTTTCCAGGGTTGCCTGGTTTGCCCGAAGGTCCTCGAGGGTCACGTCGGGCTCGGCGGGGTAGTCGATCTCGCGCACGGCGTCGAGCCTGTAGGCCGTGCGGGTGAACTTGATGCTGTTGCCAATATAGGGAGCCTCCTTGGCCAGTTCGCTGGGCCTTACCTCGAACCTCTGTACCAAGGCAGGATAGGCCGCGCCCACCAGCAGGGCGGCCGCCAGCCACAGGGCCATGGCTGCGGCCAAAAGGCCCGTGGCCCTGACCCTGACGTTGATCAGAAGGGCCGCTGCGGCCAGGAGCACCACCAGTGTGAGCACGTTGTTGGCAGGCCACTGGGCATTGATGTCCGTGTAGCTGGCGCCGAAAGCCGGCCCTCGCGTCGAGTAGACCAGGTCGAAGATGTCCAGCTGGTAGTTCCAGGCCAGCAGTATCAAGAAGGCCGCCAGCAATCCGGACAGGTGGGCCTTCATGCTGGGTGTGAGCACAAAGCGGAAGCCGGAGGCCGCGAAAGCGGCAAAATAGAGCCCCGCCGATACAACCAGCGACAGCACCGTAAGCCCCATCAGCCAGCCCTGGACCAGCCGCAGGAAGGGCATGACGAAGACATAGAAGGATACGTCCTGCCCGAAGTATGGATCGGCCACGCCGAAGGGCACCCTGTTCAGGAACAACAACAAGGTCTCCCAACTATCCGAGGCCAGCCAGCCTGCGAACAGGGCCACCAGGGCAGCCGCGCCGAAGGCCGGCCAGCCGGACAGCCAGGAGGCAGGGCCGGCCCGTCCCTGCGGCCCTGCCAGGGTGCCTCGGGGACCCAGCCTGCGCACCAGCCATAGGTTGACAGCCAGGGCTAGCAAGGTGACAGCGGCCCCAGCCCAGAAGGCCGCCCACTGGGCTGCCACTCTGGTCAGCAGGACCTGCTGGTAGCCCAGGGAGGCATACCACAGCAGGCTGGTATAGAAGTCCAGGAGGGGCGGGCCCAACAAAGCCACCGCTAGGACTGCCGCCAGCACCACAGCCCACCGCTTCCTCACCCCGAAGCGGGGCCCACCCCGCGGCCTGTAAGTCCATCGAAAGTATTCGCCGGGAATGCCCATGGAATGCCCTGTAGTTGGGTTTAGCGCCGGTCTGATCCGCCAGGACCAGCTGCTGCGCCGTACACCCGCGAATTGTACACCATAATGCCCTCTATCCGCCTGGGAGCCCTCCCACACCTCGGCTGGACCCCGGTCCCTCCGGAAAGGGGTTCCGCCGGCATCAGGAGGCCTGGGCAAGGGCCCTCGGCCCGGGTGCTGATGCCAAGCCCAGCGTGGCTTGGTCGGCTATGCCGTACGGCCCACCTGCCGGTGCCCCACGGCCTCAGCAGGCAACGAATCCTGCACCCTCTTCGGACAGGGGATTCGCCGAGCAGAAAGGCCGGAGGCTCTGCGGGTCCACTCGGACTACTGCCCTCGAGGGCGGTAGCCTGGCTCACCTTGCCGTCGGGGCGCCGACGGTGTGGATATGTCCAAAAGCCCCACGTGGGCGTGCTGGCAGCATGCGGGTCTCTTGAGCGGTTCGGGCGACCGGTCCGGGGCATGGGGCTGGCCCTTTTTGAGAGGGCAGACCCGCGCGGGAACGGCCGTGCCTGCCCTTCCGAAGTGCTCGGTGCCATGGCGCTTCGGGGCAGAACGGGAAGCGGAGCGGCCAGGGCTCCGCCGAGCAGCAAGGCGTGAGCTGTTGTGCGGCCAAGGGTCGGCGTCGGCCGGCCCTAGCAGGCTCCGTCCGGGGAGGTTCGGGATGAGGACGTATAATTCCTTAGCGATCCACGGCGAGGGTGATACATGGCTGAGAATCCGCTCCTAAAGCTCAAGGCCCTTGGACAGAGCATTTGGCTCGACTACATAAGCCGCGACATCCTGCTTTCGGGCGAACTGAAGCGGATGGTGGAGGAGGACGGGGTCAGCGGCGTGACCTCCAACCCTACCATCTTCGAAGGTGCCATTAGGGGCAGTTCCCACTACGACGAGGCGATCCAACAGCTTGCCCTGCAGGGGCTGGACGCCCACGCGATCTACGACCGCATAACCGTCGAAGACGTGCAGATGGCCGCCGACCTCCTGCGGGGTGTCTACGAGAGCACTGAGGGCGATGACGGCTACGTCTCCATAGAGGTTTCTCCCCACCTGGCCAGGGACACCGAGGGCACCATAGCTGAGGCACACCGTCTCTGGCAGGCCGTTGCCAGGCCCAATGTGATGATAAAGGTGCCAGGAACCAAGGAGGGCCTGCCCGCTATACGCCTTCTCACGGCCGAAGGGGTGAACGTCAACGTCACCCTCCTCTTCGGCCTGCCTCGCTACCGCGAGGTTGTCCAGGCCTACATCCAGGGCATAGAGCACAGGCTGGCGGCCGGCAGGGATGTGCGCCAGACAGCCTCGGTGGCCAGCTTTTTCCTCAGCCGCATCGACGTGATGGTAGATCCCATGCTGGACGAGATCATCCGCCAGGGCGGCCCAAAGGCTGAAGTAGCGGCCACCCTCCGGGGCGAGGTTGCCGTGGCCAGCGCCAAGCTGGCTTACCAGATCTATAAAGAGGTCTTCCATTCCGACCAGTTCCGCAGGCTGAGCGCCAGGCCCCAGCGGGTGCTCTGGGCAAGCACCAGCACCAAGAACCCTGCCTACAGCGACGTCAAGTACGTGGAACCGCTCATAGGGCCGGAGACCGTTAACACAGTGCCCCAGGTTACCCTCCAGGCCTATCGGGACCATGGCGATCCTGCCCCCAGGCTCGAAGAGGACCTGGACCGCGCCCGATGGGTGCTAGGGAAGCTGGCCGACGTGGGCATAGACATCGATGAGGTGACCCAGCGGCTCGAGGACGAGGGCATTGAGAAGTTCGCTCAGTCCTACGATAAGGCCCTCGCGGCCGTCGAGGAGAAGAGGAGGGCTATCCTTTCTCGGGTGGGCCGTCCGGCCTGAGGCCGCCGTGTGGAAGGGGCATCGACCTTGCGGGCATCGGCACAGCCGTGCCTTGCCCTGGGCGGGGATCTCCGTGCCCTCGAGGGGGTTTCACTTTCCGGGCGCCCATGCTGTGGCCATCCGTAGGGCGTGGGATCGTCCCCGCGGTATCCTGCCCATGGATGGGAGGCCGGCCCGAGAGTTGCCCGGCGCACTCCAGTCACCGAGGCTTTCCCCTCAGGAGATCGGTCGGGGGTCGGAGCTGGCTAGAGGCGCCGTATTGGCGAAGCCAGCCCATCTGCCGGAGACATCTACCTGCCGATCAGGTCCTCGCGGCCGTGGGCGGCGCGCAGGGTGAGGCGCACCTTGCGGCGCTGGGCGGCAGCCTCGAGCTCCCGGCGCTCCTCGTCGTCCTCGGCCAGGAGGGGAGGCACGGGCGTCGGCCTGCCCTCGTCGTCCAGGGCCACATAGACCAGGTGTGCCGTCGAGGTATGGACCCGCTGTCCCGTCAGAGGGTCCTCGGCCTCGACCCTCACCGTGACCTCCAGGGAGGTGCGGCCCACCCCTGTCACCTTTGCCGTGGCTGTAACTATGTCGCCTATGTGCACAGGGGCATTGAAGCTCATGCTGTCCACAGCTACCGTGACCACCGGGCGGCGGCAGTGCCGCATGGCCGAGTAGGCGCCCGCCACGTCCACCAGCTTCATGATGGAGCCGCCGTGGACATTGCCGTACACGTTGGCGTCGGTGGGCTGCATGACCTGCGTCATAACGAAGAGCGATTGGCTCATCGGCCTCGGCTCCATAGTGCCGTAACCCCCATCGGTAATGCCCTGTGAGCTTACCACACGGCCTGCCCGCAGGCTCTTGGCCCCTCCCGGCCTCCGAAATTCCTGCCGCAGGCAGACCGACAGCGGCGCGGAGTTGCCTGTCGCCGCAGGACGGCGGAAGGGCTATGGGGCCGGCCTGGGCATAACCGCTTCGAGGGAAGCTATCCCGGTACGCCGGTCCGATCCGGGCGATTTACGACCCCGGAGGCGAATATCTAGCCTTTGGAGCCAGGGGTTCCGGATCTGCCCGTAACCTGCAGGGCGGCGAAAGCAGCTCTCAGCGTCTGCCCCTGGCCCTGAGCAGCTTCGCTCGGTAATACTTGATGGCCTTGCGCTTCTTGGCCGACTGGAACTTCGGCGGTATCCTCACCTTTCGCTTCCTGGGCATGGTCCAGACCGTGCACATCGTATGTGGCTTCGAGATCCGTCTTACGGGCTCGAGGCCGCCGGGGGCCGGCTCTTCCTCTCATCTCGGCCCTGGCAGGCCACCCTTGTCGGGGGTGTGCCACCGATTTTTGTAGTGTAAGGCCGGCGCCCTTTGCTGTCAACCACTCCCCGCGCGAGGCAGGGCTTTCTCGTTTCGGCGCGGCTGGGCTGTGACGGGGGCCGGTCGTTTTGCTTGGCAACGCCGTGCCGAAAGGCTCCGTGCTCCGAGCGCCGCCCCGCCATGGAAGCCAGAGGGCCCTGGAAGTAGGGCAGGAGACCGTCGCCAAGTGGCAAGGGCCGTTACGGCCGAGGTTGGCCCGCCTCCGGTGCAGGCTGTCAGGGAGAAGATCGGCGGGCAGCCAGGCTGGCTGCCGTTGGCCCAATCGAAGAACTCGTACGCCGCACGGCCAGCGGTGACAGGCGAGGCCGCTCCACAATGCGCAGATGGGCGCCGACGCCCCGCGAGGCTGGCCGTACCCCTCGCCATCCAGCCCCGCGGATACTGACGGTGCCAGGTCCGACGGGGCTGGGCAACCACGCTCCGAAAGAGGGCGGCCATCGAAAGCGTGGTCAGCCTCCATGGAAGTGCTGATCCGGCCCCTTGCCAGAGGGCCTAGAGCTCGGGCCTTCGGCCGGCATGCTGTAGGGCGAAGGCGGGCCACGCCAGGAGCCCGGTGCTGAACCCGGGCCTCCGCCTGCCTTGGCAGGCGGAGGGTACTTGGGGCCAGAGGGCGCACCGCAGACGGACCGAGGCAGACTGAGCTGTTGAAGGCTGTGCAAACCCGCAGTAGTGGAGCAACCGCTACTGCCCTGGCGAGGATAAGCTTGTGATCTGATCGGCAGCGTGACGGCGTATCCGGGCTTTGGCGCGCCTGACGTTGCCGGCGCGGCCCAGGTCCAGCCGTGCTGAGCCCTCGAAGGCCGTAAAAGCTGGAAAGCGGGGCATGTTCTCCGCTGGCCTTGACAGCCCTGTTGGGCTGTGCTAGTATGCGGTCAACAACTGAATAGGCACTGGTGCCAGTCGGCTTAAAAGCGAAGTCCGGTGAGAATCCGGCGCTGTCCCGCAACTGTGATGAGGCCTCG
>FWWL01010318.1_pt1 | contig 10836 bp, 13 predicted proteins | sample 2228331 | NCBI WGS metagenome assembly FWWL01 (sample SAMEA103939775, study PRJEB20133) | metagenome
CTGGCCGCCGAGCCAGGCGAGCGTGTGCAATTTGACGATGTCTTGATGCTTGTCGGATCTGAGGTCGTCGTCGGCACCCCGCGCGTTGCTGGAGCCGCTGTACTTGCCGAGGTTCTCGATCAAATTCGGGGCGAGAAAATCATCCATTTTGTCAAGCGCAGGCGCAAACACAGCTCACAGCGCACCAAGGGGCATCGACAATATTTGACGGTGGTCAAGATCGCGGAGATCCTGCCAACAGGCGCAGAGGCAACGGGTGTGAAGCGCGCAATTGGCACCGGCGCCCCGCAAGCGGTGATCACCGCGGCCCAGGCCACAGACCAAGCCCTCGCACAGGAGTAAAGCCATGGCGCACAAAAAAGCTGGCGGTTCTTCGCGCAACGGCCGCGATTCAGTTGGCAAGCGGCTTGGCGTCAAGATTTTTGGTGGGCAGAAGGTGCGCGCGGGCAACATCATCGTCCGCCAGCGCGGCACCGTGCATTGGCCTGGCCCCGGCGTCGGGATGGGGCGCGATCACACCTTGTTTGCCCTGACCGACGGCATCGTCTCGTTCCGCCGTGGGCTCAAAGGTCGAAGCATCGTATCGGTGACACCGCTCGCCACCGGTTCTGCGAACGAGGCCGCGGAATGAGCTGAAGAAAATCCTTCACGCTTTTCGAGCACTCTCGGGGCCGGTGGAACCCTCAACCGGCCCCGATCTTTTTTGCTCTGCACAACGCCAGTTGCGTGCTTTTTCTTTGGTGCTGCCATGAAACCCTTCGAGATGGCCCTGCTTTCCTTACCCTTGCCGGAGATACGCACCCCGCGCCTGCGGCTGCGCGGGTTGGTTGCGGCCGATGCCCTGCCGATTGCACTTTATGCGGGAGATCGCCGTATTGCTGAACAGACGCGCTCCATTCCCCATCCGTTGCCCGAAGGCGCAGCGCAAGCCTTTGTCGCCCGAATGCTTTCGCCTGCGCGCGATCGCGATGTTTGGGCAATCGATGCCGGTGAGGGTTTGATTGGCTTGATCTCGCTCAAGCCCCTTGGGCAAGGGCAAAGTCAAATTGGCTATTGGGTAGCCCCTCAGGCGTGGAACACAGGAATTGCCTCCGAAGCGGTGAGGGCCCTTGTTGCGGCCAATCCGCATGCGGCACGCACTTTATTTGCCGAGGTTTTTCAAGACAATCCGGCCTCAGCTCGTGTTCTCACGAACGCAGGCTTTGACTATATCGGTGATGCCGAAGCCGCTTGTCTCGCGCGCGGGGGCAAAGTGCTTCCAACGTGGACATACCTGCGGCGGATGCCGTGAGGCTTTGCGCCGAGATTTTCGAGAGATCATCCTGCGTGCAGCGTGCTTTGCTCGCGCGATGGGGATGAAGCATTGGTACAAAGCACGTTGTCTGAACGATCAGTGCGGGGCTTGTGCGGCTTTTGGTGGGCCATTATCGGTTTTTGATGACGAGGTTTTGCTATGAAATTCCTTGATCTTGCCAAGGTGATTGTTCGCTCTGGCGCAGGCGGCGCGGGCTGTGTTAGTTTTCGGCGCGAGAAATTTATCGAATTCGGCGGGCCTGACGGTGGCGATGGTGGCAAGGGCGGCGATGTCTGGGCGGAATGCGTGCCCAATCTCAACACGCTGATTGAATACCGGTATCGACAGCATTTTTTTGCCGAAAACGGCCGCCCGGGAATGGGCCGGCAGCGGACGGGCAAAGATGGCAAGGATGTGGTTCTGCGCGTGCCTCCGGGAACGGAGATCTTAGAAGAGGATGGCGAAACCTTGGTCGCTGATCTCACCGAGCCTGGCCAGCGCGTGCTTCTTGCCCGTGGGGGAAATGGGGGGTGGGGAAATTTGCGCTTTGTTGGCCCCACAAACCGCGCCCCTCGCCACGCTAATCCCGGCCAGCCTGGGGTGGAGCGGGTGTTGTGGCTCAGGCTCAAGCTCATTGCCGATGCCGGCCTTGTTGGGCTTCCGAATGCAGGAAAATCAACCTTCCTCGCCGCGGTTTCGAACGCGCGGCCAAAGATTGCCGATTATCCGTTTACCACCTTGCATCCGCATCTTGGCATGGTTGGGATCGATGGGCGAGAATTTGTCTTGGCCGATATTCCAGGCTTGATCGAAGGAGCGCATGAAGGCCGCGGCCTTGGTGACCGCTTTTTGGGCCATGTCGAACGCTGTGCGGTTTTGTTGCAGCTCGTCGATGGCACATCGGATGATGTCGCGCGGGATTTTACAATCATCGACCATGAGCTCAAGCAATATTCGCCCGCGCTGCACCAAAAGCCGCGGCTTGTTGCGCTGAACAAAATCGATGCCCTTGACCGCGAAGCCGTCACTGAAAAGCTCGAGGCGCTTCGGCGTGCGGTGGGCGAGAGGCTGGTCTTTCCGGTTTCTGCAGCAACCGGGGCAGAGGTCAAACCGTTGCTGCGCGCACTGGTCGAGGCCATTCAGGCTGTGCGCGCAGCGGAGGGCGCAGCAAGGGTTGAGGCTTGATCATGACCGCTCTTGCGCAAGCATCCCACCCCGTGCGGCCCAACCTTGCTGAGGCGAAGCGCCTTGTTGTGAAGGTGGGATCAGCGCTTTTGGTTGACCCCGAAGGCGGGTTGCGCGCGGCCTGGCTCAGGGGCCTTGCCCAAGATATCGCCGAAGCGCGCGCGCGCGGCAGCGATGTGGTGCTTGTTTCGTCAGGGGCCATTGCGCTTGGCCGGCAGGTTTTGAGGCTTCCGGCGGGGGCTTTGCCGCTTGAACGCGCGCAAGCCGCCGCCGCTGTGGGCCAGATCCGGCTTGCCCGGGCATGGGAAGAGGCGCTTGCCCCGCACCACTTGGTCACAGGCCAGATCCTTGTGACGCTTGACGATACTGAAGATCGTCGGCGCTATTTGAACACGCGCGCCACGTTGACCACACTGTTGCAGCTTGGGGTGGTGCCAATTGTGAACGAGAACGACACGGTTGCCACTGATGAAATCCGCTTCGGCGACAACGACCGGCTTGCCGCGCAAATTGCGGTGACGATTGGCGCCGATCAGCTTGTTTTGCTCTCCGATATTGATGGGCTTTACACCGCCGATCCGCATCGTGATCCCAAGGCCCGCCGGCTTGATCTTGTCGAGGTCATCACCCCCGAAATTGAGGCCATGGCAGGCGATCCGATCTCGGGCCTTTCGCGCGGCGGGATGAAAACCAAGCTTATGGCCGCCCGCACCGCAACAAGCAGCGGCTGCGCGATGGCCATCGCATCGGGCCTAATCGAGCGCCCCCTTAAGGCGCTCATCGAGGGTGCGCCCTGCACCTGGTTTGCACCCCATGGTGATCCGCAAGCCGCGCGCAAACGTTGGATTGCAGCGATGAAGCCGCGCGGAGTGCTACGGATCGACGCCGGAGCGGCTGCTGCCTTGCGGGGCGGAAAATCGCTCCTGCCCGCGGGGGTGACAGCTGTTGAGGGGCGCTTCGGCCGCGGCGAGCCGGTGTTGGTGCTTGCGCCCGATGGAACCACCTTGGGCATCGGCCTTGTGCGCTACACTTCCGCTGAGGCGCGCGCGATTGCTGGCCAGCAAAGCGACAAGATTCCCGCAATTTTGGGCTATCCGGGCCGATCCGTCCTCATCCATCGCGATGACCTTGCGATTTGACGCAAGGGGATGCGCACCGCCTCTGCTGCCGGCCCAAGAAATCCGCAGGGACCATGCGCTGGCTTGCGGCTTGCCCGCCCGTTGCGGGCAGCAAGCGCACAGAACCGCAAAAAGCCCTCTGGCAGACGCGGGTTGAAGCGGCTAAAGGCAAGCCAAAAGCGAGGGAGCGTGGAATGGATGGAGCCATCACCGAGTTGATCGATGAAATGGGGCTCAAGGCGCGCGCGGCGGCAGAGGTTTTGGCCGAAACACCCGCTGAACAACGCGCGCGGGCGCTCTTTGCCGCCGCAGAAACGCTTTGGGACCGCCGCGGAGAGGTTCTTTCCGCCAATGCCGAGGACCTCGAGGAAGCGCAGGCGCGCGGGATTGGGGGCGCGATGCTTGACCGGCTCCGGCTCGATGAGGCGCGGCTCAAAGGCATTGTCGCGAGCCTTCGGGCAATTGCCGAGCAGCCTGATCCTGTTGGACAGGTGATCGCATCCTGGACGGTTCCCTCAGGGCTTACCATCGAGCGGGTGCGGACGCCAATTGGCGTCATTGGGGTGATCTTTGAAAGCCGCCCGAATGTAACCGCAGATGCCGGCGCCTTGTGCCTGAAGGCCGGCAACGCCGTGATCCTGCGCGGAGGGTCAGAAAGCCGACGGTCTTCGGCCGCCATTCACGGCGCGCTGGTTAAGGGACTTCACTTGGCAAACCTGCCTGAGGCAGCGATCCAGCTTGTTCCCACCCCTGATCGAGTGGCCGTTCATGCCATGCTGCGCGCGACGCGGTGGTTTGATGTGATTGTCCCGCGGGGTGGAAAAAGCTTGGTGGCCTTGGTACAAGCGGAGGCGCGGGTACCGGTTTTTGCCCATCTTGAAGGGATCTGCCATGTTTATGTTGACCGCGCTGCTGATCCTGAGAAAGCGCGCCGAGTGGTCCTTAATGCCAAAACCCGCCGTCCGGGAATTTGTGGCGCGGCGGAATGCGTTTTAATCCATCGTGCGCTCGTCGATGGCTTGGGCGCGCAGGTAATTGCAGATCTGATCGCTGCGGGGGTTGAGGTGCGTGCGGGCGAGGGTCTCCAGCATCTGCCAGGCGTCGTGCCCGCCGCTCCAGATGATTTCGGGCGGGAATTTCTGGATATGATCATCGCTGCGGCAGTGGTGGATGACGTCGATGCCGCGATTGCCCATATTCGGCGGTTTGGCTCCCAGCATACCGACGCCATCATCACTGAGGATCATGCGGCCGCAGAGCACTTCTTGCGCCGGGTCGACAGCGCGATTGTGCTGTGGAACGCCTCGACGCAATTCGCCGATGGCGGCGAATTTGGCATGGGCGCCGAGATCGGCATTGCAACCGGGCGGCTGCATGCACGCGGCCCCGTCGGGGCGGAGCAGCTCACAACGTTCAAATATCGCGTCATCGGCAACGGCACCTGCAGGCCCTGATCGGGCGCAGGAAGGGATGAGGTCAAGGGGCTCGGACCTTGCTCGCCAAGATGCGCCAAACCCGCCATGAGCAAGATTTTTTTTGCGTGGGACGCCTTGTAAAAAAATTTGCGTGAGCGCCGGGTTTGCCGCAGAAGAGAGGGGGCGCTGCCCCCTCTTGGCCTGCGGCCAATTCACCCCCGGGATATTTGGAGACGGAAGAAGGAGGAGGCGATGCTCTCAACCTTGGGGGAGCGGTGACGAGATGCTTTGCCGGGGCACTTGCGCGGTTGTAACGTTACCGCTGTTAGTGGAAACCGGTTTGAGCGAATTTTCAGGGTTCGGCACTGTGAGGCACGCGCATAGAGGCGGATCAGTCATTTGGCGGGGGGCGATGAGGGTGTCGAGGCCGTTCGGTGCTGAAACGGGGCGTGTTGGTGAGCAAGAGCGGTTTTCGGACTTTGCGGGAAAAGGCGACGCCGACCTTGCCCAACCGCAGCGTCAAGGTGCGATCGTAGCCGGCTTTTGAGCCGATGGTAAAACCACACGCCAACCGCATTTTTGCGCGATCGGCTTTTCGTAAGGGGCGCTGGTGCCGTTGCGGATGCGAACGGCGACGGTTGCAACGGGAGACCCTTGGCGTGCTGGCAAGCGTTGGTACGTCGGCGAGCAATTTCTTGTCCCGGCCCGTGGGCGGCTTGGCGATAGAGGGAACAAATGGGTCTCTTGCTTGGAAGGGAAAGGCTGACCGCAGAAAACATCAGGCCCGGCACTCCAACGGGTCTCGCGAGGGGAGCAAGGCCGCTTAGCCTTTTTGCGCCGGGCTGCCGATGCGTTTGCAGGCATTTTGCAAACATGCCTGAGGTTTGCACCCGTTGCGCCGCAGCCTTGCAAGGTCAGAAAGGTGCGCGCGGCGGACCACGCCAGAATAGGCTAAGGTTCAGCGCAAAGGAAAAGCGCGCGCCGAAACAGAATTCGGCTCAGGAATCACCAACCACAAGAGAATGGTGGCGAGGCAGCAGGCGGAGAGGAAGAGGTCTGCGCAGCGGTCGTATCGGGTGGCGATCCATCGCCTCTCGTTGCGGCGGGCGAACATGGTCAGGATCCGCTGGCGTTCTTTGTCAACCGCGGCGTTGTCTTCGACAGACACCATTCGCGCCTTCCGGGCCGGGATGCAGGGGATGATGTGCGGACCGCTTGAAGGCCCGCTGGATTCAATGGGTCGGCCCCGGGATGAAGGGGATGATGGCTTGCGCGCGCAAGGGCTTGCGGAACAAGTCCGCATCCGAGTCGCGTTCGGCGCGGAGCGTCCTTCCCTTTGGCAGAAAGCCCAAGAGCCCACGCGCCGATGGCGTCCGTGATCTGCCTGACGGTCAGGAAGAAGGTCATCGGCCGCCCCAGAGCATCGGCCAAGGCGTGCTGGTTCGCGTTCAGGACGCCCTTTCGCGCCTGGTGAGGCGCTATACGCCAGTGCCCTCGAACCGGTGGCGAACGCTGGCTCTCCACTCTTTTGCGCCATGCGCGTCGCGCTGCATCGGTGCTGCGATCTTGCGCGCGCGTTCCGCCCTTCTTCCCCGCCGTGCGCGTTGCGGTGCGGGTTCCGGTGGGCCGCATCGATCATCACCGTCTCGGTCTTTGCTCCCTCAGCGGCCAGCTTCGTCAGAACCCGGGCACCTGCACCCATTCGGCTTGAGCGGTCCCGAAGGTTGGTAAGCGTCTTCGCTGGCCCTGAGCCCAAAGGCGCGTCTTGCCACCGGAACCCCGTGCGGATGATGACGATGATTTTGCACAGCACCCTTGCGCCTTGACCTGAAGCGTGCCGCTTCGTCGGGAAAGCGAGCCACTCTGGCGCTTGCTGTATCTCCTTACCTTCGGAAAATGGCGGCAGCCGCTGCACCGGCTCGTCCGTCAGTCAAAATCTCCCGTCAGCCAGAAAAATCGCTCATCGTGCTCTCTCGTTTTGCGAGCGTTCATCACGCCGCGGCACGTTCCTTAAGAATTAGAGGTCCTGAGCCTAAACGCACATCGTGAGGCTTTGCGGGGCAAGCACGATTTGAATTTTCCGTCCGGCCTCGCGGAGCGCGGCGCGAAGAAAGGTAAATTGAATCTGAGGGGCACGCAGCGTGGACGTGGCACCCAAGGAATCTTCCGCGCTGAGCAAAGGCCAGAGTTCCGGCTCAATTTTAAGTCGTGGGGCGGAGGCCTCAAGCCGCAACGCCTCGTCTCGACAAACGGCAAGGTGCCCACCCCAGGCCAATGCCGATTCGGCACAAAGGGCCATCAGCGTAAGAAGCCGTGCTTCCATCCGCGGCAGGGTGGGCGGAACGGTGAGGTCGAGTGCAAGTCTGCGTCCTCTTCCGAGTGCTTGGAGCGCTTCGGCAAGCGTTTGGCGGCTGACATCGCCCCCCCCTGAAACCGGTCCGAAGGCGAGACGGAACAAACGGATTCGATCAAGCGCCTGACCAATACTCTCACGCATCAACTGCGTTTCGGGAGTGTCCGGCGCACTCAAGCCCAAAAGTTCAAGACCATTGTTGACGGCGCCAAGCGGATTGGCAAGATCATGGCAAAGCCGTTGTGCAACAAGCTCGGCAAGAAGAAGGGCGGGATTTCCGGCTTCAAGGGGAGAAGAATGTTCAGGCATGGTGGGCAAAAAGCGCGCGTTTTAAACGAGCCGCTCAACGTTAACGGACCACAATGAACCTCGAACCTGGAATGATTGTGCATGCCCCGACGCGGCCGGAATGGGGCGAGGGCCAGGTGCAATCGGTTGTTGGCGAGAAGGTGACCGTCACCTTCGCGGAGGTGGGCCGAATTGTTCTTGATACGCGCATCGTTCACCTCGAATATCTGGCCCCGGACACCTACGATCAATGCTAGGATAGGCGGCGAAACCCGTCAACGCTAGGGCAAGCCTAAACTTATGTTTGCCATAAACTGTTGCAAGTGACGTCAGCATTGCCTAACCAAGCGTCACCTCAGCGAACACACAGGCCACAGCGCATGGGCCGCACGGCGACATCGATCCGCATGGACACGCTGTCAATGCAGCGAGCAAGCGGCGATGCACCTTTCCTCGTTGTCCGCTTGGCCGAAAGCCCCGACGATGTGCGGGGAGCGCAGCGGTTACGTTACCGGGTCTTTGTCGAGGAACTTGGCGCGCGGGGGGAGCTCGTCGATCACCAGGCGCGCCTTGAGCGCGATGCCCTTGACCCGTATTTCGACCATCTGATTCTGGTCGACACCCGAATCGATCCTGCAACGGGTGATCATGTGGTGGGCGCCTACCGACTGTTGACCGGCGAACAGGCCGAGCGAATCGGGCGCTTTTATTCCGACAGCGAATATGATCTTTCGGTTTTGCGGAAATCTGGGCGCCGGCTCGTTGAACTTGGCCGGTCGTGTCTACATCCGGAGTATCGCAAAGGGCCAGCCATGATGCTTCTTTGGGCAGGCCTTGCCGAATATGTTCTTGCCCGCGGTTTGGAAGTGCTCTTTGGGGTGGCATCTTTTCCAGGCGCCGATCCTTTAGCCCATGCCGAACCGCTCGCCTATCTCTACCATTGGCACCTCGCACCGCCTGAACTTCGCCCCAAAGCGCTCCCTCCAGGGCGGCAGGCGATGAATTTGCTCTCCAAGGAAACGGTCGACAAACGTGCGGCTCTTGCGGCAACGCCGGCGCTCATTCGCGCCTATTTGCGCCTCGGTGGGTTTGTTGGCGACGGCGCTTTTGTTGACCGCACCTTCAACACCACCGATGTTTGTCTGATTGTCGATACGGCGAATATGTCGCCACGGCATCATGATTTCTACGTCCGCAAGGCGACGGGCACTTAGAAGCTCATGCAGACAGCTGGTCCTGATCCGCGCCTCACGTCGGCTCTTGACCCCGAGGGTAGGAGGCAATTGCAAGCGCCAAGCGGGCCAACCTGGACCGGCACGGGCGAGCCCCCGCCTCACATTCCCATTGGCCCTTTGGGCTGGGGGCGGGTGGCCTTGCGCGGGATGCTTTTGGCTTGGGTGATTTTTGGCGGTCTTAGTGTCCTTCTCGTCCTTCGCCTGTTAGAGCGGCCGCTTTTTGGCCTTCAGCGCCCGATCACGCCTTGGATTACAGTTGGTGTCTGCCGCGTTGCGCTGAAAATCATCGGCCTGCGCACCCATTGGCTCGGACGGCCAAGGGGTCAGCGGGCGGCTTTTGTGAGCAACCACGTCTCATGGCTTGATATTTTCGTTCTGAATGCGGTCGTGCCGCTTTATTTCATCGCCAAAGAGGAGGTTGCACACTGGCCTGGGATTGGCTGGCTTGCGCGGGCAACCGGCACGATGTTCGTCAAGCGTGATCGCCGTGCGGCGGGAATGCAAGCGCTTGTGCTTGAAGCGCGCCTTCGTGCGGGGCACAGATTTGCCTTTTTCCCAGAAGGCACCTCAACCGATGGCCTGCGCGTGCTTCCGTTTAGGACAACGCTTTTTGCCGCGTTCTTCGGTCCTGAGCTCAGGGAAGAGCTCGAGGTCCAGCCGGTGAGCCTTGTTTACCAGGCGCCGCCCGCAGCGGATCCGCGCCTTTATGGCTGGTGGGGCGATATGGATTTCGCCACCCATCTTTGGGGCATTTTGTCTTTGCCGCGGCAAGGCTCGGTCAACGTCATTTTTCATGCCCCCCTCAAGGTGAGCGCATTTTTAAGCCGCAAAGAGCTTGCCCAAGAAGCTGAGCGCGTGGTGCGCGCGGGGCTCTTCGAGAGGCGCGAACGCACATTGAATAATGCCTTGCGTGCTGACCGGTGAGAAGGTCGCCAGCATAGCGGCGGCCGCACTTGCGCCCGCGCCATCCGGCGCCGCTTTCCCCTCGGTCTCGCTCAGCCTTGCTCAGGTTAGGATTGGCGCCGCAATCTCTTTGAGCGCCGCAATCGGGTTGTCAACGTGCCAAATTTCGTCGCCAAGCGCGAAGAAATCGACCCATTCAGAGAGCTCTTCAATTACGGCTCGGCTGATAAATCCCTCCGCCACAACGGGGACAGTGATCATCTCGGCCCACCAACTGAAAAGCGTGCGCTCAACCTGCTTTTCCCCGGCTCGACGGGGCGCGCCAACCGGCCCGAAGCTGACATAATCGGCCCCTGCTTCGGCCAACACCATCCCATCGTGACGGGTCGGAAAGGCAGATGCCCCAAGGATCACCCCGGGGCCAAGCCGCTTGCGCAAGGCTTTGACCCCCTTGGTTTCCCCGCGCCGCAAATGCACGCCATCAAGGCCGCAGTCGTTCACGAGCTCAGCGTGGCTTTCAATCAATAGCGGCACCGCGCGCGCCTCGACAATCGGCTTCAACCGTGCCGCAGCGCGGCGCAAATGATCGATGTCAGCGCTATCAAGGAGCCGCACACAGGCGATTGGCACCGCATCGAGCACACGCGCAAGCCACTCCGAAAATTGCTCAAGCGCAAAGACCCGCGGTGTCAATAAATAAAGCTGTGGCCGTGCCGGCTGCATGGGACCCAGACTGCAAGACCAAAAGGGATCGCCGCCATTATGCCAAAATGCGCCAAGACCGAACAGGCAACAAGGCCCCTAGCACACGCAAGACCATGTCGAGCCCCCAGAGCTTTCGTGCGCAGCCGCACATTTTGGCCCGTTGTGCGCTTAGGCCAGCGTGTTTCGTGCACCGAAACGATAATTTCGACTGGTCCAAATGGCCGGCGTTTTCGGTGGCAAGAAGGCTTTCTTTGAAAGCGCATGATCAAATGACAACAAAGTCGCTCTTCTTCCGTCTTCAAATATCCCGGGGGTGAATTGGCCCGCAGGGCCAAGAGGG
>FWWL01010319.1_pt1 | contig 10836 bp, 11 predicted proteins | sample 2228331 | NCBI WGS metagenome assembly FWWL01 (sample SAMEA103939775, study PRJEB20133) | metagenome
GTAGAGTTTTCTAAAAGCATAAAAGAAACTTAAAAGGATTTATTAGCATTGGCATTAGTGGAATTCATAGATAAGTATAAATAACAAATCGGTACTTTCGGTAGCACTAAAAAGGAATAATTTTTAAATATCATTGTGCCTATTAGAATTTTTAGACAAGTATAAGTAATTTTGCTTATACTTGTCTGTTTATGTGGCAAAAAGATACTTCATATCCTCAACGAAAGTAAAAATTAATGTGAATTACTAAAATTTTATAGTAAATGCAAAAACTCCTTGAAAGTTGGACAATCATGTATATAATAAATTTAACGATAGCGTGTAATTTATAAAGAATAAGGGGGATATTATGGCATTACAAAATATTATGAATGATATTTTTGAAAGCATTAGACCTGTATATACCAAAGCAAAAGATGATTATAAAAAAGTTATAACTAGCGACCTATATACAGATGTCTATGCAAAAAGAGAAAGAGATAAAATACTTAAAAATTTTAGAGAGCAAAAACAGAGCTTATATGAAAAGGCTTTGGGAGAAGTAAAAAAAGAAAGAAATTCTATAGAAAAAACCATAGCTGATGCCTCAAATAAAAACTTATCAGTAGAAGAAAGATTATTACTTGAGATGCAGAGAAATAACAAAATTTTATTAGCTCAAAACAAAGTAAAAAATGCTGATGTTACCAAATTAAAAGAAATACTAGAGCAGAGCAATGGGGATAAGGACATATCAGAATTAATCTTATCTGAAATAGAAGGTAGAAAAGATGATTCTATAGATGCAAATTCACTAATGGAGATTAGGTTTTTAGCTAAAGAAGTTTCACCATTCATTGAGGTTGATAACCTAGAAAAGCAATTAATGGTTGATATGGAGGATACTAACGAAGTGAAGTTATCCCTTATGGTTAAAAGAAGTATAGAACAAGACTTTGATATTTTGGAAGAGCAAAATTCTAAATAGTTAGTACAAAAAAATAACAAACCGTTCGTGTCCAAGTCTCGCAAACTACACACAAACGGTTTACCCAAAATGCTCGGGCATTACTATAGCCACGAGCCCATTAACAATGTTTCTATCCAACTATCTTAAAAGATAAATGGATAAAAAACAAGCTAATTTATTTTATTGTACCACAAAAGACAACTCTAAACGAACTCTTTTTTAGTACTTTAAAAAATATAATCGGAGGTATTCATGAAAAAATCTAAAATAAAACCTAAAAAAAACCCTGAATATCATAGAGAGTATATGCGCATTTACATGCGAAAGTATAGAAAAATACACCCAAAACCAAAATGCACTAAAACAAAAGAAAGAATGGAATTATTAATGCAAAGAATTTTGGATTTGTATAGCCAAGGATTAACACAAGTAAGGATAGCAGATAGTCTAAATACAAGCAAACCAACAGTTTGCAGATACTTAAAAAAACATAGGAATAGCAAGGAGAGTTTGTAATGGAGCGAGTAGAAGGTATGAATTACGTAGAACTATCCCATGTTTATATTAGGAAAAGTGAAGACCTTAGAGTAAAAATAAATAAGAGTCTTAATGAAATGGAGATATTAGAAATGGCAATTAAGTGTATTGCTCTAATGACCGGTGATACTTTGTTTTCAGAAAAAAATATAAAGAAAATAAAGTATGTAAAAAATTATGGGTTTTGTGAAGATACATTAGCCTTTATATATAGGAATTTTTATGAAAGAGCAGTTAAAGAGGCTATAGAGGACTTAGTTAAAAAAAATTTAGTGAGTAAATGTGAAACAGATCTAATAGAATATTTGAGTTTTGAAGAATGGAAGTTAGAGTTTTCTTTATATATACAGAGTTTAAAGAGCCATTGAATGAGAATTAGTTATGCAGCACAAAAGAAATGAGGTGTACAAGTGGGACAAGCTTTAAGGAAACAGGAAAATAATTATAAAAAATCAGAGGTTACAGATGGTTCAGAGATATTGGAATACCTATATCTCAATAAAGATGACTGCTATGTTCAAGCATTTTCAAAGAAAACTAATAAAAGAAAAGCATATAACATTAATTCTCTAAAAGAGCCTAATAAGTTATTCCAAGTAGTAAAGAGGTTTGGGAAAGATGATTTAATGTTTAATCTCAATCCATTTAGAACCATGACTAAAGCCACACAAGATAATGTATTTTGCATTAATGTATTGGCCATAGATATAGATTATAAGAAAGTAAAAGAACTTGAAGGATTAATACCTATGCAAGTTTTAAAGCTATTAGAAATGGATTTTTTTGAGCAGAAAATACCCATGCCTAATGTTGTTGAGTATGGGAACCAACTAAGGTTAATTTATAGATTAAGTGAAAGTGCTTATATACCTAAGTCTAGGGATAATCTAAGAATATTAGCCAGGAGAATTACAGAAGTTTTTGCTAATGAATTGAAAGACTTTGGAGCTACTAAGCAAAATATAGAAACCTATTTTAGATTTCCGAGTAGCATTAACACTAAAAATAATGCTGAGGTACATATGCTTAGGTATTCAGATGCCATGGAATACACCATAAGAGAATTACAAGAGTTATGGCTTGATGAATTACCTAAGTGGTATAAACGTAAGAATGGGAAGACTAAAGCAACTAATAAAATAGTTAAATTACATAATGTTTATGCCTTAAATACTAGAAGGCTACAGGACTTGGAGAAGATACAAGCATACTTAAAACAAGAAGGAATAAATGATTTTAGAGCTAGGCTATGTTATCTATATAGGAATTTTGCGTTGCTACAAAGGAAATACCAAAACGGAAAGCTTACAGAAGATGATTTTGAGTATGCTAAAGATGAGATGCTAGAGTTTAATAATAAATTTAGATACCCACTAAGGGCAAATGTTATTGAAAGTAGTACAAGATGTTTGGAACGTAATCAGTATCTTTACAAGAATGTAACACTAAGGAACTTCTTAGATATAGATTTGGAGCTATGCGAAATGCTAGAGCTTGAAAGTATGGCAGAGATTAAGAATAAACAAAATAGAAATAAGGATTACTATGGAAATAAGTTAAAAGCAGAAGGTAAGTTGACTAAACAGGAAAAGCTTATAACTTTAAGAGAAGAAATTAAAAATCTTAAAGTACAAGGGATTAAGAATAGAGAAATTGCAAAAATGCTTGATGTATCTATTGATAAATTAAAATTTCATATAAAAATTATGAGAAAATAAATTTTAGGGGTAATTTTTTAAGACCTATATGGGGGTACTTACTACGTAGTGCGCAAAGCCTTTATTTATCTAGGGTTAACGAGCTTTACACAAAGGGAACTTCAAATATAAATTTATTAGGGGGAATATACAATGTTACTTAAAGAATTAAAGGAATTTACACGTAAGAGTATTAACGGCAGTATCACAAATTATATTAGTCGGAACGTGAGAATAACAGATAATTTCAAGGATAGTTTCAATGATTGGTATGGCATTAAATTTTACAAAGATGATAATGGAAAGGAATTTGTATATTTTCCTTTTGCTGATGATGAATCCTTTGAAGTAGATCGTGAGCTTTTAAAAGAATTAAAAACCATTTTCAAAGAGAGATTTAATAAAAGGATTATAAAATTAAAAGAGCAAGAAGAAAGTATCCCAGAACGTCAAAAGGGGGAGCCTCCAACAGATAAGCAATTGAGATATGCTAAAAGGTTATTCTTCAAACTTCATGGTATAAAAAACAATTTTGATGATAGAGAATATAGTAAAAAAGAAATGGTAGACATTATTCAGGACTTAAATTCAAGATTAGATGAGTTCTAAAAGTAAATAAGTAATTTAAGTTACTTAAATAAAAAAGCACTTAATATAATTAAATATTAAAGTGCTTTTTTCTGTGCATTACGTATATAACGTATCATTCGGCAATCCGCCCTCGTGTATGTGCTACATATGTTACTTAATTACATTCTACCAGTTTTTATTTATTCGTCAACTGCAATCTTTACTTTTTCTAATTTAATCCCATTGCTTTCTATTAAATCAGTTAATAGTTCATATCTTTGTTTAATTATATGCAGCTCTTTCTCTAATGTTTCTTTTTCTTTTAAAATAATGTCCAATTTTTCAGTATTTACTCTATCTTTTTCAATTAATTTTTTAATTTGATACTTTTTGCTTTCAAAGAGCATATTAAAAAGTTCATTGAAAAGATTATTGTATAGGACATTACCAACATTCCCTAAAACACTTTTAATTCTAGTTTTATCAATAAATTTAGCCTCTTTGATAAGTATTGTAGTAGTTTTAGCAAATCCATCAGAAATTAATCCTTCTAATTCGTCGCCATATAAATTATTATTTTTATCTCGCCTTGCTGGTTGAGATGTACAAGGAACTACGAAAACTCTATCGTATAGATTATAAATAACGATACAAGGATGTTCATAAGAAAATTCATGTCCAAATGTATCAATCCCTAAATCTGCAAAAACTATTTGTTTTGGATAATACTTAGTAATGTTTTGTTTACCCTTTTGAATTAATAAATTTTCATTTGATTCTATCCATAAGCAACTTTCATAAGTCTTACAAGTAGAATTAAAATAATTAAATCTATTATGTAATGAAGTTAATAACTCTTTTGATACTTCGTCATCAGCATTGGTCAAGTTTGACTTACACTGTGGTAATCCTTTTTTAAAAGTTAATGTTCGTTTTGAAATATTCAACAAATCACCCCCATAGAAAACAAGTATAATACAATAATTGTTAAAAGCGCAAATAAAATAAATTTATTTAGAGTACACTCTAAACAAAAAAATAAAATATATCTAAAATTGTTTATATAGGATTGTTTTTATAATTAACAAACATTTATTTGACATATTCATTGACTTCAAACAAACAAACTATTATAATATAGATAATAGTTTACAGAAAGGAAGTATTGAAAATGAATATAGGTTATATAAGAGTAAGTACAGTAGACCAAAATGAAGCAAGACAAATAGAGGGACTAAAAAAACATAATATTGATAAAATGTTTTTAGAAAAAGTTAGTGCTAAAAATACAAATAGACCACAACTTAATGCCATGATAGATTTTGCAAGAGAAGGCGATACAATATATATACATAGCCTTGATAGGTTAGCTAGGAGTACAAAAGATTTATTGGATATAGTAGAGCAATTACAAGCAAAGGGAATACATTTAGTAAGTAACAAAGAGAGTATAGATACTAATACGGCTACGGGGAAACTAATGCTAACTATGATAGGTGCCATTAATACTTTTGAAAGAGAAAATATGTTAGAACGTCAGAGAGAGGGAATAGCAATAGCAAAGGAAAATGGAGTATACAAGGGAAGAAAAGAAATAGAGTACCCTTCTAATTGGGTTGAAGTATATCCAAAGTACAAAAACAGAGAATTAACAGGAACTAAAGCAATGGAGCTATTAGGCTTAAAAAGAAATACATTTTACAAATTAGTTAAAGAGCATCAAGCATCAGAAGACATTTGATTAATTTCTTTTTTAGCATTAAAAGGATTTAAAATCAATCTATAGAATATATTACCACGTGTGGTGAATAATATCGGTAACTTGGTGAAAAATGAATCTCCCTGGTAAGAGTTATAAAGAGGATTATCTTTATAACTCTTATTTGTTTTTTTGGTATGGTTAAGTAAAAGCACTTGAATATAGTTTCTTGATACCTCATTTAATTTTTGAAGGTATGCAAGTATCAAATAGGTATATTATATATAATTTAAGGTAAAATCAAATATAAGCGATTTTGGAACGTTTTAAAGCATATACGTAAAAGTATGTGCTTTTTTAGATTAAAAGGATTTTAAGTATATAAAGAGAATATGTTATTTCGCATATATTTACTTATTATAGTTAATAATCACAAAATTGGAAGGTGTGGTATGTATGGGGTTTTTTAATAAGTTGGTATCAAAAGTAACACCACAAAACAATGAGAAGGAGAACAATACCGAAAAAGTAAAAGTGTTGGCAAAATATGAAACTAAATTAAATGGAGCTACTGCAGGCAAAAGACAAGAATTATTAAGCAGTATGGGAGAAGATGAAAAGTTAACAGTAAAACCTATATTAACAAATGGAACATTAGGTTTATCTGTTAATTTAAAAAGTACATCTATAGGAACGATACCATCCAAAATAAGCAATGAGTTAGAAACTAAGTATGGTAGCAAATTTGAACCGATAATAACTAAATATAAGGTTTCAAAAGGTAAAGAAGGATTATATGAATGTCTTGTTAGTTTACAAATTAATAATGAAAAGCCAAAATCTTAGAAGATAGAATAAATTAGAGCAGAAAGCTCTTTTTTATTTTTTAATTAATATGGCCACACAACGGTGAAGTATAACTAATTTACGGTATTGATATATTTATGGCTGCACAACAACAAATTATTATTTTTAGAATATTCTCCTTGTTGTTGTTTTATATGTTTTACAATCTTTTTGTTTTAAGTGTTTTAGGTATGACCCTAGGCATTGCAATGACTAGCATACAAAATTTAAATATGACCTATTCATACCTAACTATGACCTATTCATACCTAAAATGATTTTAACTATGACTTATTCATACCTAACTATGACTTATTCATACCTAACTATGACTTATTCATACCTAACTATGACATGGGTTGTATGTTGACATAGTTATATTCAAAATAGTAAAATATCCTTATGAGGTGATTTTTTTGAAAGATAATTATTTAGTTACTAAATCAAATTATTTGATTATGAATTCTAATTATGATTTGAGTATTGAAGAACAAAAGATTATTTTAACATTGGCTAGTATGGTTCAAATAACAGATAAAGATTTTAAAGAATATCAATTTAAAATATCTGAATTCATGGAATTGATAGGAGTTGAAAATAAATCTTACTATACGCAAGTTCCCAAAATAACTAAAGAGCTTATGAAAAAAGTGTTTGAAATAGAAGAACCTAATGGTGATATATTACAAGTTGCTTGGTTAAGTGGTGCAAGATATAAAAAAGGTTCTGGAATGGTCCATTTAACTTTTAATCCTTGGTTAAAGCCTTATATGATACAATTGAAAGACCATTTTACAAAATATAAATTATCAAATATTTTGAATATGAAAAGTAAATATTCTCCTAGAGTATATGAAATTTTAAAGTGTAATGAATTTAAAAAACAAGGTTATCTTGAAATTGAAATTGATACACTTAGAAAATTATTAAAGGCTGATACTATTTATCCCTTATATGCTGACTTTAAAAGAAAAGTAATATTAGTTACAGAGTTAGAATTGAATTTACATAGTGATTTACAATTTACGTTTGAAGAAATAAAGACAGGTAGAAAGATTACAAGTATTAAATTTCTTATAAATAAAAACAAAGTTAAAAATGAAATTGCAGTTACATCAATGGAGGTTGAAGAAGAACCAAAGGAATTGGAATTGGTAAAGATAGTACAAGCCATATTTACAAAACATAGTATTACAGATCACGAAGTAAAATGTATTCTTAAAGATGCTAATAATAATATAGATTTGATAAAACAATGCTATGAATATTGCCTAGAAAAGAATATTGATAATGTTGTTGGATATATGCGAAGACTTGTAAAAGGATTTAATAAGCCTCTGGGAAATATTAAAACTAGTACATTCAATGACTATGAGCAAAGGACCTATGATTTTGATGAACTTGAAAAGAAGTTGTTAGCATGGAAGAATAACGAATAACATTTGCTTATACATTCTACATATTAGATTTAAGCACCATAGCACGTTAAAGCTATTAAGTGTTCATTACATTATCTTTGATTAATAATGCAATACAAGGCATTTTGGAGCGTTTTAGAAGGGTATACCTATTTGGGTATATCTTTTTTTATAAGGTTAGATAAAAATAATTGAAAGTGTTATTGATTATTATTAAATTTAGTATTACAATCAAAACATAGTGTTTACAATATGTTTACGAAGATAATGTGTGTTACAAATAAACTATGGGGTGATAATATGGAAGAAGTTAAAGAAATTAAAAGTGTAGTTACAAGCTACAGATTATCAGAAGATACAAAAGAAAAGTTAAAAAAGCAATTGAGTGAGTTAGGAATGACACAGGAGCAGTATTTCAACCGAGTAGTTTCAATGATGGAGCTAGAAAATGTAAAGCAAAATAACATATTTGCAGTAGATACAGTAGAGCTACAAGAATTAACACAGAGAATAAATAATATTTTCATTGGATTATGTGAACAGGGCAACAGTTTCCTAGAAAATAAGGATACAGAGCTAGGGGAATTGAAAGTTAAATATAAAGATATGTTATCAGATAAGGAAAGCTTAATTATAGAGCAAAAACAAGAATTACAAGAGGTTTATAATAATTTAGTATTGGCGCAAAATGAGAACAAAGAAAATGAAAGTAAATTATTAAGCATTAAGATTGAATATACTAAGCAGTTGGAACAGTTAGAAGGGAATTTAGAAGATAAAAAGTTAATTGTAGAAGAATATAAGGGTAAAAATGATATGTTGCTCAGTGATCTAGCAGAACTCAAGCAATATAAAGTGGAAGTAGATGAATATAAAAAGCTATTAGCAGATTATCAGGCAAAGAACATTGATTTAAGCAATAGTAATAAGGATAAAGAGTATAGTATTAATCAGTTGAATGAGAGCCTAGAGAAGTTGAAACAGGATAACCAAAGGGAAATAGAGAGCATTAAAAGAGAAAATCAGTTAAATATTAAATTAGCAGTAGCAGAGGTAAAAGATGAATTAAGTAATAAATTAAGCCAAGAGCAGATGAGACATAATAAAGAGATAGAGGAATACCAAAGTAAGTATAGAGAATTACTAGAGCAGTTAGAAATTAAGAAGAAAAGTGGTTCTCCAAAGGTAGTAAAAGAGAAAATCATTAAAGGAAAAGAATAATTTAAGGAAAAATAATACGTGAGCATACCACTATACCTGTGGTATGCTTTTTATATGGGCAAATGTCAGATGTTAATAAAATAGGGTTAAAAAGTATTTTATAAAAATAAAGCTATGGGAAGGTTATTGATAAAAGGATTAAGGCAATTATCTTTGATTTGGCATAAGCATAGAGATGTAAACTAGATAGTTAAAAGTATTAGAGAAAAAATAAATAGTGAAAAAGGTTAGAGAATAAGGGGTTAAGGGGTATAAAATTTAGTTAACAAAATACAGTGGATGTTAAAACTGAAAAAAAGGGGGAAAAAAGCATGAGATGTAAAAAAGAATTTGAACAGTTTGAAATAGAAAAAGGGAGATCTATTGAAACCATAAAAAATTATATATCTAGCTTAGAGTATTTTTTTAATTGGTATGCGAAGAGAGAAGAAAATTTAAACAATGAGGATATAGAAAATTATAAAAAACATCTGCTAGATGCAAGGAGGCTTAAAGTAAGTACCATTAACAAAAAGCTTTTATGTCTAAAAAAATATATAGAGTTTGTTAATAATAGTGATGTTGGTTATACGATATATGTAAATATAATTTTAATAAGAGTGCAAAGGCAAGAGTACTTACAAGAGATGCTTTCCAAGAATGATTTTGATAGACTTGTAAACGCAGCACAAAAGAAAAATGATTATAGAGCAGTAGCAATATTTAAAACTTTATACTATACAGGGTTAAGGGTTAGTGAACTTCTACAAGTAAAGGTACAAGATGTAAAAGGAGCTACCTTTGAGGTTAAAGGGAAGGGTACTAAATATAGGACTATATTTGTGCATAAGGATTTGTATGAGAGCCTAGAGCCATATTTAAAAGCTAGGGGAGATGCAGAGAGTATATATCTCTTTAATGGCAAGAAAGACAAGCCTATATCAAGGCAATTAGTGCATAAGGTTATTAAAAAATATGCTGGGCTTAGTAGATTAAAACTTAGCAAGTGTCATGCTCATAATTTTAGACATTTATTCTGCTTAGAACTAGGGGAAAAGGGATTAGTCATTGAAGAAATAGCAGATTTGGCAGGTCATAACAATATTAATACAACAAAAATTTATATGAGGAAAACAAAAGCACAGTTATTAAATGCTATAAATAAGCTATAGAATTACAAGGTTTCAAATGATAAATCGGCACTTTCGGCACCGGTAAAAAGAGAAGGATAAATTGTGTTTTTTGTGATAGAATACAAGTAATCAATAAGTATCAAAAAGGCATTACTTGTAGGAGGTTAGAAAAATGGCGAAACCGAAAAAAATAGACTTATCATATGATAAGCTAGTTGAAATTGCAAAAGCTATTAATGAAAATACTATAGCTAACAGAGATAGAGCTAAAGAAGAGAAAATAACAACAGATGAATTTATTAAGCAGTTTGGAATAAACAGAAAAGACTTCTCTGAAACCATTAAGGATATAGATATTAATTACAATAAATCAACATTCCTTTATGATATTAGAGATATTAAAGAGCATGAACACCAAAGTAATGATAAAGAATTGATTGACAAAAGTTACCAAAGTAACTCTAAAGAAAGACTTGAAGAAATTAAGGAAAATCAACAGGATTGCAAAGGAAATACCAAGGTAATGACAAAATCAAGTAGTGTTGGCATTGTAGTTAAGAAAGAAGTTTTACAAGCAGTAAAGGAAACTATAAATATGGAATATCCTGAGCTTGTAGAAATGATAGAGCAGTACAAGAGAAACAAAGAACGTGAAAATCTAATAGAAATTCCACAAATAAATTTAAATAATAAAAAATTACAAGGGAATGTAATTAGTAAATCATTCAAAAGCTATGAAGGTGTCTTTAATGATTTTGTAGAGTTTTCTAAAAGCAGAAAAGAAACT
>FWWL01010323.1_pt1 | contig 10832 bp, 13 predicted proteins | sample 2228331 | NCBI WGS metagenome assembly FWWL01 (sample SAMEA103939775, study PRJEB20133) | metagenome
TATAATACCATTGCTGGATCTGGCCGATTTCCTCTTGGGGAATAACAATCGAGCGGGAAATTAACCAAGCCTGTAATTTGGGGGCTAACACGGCCGAGAGCTTCCAGGCCAGCAGCACGCTGATCACGGTAAAGATACCTTCCATGACAAACAAGAAAAGATGCCTCGCAGAACCCGATGCACCCCGCATATATCCTTGAACCAAGGAACCTATCACCAAACAGACAATCAATGCAGATATAAGGTTGATGGAAGTTATTCGATTAAACAGATCCTCCAATGCACAGCCTCCTCCCGGGAAAAAACCTTATGCAGATCATAAGTTGTTTATATAGCTGGACCCATAAATGAACAATGCAGCCAGAATGGCTATTACAAACACCCATTTTACGACTTTTTTGACGATTTTGATGACCAGGAATAAAGCAACTAATACCACTGCAACTACAACCCAATTATCCTGAATAAATGTCCATATTTGATCCAAAGAAAGACCCTCCCATGAGTGAACCCAAAGTGTGCAACAAATTTATTATACATCATTCTATGGAAAAAGAAGCAAAAAATCGTAATATCCGGTCTAGTATAAACGTACACTCTAGAAGATAGTGGTTACAGTTGGAAAAGAGATTTGATGTTAGAGGTTAGATTTAGTGTAAGGGAGATGAGGTAAGGCAACCTTCAATTGGACAAACTGTTATATTGAATTTTTTCTAACTTCTAATTTCTAACTTCTAGCTTCTAGAAAGGTGATATGATGAAAACAGCAACTTGGTTGTATTTTTTTATTTTTGTGGCTTTTTTTGATCTCCATGCCCAGTACCCGATGCTCTCCCCTTTTGCCCTTTCTTTGGGAGCCGCGCCTTCCTTCATCGGGTTGATCATGGGCATGTATTCGATCACCCATCTTCCGGGAAATCTGCTGGCCGGTTATGGAATTGACCGGTTTGGCAGCCGGATATTTATATTCCTGAGCCTGATCTGTGCCGGCATCGTGCTGTTATTTCAAGCCCATGTGCACGATCCGTGGCATTTATTAATTATTCGTTCCATCAGCGGGTTTGTATTGGCCTTTCTTTCCCCATCCTGCTTAGCGTTATTAGCTAAAATTGCCAAGGACCGGATCCAGCAAGGAAAGTTTATGTCCGGGAACGGCCTCGTGCATACATTAGCCTCGGTTGTTTCTCCTGCATTAGGTGCATTATTAGTAGCACAAGTAGGGTTTAATGTGGCTTTTACCATCCTTGGCTGGATCTTGATCTTCACCGGAGCTGTAGCCTTCTTCTTTATCAGGGATGTAAAAACCCCTGTTTTTCTTGATGAAGTAAAGTCCTCTAATCACCCTGACAATTCCGCTATTCCCTGGCTCTTTTATACGATTCCCTTAGCTTTGTCTTGCTCGCAGGGAATCCTCTTCTTTGAATTGCCGTTAATGCAAAGTTCGCGAAATTCTATACTTTCCTCGGGATTATTATTTTCTGCAGTCAGCTTAGGGGCACTGTTCACGCTTAGCTTTATCTTCCTAAACCGCTACTCTCCTTACTTAAGGACCATCTTGGGATGCTTATGCCTGGCATTAACCTTCTTCGGCATAACTATAAACTGGCCGGTTCCATTGGCTGTTTCCTTGTTCCTGATCGGCATGTCCAAGGGGGTCGTCTTCCCGGCCTTGTCGATGTTATTGGTCAGCATTACCCAAGCGAACAAATATGGCCGGATCTTCTCGATACTATCCATTTCCTTCTCAATAGGCGCCTTTTTCGGGCCTATTCTGGCCGGTCAGCTAAGGGATGTGATATCTCCCTTCTTTATTGCCTTCCTTGTTCTAATGTTAGCTTTATGTTTGATCTCGCCGAAACAATTACATAGGGGAACTGCAATCAACTGATTCTCGTTACAGGAATGATATGGTAACCGTGGTATAGGTCAATGTACAGGCAAGCGGAAGTCCCGGCACATAGAATATAAAGAAATATCCTACCCTTTGGCTTAAGAAAGAGGTGATTCGCCAATGGCATGTGTTGAACCCGTTGCTACTGCAGGTATATTTGATAACACTGGAGCAATTCTTGTACTTTTTATCTTGTTAGTAATTATTCTTCGTTCTTGTTGGGTGTAATTATTTTTCATTTTCCGGCAAAAAGAAAGCCTGGCGGATGTCCGTCAGGCTTTTTGTGTGACATTTTTATGATTCAAATTTCTTTCACTTGGGTAGACAAGGCAAAACGTCTCTTCTCTTTCCCCTTCAGCTTCAAGGCAGATCCATTGGCAACCGCTTCGGACAAGCCCACAGTGGGATAGCTGCTGAATGGCTCCAGCCCAATATTATAATGCATCGTGAATGCGGCAGCCGTAATTGCGTTGTTTGCGGTATCTCACTTTGTCCATAAACCCCTCTCACTTTACAAGAATGACCTTCATGCTTTATAATCCTATTTTATATGCAACGCTTGCAAAAACAACTTAAATAACTTTTAGGAGAACAACATGACGATTTGTATTATTGTTGAGGGGAAGAACGATGTTCTCCAGTTGAAGAGGCTGCTTAAGGACGAGGTGCTCATCTTGTGCACGTTTGGCATTCCCGGGACGGACCGAATGGAACAATTGCTTGAGGACGCCGGAGATCTCCCGGTTTATTTGCTTACAGACAATGATGATTCCGGCCGGCGAATTCGCGGAGTTCTCAGGGACATCTTCCCGGACGCTGAACATATTTACACAAATAAAGGATATGCCGGAGTCGAAGGCACCCCTGAGGAGTACTTATTGCGCCGACTGGAGAAAGCCGGATTGGAAGAGTTTATTATATAAGCAGCGGTTCTGCTTCCTTCATTAAGAAGGCTAATGAATAAATTGCAGGAGATAAATCACTAAAGAAACGGTAAATATACTAAAAATGGTGGAAGAGAACACAATCTGTGAAGCAAGCTCGGGTTCAGTGTCGTACTCTACAGCAAGAAGAACTGTGGAAAGAGAGGTCGGTACGGAACAAGACAATACAAGCGCTTGAGCCATCGTACCTTCGATCCCTAAGAGAATAACGATAAGCAATCCCAATAATGGACCAATACATAAACGCATAAAATTGGAGAACAGCACGTCTGAAAAACGAATCACCCATTTCATATTTCCCAACTGCATGCCAAGCGTCAATAAAGCTATAGCTATAAATCCGTCGGCGATATAATTAATAGGAATATAGACAGGTTGTGGAATCGAAACATGAAATCCCTTAAGCACAAAGGCCAAGGGAATTGTATAAATCACAGGAAGCCTTAGAATTGTTTTAAGTGACTCTTTAAATTTCAGCTTATGGGCATTGACACTATAAACACCGTAGGTATTCGGAAGAAGCGACTGCATCATCATAATAATAATCTGGATGGAAAGGGTAAACGGATCCTTCACAAACACCAATTGGTTTAAAGGCAGGGCATAGTTGGCACTGTTGTAGAAGATGATGCTGTTGCGCATGACGCTCTTGACCCCTCCCTTATAACCTTTCAATCGCAGGAAAATTTCCGATAATAGAAAGAGAGAGACGAAGAATAAACAAAAAAACAGCAACACCTTGAACAAAATGTTTAAGGGTAAGTCTGTTTCGAACAACATTTTGAAAATAAGCACTGGAGAAAATATATAGAAATTCAGCTTCGTCATGGTTTTAATATCAAGATGAAATGCCTTCTGCAGTATAATCCCAATGGAAATCATCAAACACAGCGGAATAATATTGTTCCATAAAATAAATAAGAAATTCGTCATCCTGTCCAGTCACCGTTTCTACTCTTTGCTGAGCGCCACCATATCTCGCAAAATCGTTTCATATTCCAAGTCGAGATCGTTGCCTGAATATGCCTTGCGAATGTTTCGTTTTCCGTCAATCAGCACAATCCGGTTTGAATGACTGAAATTCCCGTCCTCATCTTTGATCACCTGCACCTTGTATTTCTCGGCCAGTTCCTTAGTGTACTCTTCGTCTCCTCTCAGGAAATCCCAAGCTTTCGTATCGGCCTTATTCAGGGCGGCAAATGCCTTAAGATTCTCGATTGTATCTACAGCAGGGTCAAAGGTAATGGAAATAATTCTTGCTTCGGAACCAAGAACCCCTTCCTCCTTCAAGCCTTCCTGCACTTTGGAAATCATGTGGGTAGTTGGCAGACAAACATCCGGACAGCTGGCATAGAAGAAATAAACCAAGCGCACTTTGCCGTCTGTGTTCTTAAGCGTAACTTCTTCGCCCGCTAAATTGGTTAACTGAAAATCAGCAGCTTCACCCAATTTAGGAAGTTTATTGCTGTTGACAATGATTTGGTTATAGACAATGATGCCGACCAATCCTGCGCAGAGGACGCCGACCAATGTTTGGAACCAGTATTTTTTTAGAAAGTTGTCCATGTTTGTTCACCCTCTATCTTATTGATGTGCTGTGTCAAAAATCATTACAATAAAAGTAATCATGAGATAATTTATCGAAAACATAAAATTATTCTTCGCCCATACATCATCATCCTTAGCCCGGAATCCCGCTAAGCACATATACAACCAAACCAAACCAAGTGCAAGCGCTACATAGAAATAAACATTTCCGACATATCCGTAATATCTTAATAATAGTGTTGTGGGAATAAGCAAGAGAACATAAGGAATCATTTGGATTTTGGTTCTTAACACGCCTTTCACCACAGGCAGAATTTGAAACCCGGCGGCGCGGTACTCTTCTCTACGGCGAATACCTAAAGACCAGAAATGGGGAGGCTGCCAAAAAACCAGAATCGCAAACAAGATCCACGCTCCGGCATCCATGACACCGGCAACCGCGCAATAACCAATAATGGGGGGCATAGCACCGGAAACAGCTCCCGCAATAGTACTCAGGGTAGAGGTCCGTTTCAACCATGCGGTGTAAATACCAACATAAACAATCATTCCTACTAACCCTAAGAAGGCGGTTAACAAGTTTAATTGAAGAAGTACGAGAAGTCCAATAAGTCCCAAGATCACACCATACCAGAACACGTGCATCGGCTGCAGCCTTCCTGAGGGCAGCGGACGTTCTCTGGTGCGGGCCATTTTCTGGTCAAGCTCGCGGTCCAGAAAGTTATTCAACACACAAGAGCAGGCCATCACTAAAGTGGCACCTATTAGCGCCAAGATCATCCGATTCCAATCCACATCCCATTGGGAAGCCAACCAGAATCCGGCAAACGTCGCGATTAAATTGGACATAATAATTCTTGGTTTGGTTATATAGAAATAATCCTTCCAGGAAGCCTGTCTCTTATCCGGTTTTGAAGATGGTATTGAGCTTGTTGGATCAGTTGAGTCAGATACCAGAATCGATCCGGCTTGTGTGTCTAATGATTTGTCCACGAGTTAATAAGATCCTCCTAAGAGTTCTGCATAGGCAAAACTGGCTTTGCCAGCTTAATGCCGTGTTGTTCCACAACATTAGCTTACGCCAACTTTAATAATATCAACCCCTGTCGCATTTTACAATGTTTGTCTGCCATGTTCATGAAATTGTCGAATCATGAACTTACATCTTTTACATACTATTTGTTAACAATAATTTTAAAGAAGGAGAGGTGAGAAAATATGGGAGAAAAAACTGAATTTCGACCTGGGGAAGAAGCACCCAATACAGCCCACTACATCGAAATTGGTGAAAATGACCGTATCATGGGCATTAATAATCCTCAGAAGATTAGCTTATCGGCTGGTGATCGCTTCCCCAATACATCCAACCACAATCGCAAATGGACGAAAATGGAAAGCAATTAGTAACCTTTAAATTCTCATAACCGCGGCACAATTCACTTTCTAACCATAAGCGGAGGCAATTGCAGTAATTGCCTTCTTATACACTCCCATATTAGTTTAATTAATGCCTGAACTTCCGCAACCTTTGATCCCAACATGCTGACAAGTAACCCGTGCCTATAAGTGAAGCTTACACCACTGTACACGATTTGATTGGATTCGAGAATACTTCGGATTTCTACTATATGTTCGGGGCGCAGCAAATCGGAGAAAACCATAAGATTGCCAAGATAGGTCAGGTCTTCCCATCTGCCCAACCATTTCAAGTTCTGCTCAGAGGGCATGATCTTCTGATTGCTGGAATAAATTAATTCGTCGCTATAGAACACTTTTAGACGATTAACATAAGAATGAAACTCAAATACCTCTCCATGGAACGTTCTTCCCGGACACAACACTTCCGCCATAATGATTGCACCCCCCTGTTCCAGCCTTACATCACTAACAGAAGTAAAGTCAGAATCTTTATAAGGCATAACCGGCTCCGGGAAATACTCCAATAGAGCATTCTTGCCTACCCGAATATTCAGCGTTTGACTTGAGGGATTTTCCTTAGAGGGGTGCAGTTTGGTATAGGATTGATTGGTGATGTAGACACTCGACCCCTCATCCAGATGCCAATTCAATTTATATTGATCCCCCGCCATAATTCCAGGTGAGGAATCCATAACATAAACCGCCAACTGATTAGGTTCGAATTGAAAAACTTTGGCAATTTTCAAAGGGGCTGTATGATATTTTTGCACCATGACCGTACGCTCTTGACTTACAGCAAATCTAGCCGAAAGCTCAGTGTTAGCATCAGGCATGCAAATATTCTTCCTCCAGCCAAGTGACCAGTTCTTCAACCCCTTGACCGGAATACAAATTGGAAAAGATAAATGGGCGCTCGCCCCTCATTCTTCGGGTATCGCTCTCCATCACCTCTAAACTTGCGTTGACGTAAGGTGCCAGATCTATTTTATTAATCATCAGCATATCTGAACGCATAATGCCCGGCCCGCCTTTGCGGGGGATTTTCTCCCCTTGCGCTACATCAATAATATAGATGAAACGATCCACCAACTCCGGACTGAAGGCTGCCGCGAGATTGTCTCCGCCGCTTTCTATAAAGATCATATCAAGATGGTCGAAACGAAACATCAACTCCTCAACAGCTTCAAAATTCATGGATGCATCTTCACGGATCGCGGTATGAGGGCACCCTCCGGTTTCCACACCTATAATGCGATCAGCCGGCAGCGCCTCAGTCCGGGTAAGAATTTCAGCATCTTCCTTGGTATAAATATCGTTGGTGATCACGGCAATACTGTATTTATCAGTCAGCTTGCGGGCTAATCTTTCTACCAATGCCGTTTTACCTGACCCGACCGGACCGCCAATGCCGATTCTCATAGGCCGATTGCGGTGGTTTGTTGTCTTTTCCCAAAGCACGTGAGTATGGCCGTTTCCTTCACACATGAGACTAACCTCCTGATAAATTTTTGTCGATTTGTTTTTCTAACTTCTATCCTCTACCCTCTAACTTCTAATCAGGACATAAACAATCTTGAATATAGCACTTCGTGACGCATCATGGCGATATCCGCAGCAGGGGTGCTGCTGTTTAAATCCATCGGATCCACAGTGGACACATTATTCCAGGCTGTTTGAATTAATGGCAAAAGCTCAGCAATCAAAATTTGAACTTGGGTTTGCCCAATGGACATCAGCCTTAAGCCGCTATTGACGCACGCCAATACAGCATTGTACAGATAGCCTTCTGCAGCCATTTGAAGCGGTATTTGCAGATTATAGCAGATGAGTCCATGTACGATCGGATAAGTTCCATAACACTGCTTCGACCTTAATGCTTCTTGCAGCGGTATCCAATTCATATGTGGATATATGGACTGGGCTAGCTGAATTAACCGTTTACCCATTTTTTGGACACCATCGCGGCTTTCACTGGAAGCTCGCTGCACGTGAAGCAGTTGATCCATAAACCAAAGATGATCCCACTGTTGTTCAGGCAAATATTGATAAACCGCCTTGATACCCATCCCATCCGCTGATGCCCAGTTATGAAACAGCATCGTCCGCACATATTCCTGTAAATGATCTATCGAATTGATCTTCCCTTCTTGAACCATGGTTTCTAAACCGAAGGAATGGGAGAAGCCGCCGATAGGCAGGGCTGAATCCAAAAATTGATTATATGCGAGCCAATTCGTAGAGAAAGCTTGATCTACCATACATCACCATCCTTTTATTCAAAACATTTCTCAAAACATGAAATAAAGTTGAGCCATGGGCAGCACTGTAGCGGGTTCACAAGTAATGTGCTCCCCATCCACCCTGACTTCATAGGTTTCGGGATTTACTTCTATCCTCGGAGTCTGATCGTTGTGAATCATGTCTTTTTTCGAGATATCCCTGCATTTACGCACGGCTTCGACTCGTTTCATCAAGCCCAACTTCTCATGAACTTTATTATCTACAGCAGACTGGGACATAAATGTAATTGAATTGTTATAGATAGAACGGCCATAAGCGCCAAACATCGGTCTGCCATATACTGGCTGGGGTGTCGGAATTGATGCATTAGGGTCACCCATCTGGGCATAGGCAATGATGCCGCCTTTCAAAATAAGCTCTGGTTTGACACCGAAAAAAGCTGGAGACCACAGAATGAGATCGGCAAATTTTCCGGCTTCGACCGATCCTACCAGATGAGAGATACCGTGGGTTATCGCTGGATTGATGGTATATTTGGCGATGTAACGTTTGATCCGAAAATTATCGTTGTTTACTTGATCGGCAGTTGCCGGATGTTCATCAGGATTGTTTATTGGATCGGAAGCAAATGGAGTACCTTTCTCTTGAACTGACACAAGATGCCCGCGCTGATTCTTCATCTTATCGGCGGTTTGCCAAGTCCGGATAATAACCTCGCCAACACGCCCCATGGCCTGGGAATCTGAGCTAATCATACTAAATACCCCAAGATCATGGAGAATGTCTTCGGCAGCAATCGTTTCCGGCCGGATACGGGAATCCGCAAAAGCGACATCTTCAGGAATACTGCTGTCCAGATGGTGGCAAACCATCAACATATCCAAATGCTCGTCTATTGTATTAATGGTAAATGGACGTGTAGGATTCGTAGAAGAAGGCAGGATATTAAGCTCGGATGCAGCTCTTATAATGTCAGGAGCATGACCGCCTCCTGCTCCTTCGGTATGATAAGTATGAATCGTACGATTTCCTATCGCGGCCAATGTGTCTTCCAAAAATCCGGATTCATTCAAAGTATCCGTATGAATCGCTACTTGCACATCGAACTGATCGGCAACCGACAAGCAGCAATCTATTGCGGCGGGGGTTGTTCCCCAATCCTCGTGCAGCTTCAGGCCGATTGCCCCAGCCTCAACCTGCTCTACCAGTGGTTCAGGGAATGAACAATTTCCTTTGCCCAACAAACCAATATTCATCGGAAAAGCTTCAACCGCTTCAAGCATCCTGTGTATATGCCAAGCCCCCGGACTGCAGGTCGTTGCATTCGTACCGGTAGCCGGCCCCGTTCCACCACCGATCATAGTCGTTACACCCGAAGCAAGCGCGGCTTCAATCTGCTGCGGACATATAAAATGAATATGGGCATCGATGCCCCCGGCCGTTACAATTTTACCCTCACCTGCGATCACTTCGGTGCTTGCACCGACAACCATAGCCTCATCTACCCCGTCCATAATGTCCGGGTTGCCTGCCTTGCCAATACCAACAATCATACCATCGCGCAGCCCGATATCGGCTTTGACTATTCCCCAGTGGTCAATAATGACAGCGTTGGTGATCACGGTATCCAAAACACCTTGCTCCCGGGTCTTATGACTGGACTGACCCATCCCATCGCGGATCACTTTACCTCCGCCGAATTTGTTTTCGTCTCCGTAAACGGTATAATCCCGTTCAATTTCTGCCCATAAATCCGTGTCGGCAAGTCTGACTGCATCGCCGGTTGTGGGGCCAAACATGGAAGCATAGGATTTCCTGTCCATACGATTCAAGATGTTACCCCTCCCATTGTTTCAATGTACGATTAGTCTCTTCATTCATCTGGCCATTAATCGCTAAACCTTTGGTTAACCCGTTTAAACCATGGACTACTTTAAGACCGCCGATTTCAACTAATTGAACCGGCTTCTCCTCACCGGGTTCAAACCGCACCGCGGTTCCAGACGGGATATCCAACCTCATTCCGTAAGCTTCAACACGCGAGAAACGCAAAGACCTATTCACTTCAAAAAAATGAAAATGCGAGCCAACCTGGATCGGTCGATCGCCGTGATTTTGCACAAAAATTTCTATCGATTTTCTACCCGAATTCATTTCAATAAATCCTGCCTTCACGCGATATTCCCCGGGAATCATGCCATCACTCCACTCTTTGTATAGGTTGGTGTACAGTCACCAGCTTGGTGCCATCCGGAAAAGTCGCCTCCACCTGCACTTCATGAATCATATCCGGCACCCCCTCCATCACTTGGGAACTGTTTAGAATGCCCGTACCGAACTCCATCAATTGAGCAACGGTTTTTCCATCGCGCGCTCCTTCAAGTATTTCAGCCGTGATTAATGCCATGCTTTCTACATAGTTAAGCTTTAACCCCCGGTTCATTCGCTTGCGCGATAAGTCTGCCGCTACAGTAATTAAGAGCTTCTCTTTCTCTCTTTCTGTAAAATGCAAAACGTCACCTCCCCAAAATCACAATGTACATCTTTGAAATACTTCGTTTGAAGGATTTCTCTCATTATATTCGTTTCTTAAAAGCGTGTAAATAAGAATACTATTTAATGTTAGGATACATAACACATGTACAACTGATTTGGGGCAATTTTTAAAAAAATTAAAAATATTGACACATTGAAAACGGTTTTTTGTAATATTTCTGTAATATTGCGTTAACTATATTGACATATAAATTACATTGCACTAACATAAATGGTGTAGTTCATCTTTTTTA
>FWWL01010325.1_pt1 | contig 10828 bp, 5 predicted proteins | sample 2228331 | NCBI WGS metagenome assembly FWWL01 (sample SAMEA103939775, study PRJEB20133) | metagenome
ATGGGATGTTTCGGAAGAAAGGCTATTACTTTATTTCAGTTTTTGTCGTCACCTGTACTGATTTTTGGGTTTGTCGGGACTGAAAAAAGGGAACAGCCACTCGTATCAATCTCTCAAGGCAAGAGGTATTAAGTAAAATTTTTGCCTTTTTTCTCCTCCGTGAGTATACTCAACTTAGGAGGAGACCATGAAACATACTCTCTCTGAATGGCAAAGGAAGGTGTTCTACGAGGGAGCAACGGAGCCACCATTTCAGAATGAATACTGGGATAACAAGCATCCCGGGGTTTATGTTGATCCTGTCTCGGGGGAGGTCCTTTTTTCTTCGCTAGACAAGTTTGACTCCGGAACGGGATGGCCAAGTTTTTCCAAACCAGTTCATCCTGAGCTTCTTGAGTATGTGGAGGATTTTTCGCATGGGATGCACCGTGTTGAGGTGAGAACAAAGCACACACAGGGGCATCTGGGGCATGTTTTTGAGGATGGCCCTCCCCCAACATGGATGAGGTTCTGTATCAATTCGGCATCGCTTCGTTTTATCCCTCTGGAGGACATGGTGGCCGAGGGATATATGGACTATCTTTATCTCTTTCGTCATGTAACCCTGCCTTTTGAACAGATTATTGTGGCAGCGGGATGCTTCTGGGGGGTGGAAGCGTATTTCAAGCGGATCCCGGGGGTTGTTGGAACCAAGGTTGGCTATGCTGGTGGAGAGGTGATGTGGCCAAGTTATGATGATGTGTGTACGGGAGAGACAGGTCACGCAGAGAGTGTTTTGGTGAAATTTGATCCCAAAATTCTTTCTCTTGAAAAGGTATTGGGACACTTCTTTTTCATTCATGATCCCGAGAGCCTCAATAGACAGGGTAATGATGTGGGGACGCAGTATCGGTCGGCTATTTTTTATCTCGAGGATGGGCATCTGAAAGCTATTGAACAGGCGCTTGAGAAACTCAAACGAGAGGGGAGACACCCTGTCACTCAGGTAGAAAAGGCCAAAAACTTCTATCCGGCTGAGGAGTATCATCAAGACTATCTCTCAAAAAACCCCGGCGGCTACTGTCATATCAATCTCTCAAGGATGTGGAGAGAAGACTAGAGACCTTTGCACGAATCATAAAACAAAGAAAAATCTCTTCCGCCACTCTGGAGAAGAGAGGGCTACGACTTTTTTGCAGTTTTTAGGGTGATAAGGAAGACTGCGTGAAGAAAATAGCAAGACCTTTGCACGAATCATAGATAAAGAAATCCTCTCTCAAGCCCGGGAGGTGGCACGGCTATGACTCTTTTACAGTCCTGGGGGCGGAATGGAGGCTGTGTTTGGAGGAATAAAGACTGTGAAAAGTAAACAGCCACGTCATACTCCACCCGATACTACCTTGTTTCAGTGAAATGCCATCCCCTGATGGCTGGAAGAACACGTGGCTATAACCTTGTTTCAGTTTGAAAAAGGCTTTTCGCCTGACGAAGACTGTGAAAAAGTAATAGCCATGGTGGAAAGCTCTCAAGTATCCAGATTTCCTCATCCTGGATATCCTCTTTTGCTCTCTGGTGAGGTCTCCCAGGCATGAACATCAACGACAGGATACGATGAAGAGGGCGGACGGGAGAGTGAAAGACTGAGACATTTACACGAATCAGAGAAAAAGGCAATATTCTCCTCCAAAACTTTAGGGAAGAGAGGGCTATTTCTTTTTTGCAGTTTTCTGGAGTGAAAAGGAGACTGTAAAAGGGTAATAGCATAGGTGACTTTCAATACAGACCTTATTCAGGGATAGATTATTGAGAGGTTTCGGAAATGGGTTATTACCATGTTTCAGTTTTTTGTTGCTCCTTTTGTTGATTTTTGTATTTGTTGGGACTGAAACAAGGAAATAGCTATTCATGCAAAGATCTCATAGCATGAAGTTGCTGTAAATACAAACGTTATCCATGGGTAGAGCATTGGAAGGTTCTGGAGATAGGCTATTACTCTCTTTCAGTTTTGTGTTCCTTTTGCTGATTTTTAGGGTGAAACAGGGAAATAGCTATCCGTGCAAAGGTCTCGACCAGTATTATTCTCTTCCACAGATCTGACGGAAAGGGCAATTCTCACAAGTTTTGATATCCTTTGTCTGGGCAAATGGTTGCGTGGAGAGGATGATTTGAAAAGCGTTTCGTAAGCCATTCTCAAAAGCATCTTTTATATTCTCATAAGAGAGTATCTCCCCTGATTTCGATTTTACATCGCAAAATTTACTCTGTTTGGCGTCACAGATAGAGAAGTAGAGGTTCCCAGCCGAGAGTGAGGAGGCGATGGTCGCTGCGTTTTGGTTGACGAGGTAACCGTAGCATAAGAGCTGGAAGAGGTGACTTCGACTCCTTTGTTGAAAGAGAGTGGACAGGAAGTCTTGTCTCTTTTCTCCAGAGACAATGGAAAGGGCTTTGGCCTGACCTGATTTGTAATCAATGATAAAGAAAGTCCCCTCTCTTTGGTCGATACGGTCAATGCGTCCGCTTAGCTTGATGGTCGTACCATCATCGAGAGTGCAGGTTGCGTTGAGGCTGTACTCTGTTCCCATCACCTCAAAGGGGACTATCTTCTGGTGTGCCTCGATAATCTTTCTGGTCTGTTCGACGATGATGGTGCGGAGAAGGGCAAGTTTTCCCTGAATGGGGCGGTCGGTGAACTGGTGTTTGATGGCCTGTTCGACCAGTGCTTCAATGGTAGGGCTTTTGAGAAGGTTGTCCAGATCCTGTGGGGAGAAGCTTTTTCCTTTGCTAAAGATGTTTTCCATCACCTCGTGGATGATGTTTCCCTTGGTTTTTGCATCAGGGTCTTCCTCAAGGGTTTCCGCCTCACGGATACCAAGGATATACTGGTAGTAGAACCAGAGAGAGCATTTGAAGTATGTGAAAAGGGATGTAGGGGAATATAACAGAGACCGAAGTTTCTCGAGGATAGCGTGGGTTTTGGCATAGGATGGTTCAGGCCATGTAGGGCGGTAGAAGGGATAGGCATACGCCATCTCAGGGGTGGAGGTGTTTCTGGGTAAATATTCAAAGAGGATTTGTTCGAGATAACGGCTTTTTTCCTGTTGTTGGTTTTCTCCAGCCTCACGGGTGTAGAAAAGGTATACCTTGTGTGCTCGTTTAAGGAGGCGGTAGAAGTGGTAGGCGTAGATGTTTTCGCTCTCATGGGGGAGAGGGAGGTGGTAGGCAGCCCTGACATCAGGAGGGATGAAGGACGAGCGAGAACCGGATGCGGGGATGATACCTTCGTTCATGGAGAGGATGTAGACCTCGTCAAAATCCAGTGCCTGGGTTTCGAGAAATCCCATGATCTGCCACCCCTCGAGAGGCTCTCCGCTAAAGGCGATGACGGATTCCTGGAGAACGTCTCGAATGACACGACTCACCGCCTCAAAAGAGAGGTTGAAACGCCTTTCTTCAATAAGCTGGCGGATAGTCTCAAGAGCTTGCAGTGCGGTATAGATAAACTCACTATCAAAGGAGAGTCGTTTTTTTCGGTAGGCTCCGAGGAGGTTTTTGATGAGAGCAAAGAGAGTGAGGACGGTTTTTTGACCAGAAAGGTCGGGTAAGGTGATCCACTCGACGAGTGGTTGAGGAAAACTCTCGAAGATAAGGTTTTTTACAAAGAGTCGGGAGAGGTTTTTCTCTCGTATGGTTTTGATGTTTTCATTAATGATATCGTTGGAGACAAGCAGGCGAGTGTACTGATGATCGAGAACCTCGGAGAGGATTTTGCCTGAAAGGGTAGTTTCTTTCGTTGTCTCTTCGATGATGATGCTTTCTCTCAGGATAAGGAGATTCTCTATCCAGGCGGCTATCTGAGAGGCACGAAGGGGAAAACCCATGGTAACATTGACGGTTTTTATCTGTGGTGGGAGGGCGTTAAGCACGGAGAAGAGAAGTTCTTCTTTGGGTAGAATGATCGCCAGAGTGTCGGGTCGTTGGACAGAAGCCTGAGGATTTTTTGGTTCTAGCGACAAATCTTTTTTGGGGATTTTTTTGTCGAGTTCTTCTCCGAGAAGCTTAATCATGGTGGTTTCGTTCGTAGCGGCAAAGATTTTTATCTCTCTTTTGGTAGGATCGGAGAGGAGGTCTTCTTTTTGGGACTCGAGTTCTTCTCCAAGGTGTTTTTGCCAGAAGGTTCGGGAGAAATGACCGGCTTCCTGGAGGGGATTGTCGGTAAAATAACGATCAAGGTCAAGAAAAACTTTTGCCTGACCATCGTGTTTGGTTTTGAGGAAGATTTTTTCTTCGGCTGGGGAGAGAGCATGAAACCCTATCCAGAAAACAAACCCATCTTTAACAAGGGGTTCCTGGGGGAGGTTTTCTGCGGCCAGGCGATAGAAGAGCCCGGTGTAGCCTCGTTTTTGTTTTTTACATCGGGCTTGAAATGTCTGGTAGATCTCGGCGAGATTTTCCCAGAGCTGGGAAAAGGCTGGAGCGATGGTTGGGGCACCTTTTTCATAGTCTTTAAGTTGAGAGAGGTGGACAAAAAGCTGGGAAATATCAACCAGATAGCGATCGACTTCGTCAAAGTCAGAGAGAAGGGTACGACCAAGGAAGTAAAAGTCTTCAAAGGCAACGGGTTGAAGGTTTTTGCTTCGATAGACCGAGTCATAGGCTTCGTAGAGGTCAAAAAACAGGGGGAGACGTTCTTCTTTTTCCATGCCGGAGAGGTTTTTGGCGAGTTCTTCTGATGACAGGCATCGTGGTGCCACAAGGGGAACAGCAATACTCTCCCGGATATACTCAAAGAGAAAGGTTCTCGCTCGTTTGTTGGGAACGATGATCAGGGAGGATGAAAGACTGTCTTGGTAAGAGGTGGTGAGTTCATGGGCGATTTTTTTGAGAAACTTTTCCTGTGTCATAGAGAGACCACCTGCAAGATTTTTTGATTGGTGACGAAGAGAATGTATCCCTCAACATGGGAGTATCCCATGGAGGCAATGGCCTGACAGTAGGTAGTGAGTTGAGAGCGGTATCTTTGGATAATCGTTTGTTCGTTTTCTTCTTCGGTCTGGAGACCTGATTTGTAGTCTACGACGACGGCGTGGGATTTGTCTTCTTTGAGGAAGATCTTGTCCGGGCGAATCAGTCCCTGAGGAGTGAGAAGGGTTTCTTCGTTGTAGACGAGGTAGTGATCTACCCATCCTCGGGAGGAAAAGATATGCCAGATCCTTGAAAGCATGGCGATAAGGTTGTTTTGTGTTTCTGGGGTGAGTTTGCCGGGGAGATTGTTGGCGTAGTTTTCGACTACGGTGGGAATATCACTCTCAGAAAAGACATGGGAGAGAAGCTCGTGGAGGATGATGCCTTCTTCACGGTGGAGACGCTGGGTTTCGTGAAAGAGGAGATGGATCTCTGCCTCGTGTCGTCTCACCCGGAGTCTCTCTTGCCAGGGAGTAGAGGGAAAGATCGAGATCTTCGAATGGGGGTGGTCATGGGGAGTCGGAGAAGAGGTCTTTTGTGGCCACGACCCTTGCTGATAGGATAACGAGATGAGGTCTTGGGGCGTTAGGGTTGTTTGCATGTTAAGCACAAAGAGGATGAGATGACCAAGTTTTTTCGAGAGATCGTTATCTTTAAGGGTCGCATAGAGATCGTTTTCGAGACTGATTTGCCAGTCATGTGAGAATTCGGTAAATTTGTCTTCTTTCTTTGGTTTGATGGGGATGTAGGCACAAAAAACCTCTCTGGGTCTGGTAAAGGCAACGTAGAGGACGTTGATCTCATCAAGGAGAGCAAGGTCTTTTTCCTCTTTGTAGAGAGAGGCAAGTTCTGGAACATTGAGCAGAGTTTTTTCATACTTGTAGAGCCATTTCCAGTGGGAAGAAGACGGTACCAGCTCGGGCAAGGTCGTGCAGGGGAGGTCTCCCACGATATTGGCGTTGGAGGGCTTTTTCTGGGGAAGAAGGGGAAAGAGGACAACAGGGAACTCAAGCCCCTTGGCTTTGTGAACGGTGAGGATGCGCACCGCATTAGCGGATTCATCAGGGTCGAGAGTAAGGCTGGATGCCAGGGTTTCCCATCGCTCGAGAAAGTCTGCCAGCGAACCTCGAGACTGGAGGGAAAACTCCTGGACAACGTCAAGAAATTTAGCGAGAAAGGCGTAGTGAGATGACAGGGTAGAAAGCGAGAGTTGTCGTATCAGTTCTTCGGTGAGGTCATAAAGGGAAAGGGTGAAAAGATCAAGACGATTCTTGACAAGGGAGTGGGCTACCTGAAAAGCAGGGTGAGGAAGGTTGAGTTGGGTTTGCATCTCTTCGAGGAAGGTTGAAAGGGAGGAAAAGAGGGTTTGAAGGGTCTCTTGTTCGATAGGACTCCCCTTGAGAAAGGCAGCAAGTTCGAGAAAGGTAATGAGGTGTTGTTTTTCTGTTGGGCGGAGGAGGAGATGCATGGCAGCTATGAGAAGCTGAATAGCTGGTGAGTTTGCCACAAAAAGGGCTTCTCCCGAGATGAAGGGAATATCGTTTTCGAGAAGGGCGTCGGCAATAAGCACTGCATCTTTGTTGGTTCTGACGAGGATAGCGATATCCTGATAGCGGTAACCGTGTTTGATGCACTCTTCGATCTTTTTGATACACCAGTCCTGACTTCGTTGATTGGCATCCTCGTTTTCTTCTTCGTCCTGGATATCACTGTCGATCTCATCGATGGGGTCGATGTTTTGGTTGGGTGTTTGTTTTCCTGAGAAGGTGGTTTTTTGGGAGGAGACTATCTCAAAATCCAACGAAACAAGCCCTTCAAAAGAGTTGGCTGGCTCTTGGGTGATATTGGCGTAGGAGGTAAGAAAGAGGCGGGGTTCATCGTTGGGGTTTTGCTCCTTAATGTATGTGTAAAGAAAGGAGAAGAAGGTATTGACAAATTCCACAATGGTTTTTCGGCTTCGATAGTTGGTTTTGAGGGAGATACGATTGAGGTGGGAAAATGCTTGGGGAACTTGCTCAAGCATGATGCGAACATCCCCGTTTCTCCAGCGGTAGATGGATTGTTTCGGGTCACCAACGAGGTAGGCCTTACCATTCTGGCTCAGGGCTTCGTCAATCATGGGAGAGAGGGTTTCCCACTGGAGGCGTGAGGTGTCCTGGAACTCATCGATAAAGAAATAGCGGTATCTTTCACCGAGGCGCATATAGAGGTAGGGGATAGCGTTTTCTTTGGTGATTTTTTCATGAAGTCGGCGGGTAAACTCCTCGATGGGTATGGTCTGATGGATGCGAATTTTTTTCTGGAGTTCGTGTTGAAAGATGTTCATCAGGGCAAGGGAAAAGAGATGCTCGAGGAGGGCATCACAGGCATAGTAGCGCATCATGTCATTGATGTTTTTGGCGGATGTGTTGTTGGTGTCATTGTCGGGGTTGATGTGGTATTTTTTGAGAAACGACTCCACATGGGTTTCAAAAAAGGTGGTGATTTTTGAAGCAAGGTCTTTTGAGGTACTTTTATTAACCCACGTATAAAGACGAGTGCTTGTGTGGTTGGCCTTTTCTAACTCTCCCCTGGCAAGGGTTTCGATAAAGGAAAGATTTCCGCTTCCTTTGTAGGCGATGTCTTCCTTTTTTATCTCTGATTGTTCCATGATTTCGAGGAGTTTGGAGGCGTCTTTTTGGATCTGGTCTTTGAGTGTATGGTAGTGTGTTTTGATATCGTTATAGAATGTTGTTTGGTGCATCTCTTCCAGGACAGGGATGAGGGGGATGTAGTTTTTTTCCTGATAGATGGTTGTCGCCTGGCTTAAGAGGTGCTGGTCAAGGGAGAGAGAAGCCTGGTGAGAAAGCTGGGCAGCAATGAGATCCTCCAGAATGGTGGTTATGGTGCTCTCCTGTCCGAATCGTTCGAGGAGGTCGTTTAAAATATCCTCAAAGAGGGATTTTTTGTCTAAGAGGGTCTGGAAGGCAAGGGGAATATTGAGTTCAAAGGCGATGCTTCGGGAGAGTTGCTGGATAAAACTGTCAATAGTTGTGATGGTAAACCACTGGTAACGGTGGAGGAGGAAGGTGAGGATGGCATAGGCTCTCTCACTCAAATCAGGATAGGTCTTCCAGAAGGATGGGTAGAGGGTCTGGTCGTTCTCGGAGAGTCTTTTGAGGGAGAGGAGAACACGTTCTTTCATCTCGGCGGCAGCCTTGTTGGTAAAGGTGATAGCGAGAATCGAACGGAGGGCGGATTCAAGGCGTTCAGGATGGTTGGGGTCATAGGCAACAAAGAGAAGATCGAGGTACTCTTTGACAATAGTGTAGGTCTTTCCTGATCCGGCTGAGGCTTCGTAGAGATTAAGTGGCATAGCTCTATATATTATAGGGGAAAAGGAGGAAAATATCGAGTTTTGAGGGGAATTTTATGGAAAAGTGTGGGGATCAAAAACCTCTCTTACGCTACATACTTGCCTTTGTATTTTGAAGAAGAATATCCGTGTAAAACGAGGTAAGCTCTCCCTTTTTGGGGAGGGTATCATGGTAGTGAAGTTTTCCTTTGTGGAGGATACAGACCCTGGAGCATAGTTCTTCCACCATTTCTACAATATGGCTGGCAAACAGGACGGTAGCGTTCCTCTCTGAGGCATAGTTTGTGAGAATTTTTTTCATCTGGAGGATAGCGAGAATATCCAGCCCATTGTAGGGTTCATCCCAGATGAGAATCTGAGGAGCACCAATCAAGCTGGCTATGAGATGGAGTTTCTTTTGCATGCCTGAGGAGTAGGTTTTTAAAGGGTCTGACAGAGCGGTTTGTAGATCAAGGAGTTCTACATAAGGGAGGAGGGTTTTCCAGGCGGTAGTTTCCCGGAGTCTCAGGTAGGAGACAAGAGAGAGGTTTTCTTCTCCTGTGAGATCTGGTATCAGGTAGGATTCTGGGGGGAGATAGCCTATCCACTTTTTGGTTTTGAGGAGGGCGTCATCTTGCCAGAGGTTGAGTCCATTGATAATAATCTCTCCATGGGTTGGTTTCAGAAGCCCCATGATGAGTTTAAACATGGTGGATTTTCCAGCACCATTTTCACCGAGGATGCCAGTAATTCCTTCATGAAAAACCGTACTAACATGAAAAATCCCCTTTGCCTCACCATAGTCTTTGGTTAGTTGATGGAGCTCTATAACCATATCTCCTCCGTCTTGTTAAGATACCTGTGTTTCGCCTTTATCCAGAGAATGCTACCGAGGAGGCACTCGATACCAATCATCCCCCACGAGAAAACAAAAACGCCTACCAGATATGCCACCATGAGAAGAACCATAAGCAACGCTTCGAAGATTTTTCTCTCTCCTAGAAGGAAATGAAGAGCCCAGACTATCTCGAGCCATCCAATTCCACAGAGAGTGGCACAAAGTGTTGGTATGGGCGCTAAGAGAAGACTCCATACCCAGACAGGGAGAAAAAACGGAACCACCAGAAAAACAAGAGACTGGGAAAGGAGCGCCGCCTGCCAAAAACTCATCGGATGGAAAAGACAGAGAGAGAACCAACCTTTTTGAGAGGGCATACGCACAAAGGAGGATAAAAAGATAAAAAAGACACTCCAGAGAAAGAGAAGTGATTGGGGAAGTTGTTCCTGGTCCATGGTAGGCGATAGCCAGAGGAACCATCCCAGAGTACCAAGAAGCGACAGCACAACAAGAAACGAGATGACAATCTCTCTTTTTTCTGAAAAGAACAAAAGTGTTTTGCCAAGTATAACGGGAAATGATGTGGTATAGCGGTTTCTGGTTGGAATCCTGGTGCGTGATATTTGGAGAAGAAAGAGATTTTCATAGATTTTTTTCTTTTGCTTAAAAAGAGACAGAAGCATTATGGTGAAAACACCAAGCCAGAAGATTTCCCCCCATAGTCCCACGAAAATCAAGGGAAAACACCATGGTGTTATTGCCCAAAGAAGTATCATCCCCCCAGCTATACCCCATGAAAAAAGTTGACTCCAGAGGGTATGCCTCATCTTGGTCATATATCCCCAGAGAAGATGGCGTACCCAGCTGGCGAGAAAAGCCATGATAACCAGCCACGGTTCCCAGGGTTCTTGTAAAAGTCTTGACCCCACGGGAAACAACAGAAATACTCCGAGAAAAAGGAGGGGAATTTTTCGCCCGAGTTCTCGTGAGAGAAAAAACCCCACCAGCGAGGAATACGGCAGAATACTTTGAGAGAAAAGGATAGTTTCCTGTCCATCGAGAGATGGTTTTCTCCAGAAGACAATGCAAAACCACACCAGAAAAAAGACCCACAGCCCACTAAAAAGAAAAAGCCTATACTCCTGCGAGAGAGAAACCACGAGTTGTTGATAACGGTATCCCAGCCCTCCGACTATGAGTCCCCAAAAAAGCAGGGTAAAAATATCTCTGGACAAAAGGGAAATGAGCGCACGTTTCCAGGGGCGGAAAAAAAGAGAAATAAGTCTTATCATCGTCTTTATCCTAGATTTCCTTTTTTCAAGTATGGTAGTGTAAGGGGAAAATGGCCAGTTTGCAAGAATGTGTTTTTTTAAGAAAGCCGGTCGACCGGTATTGTTTTCACATTCTATTTAGAATACCAGCACAGGTATCAAGAGTCCGACAGCAATCCAAACCCAAATCATATTTTTACCTCCTTTTAGACATATGTGCTTCGAAACAAGAATATTGTAAGTTATTTTTTTGTCAAGTTTTTGGATGGTATTTTTCGTTAAACTCAGATTGAGAGAGCGTTGCACGAATCAAAAGGGAAGTAAAAATGCCTTTTGGCTTTTGATCAATAGGCTGCTATGACGATGTTGCAGTTTTGGCCTGAACAAAAGTGACTGTGAAATGGTAATAGCAGGCCTCGATAAGCAAAGGGGGAGAACCGCTAC
>FWWL01010338.1_pt1 | contig 10816 bp, 13 predicted proteins | sample 2228331 | NCBI WGS metagenome assembly FWWL01 (sample SAMEA103939775, study PRJEB20133) | metagenome
GGAAAGGTCAAACACATCTATGGTCCCATCGCCCAGGGACTTCCCACAGAAACCGTTCTCGGTGTCTCTACCTATGAGCAAAAACTCACCCTCACCTGGGTAAGTAAGCCCGAATTCATGCCAGATGAGACAAGTGAATCCCTCTTTCACCGTGGCAGAGAAATCCTTCTCTCAGCTCTCGAGGATTAAGCAAGTTTCTTCCGTATAATCAGGCGGTTCCCATGCTCCAGCGGTTCATACTCACAGGCATCAGAAAAGGTCCTGACCACCTGAATTCCAAAACCATGGGTAAGACCCTCCCGAATACGACTCTCCATATCCACCGGCGGATGGTGAAGCGGATTAAAGGGAGGTGCCTGATCATCAATCTGAACCTCCACCTCCCCATCGCTTGACAATACCGTAACGAGAATCTCACCGCCTTTTCCCTCGTAACCGTATTTAATGATATTGGTAACCACCTCATCCACCATGAAAAGAAGGGTAAAAATCCCATCCTCGTCAGAAAAATACTTTTTCAAAAAACTTTCCAAGGTTTTTCTCAGACTCTCAAGCTCTGATAGGCTTGCTTCTATCCTGATTTTCACTGCGTCTTTCATCTCATGTTAAAAAAGTTTTTTCGCCTCATCCACCGAAGAAGCAATGGGGAAAACCTTGGAAAACCCCATCGTATCAAAAACCTTTTTGATCTTTTCCGGCATACCCGCCACCACGATCTTGCCACCCTTGGTCTTGACCACATTGTTGTTGGCGATCAATACCCCGAGAGCAGCTGTAGCTACATAGGTCATCTGACTCGCATCGAGAACTATCTTGCTCCCCTGAGTCAAAGCCTCCTTGAGTGCCTTGTCCATCTGAGGGGCTGTGTGCGCATCCATCTCGCCACTCACCTTGAGAACAACAACATCTCCGCTTTTGGTCACCTGAAAACCTGCCATATATCCTCCTTTTCTTTTACTTTTTCTCCGTCTTCAAGAGAAACGCTATAAGGTTGATCTCATTTTCTACAAATCCCATTTCAAGGAGCTCCTCCCGACTCTTCCCCTCTAACAAATACTGCTTGAGTTGCTCCTCCCTGGAGAGAGAGGGTTTCCTTTCAGAATCTCTGGTTAAAGGTTGTTTTGATTCGAAAGATTTTGTTGCCTTTGTTGTCTGAGAGGAGGTTGTTTTTTCCGGTCTTGCCGACCTGGAAGGCACATCAGAAACCACCGGTTTTTCGACAATCTTTTCTACAACGACGGGACGCTGCGCTCGTTCAATCCGTTCATCAAGCTGGATGATCTTCTGGTTTGCCCGTTGAATCAGGTGCTGGATCTGTTCTGCCTTTTGCTCAAGCATCTCAATGTTTCTCGTTGCTGCCGCATTAAACTCGACAATAAGCCCTTCCATCTCTTTTTTAAGCTGGGCATCGATGACCCCATCCTCGAGCTTTTTGATACGGTTCAAAGTCACCATAAAAAGATACACGGAAAACCCGAAGATAAGAATCGAAATAATTACTGACATCGCTTATTCTCCTCGTTTTATCATAGCGTGGAAGAGAAAAAAATGCAACTCCCTACAAAAATCCTCAAAAGAAAAAAAAACAATAAAATGTTTTATATATTTAACATAAATTTTATTTATAAAATAAAAGCCTTCTCATCTCACAAGAGTCTGAGAAGGCTTTTTGTCCTAACCTTTTGCTATCTCGGTTCCTATACCAGCATCAGTCAAAAGCTCAAGCAAAAGCGAGTGTTCAATCCGTCCATCAATGATATGAACCTTTTCTACGCCTTGCTTCACTGCCTTGAGGGCAGAGTCTATCTTGGGGATCATTCCCTCACTGATCCTCTTTTCCCCTTTGAGACGGTTGATGGTGGCTTCATTCACCGTGGAGAGAAATGTTTTCTCATCCTTGATATCCTCGTAGATACCACGGACATCCGTCATGTATATCAGTTTATACGCCTTGAGGGCGATGGCAATCTCTCCAGCAGCAACATCGGCATTGATATTGTAGGTCTTGCCATCCTCTCCGACCCCCACCGGGGAAATAACCGGCACATACCCACTGGCGATAAGCGTCTGAACAACCTCAGGTTGAATAGACACTATCTCCCCTACCATTCCTATATCCTTTGGTCCCTTTTTCCTCGCAAGGATCAATCGGTTGTACTTTCCGGACAGACCAACGGCTTTAATTCCGTGAGCGTTTACCGCTGCCACCAGTTCCTTATTAATCAGACCACTCAAAACCATCTCGGTAATCTCCATAGTTTCCTCGTCGGTGTAGCGGTACCCATCGACAAATTTTGGCTCCTTACCAAGCCGCTGCATCATCTCCGAGATAGCCGGTCCCCCTCCATGGACAATCACCACATTGATACCCACCAGCTTGAGCAGGGCAATATCCTGCATCACAAGCTCCTTGAGTTGAGGCGACTCCATCGCATTCCCGCCGTACTTGATCACCACCGTCTTTCCAGAAAACTCTCGAATGTACGGAAGAGCCTCCATGATAACACGGGCTTTTTCGATATATCTTTCCATATCCCACTCCTACAGGGAAAAATGTGCCTGACGAACCGCATGACAACTGAGAGAGAACGCCACCGGCAGTGTCGCTATATGACAGGGAACCAGTTTCACAAAAACGTCCATCACCGTTTCCCCTAACCCAAGCCCCTGCAACCCAACACCCAGGGCATTGATCCTCTCCTTTAAGCGATTGGCTATTTCCTGCGCCATAGGATCCCCTTGGGCACCGAGAGGCTTTAAGAGAAGCTGCTTTGAATAGCCAAGAGCCTTTTCCATGGTACCACCAATGCAGAGCCCAAGAATATAGGGCGGACACCCCTTTGAACCAATTGCCTTCATCTCTCCAACAACCCAATCCTCTATCGCCTGGATCCCCTCCGTAGGAAGAAAGAAACGATTTCTCGTCACATTCTCTGAACCCCCACCCTTCACCAAGACCACACACTCAAGCCCCTCTTTTTCTGTCCACTCTGTGTTGATAAAAACAGGTGTATTATCTCCCGTGTTTTCCCTCGTCAGGGGATGGGTAAGCGATATTCGAAGATGATACCGCTGATAAAAACGGCGAACAATCTCCTCGATCGTTTGCTGGAGAGAGAAATCGAAACACACCCTCCCCACATAGAGATAAACCTGGACATACCCTGTATCCTGACAGAGGGCTCTTTCTTCATCGTTTGCCAGTCGGGCATTTTCCCTATAGATATCAAGCACCTCCTTACCAGCATCAGAAAGTCCACCCCTCCACTCCTGGAAACGAGCCAGCACATCTGGACGAAGTGAAAAATGTGCCGTATGGAGGGCTTCCTCCATACGGCGAACAAAATCCTTTCTTCTGATCCTTTTCATACTACTTGGAACAACTCTCACACTTGTTCTCACCCGAGGAAGAGGTCTTCTTGTAGTCTGTCACATAGAAACCACTCCCCTTGAAGATAATACCCATACCACTCCCGATCTTTCTCTTTACCTTTCCTCCACAAGAAGGACAGTTATCAAGAGGGGCATCACTCATCATCTGGAAGACCTCAAACTCGTGAGAACAATCCAAGCAGACATAATCATAGTGTGGCATCTTTCCCTCCTTTATCTGAATTACCAAGAAAGTTTCTTCAAACGATCAATAGCCTCTACTACATTAGCTCGATCACCAAAAGCAGAGAGTCTAAAAAACCCATCCCCATTCTTTCCAAAACCAATACCAGGAGTACCCACTACCTGTGCTCTCTCTAAAAGATAATCAAAAAATCTCCAGGAGTCCATTGGTGTTTTAAACCAAATGTACGGTGAATGTGTCCCTCCTGTACAGGGGAGACCGAGCCCCTGAATAGCCTCAAGAATAAGCTTCGCATTCTCCTTGTAGTAAGCCAAAACCTCCTGGATCTCCCTCTGTCCCTGAGGGGTAAAAACCGCTGCCGCTGCCTTTTGTACAGGATAGGAAACCCCATTAAACTTGGTAGACTGCCTGCGAAACCACAACGCATGGAGAGGAATACCGTGCCCCTTTTTCGTGTATACTTTCACATCCTTGGGAACAATCGTATAGGCACACCGTGTCCCTGTGAAACCTGCTGTCTTAGAGAGACTACGGAATTCGACAGCAACCTCTCGTGCCCCATCAATCTCAAAAATACTCTTCGGAAGGCAAGAATCACTCACAAAAGCCTCATACGCTGCATCAAACAAAAGGATACTTCCGTGTTTATGGGCATACTCTACCCACATCTTCAATTCATCCTTTGTGAGTACCTGTCCTGTGGGATTGTTTGGAAAACAAAGATAAACAAGATCAAACCGCTTCTTTGGAACCTCTGGCTTAAAATTATTCTCAAGTGTCGCATCGAGGTAGAAAAACCTCTCATACCTTCCATTTTTAAGCTTTCCACTCCTTCCTGCCATTACATTACTATCCACGTACACAGGATACACAGGATCAGGAATTGCTATAGAAACCCTTTGATCAAAAAGCTCCTGAAAGTTTGCCGTATCCTCTTTCGCTCCCGTAGAGATAAAAATCTCATCAGCAGAGATATTTATTCCCCTCTGTTTAAAATCTACATCCGCAATAGCCTCACGGAGAAACTCATACCCCTGTTCAGGACCATACCCGTGGAAGGACTCCCTTCTCGACATCTCTTCCACACCCTCTTGAAAAGCCTTTACTACCGAGGGCACGAGGGGCTGAGTTACATCCCCAATTCCGAGACGAATAACCTTTTTCTCAGGGTTTTTCTCCTGATAGGCTTTAACCCTCTTTGCAACCTCAGAAAAGAGATAACTTCCCTGCAAAAGGGTATAATTCTCGTTTACTCGAACCATAAACTCTCCTCTATACTCCTAAAATCTTTTCATGTTTCACGTGAAACATTTATTCCTTTCCCGCAAGCTTTTGATAGATGTATTCAAGCTCCTCTTGAGAAAAATAGTAAATTTCTATCTTTCCCTTCTTTATTGAACCTTTTACGTTTACCTTTAATCCTAGGGACTTAATAAACTTTTCCTCAAGATGCGCAAGGGGATGTGAAGATGAAGAACTTTCTTTTGATGTTTCACGTGAAACATTTTGTTTCTCAAAATCCTTTACCATTACCTCTGCTTCACGTACCGAAAGCCCTTCTTCAATAATATAATCCGCAAACTGGATCATCATATCCCTTTCGTTTAACATTAAAATAGCTCGAGCATGTCCCTCAGTGAGTTCTTTTTGAATTAATTTTTGTTGAATTACCTCAGGAAGTTTTAGTAGTCGAAGCGTATTGGCTACAGAACTTCTATTCTTTCCAATTCGTTGGGCTAATTCCTCCTGAGAGAGATTTAAACGCTCCATAATCTCTTTGTAAGCTAAAGCCTCTTCAATAGGGTTGAGATCCGACCTTTGAATATTCTCAATAAGAGCAATCTCAAGTTTATCCTCTTCACTAAAATCACGAATAATAGCAGGAATCTCTAAAAGCCCCGCCATCTTTGCCGCTCGCCAGCGTCTCTCACCAGCAACCAGCTCATACTTTCCATTTCCAAGATCGGTAACCAGTATAGGTTGAATTACCCCTTTTTCCTTAATAGAATCAGCAAGCTCCTTTAACTCATCCTCAGCAAAAAACTTTCTTGGTTGATGTTTATTAGGAAGTATTTTCCCAACATCTATCATCTGGATATTTCCCTTTTGAACCTCTTCTTCTATCATATTTTCATCAACGAGGGCTAACATCCCCTTTCCAAGACCATGCTTTTGTGCCATATTAACCTCCTACCCTCTTTAAAAATTCCTGCCCAAACGCTGTATAAGCCTCAGCCCCCTGACTCTTTTCATCGTACTCAAAGATAGCAATACCATGGCTGGGTGCCTCTGAGAGACGAACGTTTCGAGGAATAACTGTCTCATACACCTTTTCCTGGAAATATCCCTTTACCTCATCAAGAACCTGTTTTGAGAGATTGGTACGGGAATCATACATGGTAACCACAACACCCTCTATAGCAAGGTTTTTATTAAGCCCGCTTTTTACGAGTTTAATAGCCTTGAGAAGTTGAGCTAAACCCTCCATAGCATAGAACTCACTCTGCATAGGAATAAGAACAGAGTCGGCAGCAACCAGACCATTAAGGGTAAAAAGACCAAGCGAGGGAGGTGTATCAATAAGAATAAAATCATAGCGGTCACGAATCTCATCAAGGGCATCCTTGAGAATAAACTCTTTTCGAGGAACATTGAGAAGCTCGATCTGAGCACCAGCGAGGTCAAGGGTCACAGGAACGAGAAAGAGGTTTTTGTACTTTGTTGGGAGAATAACCTCATGAATCTTTTTTTGTCCTATAAGAACCTCGTAGATGCCATTTCCTGAACGCTCTCGAATATCAATGCCCAGCCCACTACATGCGTTTCCTTGAGGATCAATATCAATAAGAAGAACCTTTTTTCCCGCGTTGGAAAGATAAGCTGCAAGATTGACGGTGGTAGTGGTTTTTCCAACACCACCCTTTTGGTTAGCGACAACAATAATTTTTGACATAGTTCCTCCTTATTTTTTTAAGAGGTATATATTATACAATAAAGAAGGGTTTTTCTCAAATTCTTTTTTATGCACATAGTGAGGAAGGGTATTTTTGAAGAGGATATATTATACAATAAAGAAGGGTTTTTCTCAAATTCTTTTTTATGCACATAGTGAGGAAGGGTATTTTTGAAGAGGAAAAAACAAAACAAAAGGGTAGTCGTCATAGTATAGGCGGTATCTTTTGTGTTTTTTAGGTTTTGAAGTTTTTTTATTGAAAGAAAATAAAAGAGATTTTTTTTGTAGAAAAGATTGTTTTTTTATGTGTTTTTTAGAGGAGAAATGAACAATAAGAAAGAAAAAGAGTGAGAGAAAAAATTTCTGAAGGTAATAATGAAAGGGATAGGAAAGAGAAATGCAAGGATTTTGCACAAAAGAAAGATTAAAAAAGGGTTTACAAAAAATTTTTTTTTCATTACAATATACCATCCTAAAGGAAAGGAGGAGTTATGGAAAAGACTCTGGAGAAGTTTTTTGAGTTTTCAAAGAGGAAAACCTCTTTGAAGGTGGAGGTTTTAGCAGGGATTTCAACCTTTCTTACGATGGCTTATATTATTGTGGTGAATCCTGGGATTCTTTCACTTGCAGGGATGGATTTTAGTGGTGTACTTTTGGCGACGGTGTTGGTAGCCTCGCTCTCAAGTATCTTGATGGGGCTCTATGCGAACCTTCCTTACGCCCTTGCACCAGGAATGGGTATCAATGCCTTTTTCACCTTTAGCCTGGTGATGGGGATGGGACTCTCCTGGCAGACTGCTCTTGGTGCTGTGTTTCTGTCGGGTATTATTTTTATTATTCTTTCGGTTCTTCCTATACGTTTATGGATTCTTCATGCGGTACCAAAATCGATTCGCTATGGAGTGGCTGCTGGTATTGGTATCTTTTTAACTTTAATTGGTTTTAAGTCGGTAGGTTTTATTGTGTCAAATGAGGCAACGCTTGTGGGTTTTGGTGGAATCAATGCTCAGACGCTTCTCTTTATCTTTGGGCTTGTGCTTACCGCTATTCTGGTGATTCGTCGGGTGAAGGGTGCTTTGATTCTTGGGATTGTGGCTACCTCGGTGATGACGGTGATTGTTTCTTATCTTGGTGTGAAGTATGACTGGATTGCGGCACCTCTGGTAGAGTTACCCAAATCCATTGTTGCTCTTCCTAAGATGGATGTTTTCCTGAAACTTGATCTCGTTGGGGCTTTGAAGCTCTCGATGATTGGTCCAGTGTTTTCACTCTTGTTTACCGATATGTTTGACTCTATTTCTACCTTTATGGGGATTGCTCAGGTTTCGGGACTCGTGGATAAGGATGGGCAACCCCTGAACGCAAAGAAGGCTCTCTTGGTAGACGCTCTCTCAACAACGATGTCGGGTTTGTTTGGCACCTCTTCGGGTACTACTTACATTGAGTCGGCTGCTGGTATTGAAGAGGGTGGAAGAACTGGTATGACAGCTATTGTGACGGGATTACTCTTTCTTCCGTTTATGTTCTTGAGTCCGCTTTTGAGTTTTATCCCTGCTGTGGCAACAGCACCAGTTCTTGTGATTGTTGGAGCCTTTATGATGAAGCCTCTCCTTCAGATTGACTGGAATAACTTTGAGGAGACTATCCCTGCGTTTATGGCTCTTCTCCTTATTCCCCTCACCTACTCTATCACCAATGGTATTGTGTGGGGATTTTTGATCTACACTCTCATCAAGCTTCTGACGGGCAAGGTCAAGGATATTCATCCGATGCTTTATGTGATTGATGTTCTCGCGATAGTGATCCTTTTCGTACACTAAAGGCTGTTGAAGAATTTTTGTGTCCCCCTGGGTAACCAGGGGGATTTTTTGTTAAATTTTTATAACAATAAAATACTATAATTTTCTTGACGAAAGCGGAAGTTTACGGTATACTATAGACACGCTAGGGGTGCCAATACGAGGCTGAGAGGGAGACATCTCCCAACCCTCGAACCTGATCCGGGTTATACCGGCGGAGGAAAGCGCCCTCCCGCGAATTTTATGGGAGGTATTCTATGGATCAACCTCTTGTTATTGGAAACAAGGAGTTTTCCTGTCGTCTGTTTGTTGGGACGGGAAAACTTCCATCGTCTCGTCTTTTGCCAGATATAGTGAAGGCAAGCGGAACCCAGATGATTACCGTGGCTCTGAGACGGGTCAATCTTTCCCGCCCCGAAGAGAATATTCTCTCGTACATACCAGAGGATGTGGTTGTGTTACCCAATACCTCAGGAGCGAGGAATGCTGAAGAAGCGGTGCGTATCGCTCGTCTGGCAAGGGAAGCAGGGTGTGGAAATTTTGTAAAAATTGAGATCATTCATGAGATGGATTACCTCATGCCTGACAATGAGGAAACGATCAAGGCTACAGCTATTCTGGCAAAGGAAGGGTTTGTTGTACTTCCCTATGTGATGCCTGATCTCATCGTGGCACAGAAGCTTCAGGATGCTGGTGCGGCGGCGGTGATGCCCCTTGGTTCTCCCATTGGGTCTCATAGGGGACTGAAAACCAGGGATCTGATTGCCATGCTTATCGAGAAGATTGATCTGCCTATTGTTGTGGATGCGGGGATCGGACGACCCTCTCATGCTGCCGAAGCGATGGAGATGGGGGCGGATGCTGTTCTGGTGAATACGGCGATTGCAACCAGTGTGGATCCTGTGGCGGCGGCTCGGGCGTTTTCCCTGGCTGTTGAGGCGGGGAGGATATCGTACCTTGCTCAAAAACAGCAGGAGACTCTCTACGCTCAGGCAAGTTCCCCTCTTTCCGGGCTCCTCTCGGAGGAAAAGTCATGAAAGCAACGGAGGCGTTTCTTTCCTGGCTTGATTTTGATATTGATGGGTTTGTTTCACGTGTGACAGAGAGGGATGTGGAAAAGGTTCTTGAAAAGGAGACGCTGGGGTATCAGGATTTTCTCTGTCTGTTGTCACCGGCGGCGCAGCGGTTTCTTGAGAGGATGGCTATCCGTTCTCAGCAGCTCACGGCAAAGCACTTTGGAAGGGCTATTCTCCTTTTTGTCCCTCTGTATCTGGCGGACTACTGTCAGAATGCGTGTGTGTATTGTGGTTTTCGGGTGATGAATCGTTTTCCACGAAAAAAGCTCTCCCTAGAAGAGATCCAAAAGAATGGGGAGGTGCTTGCTTCCAAGGGGTTTCGGCATATTCTTCTTTTGACTGGGGATGCGCCGGAGGTTACGCCTGTTTCCTACCTTGAGGAGGCGATGCGGATACTTTCTCCGATGTTTGATTCTCTGGCAGTAGAGATCTATCCGATGGCAACGGAGGATTACGAACGACTTCGGTTGGTGGGGCTGGATGGGCTAACCATCTACCAGGAAACCTATGACCGAACCGTCTATGCGGAGGTTCATCCCTCAGGACCGAAGAGGGATTTTCTCTGGCGGTTGGGAACGCCGGAGAGGGGGGCGCAGGCTGGACTACGGTGGGTGACTATAGGGGCCCTCTATGGGCTTACCCATCCTCTTCATGATGCCTTCTGGACGGCGATGCATCTGATGACGCTCAAGAAATACTATCCTGAGGTGGAATGGGGGGTTTCTCTTCCCAGGATGAATCCAGCGGAGGGAGGCTTTCGTCCAAGGTACTGGCTTTCGGATAGGCAGTTTGTCCAGTTTCTTTTAGCGTTTCGACTCTTTTTTCCGACGGCGGGGATAACACTCTCAACGAGGGAGAGACCAGAGATGCGGGATATACTGATTCCCCTCGGTGTAACCAAGGTTTCAGCGGAGTCTCATACTGATGTGGGAGGCTACGCTGAAACACAGAAGCATGTTCCACAGTTTGAGGTATCTGATAAGCGGAGTGTTGAGGAGATGGTGGCTGTCATAGCATCGAAGGGTTTTGAACCGGTTTTTAAGGACTGGGTGAGGATGGTGTAGGTTGGATATTCGTTTGCTTGGAAAAAGTTTTCTGAATACCTTTTCTCGTTGGTGGGCATTTTCGCTTTTGTTTGTGCTGAATTTTCTCTCGTTTGCCAGTCATGCGGCGTTCAATACGCTTCCGGTGTATTTTTCTCGACTGGGAATGAGTCATACCTTTGTTGGTTTTTTTATGAATATTCATGTGGCTGGGCTTGTGTTTTTTGTGATGTTTTTGCTTCCTTTTACGGAACGTATGGGCAAGAAGCGGATGATGTTTTTTCCCGACTTTGACACCTGGAGCCACATAAATTCATAACCAGCGAACACATAAATTTTCAAAACGGAGAAAATTGTCCCTACGCCTT
>FWWL01010347.1_pt1 | contig 10810 bp, 9 predicted proteins | sample 2228331 | NCBI WGS metagenome assembly FWWL01 (sample SAMEA103939775, study PRJEB20133) | metagenome
ACGGAAGAAGGCGCAGGGTTTGGCAGTAAGGACGACGCGCGATTAACGAAATGTTTACCTTTATCTGGCATTGTTACTCTACGGTACAGGCGGGGACGCCGATGACCGTGACGGAAGAAGAGCCCCTGCGCGCGCCTGCGCAGGGGCCACTTGTCAAAGTCCGGCCCGCTCCAACCGGTCTGTGCTTGGCGCAGACCATCGATCCACATGATCAGCCGTGGCGGGCTTTGACTTCCGCCATCAGATGGGAAAGAAGCCGAACACTGGCCTCTTTCGCGCACTGTCCCGTTCTTTTTCGTGCAAGAGGTCGGGCCGCGCGACAAAAGCGTTTGGCCTTCGTCCAAGGCGTCATGTGCCGCTGGCCTTCGCATGGACCCAAGCGTCGCGCGCTGTCATTCTTGAGCTGCAACTCTCCTGCAACGCATCGTGCGGAAGAGTGCGCTGAGCGAACCTTTCGTCGCTCTTCTTCCGTCTCCAAATATCCTCAGGGGGTGCGGGGGCAGAATGCCCCCGCTTACCGCGCGAACCCGAGCACCAAGCCGTTCTATGGGCTTGCGGTCAAATGACCGCGCATCTTTTTTCGGAAAAAAATTATTCTCGTCCTGCACGCCGCGCGCGAGGGCTTCAATGACGCGTGATTTTTCCCGTCTGTTGCGACCGCGATCGATCGCCGTGATGGGCGGCGCTTGGGCTTCGAATGTCGTCGAGCAGTGCCTGAAGATCGGTTTTTCTGGGCCAATCTGGCCCATCAATCCGAGCCGAGCAACCATGCACGGGCTCAGGGTGTATCGCAGCCTCGCCGATTTGCCGGAAGCGCCCGATGCGGTTTTTGTCGGAGTCAATCGCGAGGCGACTTTGGCCGCGGTTGCGGAGCTTGCTGCGATGGGCGCAGGCGGGGCGATCGTGTTTGCCTCGGGTTGGGGAGAGGTCGGCGAAGCGGCAGTGCAAGACCAGCTTGTCACCCGAGCCGGGGCGATGCCCATCTTGGGGCCGAATTGCTATGGCCTCCTCAATTATCTCGATGGGGTTGCGCTTTGGCCTGATCAGCACGGTGGCCGATGCGTCGCGCGCGGCGTTGCAATTGTAAGCCAGTCCTCCAATATCGCCATGAACCTGACGATGCAGCGCCGCGGTCTGCCCATCGCCTATGTCGCCTGTCTTGGCAATGCCGCCCAAGTTGGCCTTGCGGAACTTGCCAGCGCGTTTCTTGCCGACGACCGTGTGAGCGCCCTTGGCCTATACATTGAAGGCGTGGGTGATGCTGAGGCCTTTGCCGCCATGGCCGAGGCGGCGCACAAGGCCGGGAAGGGCATCGTCGCGATTAAATCCGGCAAAACGGTTGCCTCCCGCGCGGCAGCGGCAACCCACACCGCGGCGCTCGCGGGCTCGGGCAGCGCCTCGGTGGCTTTTCTCGCGCAATGCGGCGTGGCCGAGGTTGCTACGCCCGCTGAGCTTGTTGAGACTCTCAAGCTTTTCCACGTCCACGGTCCAAGCCTTGGGCCCAGGCTTTGCGTGGTCGCCTGTTCGGGGGGGGAGGCGGCGGTTTCTGCCGATCTTGCTGCCGAACGCGGGTTAGCCCTACCCCCGCCCTCGCCCGAACAAGCCGAACGCTTGGCCGCAGAACTCGGCCCAAGGGTCACCATCGCCAATCCGCTCGATTACCAAACCTTCATTTGGGGTGACGAGGCGCGCACCAGTGCCGTTTTCACCGAAATGCTTTCGGGATATGACGTCGGCGCCTTTATCATCGATCTGCCGCGGGCTGATCGCTGTGATCCCGCCTCCTTCCGCCCAGCTTTTGCCGCGATCGAGGCGGCTCAGGCCCGCACGGGCAAGCCTGCGCTTGCCGTCGCAAGCCTGCCCGAAACGATGCCCGAGGACCTTGCCGAGGCAATGCTCGCCAAAGGGCTTGCTGCGCTTGGCGGGCTTGAGACAGCGCTTGGGGCCATTCGCGCCGCGCAAACCCCTCTCGGAGGCGAAGGCTGGCGGCCCTGGCCGGCCTTGTCAGGCCGCTCGCACAAAAGCCGCCTTCTTGACGAGGCCGAGGCTAAGGCAATTCTTGCCGCTTCGGGCATCAGCGTGCCGCGGGGCGTGGTCGCCGAGGATCTCCCCACCCTTACCGAACGCGCCAAAGGCCTGCGGCGGCCGCTTGCCATCAAGGGCTTAGGCTTTGCCCACAAGACCGAGAAAGGGGCGGTCAGGCTTGCGATTGAGCCTGAAGAGATGCCAGCGCTTGAGGGTGTCCGCCGCTGGCTTGCCGAGGAAATGGTCACCGATGCGGTCGCAGAGGTTCTGATCGGGGCTATGCGTGATCCGGTCTATGGCGTGACGCTCACCATTGGCATGGGCGGCACCGAGGCCGAGCTTTTGGCTGACACCGAGACCTTGATCGCCCCCGTACGCGCCGACGACATCAGGCGCGCGCTCAGGCGGCTCAAGCTCTGGCCGCGGCTTGACGGCTACCGCGGCCGCCGGCGAGGGGATGTGGAGGCAGTCATTGCCGTTGCGCTTGCCGTCCAAAACGTCTTTGCCGCGAGCACCCATTTCTTAGAGGTCGAGATCAACCCGCTCCTTGTCTGCCCGAGGGGAGCGGTTGCGGTTGACGCCCTCATCCGAGTGGAGGACGCAGAATGAAAATGTGGACTGACGGTCCGGTGCACACACGCGTCGAAGGCCGCGTGCTTGAAGTAACCCTCAACCGCCCGAAGGCCAACGCAATCGATCTCGCCACAAGCCGGCGCATGGGCGAAATCTTTCGCGCTTTTCGTGATGACCCGGAGCTACGAGTTGCGATCTTGCGCGCCGAGGGAGAGAAGTTTTTCTGTGCGGGGTGGGATCTGAAGGCGGCCGCAGCCGGTGACCCGGTTGATGGCGATTATGGCGTGGGCGGCTTTGGCGGGCTGCAGGACCTGCCCAATTTGAACAAACCCGTGATCGCCGCAGTACAAGGGATCTGCTGCGGAGGCGGGCTCGAACTCGCCTTGTCTTGTGACTTGATCTTGGCCTCCGAAACGGCGCGCTTTGCGCTCCCAGAAATCCGCTCAGGCACCGTTGCGGATGCGGCTTCAATCAAGCTTCCCAAACGCATTCCCTATCATGTGGCAATGGATCTTTTGCTGACCGGCCGCTGGTTCGACGCAGCCGAGGCGCACCGCTGGGGGCTTGTGCGGGAGGTTTGCGCCCCCGCCGAGCTTATGACAAAAACCTGGGAACTCGCGCGCTTGCTCGAAAGTGGGCCCCCGCTGGTTTACGCCGCAATCAAGGAAATCGTGCGTGAGTCAGAAAACTTGCGGTTCCACGACGCGCTCCACCGCGTCACGCGGCGGCATTTTCCAACCGTCGATCGCCTCTATTCGAGCGAGGATCACGCCGAAGGCGCCCGCGCCTTTGTCGAAAAACGCGATCCGGTTTGGAAGGGGAGATAAGCTTTCGCAGAGGCAAGCCGCGGCGCTTTTTGCGCCCCGTGTTCAGGAGGTTGTGGCGCAGACCAAACGTTCGGCCGATGCGGTGCCAAATAAGGAGACACGCCGCGCAAACCTGTGTCGCACACGAGCACGTCAGCTTCGTGCGAGCGCGCCGGAAAACTCGGGTTGAAAGAGCCGTTTTTGGGTGCTGTCTGAACCAGCCTATACCCCATGACGAACTATCGCCAAAGGCTTGATCGCGAAACTTGGGATTTCATCGAGGCCACCCAGCGCTGGTATCCGCCCGATACAACCGCGCTGCCTTTGGCCGAGCAGCGGCGTATTTATAATGAGATGTGCCGTGCGTTTTTCCGAGGGTATCCGGGCGGACTTGCGGTCGCGGACCAAGCTTTTGCTGGGGTGCCTTGCCGAGTTTATCGGCCGGATATGCCGCCGCCGGCAACGGTCCTTCATCTGCACGGTGGCGGCTTCGTTTTGGGGGGCTTGCACAGCCACGACGACATTTGCGCCGAAATTGCCGCAAGCTGTGGCCTGCGCGTTGTTTCAGTTGATTATCGCCTGGCTCCGGAACATCCGCACCCAGCGGCCTTTAACGATGCGCTGGCTGCTGCACGCGCTGTGGCAGCTGCTTTTGATGGCCCGCTTGTCCTTGTTGGCGATAGCGCAGGCGGCACGCTTGCTGCGGCGGTTGCGCATGCTGGGCGGGCGCTCGGGCTTAGGCCTTGGGGCCAAGTCTTGATCTACCCCTCCCTTGGGGGGGATGAAAGCCGGGGCAGCTACCAAGAGCATGCCGAAGCTCCGATGCTGACACTGCGCGACATTGCCTTTTATCGGCGGATGCGGTTTCCAAACGGCGCGCCGCGCAACGATCCAACCGCTGCTCCCCTGCAGGACAACAATTTTCGCGATCTGCCGCCAACCGTGATTTTCGTTGCCGAGTGCGACCCCCTGGCCGATGACGGGTCGGCATATGCCGAAAAGCTTCTCAGCGCAGGCGGGCGGGCTTTGGTGGTTGTCGAAACCGGGCTCGTGCATGGTTATTTGCGCGCCCGTGCCACGGTGTCGCGTGCACGGGAGAGCTTTCGCCGCATCACCACAGCGATCGCAGCCCTTGCGCAAGGAAACTGGCCTGAAGAGCTTCTGTAGGCAAGCCAGCGCCAGGCTGGGTGCCGGTCGGCTCTCTTTTAGGCAAGATCGGAGGCGTGCTGCGAGCGGTTCAGGGGGTAAGGCTCACAAACCGCAGAACGTAACGCTCTTTCTCCCAGCGCGCAGGATGAGAGCATCGCCGCGCCGCGCGCGTGCACATGTGCACATGCACGATGCACGGCGGCGCAGAACATTGCGCGCATTGCAGCCGATCGCCTGTGCCAACGTCTCGGTTCGGCTGGCTGCAAAATCCGCTTGCGCCGAAGCACGCTTGATGGTTCGTAAACAGCCGTGAATTTTGGCCAAAATCAGCGACGAGTCGTCTCATGGAGCTCAGGCCCTTCCGTTCCGTGCTATACATTCCCGCCTCCAACGCGCGCGCCATGGCCAAGGCCGCAACGCTGCCTGCCGATGCGATCATCTTCGATCTCGAAGACGCGGTGGCCCCCCCCGAAAAGGCCGCAGCGCGTGCGGCCCTGGCCGAAGCGCTGGCTAAATTTGATTTCGGCCCGCGGGCGACGCTTTTGCGGATCAACGCGCTTGATACACCTTGGAGCGAAGCGGATCTCGACGCGCTCCTTCCGCTTGCTCCTGAGGCGATTTTGCTGCCCAAAGTCGACGGGCCAGGGCAGATTGAGGCGCTTGCCCAAAGGCTCGACGCCTCACCAAAGACTGCGCGGACGCGCATATGGGCGATGCTTGAAACGTGCTCAGGGGTGTTGAACGCCGCGGCAATTGCCCGCGCCCCGCGGATGGCGGGCTTTGTGATGGGCACCAACGATTTGGCCAAGGAGCTTGGCTGCCAGCCCGGGGCGGAACGAATGCCGCTTCTTTTGTCCCTGCAGATGTGTGTCTTGGCGGCCCGCGCGGCGGGGATTGTGGCTGTCGATGGCGTCTACAACGCCTTTCGCGACGAAGCGGGGCTTGAACGGGAATGTCTGCAGGGCCGCGATTTGGGCTTTGACGGCAAAAGCCTGATTCATCCCCTGCAAATTCCGGTTGCAAATCGCGTTTTTGCGCCTGATCCTGAGGCCTTGGCCCTGGCCCGTCGGCAGATTGAGGCCTATGAGGCTGCCCTTGCCCGCGGCGAGGGGGTGGCAGTCCTTGACGGGCGCATCGTCGAAAACCTGCATGTGGCAACCGCACGCCGCCTCATTGCCCAGGCCGAGGCGATTTCTGCGCAAGAACGCGCGTTTGCGGCACACGCACGCTAGCCCTGCGGGACAAAAGCCGAGTGCACCCGCTCTGAAACGGAGCCTTAGCCCAAGACGCAACCGATCGAAAATGGAGAGTTGGCCATGGGTTATCCCTTGTTGATTTTGGGTGTCGCGGTTTGGTCTGGCGCGCATCTTTTCAAACGCCTCGCGCCAGAGCGGCGCGCGGCTTTGGGCGAGCGCGGCAAGGGGCTTCTTGCGCTCATTATCCTCTTTGGTCTTCTGGGCATGATCGTTGGCTATCGCGCCGCCGACCCGGTTGTTTATTGGTATCCGCCCGCGTTTTTGCGCCATCTCAACAATTTGCTTGTGCTGCTTGGCTTCTATCTCTTTGTCGCTTCGTTTTTTCGAACGGCTGTGACGCGGGTTATTCGGCATCCGCAGCTTTCAGCGGTCAAGGCATGGGCGGTCGCGCATCTTCTTGTTGTGCCAACCTTGCCTGGGCTGATCGTGTTCGGAGGGCTTTTGGCCTGGGCGGTGGCCGAAGTGATCCTGATCAATCGGGCTCAGCCGCGCCCCGCGCCGCCGCCGCGCGCTCGGCCTTGGCGGGAAGTCATGGCCGGGGTGACGGCACTCGTTGCATTTGCGGGTGCGGGGTGGATCCATGGCTGGCTTGGCCCCTGGCCTTTCGGCTGACGCCAAGAGCGAAAGGCGCGGGCCAAGAGGCGGCGGCGCGTGGTCGCTGGGCGCGCGGGCAGAACGCGCGAAGGGCACACCTGCGCCGCGAACTCGCGCAAGGGCGCGGCGAAGGAGCGACTGCCGAGTGAAAGCCGCGCACCGGTGTAAACACGGCGGAACCGAATGGTGGCCAGAGCCGGGCGCGCGAGGCGAGCGAAAAACACATTGGTGGGCGGTCTTTCCGCAAGCCTGGCTTGGCCCGCGCCAAAGGTACGAGTGCCGTTTTCAGAGAGCGCACGTGCTCAAAGCACCAGACAGAAGCGTTTGACCGCTGCCGTCCGAGGAATGGGGGACAAAGGTGAAAACAACGCAAGGCCGCTTTTTCGAAGATTTTCGGTTGGGTGAGGTGATCCGGCATGCGGTGCCACGAACGCTTGGCCCAGGAGAACGCGCGCTTTATCACGCGCTTTATCCCGTAAGGCACGCGCTTGTGTCATCCGATGCTTTTGCCCGGCTCTGTGGGTTGCCGGAAAGCCCGCTTGACGAGCTTATGGTCTTTCACACCGTATTTGGCAAAACGGTTCCAGACATCAGCCTGAATGCGGTGGCCAATTTGGGTTATGCCGAGGGGCGTTTTTTAGCCCCGGTTTATTCCGGCGCAACGCTTTATGCCGAAAGCGAAGTGATCGGTCTGCGTGAGACGTCCAATCGCACATCTGGTGTGGTTTGGGTGCGCACCACAGGTTATGACGACAAACGCCGCCCGGTGCTGAGCTATGTGCGTTGGGTGATGGTGCGCAAGCGCAACCCAGAGGCCGCTGCCCCAGAACCGGTGGTGCCGAAGCTTGCGCAAGCGGTTGATCCACAGATGCTCGTCATTCCGGAGGGGCTTAATTTTTCGCGCTATGACACGGCGCTTTCGGGAGAACCCTACCGCTTTGATGACTACGCGGTGGGCGAGATCATCGACCATGTCGATGGCGTCACGATCGAAGAGGCCGAGCCGATGCTGGCCACGCGGCTGTGGCAGAACACGGCGCGGGTGCATTTCGATGCCACGTTGCGCGACGACAAGCGACGGCTGATCTACGGTGGTCATGTGATAAGCCTTGCCCGCGCGCTAAGCGCCAACGGCTTGGTCAATGCGCAGCCGGTTGTGGCCCTCAACGCTGGCACCCATGTCAACCCCTGCTTTGCCGGCGATACCGTGCGCGCCTGGTCCGAGGTTCTCGACAAAGCCACCTTGGGCCGCGCCGATCTTGGCGCGCTTAGGCTCAGGCTTGTGGCCACACGCGGCAAGGCGGGGGTTCTGCGCGACGCCGAAGGCCGTTACCACCCCGACGTGCTCTTGGATCTTGATCTTTGGGTTTTGATCCCACGCTAGCGGATTGAGGCTTTCTCGACGTGCTTTTGCGGCGAGGGTGGGTCAAAAGGGCTTTGGGGCCAGGGGTATTCTTGTAAGCTTGGGCTCAATCTTTTGCTTAACCGTGCTTTTGCTAAGCCCGGCGGGACGCATGCGCTTGCGAAGAGTGGGCGCCGTGCACCTCATCGCCGTGCTGCACCTTGCTTGAACGTTAAGCGAAGTTTGGCTCTTTCAGCGCGTGCCTGGGCGATCGCGCTTTGGCAATAAACTCGGCTAGACCGCCCTTGGGCCCGGTTTCGGGCCAGGCTGAGGGCACACCGTCTTTCGGCCTGCCGCCAAGAGGGCTTGGGCCTTGTTTGGTTTGAGGCGGGCCGGGAGCAGTTGCTCATCGATCGTGCGTTTGGCTCACGCGCGGGGTGGATCAGTCTTAAGGGGGGCAGGGGCATATCAAGCTTAGTGACGTGTGTGATCACAATTAGAAAAATCGTGATCGCATTTTCGGCTTTCCTCGCCACCAAGCCTCTAAGGTTTTAATATGCGCGCGAAAGAGGCGTGACAATGCTTGCAAATGCGCTATCACAGAGGCGGGTGCGGGCCAAAAGCGGCGAAGCATAGCGCACTGGCCTTCGCAGAAGCCCGCCACAACGAGGGAGCCGGAAATGGCCAAGGGGAACGAAAACACGCGGCCGTTATCTCCGCATTTGCAAATTTATCGTCTGCCGCTCGCAGCAATTTTGTCGATCACCCATCGCCTTACGGGCGTAGGCTTGGGCTTTGCGGCGGTTTTGGTCGTGGCCTGGTTTGTTGCGGCGGCACGTGGTGCCGACGCCTTTGCCATGGTTGATCGAGCGCTCACTTCCTGGCTTGGTGCCTTGGTGCTCATCGTGGCGCTTTGGGGGCTATGCTACCATTTTTGCAACGGTATCCGGCACCTGTTTTGGGATCTTGGGGCCGGCTTTGACCTTGCGGTTGTGCGCTGGTCAAATTGGCTGGTGCTGATCGCTTCGGTCGTTTTGACGGTGCTGGCGCTTGCCGCAGTTTGGTAACGGAGTTGGCGATGCGGTTTCGAACCGATTTGGCCCGCGTTCAAGGATTGGGCAGCGCGCATGAGGGCGTGCATCATTGGTTGCAGCAACGGCTGACAGCCGTGGCGCTGGTGCCGCTTGCGCTTCTGTTCGTGGTGCCGTTCGGCCGGGCGCTTGGGCAGGGGCGCGAGGCCGTGCTTGCAACCTATGAAAGCTTCGGTAACGCGCTTGTCGCGGTGCTGTTTCTCGGCGTGGGCTTCTGGCACCTCGCGCTCGGCCTGCAGGTGGTGATCGAGGATTATGTGCATGCCAAGCCCGCGCGCACCGCACTTTTAATTCTGAACAAACTCGCCTGTGGAGCGCTGGCTGTGGCTGGTGTGCTGGCGGTTGCCGCGATCCACTTCCAGGGTTGAGAACGCATGTCTGCCTATACAATCGAAGAACATTTTTATGACGTGGTTGTGGTTGGCGCAGGTGGCGCCGGCCTTCGCGCCACGCTCGGAATGGCCGAACAGGGCCTGCGCACGGCCTGCGTGACCAAGGTCTTCCCGACGCGCAGCCATACCGTGGCGGCCCAGGGCGGGATTGCGGCTGCCCTTGGCAACATGGGCCCTGACCATTGGCACTGGCATATGTACGACACGGTCAAGGGCTCTGACTGGCTTGGCGACATGGACGCGATGGAATATCTCGCCCGCGAGGCGCCCGCGGCCGTCTACGAACTTGAACATTACGGCGTGCCCTTCAGCCGCACCGAGGATGGGCGGATCTATCAACGCCCCTTTGGTGGGCACACAACGTATTTTGGTGAGGGGCCGCCCGTGCAGCGCACCTGCGCTGCCGCTGACCGGACCGGCCATGCCATCCTTCACACGCTTTATGGCCAATCCTTGAAACATAAAGCGCAGTTCTTTATCGAATTTTTCGCAATCGACCTGTTGATGACCGATGACGGCCTCTGCCGCGGTGTGATCGCCTGGCGGCTTGAAGACGGCACGTTGCATGTTTTCCACGCCAAAATGGTGGTCTTGGCCACGGGCGGTTATGGCAGGGCCTATTTCAGCTGCACCTCTGCTCATACCTGCACAGGCGATGGCAATGGCATGATCGCACGCGCGGGCCTGCCGCTGCAGGACATGGAATTCGTTCAATTCCATCCAACCGGAATCTATGGCGCAGGTTGCCTGATCACCGAAGGGGTGCGCGGCGAAGGCGGTTATCTGACCAATTCCGAAGGCGAGCGGTTCATGGAGCGCTACGCCCCAACCTACAAGGACCTCGCCAGCCGCGACGTGGTCAGCCGGTGCATGACGCTTGAAATCCGCGAAGGGCGCGGCTGCGGACCAAAGAAAGATCACATCCACCTACACCTCAGCCATCTTCCGCGCGAGGTGATCGAAAAGCGCCTGCCGGGCATTGCCGAAAGCGCGCGTATCTTCGCCGGCGTCGATGTGACGAAGGAACCGATCCCTGTTTTGCCCACCGTGCACTACAACATGGGCGGGATCCCGACAACCTACTGGGGCGAGGTGCTCAATCCCACACCGGACGATCCAAACCGTGTCGCCCCTGGGCTGATGGCGGTGGGCGAGGCGGCCTGTGCGAGTGTCCATGGGGCTAACCGGCTTGGCTCGAATTCGCTGATCGATCTTGTGGTCTTTGGTCGGGCAGCGGCGATCCGAGCCGGGCAGGTGGTTGATCGCTCGCCCCATGTGCCGCGCGCGCCGCAGGCGACAATTGAGAAGGCAATCGCGCGCTTCGACCGCTTCCGCCATGCCAACGGCACCACGCCTACGGCCGAGCTGCGCCTTGAGATGCAGGTCACGATGCAGAATGACGCGGCGGTGTTCCGGTCGTCGAAATCGCTTGCGGAAGGGGTTGCGAAGATGACCGCGATCGCCGCCAAGATGGACGACATCCGCGTCACCGACCGCTCGCTGATTTGGAACAGCGATCTGATGGAGACGCTCGAGCTCGACAATCTGATGGCCAATGCGCTCGCCACCATCGTCTCGGCCG
>FWWL01010349.1_pt1 | contig 10809 bp, 9 predicted proteins | sample 2228331 | NCBI WGS metagenome assembly FWWL01 (sample SAMEA103939775, study PRJEB20133) | metagenome
ACAAGGCGAAATTCTAAAACACAGACTGCGCTCGGAGAAGCTTGGGGGGATCTATTTTCGGACGCGGGTTCGATTCCCGCCGCCTCCACCATATTTGAACTATTAACTTGATACAATGTATTTAAATCCTTGAGAAATCAGGGGTTTTTTTGTATTTTGGGGATGTATAATGGAGGAGGGAAAAATTATTGTTTGATAAAAATATAAGGAATATTGATAATTTTGTGGAAATACTTTATTACATAATGATAGATTAAAAAGCATTGTAATTGAGTTATGAAGTAAAGGCGAAATTTCTAATGAATATAGAATTTCAAAATTAATAATTATGGCGATTAAGAAAATAAAATACAATAGATGTATATAAAATCGGTTTAACATTTAAAGAAAAATCGAAAGAAAGTATAGTATACTTAGATTATGATGATGTGTGAACTTATCTGGAATTATTTTAAGCCCTCCCAGGTAACTATATCAAATTAAAAGATGGTGTGGAGTAATGAACGGTGAATCACTATGTAATTACAAAGTTTCTAGCTTATCCTCTTCTTCTCATTCTAATTTTATTTTAATTTGTTCGAGTTATTGTGTCTACAACATTGACATAGGTCCAGATACTAATGTAAAATATAGTCGTAAATCTTAAGGGGGTGAGATGTATATGGGCGATATAAAGCTTTTTAAAATAGATGGCGTTGTTAAGGAACTCCCAGCAACTGCAGTTAGTATTGAAAAGGAACTGCAAAACCTTATAGAAAAAAATATGGAGAAATTCTTTGGGGTTCGCTTTCTTTGTTCGGAATATTCTACAACCAATGGAGGAAGAATTGATTCACTGGGGATTGATGAAAATAACTGTCCGGTGATTTTTGAATACAAGAGAGCCAGCAACGAGAATGTAATCAATCAAGGACTTTACTATCTTGACTGGCTGCTTGACCATAAAGCTGACTTTGAATTGTTGGTAATGAACACGCTTGGAAAGGAATACTCTGACAAATTGGATTGGAGCATGCCCCGGCTTATTTGTGTAGCTGGCGATTTTACAAAATACGATGAGTATGCTGTAAAGCAGATTAATAGAAATATAGACCTTGTTCGTTATAAGAGATTCGGGAATGATATTATTTTATTTGAGCTTATCTATTCAAATACCGCAAAACCTAGTAATGATAATTCCAGTTCATCAGGTACAAAGCAAACCACTCACAAAACATTTGATGAACAATTGAAAACTACGGATCCAAAACTTAGTAACCTCTATTATACAATAAGGGATTATATATTGGCGCTTGGCGATGATGTGACTGAAAATCAGTTAAAAAGGTACGTGGCATTTAAAAAGATAAAAAATATCATTTGTGTGCAAGTAACGTCCAAGAAAATTCTGTTATATTTGAGCCTTAATCCTGATGATGTAACTCTGGAGAAAGGTTTTACGAGGGATGTTAGAAATATTGGGCATTGGGGAACAGGGGATTTGGAGGTAACAATAAAAAGTTTAGAGGATTTCGAAAAGGCAAAACCACTGCTTGAGAAATGTTATCAGGAGAATTAAAAATATTGAATAAAAGTAGAACATTATTAAACATTTCGATTTCATAATTTGAAAAGGATATTTTGTGCTTTTAGAAGTATGTCCGAGAGGCATTCTTATAATTGGAAAGATAAGCTTAATCATGTTTTAAGTACTATTATTTCAGCGTATATGATTTTCAAAAACATATTAAATAGGATATGGCAAAAAGGTCAGAAGGTGTTTGTAAGGATTTGGGTATGTTTCGTTGGCAAGGTGAGAAAACAGGTTGTTGTTATTTGATGGATACTAATCGTATGATATTTAGCAAACAACAGACTTGATGAGGTAAAGTTTTGGCGGTTTGGAGGGGGACAAGCTTTTGGGGCAATAGAGCCTAATGGCCTAAAAGGGTAAAAGAGTTGCAGGGTTTAATTCCATCAGATGAGGCCTGTTATGAGCGTGAATATGAAAAATTACTTAGAAACATTCATAATCGGCCAACTTTTCAAAAACCTTCTATTGGAAAACCGCCAGAGTGGTTGTTTGATGAAAATATGCAGCATTTCAAAACAAGAGATGCAATTAGACAATTAAAGGATGCTCAGTACAGGAATCCCGTAAGGATAAATGGATTATTTTCTTATTTTACTGAAGCCTTTTGCGAAGAATTAGACCAATACCGAATTAATGATAAGGTTACCAATGGTAAAAACATTGACGATGTTATAATTGAGAATATAGAGAAGCTAAAGACAATGCGAGATAACTATATTGAGGTTTTGGACATTGTAACACAAAACATTAGTTTTGTAGGAGATAGGATTGCCTCATTTTTTGAACAGATTTATAATTATTCTCTCGAAAATAAAAACCAAGTTTACAATGAATTAGAATATGACCATTTCAGATTTTTAATATGGGAAATGTTTTTATTTTCTATTGTTTTTGCACAATGGAAAATATGAAGAAATAAAAGAAATAGTAAATAGAACCTATTTCTTAAAAATAGATCACTATAATATAAAGAGTTGCTCTTTTATTGAATTTAATCCATATATCCGTTCACTTGATGAAATAAGGAATGAAAGATTAGGTATGAGAAAATATAGCCTTGCAGCTGATATATTGATTAACAGAGAATGATTGCCTACACTTGGTAAAGTGTGCTTCATAGAAGCTGATGCTTTACTGTGTCAATTAAGTTATATATGGTGTCAGACAGAAGATAAAGGTTGGGGATTTTGGTGGTTCCCACGAACATATGTGTATATCCAAGAAGGAAGTATAGGTATATGGAGTAAGCTTGTATCAAGGAGATTCTGTGAAAAAATAAAAAGCTTGTCAGGTGCGAAAAATATTGATGAAATACGCAATATTGCAAAAAATAATGATTTCGTAATAAGATGAAATACTATAACTCATTTAATTGTGCACCCTCTATTTGTGGTGTAATACGTCCAGATGAAATTGGTTCAAAACCTTAATCGAAGTAAAAAGAAAAAGTGGGGAGGTATCCCAGCCAAAAGTAGTTAACAATCCTCAAATTCAATAATTTCAACATAAGTATTAGATAGCCGTATGCGGGAAAATCGCATTAACGGTTTGATGAGGAGAGGGTGGAAAAACCACCTTCTACTCAGCTCCCTAAAGCTTTGCTAACTATTTGTGGAGAAATGAATATGTTTTTGAGAGTCGGGGAGAAAACACATGTCCAATTAGCAATAGTACACTTTATTATCCCATTAGGAGTGCCATCCATTAAAAACAAATTCAAACTCTTACCACGTTTAGTCATTGATATGCAGCCTTCTGGTCATTTAGTTATATCAAACCAAAGTATTTTTCAAAGAAATTCATCAATTTCTCTATAACACTTTGTTTTTTAGTTGTTCTATTGCTACTTCCAAATCGTGAAATAGGTGGAAGAATTTTATCAATATCAGTTCCAGTTGTTTTTAAAGAACCATCTCTAAAAGAACCATCAATAAATTTACGTGTTTCCTCTGGTTTTAATTTTTCTTCTCTAATTATATTTTCTAAATCTTTTTCTTTTTGTTCTAAAACGAATTTACGCCAATCATCATCTACATTTGTAGATAGGTTAATTGTGCTTATAAATTTATCTATTAATTCTTTTTTACTTCTAAGTTCTATACTTGAGTTAATAGCTTTATCAATTGTGACAAGAATACTTTTATCCTTACAATTAGATTCATGATATTTTGCAACTAACATTAATATATAGTCTATATTAACTTCAATCTGTTTTATTAATTCTATTTCGAATACTATATCATCATTGATGTTTTCTTTATCAGCTTTTTCATTTTTTCTATAAATTTGATAAAAGTCAATATATACACTCTGATAATCCTGAAAATCACGTTCACTTATAATTTCTTTTCCTTCAAAATCATCAAAGGCAGATAATATGTTTCTAATGCGAAGAATTGAACCAAATAGTTTTATGAACTCCTTTTGAGCTTCTTCACCAATTATAGCTTTGCCTATCGGATAATCCTTTTGTAAAGATGATATTAATTCAACATAGCCTGGATAATGTTTCCCATTTTCATCAAAACCATTGTAATATTCATTGAAAGTTTTTAGAAGAACAACTCCACCAGCATTCTTATCCCCAAAAAGTGCAATAGCATCATCAGTCGCTTGCTTTAAATCTCTAAAGCAAACTATATTTCCATAGGTTTTAACTGAATTTAATATTCTATTTGTTCTTGAAAATGCTTGAATTAATCCATGATATTTTAAGTTTCTATCTACCCATAGTGTATTAAGTGTAGTAGCATCAAACCCTGTTAAAAACATATTGACTACTATAAGCAAATCTACTTCACGATTTTTAACCCTTTGAGAAAGGTCTTTATAGTAGTTTTCAAATTTATCTGCTGATGTATCAAAATTAGTATTAAATATCTTGTTATAATCAGAAATAGCTGACTCTAAAAATTCCCTTGCAGAGTTATCAAGTTTATCAGTTTCAAATTCTTCATCAGGTAAGATATCATCTGGATCATCTTCATTAGGGCTAAAGCTAAAAATAGTGGCAACAATTAAATCTCTATTTCTTTCTTTTAATTGACGCTTAAATTCAGTGTAATATTTCATTGCCATTGGTATTGATTCTACTGCAAATATGGAATTAAACCCTGCAACTCTTTTGCCCTTTAATGAATAAAAACTATTACGCTTAGTTTTTTGGTCAAAATGATCTAAGATATAGCTTGTAACTTCTTTAATTCTTTCAGGGGCTAATAGGGCTTTTTCAATATCTATTGAACGGACTTTTGAATCATTTATATTATCTTTCTCTTTAATTGTATTAATAAAATCTATTCTAAATGGAAGTACATTCCCATCGTTTATTGCATCTACTATAGTATAAGTATGAAGTTTGTCTCCAAATACTTGTTCAGTGGTCTTTTTAAGTGGATTGTTGCCATTATTTGCATTCACAGCGAAAATAGGTGTTCCAGTAAATCCAAAGAGATAATATTTTTTAAATGCCTTAATAATTTTATTATGCATTTCTCCAAACTGAGAACGGTGGCATTCATCAAATATTAAAACTACATTTTGATTATATACAGGGTGTTGTTTATTTTTAGATATAAATCTATCTAATTTTTGAATTGTTGTTATAATAATTTTGGCATTTGGGTCTTCTAATTGTTTTTGAAGTATTCTTGTAGAGGTATTACCATTAGCAGCACCTTTCTCAAACCTGTCATATTCCTTCATTGTTTGATAGTCAAGGTCTTTACGGTCTACAACAAATATAACCTTATCAATATAACTTAAAGAGCTTGCTAATTGTGCTGTTTTAAAACTTGTTAATGTCTTACCAGAACCTGTAGTATGCCAAATATATCCTCCTGCTGATATAGTCCCCATTCTTTTATAGTTTGTTGCTATTTCTATACGAGATAAAATTCGCTCTGTTGCAGCTATTTGATATGGACGCATAACTAATAAAAGATTTTCTGATGTAAAAACACAATATTTTGTTAATATGTTTAATAGAGTGTGTTTTGCAAAAAATGTTTTTGTAAAATCAATAAGGTCAGATATAATCTTATTATTAGCATCAGCCCAAAAGCTTGTAAATTCGAAGCTGTTACTTGTTTTTTTACTATTTTTTCTTTCAGCTGCCTTTTGTTCTTTTATATGAGTATTGCGAGTTGTGTTGCTATAATATTTAGTATGAGTACCATTAGAAATTACAAAAATATGGACATACTCAAATAAACCAGATGATGCCCAAAAACTATCTTGCTGATAGCGGTTAATCTGATTAAATGCTTCCCTTATTGCAACACCTCTTCGTTTTAATTCAATATGGACAAGAGGAAATCCATTTACAAGAATAGTAACATCATAACGGGTTTTATGAGTTCCTCCTGATTCTTCGTATTGATTTATTACTTGCAAATGATTATTATGAATATTTTTTTTATCTATAAGGTATATGTTTTTAGTTGTTCCATCGTCTCTTTTAAGTATTTGTATATGGTCGTCTTGAATTTTACGTGTTTTCTCTACAATACCTTCATTTGGATTAGCCAAACATTCTGCAAAGAATCTATTCCATTCACTATCTGTGAAAGTATAATCATTTAGCTTTTCAAGTTGCCTTCTTAAATTTTGAATCAATGAAGCTTCATTATGAATTTGAATGTATTCATATCCTTGAGAGATTAGGAGTGTAATAAATTCTTCTTCAAGTTCTGCCTCACTTTGATATTTCCCTGAACGCACACGATATTCAGCAGAATACTCGGAGACAACAGTAGATTCATCAGTGCTTGCAACTATATAATATGTGCTCATTCTGCCACCTCCTTATCTTTTGATGGAAGTGGTTTAAAAGATAATAGCTTGTCTCTATAATATTCATATTGTTTTTGCCTTGCTTCAATTTCAGCTGGTAAGCCAATAGTTAAATCATTACAAAGTGCATCAAAACGGTCAAGGATAGAAACTATTCGTTCTTGTTCTTCAAGGGGTGGAACAGGGATTAAAGTTTTACGTATATTGTCATTATACAACCTTGTAATGGTTCCACCTTCAGCAACTGCCCATTTCGCAACGGAATAAAAATGGTACAAATATTTATTAGATACAATTTTTTCATCATTATCAATCCAAACTATGTTTGAATCTTGAAAATATGAAGGAGTTCCATCAAAAATTATAGCACGACCTATTGTTCCAGAAGCTGATATTAAAACATCTCCTTTTTTAGGATAAGGATATTTTCTTTTATATTCATCATAAAGATTCTTAGAAATAAATGCGTCTGGTTTTTTACCAAGGGTTCCAATTTTAAAAAAAGGAATATCCCCAATAGGTTGCGTTTGTTCTTTTAATATGCGTTTACACATAGATATTTTGCCAATATCGCCCAACATCATCCATTTAATTTCAGGATTACCTTCAAACGTCAATAATTTCTTTTTATAATACTCATACTGCTTTTTTCTTGCTTCAAGTTCAGCAGTAAGTTCAGCAGTAAGTTCAGTAAACTTGTCCAATATGCGGACTATTTCCTGCTGGACTGGTAGTGGAGGGAGGGGGATGGATATTAACGAATAAGTACTAATCCAAAGTCTTTTATGTTCGTTAGAACAATACCCAATATTACTCATTATATGATATATATAACGTAGTATTGTTTTACTATTATTTGTTGTTAATATTTTTATTGCAGAGGATTTTAATTTGAATGGGAAATCAACCCACTTAAATGCCCCTGTAAAATCATCAAATATGATAACAGGTCTTTCTTTTGAAGCATTATATATATTATCTATTTCATTTGTATAACCAAGAACAAACGTTTGTCCTGCAGTTAAAACTGGAATATTATTTTCATCACTATAATTTGTACTTTGAACTATATATTTTAATGGTTGTTCATAATTTACGACACTACCAATGGTTATATACTCCACCCCATCAGGACACAATTCATTTATTAATTCTTCTAATTTACTCATTACTCTGCCACCTCAATCTCTGAAATAATCTTATCAATTTCTTCCCTTAACTTGTTTTGTCTTTCAACTATTTCTTTTATTTCAGCATTAAGAGCAACAATATCTATTTTTTCTCTTGTATCTTCCTTTTCCACATAAGTAGAAACTGATAGGTTATAATCTTGGTTTTCAATTTCTGCTTTTGATGCAAGTTTAGCAAAATATTTAATATCTTTTCTATCAATATAAGCATTAAGTATTTTTTCAATATTATCTTGAGAAAGCTTATTATTGTTTGTAACTTTAACAAACTCACTTGAAGCATCTATAAATAAAATGTTATTATCTGATTTTGATTTCTTTAATACCATAATACAAGTTGCTATACTTGTTCCAAAGAATAAATTGTCTGGTAGTTGAATGATGCAATCTATAAAATTATTATCTACTAAATATTTTCTTATTTTCTGTTCAGCCCCACCACGATATAAAACACCTGGGAAACATACTATTGCAGCAGTTCCATTTGTAGCTAACCAAGAAAGACTATGCATTATAAATGCGAGGTCTGCTTTAGATTTAGGGGCAAGAACTCCTGCAGGTGAAAAACGAGGGTCATTTATTAGTAAAGGATTACTATCTCCATCCCATTTAACAGAATAAGGAGGATTTGAAACTATAGCTTCAAAAGGTTCATCATCCCAATGTAAAGGTTCAGTTAATGTATCTCCATGTCCAATATCGAATTTAGTATAATCAATATCATGTAAAAACATATTAATACGACAAAGGTTATAAGTTGTTATGTTTATTTCTTGCCCATAAAAACCTTGACGAATATTATCCTTGCCTAATATCTTCGCAAACTTTAAAAGCAAAGAACCTGAACCACACGCAGGGTCATAAACCTTATTAATTTCAGTTTTACCAACTAATGTTATACGTGCCAACAATTCAGAAACTTCTTGTGGAGTAAAAAATTCACCACCACTTTTCCCTGCATTTGAGGCATACATTGACATTAAAAATTCATAAGCATCGCCGAAGGCGTCAATTGTATTATCCTTATAATCACCAAGATTCATCTCAGCAATTCCATTTAAAAGCTTAACTAATCTTTCATTACGTTTTGCAACAGTTGGTCCTAACTTATTGCTATTTAAATCAATATCATCAAATAATCCTTTAAAGTTTTCTTCATTTTTTGTTCCTTGAGCTGAAGATTCAATATTTTTAAATATCTTAGCAAGAGTTTCATTTAAATTTTCATCTTCAGCAGCACGACGACGTACATTCTCAAATAATTCACTTGGATAAATAAAAAAGCCTTTAGTTGTTATGATATCTTCACGTGCTTGTTCAGCCTCTTCATCTGATAATTTTGCATAATCAAAACCTGTATAACCTGCTTCCCATTCTCCTTTGTTTATATATGCAGTTATATTTTCAGAAATATAGCGATAAAACAACATTCCAAGGACATACTGTTTAAAGTCCCAACCATCTACACTACCACGTAGATCATTTGCTATGTTCCATATTGTACGAAATAATTCTGCTCTTTCTTGTTCTTTTCTGTTGTCAACCATATTTAAACCCCTTTCAATACAAAAATGTAAATTATCAGAAAAATTACACATGATTTATATCAATCAAATATAGTTTATCAAAAAAAATACTAAAGGTCAATTAAAGATTCAAAAAGGGTGCGTAGCGACAAACTACTCACCCTTTAATATTGCATTCCGAAACTTACATTCATAATGAAAATTTTAACAATCGACAATTATTGACTGAATTTGTTGTTGAATAATGGTATAATTTATCTATTACACTAAGAATACTTAAATAAAATTATTTTTTAGGAGGAGTTCCATGCCCGAAATAGTTTCTTTAAAAGATTTGATTGAAAGTCTATTTTATAATGAAATTTTTGAAGAACTATATAACTTTATTGAAGAAAACCCTGATAGAATTGAATGCAATACATACTTTGTAAAATCACCTGATGAAGCAGAGTTGTATGATTATAAAATTAATTCTATTGATATAATACCTTCAGAAGGAATTGAAATAATATTTGATTTAATAGTTGCCGCTGAAATAGAAATTGCAGAAACTGTAAGAAGGGATAGGAAAACTGATGCAACAGAACAATGGTTTATCATATCTTGCAAAGCTGAACTTAATAATGGTATAAATAATTTTAAAGTAAAAAGAGTATCAGTATATAACAAAGATAGGAGTAATTCAAATCTACGATTTTCAGAAAGTTTAATTCCAATAATAAAAAAGGAAGAACTTGATTATATTGCAGAAATTTTTCTAAGAAAATATTATCCTGAAGCATTAGAAAAACCAATGAAAGTATTACCCCAAATAATTGTAGAACGAATGGGGCTTGAACTATTAGAAATGAATATAACAAAATCATCAACAGCATTTGGACAAATAGTCTTTAATGATTGTGAATTTGAATACTATGATTTGGAAAGATAAGCTTAATCATGTTCTAAGTACTATTATTTCAGCGTATATGACTTTCAAGAACATATTAAATAGGATAGTTTGTGGCAAAAAGGTCGAAAGGTATTTGTATGGTTAGGTAATAACAAAGGAACTGAAGAAGAAATGAAATTAATTAGATTTTTATTTTAGAATTTTGCAGAGCCTAATAAAGTAAAAATAATTGCGTGCAGAAATACGAGGGTTAATTTTTCAGATTTGAAAAAGGCAATATATAGATTAAACCTATTAAAAATAGTAGATGATTGGACAATTGAGAGCTGGAATAAAGGAACTGAAATTCTTAAAGTTTACTTTAATGATTATAATGAATATAGCATTGTGAAAGATCTAATGAATTATATTAATAGATATGATAAAGAATTCTCACTGGATGTGAAATTTATAAATATAAGATATAATTAGATAATTCACTTATATTCTTGATTATATAGCAAAAATCCAATAGACTATAAAGCTTGGTTTCAAGTATTTTATAAGACAAAAGATAGTAAAGTTAGTAATGATTTGATTGATAAAAACGATGCAGAAGACATAAAGGAAGTTTAAGTAGATTACTTGAAAGCTACAGGTATAATACAAGGTTAAATTTTATAAGTGGTATAATAAAAGTTTTTAAAAATTACTAGTAAAAAAAGAGATGGTATATTACAGAACACATTTGTTACAACTTTGAGTTAATATTTAGTTTTAGTGCCTTAGTTTTAGATAATTAAAGTAAATTTAAATCTTGTATCAAAATCATCGTCCAAAAACAAAGTTTGTAAA
>FWWL01002716.1_pt1 | contig 10808 bp, 10 predicted proteins | sample 2228331 | NCBI WGS metagenome assembly FWWL01 (sample SAMEA103939775, study PRJEB20133) | metagenome
ATGCTTACCCTGCCATTTGTTCCGCTTGGCGTGCACAGGCGGGAAGAGTAAAGAAGACAAAGGGTGCTTTCTCTTACGGAGCCTTCCGATGCCTGCTGCAGACAAGTTGATCGACGCAAACACCTCAAAGACGCACGCATCGGTGTCTGCGCCGCCCGAATTTCATGACCGGATGCTGAGCCTTGGCCTGGCGCGTGTTTCCGAGGCGGCCGCAATTGCCGCTGCGGCCTTTATTGGGCGCGGCGATGAAAAAGCCGCCGATGCTGCCGCCGTGGCCGGAATGCGCCGCCAGCTCAACCTTCTCGATATCCGCGGCGTGATCGTCATTGGCGAAGGCGAGCGTGACGAAGCCCCGATGCTTTACATCGGCGAAGAGGTCGGCACAGGCAATGGGCCTGAAGTCGATATTGCGCTCGACCCGCTTGAGGGCACGACGCTCACTGCCAAAGACATGCCGAACGCACTGACCGTTATTGCCATGGCCCCGCGCGGTACGCTCTTGCATGCACCCGATGTTTACATGGACAAGCTTGCGGTTGGCCCCGGCTACCCCGAGGGAGTGGTGACCTTTGACATGCCGCCTGATGAACGGATCCGTCAGCTTGCGCGGGCAAAAGGCTGCGAGCCGCGGGATATCACGGCTTGCATCATGGACCGCCCTCGCCATGCAGAACTGATTGCAGCGGTGCGTTCGACGGGCGCTGCGATCCGGTTGATCACCGATGGGGATGTGGCCGGTGTGATGCACTGTGCTGAGCCCGAAAAGACCGGTATTGACATCTACATGGGCATCGGCGGCGCGCCCGAAGGGGTGCTCGCCGCGGCCGCGCTCAAATGCATGGGCGGGCAGATGATGGGCCGGCTAATCTTTCGAACCGATGCCGAGCGCGAGCGTGCTGCGCGCGCAGGCATTGTTGATCTCGATCGCGTCTATACCCGGGATGACATGGCACGCGCGGACGTCATCTTCGCCGCAACCGGGGTCACCGATGGGTCGTTGCTTTCTGGAATTAAGCGTGAGCCGGGCTGGGTCACAACCGAAACCTTGCTCATGCGCTCAAAAACCGGTTCGGTGCGACGGATGATCTACCGGACGCCGGTCAAGTGACTGAGCTCGGCACGCCTCATGCCGCCTTGCGCCATTTGGGCCAAAGCCCGGTGCGCCCGAGCGCGCCTTTCGGGGAGGCGGCCTTTCTTGGGGTTGAGCGCTCTCTGAGCGGCCGGCGCTGGCTTGGCCCTGATGCCGGAACCCTGCGCCTTATGGAAGCGCTCATGCAGCGCACGGGCCTGCCTGGTGCCGTTTGCGCGGTCTTGGCGCGGCTTGGGGTCAGGCCCGACGCGGTGAACGAATATCTCGAGCCGCGGCTGCGATCTCTTTTGCCCGATCCGATGACGCTGCGCGACATGGATCGTGCAGCAGAACGCATCGTCCGTGCTGTTTTGAACCGCGAGCGGATCGCGGTTTTTGCGGATTATGACGTCGATGGCGGGGCCTCGGCGGCTTTACTTCTGGATTGGCTAAGGGCGCTTGGACGGCAAGCGACGCTTTACATCCCCGATCGCATCGATGAAGGCTATGGCCCCAATCCGGCCGCGATGGCCACATTGGCGCACGGGCATGATCTGATCGTTTGCGTCGATTGCGGCACAAATGCGCACGAGGCCTTGGCAGCAGCGAGGGGGGCGGATGTGGTGGTGCTTGACCACCATCTTGCCGGCCCGCGTCTGCCGCCGGCAGTGGCGGTGGTCAACCCAAACCGGGCCGATGAGGATGGCACGTTAGGCCATCTTTGCGCTGCCGGCGTGGTGTTTTTGGCGCTGGTCGAGGCAAACCGGCGGCTGCGACGGCGGGGCTTGGGCGCACCCGAGCTCTTGGCCGCAGTTGATCTTGTTGCGTTAGCAACCGTTGCCGATATGGTGCCGCTGATTGGCGTGAATCGTGCCTTTGTGCAGCAGGGTTTGCGGGTGATGGCAGCGCGCGTTCGGCCTGGGCTTGTTGCCTTGGCGGATTCCGCGCGGCTTGCCCGCCCGCCCACGGTTTTTGATTTGGGTTTTGTTTTGGGGCCGCGCATCAATGCCGGGGGGCGGGTTGGCCGTGCCGATCTTGGCGCGCGCCTTCTCGCCGCCACCGATTCAAACGAAGCGCTCCGCCTTGCCGAGGAGCTTGAAGCGCTCAATGCGGCCCGTCGGGCAATCGAGGCCGAGGTGCGCGATGCCGCCTTTGCCGAGGCAACCAAGCGTGGGCTTGACGGGCCGCTCGTTTGGGCCGCAGGCGAGGGCTGGCATCCGGGGGTGATCGGCATTGTTGCAGCGCGTCTGAAGGAACTCGCCGAACGGCCAGCCGTCGTGGTTGGGCTTGAGGGTGAGGCTGGCAAGGGTTCTGGCCGGTCGATTGCCGGGGTCGATTTAGGGCGCGCCGTGCACAGGCTGGTTGACGAGGGGCTTCTGACCAAAGGGGGAGGCCATCCAATGGCGGCGGGCTTAACCGTTTCGCGCGACAAGCTCGAAGCTGCCATGGAGCGCCTGCACCATCTTTTGGCAAAGCAAGGCGCAGAACACGGCGAACGGCAAATTTTGGAGCTGGATGGGCTTCTTACCCCATCGGCGTTTGATGTCGAACTGGTCAGCGCGCTCAGGCGCGTTGGTCCGTTCGGGCAAGCTGTTTCGCCGCCACGTTTTGCTTTTGCGAGCCTCAGGCTCACGCATGTGTTTGCGCATGGCAAAGGCCATGTCCGGCTGCGCTTGTCCGACGAGGCCGGCAATCTGCTTGACGCGGTTGCCTTCGGTGCAGCCGAGCGGCCGCTTGGCAGGGCCCTCTTGCGGGCCGAAGGTGCCCTGCTCCATGTGGTGGGTCGCCTTGAGACGAATCACAAGCAGGGTCGCGAGCGCCCAGAGCTCCACCTCGATGATGCTGCGTTCGCCTGACGCCTCGGGGCAACGGCAAGCTCATCGCTCGACAAGCGCGCCCGGCACGCTGGCCTGGTCAGGTGCGCGCAGCTTTCGCGGTTCCCCTTTCGGCCCAATCACGGAGCTTGTCCACACTATCGTAAGGACGCGCTTTGTGCATCGACCCCCCTTGCGGTTTTGAAACAAGTTCTCTAAACGACAGCCATTCCGCCGGTGGCCCGTTCGTCTATCGGTTAGGACGCCAGGTTTTCAACCTGGAAAGAGGGGTTCGATTCCCCTACGGGCTACCAAGGACGCAGCAAAAATCGTGTAAGCCGAGAGCCACTTAGGACTTCGAGCTGGGGCCGCGGCCGACTTTCCCCTTGTCCTGGTTATCATCGTCTCCTCCACCGAGCGGTGGCGGAAAGGTAGTGCCCTGCGTCTTCCGAACGGGGCCGGTGCGGTTTTTGGGTTTGCGGCGCGCATCCCAGGCAACGAGATCTGATTGAATCGTTCGCGTGCGCCAGATTGCCCTTCGCTTCGGGACTGGGCTTGCGCTGCCCCAAAGCCGAAGCCCCGCTGGAACGAGCGCATCTAGCGGTACGAAACGGGTGGAAAGCCTCGGAGGCGAACCCTGCGCCTTGGTGAAACGGCAAGCGTCGTTCGATGTGAAGCGCGTTTGCCTGCACCCGGCACGTCTGCGCCCAGCCTTTCACCGACATCCCCGGTGCGGCCTGTCATGCGCCTGCCTTGGTCCAAGCCGCTCGACGCGTGGACGGCGATCAAGGTGTGCGCTTTTCTGGGCGGCCGTTGCGGGGTGGGGCATTCTGGGCCGTCCGTTTGCATTTGGGGCGCATCCGTCGGGGACGAAAGGCGGGCACTCCGTCAAGCAGCCGAGCACGCCGCACCTTGTTTGACGCTCGGCGCGGGCGCTGTCATCCCCCGGATTCCTCCCTCAGATGCGATCAATCCGGTCTTTGTTCCAAAGCCGCGGCTCATGCTATCGGTGCAGAGGTGCGTCGATCTGGACGGACTAAGACAGCCGGCGCCTTGGCTCGAGCCACCGCCTTGCGGTTTTTATTTATGTCGATAGGATTGAAAGCGTTATAAAGTTGGTTGGCAAAGGTAAAGGGAAACTCGATGGATCTTGGAATTGCCGGGCGTCGTGCGATTGTGTGTGGGTCCTCCCGCGGGCTTGGACGCGCCTGTGCCGCAGAACTTCTGCGCGCCGGAGTTCGCGTGGTCATCAACGGGCGGGATCAGGTTCGGCTTGAGGCTGCGGCGCAGGCACTGCGCCAAGAGACAGGAGGCGAGGTGACAGCAGTTGCTGCTGATCTTGATACGGAAAGCGGTCGAGCAGCCCTTCTTGCGGCCTGTCCTGACCCCGACATTCTGATCACCAACAACGGCGGCCCTCCTTTCCGCAAATTCCGCGAGCTCGATCAGGCGGCGCTCGAAAAAGGAGTTCGTATGAATATGCTCACACCGATCCTGCTCGTGCAGGCGGTGATCGACGGGATGGTTGCGCGCGGGTTCGGGCGCATCGTCAACATCACGTCGGTGACGGTTCGGATGCCGGTGCCCGGGCTTGACCTGTCAAGTGGGGCACGTGCGGGATTGACTGCGTTTATGGCTGGGGTTGCGCGTGAAGTCGCCGAAAGAGGCGTGACGATCAACCAGTTGCTGCCGGGATATTTTCGTACCGAACGGCTGGAAGAGGGCTTCCGGGCCGAAGCGCGCCGGACAGGCCGCCCTGTTGAGAAAATTGCCTGCGCCTGGGTGGAGCAAGTCCCTGCACGCCGGTTCGGCGATCCGGCCGAGTTTGGCAAGGCCTGTGCGTTTTTGTGTAGTGTTCATGCGGGATATATCACCGGACAAAACCTGCTTTTGGACGGTGGCCTGTTTCGAGGAACGTTCTGAGCGCTTCGCTGAGCTGCTTTCGCGAGGGGGGAGATGGCGATGATCGTCGAACAGCGCACCTATCGGTTCAAGCCGGGTGCTGTGCCTCAGTTTTTGGCACGATACCAGGCGGGGCCGCTTGCTTTGCAACGGCGGGTTTTGGGCAATCTGCTCGGCTATTTTGTAACCGAAATTGGGCCTTTGAACGAAACGGTCCATTTGTGGGGTTATGAAAGCTTTGAGGATCGGGCGCGCCGTCGAGCGGCTTTGCTGGCACAACCTGAATGGCGCGCCTTTCTGAGCGAGGTTTTGCCGCTTCTCGAAACACAGGAAACGAAAATCCTGCTGCCGACCTCATTTTCTCCCCTTGGTGGAAGCGGCTGAGGTCAGAAAGATTGGGGATCCGGGCTGAGGGACAAATCGGTTCGACGGCGGCTTGACGAATCGATTTCGATGTTATTGTTTTCGTTTTAAATCAGAGGTCTGCGCAGGGGCGAAGAGATGACTGATTTTGTTGTGACCTCTTACGACCAAGGAGAGGCGCTTCTTAAGCGGTCGGACCTGCGGCAAGCGCTTTATGACGCAGGCGCAATCTTGATGGAGCGGGTGCTCGTGAACCTGCATGGTGCTGAGCATCGGCTTCGTCGCACGGCGGAAAGTCGAGTGTTTCGGCGGGATTTCTTTCGTTACTACGAAACCGAGGTGTTCCCGGTCACCTTGGAACAAACCCTTGCCCCCTATCTCGTTGCCGGCGAAGCTGACATCTGTGATTTCGGTTACGCAGTGATGATGAACCTGACGGCCGATTTCACAGGCATTGATCGCCCCGAACGAACCGCTGATGAGACGCGCGCGCTTTTGTCGATCTTACGCACACTTGGGAAGGCGCCGACGCTTGGCACAACCACCGCTGACAAAGAGGCGATTCGTGCTGAAATCAAAGCCGCGCTGGACCTTTTTGACAAACGCTTTTTCCAGCCGTCAAAAGCGCGGCGCCTTGCGCTTTTAGCTGAGCATGCGGCAGGCCGGATCGAGGAAGAGGCGTTGCCGCGCGATGTCTTAACAGCACTGTTGGAAAACCCACAGACCGCCGCCGAACCCGACGAAATTTTGATGAAAGAGGCGGCGTTTTTCCTTTTGGCCGGCGCTTTCACCTCGATCCATTCCTTAACCCATGCAGTTCATCGGATTTTCGAATTTTTTAAAGGCTACCCCGAGCAAGAGGCCAGCTTGCGCCAAGACATCGATTTCCTGCAGCGCGCGGCGTGGGAAACGGCGAGACTGCATCCCTCAAGCCCAATCACCCGGCGTCGCCCAGTTGCGCCGGTTTTTATCGAAGGTCTTGGCGAGGTAACGCCCGACGATACGATCTCAGTCAATCTCCTTGCCGCCAACCGCGACGAATCCCGCTTTGGGCCGAATGCGGCCGTTTTTGACCCTTGGCGGGAGACGGGCAACACCCCGCTTTATGGCCTGTCTTTTGGGGTTGGCGCACACAGCTGCCTTGGCCGGCAGCTTGCGATTGGGGTCTTGCCCCGGAACGACGGTAAAGACGAGCCACGACAATTTGGGACCATTCCGCTGATCCTGTCGCGGCTTATGCGCGCCGGGGCGCGTCCGCATCCAACAAAACAGCCGCAAATGGATGTCGTCAGTGGCCGTCCCAATTGGGCGAGCTATCCAGTGGTTTTCGCATGACCGTGGTCCGCCTGACCGACACCGCCGCGATCACTGCGGCGCTGACCCACCCCGACCTTGCGCAAGCGCTTTATGACGAGGGCGCAGTGATCATGGAAGGGGTGCTTTTGACCCTGCATGGCGAAGCGCACCGCAAGCGGCGCCTGCTTGAATTTGGAGTGTTTCGGCGAAATTTCTTCAAATATTACGAGCAGGGGATTTTCCTGCAGACGCTCGAAGAGACCTTAGCGCCAGACCTTTCCTAGGGGCAGGCGGAGCTTGTTGATCTCGGCTACCGGATCACCATGAACATCACGGCCGATTTTGCGGGGATTGATCGGCCCGAACGCTCTGCCGCGGAGACGGCGGAATTGCGCCGGTTGGTGGCGATTTTTTCCGAAGGGGCCACCTTAGTCCATTCGACCCGAGATAAGGATGAAGTGCGGTCAGAAGTGCGGGATGCGCTTGCCGTCTTTGGGCCGCGCTTTTTGGACCCTTCCATCGCACGACGGCGCGCTCTGTTGGACCGTTTCGAACGTGGGGAGATCGGCGAAGACGATCTTCCGCGCGATGTCTTGTGCGTGATCCTGCGTCATGGCGACCCGGCCGAATTTAGCTATGACTTGATTCGACGCGAAATTGCCTTCTATTTGCAGGCGGGCGCGCATTCGACGGCCAACTCGACCGTCCATGCCTTTCACGACATCAGCGCGTGGATCATTGACCATCCGGAAGATGCCGAGCGTCTCCGCGATGACCCGTTGTTCATGCAGCGCTGTGTCCACGAAAGCCTGCGCCTGCATCCGGCAAGCCCGGTCAGTTTACGCCGCGCGGTCTGTCCAGTGTCTCTGCCCGCCCTAAACCTTCCTGAAGGAGCCTTGGTTGAGCTCGATCTGTACCGAGCCAATCGAGATCCCGCAATTTACGGCCCTGATGCGGAACGCTTCAACCCATATCGCGAGATCCCCGCAGGGTATCAGCCTTTTGGGCTAACGTTTGGGATTGGCACGCACTCCTGTCTCGGGCGCGACCTGGATGGAGGGGTTGTGCCGAAGGGGCCGGTTGATCTTGAAAATCATCAGTTTGGGACCATCACGCGAATTTTGCAAAGACTTTTTGCTGAAGGGGCGCGCCCGGACCCCGCCAATCCCCCGCGCAGGGCGGAACATACAGTGCGGCCAAACTGGGGATACTACCCGATTGTGTTTGACCAAGCGCACAGGTGGGTCGCATGAAGGCCGCCGTTGTGACCGGCGCAGCGGGCGATATTGGGCGCGCGATTTGCCGGCGCCTTGTGGCCGAAAATTGGCGTGTGGGGGTAATCGACCTTGACCCAAAGGCGGTGGCGGAGACGGCTCAGGCGATTGGTCAAGGCATTCCCTTGCCCTGCGATGTGACCGATGCCGAGGCGCTTGAGGCAGCCTTCGATGCCTTCGGCGAAATTCCGGACCTTGTCGTCTGCAACGCCGGCATTGGACGGTTCGGCCCCCTTTTGGATATGGCCCCAGCGGATTTCCGCGCGGTTCTTGAGGTCAATCTCACCGGCGCTTTTCTCACAGCACAAGCCGCCGCGCGGCGGATGGTAAGCCGTGGGCGCGGCGCTATCGTAACCATTACTTCGATCAACGCCATCAATCCCGGGCCGAACGCGGGTGCCTATCCGGCCGCCAAGGCAGGACTTGCGCGTCTCACCGAACAGATGGCCCTTGAATGGGGCCCACTTGGTCTCAGAGTCAATTCGGTGGCACCAGGCTTTATTGACGCAGGGCTTTCCACCCCGTTTTTCAAGGATCCTGACATTCGCGCCCGCCGTGAAGCCGCCGTCCCTTTGCGCCGGCTTGGCCAGGCCGAAGATGTTGCTGCCGCCGTTATTTTTTTAGCCTCCGAGGACGCCGCCTACATCAACGGCCATCAGCTTGTCGTTGACGGCGGCGTGGTTTCAAGCCTGCTTGCTCAGCTCCCGCGGTCAAAGTCATGAGCATGCCTCGAGCCGTGATCGTGACCGGCGGGATCTATCACGATTTTGCGGCGATTGGGGATTTTTTGTCTAAAACGCTCGCTGAAGCCGGCTTTGCTGTTGACCTCCATTGCACGGTTGCTGAGGGGCTAACGAATTTTATTGCCAATCCGGGATCGCTCTTGGTGCTCCACGCGCTTTCCTTCAGCATGGTGCAACATGAGAAGTATGCACCGTATCGCGCCCAATATGCCTATTCACCACCGGCTCCCGTCCAAGCCGCTTTGATTAAGCATCTTGCCCGTGGAGGCGGCATCCTTGGCCTGCATACGGCTTCAATTTGCTTCGATACTTGGCCCACATGGAACACGCTGCTTGGAGTGGAATGGGTTTGGGGCGTATCGTATCATCCGCCGCCAGGGCCTGTTACGGTAATCTGGGAGGCCGATCCGCACCCACTCACGCACGGCCTACCGAATTTTGCACTCACTGACGAGCTTTATTGTTCGCTGCGCGTGGCCGAGGATGCGCGCGTTCTTGCCCGTGCGCGGGCAGAAGAAAACGCAGAACTGCAGCCGGTGGTGATCATCCGCGAAAAGGGAGCCGGACGCGTTGTCTATTCGGCGCTTGGCCATGATGTAGCGGCTTTAGCGGTGCCTGCGTATCGCGCCTTCCTTGAGCGCGCTGCGCGCTGGGCGGGAAAAGTCAACTGAGGGAGCGGGTTGTGCTGTCACCAGAGGGAAAATCGTTTTTGATTACGGGTGGTGGATCAGGCCTTGGCGAGGGGATGGCACGTTATCTCGCAGCCCATGGTGCCCGCGTAACCATTACCGGACGACGCGCTGAAAAGGTCCAGGCGGTTGCGGCAAGTATCGGCCCGGCTGCTTGTGCTGTGGCCGGCGACGTGACGAAGCCTGAAGATCGTGAGCGCATGGTCTCTGTCGCGGTTGCGCATGGCGGTGGGCTGCATGGACTAATCAACAACGCGGCCAATATGGTGCGCGGGCCCATTACCGCGCTTTCTGAGCAAGCGGTGCTCGCGCTGTTTCACACCAATGTCGTGGCCGGTATGTTCCTGACAGGGCTCGCCGTTCCGTATCTCGAACGTGAAGGGGGATCAGTGTTATTCGTGGGCTCGGTCCACACCCGACGTTCCTATCCCGGGGCCTCTCCTTATGCCGCAACAAAAGGAGCGGTTGAGGTTTTGGCGCGGGTTCTGGCCGCTGAGCTTGGGCCAAAACGCATTCGCGTCAATTGCGTGATCCCGGGCGCTGTGCCGACCGAACTCAACGTTCGCGCCGGCCTTTTTAGCGAGGCCGAAAATCGTGCCCGGCTCGAACGGATGCTACCCGATCATCCCCTTGGGCGGCTTGGAACGCCACAGGACATTGCCGAAGCCGTGGAGTACCTTTTGCTTGCACCGTGGGTTACCGGTCAGTCGCTGGTGGTCGATGGCGGCTTGTCGCTCGGTGTCACCTATGCCTGAACGCTCAGATGTGTTCTATACCATGGCTGCCAAGCTTGCATAAATGAAATGGCCTTCGCGTCGTCTTAAAACCCTGGTTTTGTCCTCAGCATTGTCAAATTCGATCGAAAAGGGTCTTTTTCAAACCGATGAGATCTGGCAGGCTGCAAGGGCTCTGCGAGCAACACAGGTGAAGCAGTGGCGGAGAGAATAGTCAGCCCGATCGCGCCCTTACCAGAGGCGGGGCAGCTATGATTGCTCAACAGCTCCTCAATGGGCTAATCGTGGGCGGCGTCTACGCCCTTTTCGCGCTGGGCTTCAACCTGGTCTTTGGCATTCAGCGTCTGTTGAACCTCGCCCACGGTGCTGTGTTCATGGTCGGCGCCTTTACCGCTTGGGTGGTGGTTGTGCACGGAGGGCCGCTGTGGCTCGGCTTTTTGCTTGCGATGGCCGGATCGGGGCTGTTGTCGATTTTGGTCGAGATCATCTGCTTTCGTCGTTTGCGCAAAACCGGCGATGCAGAATTTGGTGCGATTATCTCATCCATTGGCGCAAGCCTTGTCATCATGACGATTGCACAGCGCTTGTCAGGAACGCAGATTGTTCGGTTTCCCTTCGACACTTTTCCAATTAAAATTTTTCAGCTTGCCGGGCTCCGCATCACGCTACTACAGATTTTTATGGCGGTTTCGGCGCTGGTTTTGGTGGTCATCCTGGCTTGGTTGATCTACCAAACCGCCTTTGGCCGCCGGGTGCGCGCCGTGACTGAAAACGAACGCGCGGCCATTCTCATGGGGGTCAACCCGAACACGATTTATATCCAAAGCTATTTTCTGGCGGGAGCGCTGGCCGGGGCATCGGGTGTCTTGGTTGGGCTTGCCTTTAATTCGATCCACTATTTGATGGGCGAACCCTTTCTCATGT
>FWWL01010350.1_pt1 | contig 10808 bp, 9 predicted proteins | sample 2228331 | NCBI WGS metagenome assembly FWWL01 (sample SAMEA103939775, study PRJEB20133) | metagenome
ACCACCTCCCACCCAGCCTGTTGCCCGAGGGTGATGAGGACTTCCGGCATGCGGGACTCCAGCACCAGCACCTTCGGCGTCATGCCCCCACGTCCTCAACCGCCCGACCGCCACGAGGGCGGAGGGGGCTCAGGCCATAGGCCCAGCTGAGAGCCAAGCCGGTAAGTAAACCGCCGCCTAGCACGTTGCCCAGGGTCACTGGCACCTGGTTCCACGTCCACCACTCGGTCAAGGAGATCTTGGCCCCCAGCATCACGCCAGCCGGTACGAGGAACATGTTCACGATGGAATGCTCAAAACCCAGCGCGAAGAAAGTCAGGATGGGCAGCCACATGGCCAGTACTTTCCCCGCCACAGAGCGGGAGGCGAAAAATAGCACCGTCCCTACCGTCACCATCCAGTTGGCAAGGACACCCTTTGTCAGGGCCAGTCCCCATCCTCTCAGCCCCATAGCGGCATAGCCCAGGGTCTTGGCGGAGGCCAGCTGGCGCACCTGCTCGCCCAAATGGCCACCGTCACCTAGCCCCATATTGGTCATGGCCAGGTAGAAGAAGCCAGCGTACAGGAGGCTACCTGCTAGGTTCCCCAAGTAGACCCAAAACCAGTTGCGGAGCATGCCTTTGATGTTCGTCCGGCCTGTCGCCAAAGCCATGGGGAGGAGCGCGAAGTTGCCCGTAGCCAGTTCCAGTCCCAGCAGGACCAGCATCACAAACCCCACGGGGAAGACGACAGCCCCCGCCAGGCGCGGTAACCCTTGTGCCCAGGCCAGCAAGGCCAGGGAGGTGGCGAATCCCAGAAGGGCTCCCGCGAGCACTCCCCTCACAACCATCTGGGGAACCGGTAGATTGGCCTTCATGACCGCAGCGGCGATCGCTTCCGCCGCCAGCTCGGGCGGCCGCACGTAGTCTGCCTGTGCGGACGCGGGCGGGACCGAAGCGCCGAGCGTAGCCAGCTCTCCGCCGCCCCTCGGAGATGCCCCTGGTTCCATCGTCCTCCTCCTCCCGCCATCGGTTGTGTGCGGCTTGGTGGCCGGTGAGAGCCTGAGCCGGCGCGGGACTGGGTGGGTCAGGCACCCTGGGCAGTTGCGGGCCCGTCCGGGTGCGGGGCCTCCACGACCAGTGCGTCCTCCGTGCGCCGGACCCGGTAAACCCTCAGACGCAGGCTCGGGTCCGTGATCCCGCGTCCGGTCCGCAGGCAGAACCGGTAGCCGTGCTCCGGGCAGATCACCTCGGTACCGTCCACGAGTCCGTCCGCCAGCGCCGCCCCCGCGTGCGGACACGGGTTCTGCACCGCGTAGACCGTCCCGTTACACCGGAACAGCGCGACTTCCTCCTCGCCCACCCGCACCACGCAGCTGTTGTCCTGTGGCAGATCTACCAGCCGGACCAGGGAGTCTGCGGCGACGGCCTCAGCATCCGGACGTGCTGCAGGCTTTGCGGTGCGCAGGTGTGCACGGATCCCCTCAAAATCTCCGTGCCGCATGAGGGCTTCGAGGATAGGGACCAGCGCGTCACACGGCACATCCTCCAGGAGCCTCAGCGCGGGTGTGGGCTGCGGTCCACTGCTCCCACCAAGGTACACGTCCACGCCCTCCACGACCTCGCCGTCCACCCGGATCCTCTTCCCCACGAGTCCGATATCGGCCACCCCGTGGTTGCCGCAGCCCGCCGGACATCCGGACCAGTGTACGGCAACCGGCCGCCCGATCCGGTCCTGGAGTGCGCGGGCGGTCTCGAGGGCTCGCCGCTTCGTGTCGATGAGCGCAAGGTTGCAGTAATCCACACCGGTGCAGCTCACCAGCCCCCGCAGCGCCACCGGCGGATCCGGCTGCAACTCCCGCAGCAGGGGCTCTCCCAGCAGGGCCGGTAGTCTCTCCTCGGGCACATGTGGGAGGATGGCGTTCTGGCCGGTGGTGAACCGCACTTCCCCTGCGCCATAGACTTCGCTCAGGCGCGCGAGTTCCGCGAGCTGCTCGGCCCGGACGCGGCCAACGGGCACGAGCAAGCCCACCGCACAGAGTCCGTCCTGCCTCTGTGGCGTAACACCCAGGTGGTCGGAGTGCGTCGGCCGGCGCGCGTCGCGCCCGGCGCGCACCAGCTCCCGCCCCAGGGACTCCTCCACCGTAGCCCGGAACCGCTCCACCCCCCACTGGTCCAGCAGGAAACTCAGGCGGGCCTTGCTCCGGGCCTCCCGCGGACCGTGGTCCCGGAAGACCTCCACGATGGCCGCGCACACCTCCACCGCCTCCTCCGGGGTCACGAAGACGTCAAGGGGCCGGGCGATGCGGTAGCCACCCGAGCCCATCTTCCCGCCCACCAGCACGTTGAACCCGACCTGCGTTCCGCGGGTCGCGGGGACGAGCGCGAGATCCTGGGTTTCCGCGTGGGTGCAGTTCTCCGTGCAGCCGGTGATCGTCACGTTGAACTTGCGCGGCAGGTTCGTGTAGGCTCTGTTTCCCACGATCCGCGCGGTGAACGCGCGCACCACCGCGGAGGCGTCGAGAAGCTCCGTGCGCACCAAGCCCGCCAGGGGACAGCCCACCACGTTGCGCACGTTGTCCATCCCGGTTTGCAGGGTAGTGAGCCCCACCCTCTGCAGACGCTCGAGGATCTCCGGCACGTCCTCGATCCGGATCCACCGGAGCTGGACCTGCTGGCGTGTGGTGACGTCTGCGACGCCGCGCCCGAGGCCAGCACTGAGGTTCGCGATCTCGTGGACTTGGGTGGCGGTCGCGATCCCATTGGGGATGCGGATCCGCAGCATGAAGTAGCCGGGGTGGCCTTCGCTCTGGCGGCGCAGGAAGATCCCCCACCACTTCAGCCGCTCCACGTCGTCCTTGGGGACCGCTTCCCAGCCCAGCGCGGCAAAGCGCGGGATGTCCGCACCGACCTCGAGCCCGTTCCGCTCGGATTTGATCCGCTCGATGCCGTTCTGCGCGACACCGGACCGGCCCTCCATAACTCCCTCCCCGGCACAAAAGAGAAAGCCGCCGCGGATCGGATCCGCGGCGGCCCCTTGGCCGAATTTTTAGCGTCCTGGCCTGCGCCCGCGTTCGAGGCGGGCCTTCCTTGGCCCCTTCACCTACCACGCTCCCCAGGAAGTTGTCAAGGGGATTGGGGGCTCTACGTCAAGAAGTGGGGTGGGGCGCTACATCAAGAAAGCCCGGACCGCGAGGAACACCGCCTTGTGGAGGCAGAACCGCAGGGGGTCTGTCCTCACCCCGAACAGCTCCCGCAGCCGGGCCGGGGCCTGGGTGAGTACCGTGGCCAGGAGCGTCCGGAGCTCGGGCGGGGTAGCGGCCCGTTCCACCCAGGACTCAAAGTCGAGCTCCAGCGGCATCTGTTGACACGCCTCCAGCACGAGGCCTGCTTCCGCAAATGCAGCCTGCCACTCGGCCACGCTCCAGTCCCGCACGTGGGTGGGGTCCCGCAACACTTCCACCGCGTTGAGGAACCGGTCCGCCACCTCGTCCGCCGGAGAGACCGTGTCCGATACCACCAGGCGGCCCCCGGGCCGCAGCACCCGCGCCATCTCGCGCACCGGAGCGCCCAGCTCCGGGTAGTGGTGCGCCGCGGTGCGGCAGGTCACGATGTCGAAGGACGCGTCCGGGAACGGCAACGCCCGGACGTCCGCCTCCTGGAACGCCACGTTCGTGAGGGCCCGCTCGCCGGCGAGCCGTCGGGCCACGGCCAGCATCTCCGGGGTGAGGTCGGTGGCCACCACGTGCGCCACGTGGGGAGCCAGTGCCATGGCGGTGTGCCCCGCACCCGTGGACACGTCCAGGGCCACGTCCTCGGGAGACGGCCTGGCCAGGCGCACCACCAGTTCCAGGTCCGCGCCCCGCGCGTGCACCGCGCTCGTGGCGTACAGCTCCGCGTTCCGTGCAAACTGCTGGCGTACGTCTCGCCTTCCCAACGCGCACCTCCGAATTCGTTTGCACCCTTCGGCAGCGGTTCTTCCCGCGCGCCTGGGACCAAACACCGCGCCACGCTGCCGCACCCAGCCGGTACGTGTACGAGCAGGACCGCTCACCCAGGCGTGTAACCTGAGCATACCCTGCACGAGCTTGGCCGCGCTACGACACCCGCCGGTAGCTTGCCGGGGGCCGCGCGCCGTGGTAGAGTCCCAAGGACCGCGGACCGCGGTAGCGGCGTCAAGGAGGGTACATGAGCCGGGTGCGGGTGCTCGTCGGAACCCGAAAGGGGGCTTTCATCCTCACCGCAGACGGCAAGCGTCAGAACTGGACGGTGCACGGTCCCCTGTTCGGCGGCTGGGAGGTCTACCACATCAAAAGCTCGCCCGCCGACCCGGACCGCATCTACGCCTCCCAGAGCAGGGGCTGGTTCGGGCAGGTGGTCCAGCGTTCCGACGACGGCGGGAAGACCTGGGCGCCGGTGGGGAACCGCTTCGAGTACCACGGCCTGCCGGGCACGCACCAGTGGTACGACGGCAGCCAGCACCCCTGGGAGTTCGCCCGCGTGTGGCACCTGGAACCGTCACCCACGGACCCCGAAACCGTCTACGCGGGAGTGGAGGACGCCGCGCTGTTCCGGTCCACCGACGGCGGGAAAACCTGGCACGAGCTGTGGGGCCTGCGCCGGGACGGCTCGGGCCACCTGTGGGCGCCCGGCGCGGGTGGGCTGTGCGTGCACACCGTCCTCCTGGACCCCCAGGACCCCGGTCGGATTTTCGTCGCCGTCTCCGCCGCGGGCGTGTTCTGCAGCGACGACGGAGGCGACAGCTGGCGGCCGGCCAACCGCGGCCTCCGGTCCGACTACATTCCGGACCCGGAAGCGGAGGTCGGACACTGCGTGCACCGGATCGCGCTCCACCCCTCGCGCCCCCAGGTCCTGTTCATGCAGAAACACTGGGACGTCATGCGGAGCGACGACGCGGGGGAGTCCTGGTACGAGGTCAGCGGGAACCTCCCCACCGACTTCGGGTTTCCCATTGCTGTGCACGCGCACGAACCCGACACCGTGTACGTCGTCCCCATCCAGAGCGACGAGGAGCACTTCCCGCCAGGCGGCAGGCTGCGTGTGTACCGCAGCCGGACGGGCGGGGGCGAGTGGGAGCCGCTGACGAAGGGCCTGCCCCAGCGGCACTGCTACGTCAACGTCCTCCGCGGAGCCCTGGCCGTGGACGCGCTCGACCCGTGCGGGGTGTACGTCGGCACCACGGGCGGGCAGGTTTACGCGTCCGCGGACGCGGGAAACACCTGGCGGCCCGTCGTCCGCCACCTCCCTCCGGTCCTGTCCGTAGAGGTGCAGACCCTGCCGTGATCCGTGTGGTACTCCCGCCTCACCTGCGGGCCCTGGCCAGGGTACGCGGTGAAGTCCTGCTCCGCGTGGACGGCCCTGCGACCCTCCGCTCGGTCCTCGACGCCCTGGAGGAGGCCTACCCCGCGATACGGGGCACCATCCGCGACCCGGTCACGCGGCAGCGCAGACCCCTGCTGCGGTTCTTCGCCTGCAAACAGGACCTCTCCCACCAGCCGCCTGACGCACCCCTCCCCGAGGCCGTCGCCAGGGGAGCAGAACCGCTGGTGGTCGTGGCGGCCGTCGCGGGCGGTTCGCGCGGGACCTGACTTCCCGCGCTGCCGCACGCCCGCGGGCTATGTCCAGGCCTGGTCCAGGAGCTGGACTTCCTCCGGCTCCAGGGTCCACCGCAGCACGGCAGCGTTGTCCGCCGCCTGGCGGCCGGTCTTGGCCCCGGCCACCGCGACCGCCCCTTTGGCGATGACCCAGGCCAGGGCCACCTGTGCTGCGGTCACTCCGCGGGCCGCGGCGATTCGACGCAGGACGTCCAGTACCGGCTGAGCGCGCTGGAGCAGCCCCGCGTACCTCCACCCGCGCCACCCCGGCGGCAGCCGGTCCGCTGCGTACTTCCCCGTCAGCACGCCCATGGCCAGCGGGCTGTACGCCAGCACGGCAATGCCCTCCGCAAGACACGTCTGCAGCAGGCCCGTGCGGAGCACGTGGCGCTCCAGCAGGTTCAGCCGCACCTCCACGCACGCCAGCGGGACTCCCCGACGGGCGAGCGCGTCCCGGGCCCGGCGGACCTGGTCGGGGGAGTAGTTGGACACGCCCACCGCGCGGACCAGCCCCGCCTGCACCGCGTCCGCCATGGCGTCCATCCACGTCTCCACACGCACCGGGCCGAACGGCCAGTGCATCATGTACACGTCCGCCGCTTCCACCCCCAACCGCCGGAGGCTGCGGGACAGCGCCAGAAACAGCCCCCACCGCCCCGTGCGCCAGGGGAAGGGGAAACACTTGGTGGCGACCACCACCTGGGCCTTTGTCTCCCGCAGGAAGGCGCCCAGCCAGCGCTCCGCCCGCCCCATCCCGTAGACCTCCGCGGTGTCCACCAGGTTCACGCCCGCGGCCACGCTGGCCTCGAAGGCCTCCCGCAGGTCCGCCTCCCCGTACCCGCGGCCGTAGCCCCACACCCAACGGTCGCCCCACTGCCACGTGCCCAGGGCGAGGGGCGCCACCGGGCGTCCGGCAAGCGACACGGGAGGAGGTCCGCTCACCGTCTCCTGCTCAGCCCGCGCGTCCAAGCCTGTGGCGTCTGCGGTGGAGGTGGCGCCCGCCCGGACCCGCCTGACAGGACCGTCTGCGCGGCACGGCGTGGCTACTTCCCGCAGCCTCACCGGGCCAGCTGAGGAGGTCTTCGGCCTGCGACACGGGCGCACGAGGTGACGGGCACGGCGGTCCTCGGCCTCTTGAGGAGGCAAGCCCATACCTCCTCCCGGAGCTGTCCCGCCGTCCGCAGCGCCATGGCCCCGTGCAGGTGTTCAGCGGCGCGCCCGCGGTCACCTGCCCGGACGGCCAGTCTACGGCAGCGCGGGTGGTCTGGGCAGTGCGGCAGGCTGCGGCGGCGGCGCGAACGGCCCGCCGGTGGTCAGGTCCAGCTGTACTTCCACGCGGTCAGCGCCCGAGCCCACCGGCAGCACCAGGACGGTGGGCGGTGCAGGGGTCCGCTTTTCGAACACCAGCAGTCCCTCTGCGCGGCCCCGAGGCGGGACCTCCGTCGGGAGGGTGGACCGCAGGAAGCGCACGGGGAGCTCCCCGTCAGGTCCCCGTAGCACCGCCTCGGCCACGCCCAGCGCCACCGGTTGCTCCGTTGTGTTCTCCGCGCCGAGCGCGACCGACCATGCCTCCCGCAGCTCCGCCATCCGCTGCAGCCACAGGACCACGGGCCCCACTCGGTGTGCACCCCGGAAGTGGCGGACCCGCAGGGGCAGGTTCCGGGCGGGGAACTCCTCGTACGCGCGCTGCACGAGCCGGATGCGGTCTGCAAACCCCGGGTGTGTGCCGGCCCAGTGGGTGTTCTCCTGCCGGCGGCCGGTGACCTCGTTGAACCAGGCAAGCGTCCGCGCCGCCGCCTGCGGGTCGAACCCGGCTTCCACCAGCATGCGGAGGGCTTCCCGGTCCGCTTCCACCTCCAGCTCCCGGGAAAACCCCAGGGCGGAGATCCGCAGGAGGACCTGCACCACGTCGCCCGCGGTGGAGCTACCCGTCAGGATGGCCACCAGGATGCTGGCGATCTGTCCGGCCTGCGCCCGGGCCACGTGCTGCGCCACGTGCCGGCGGGCGGTGTGGGCGACCTCGTGGGCGAGCAAAAACGCCCACGCGTCCGTGTCCAGGTTCAGGCGGACGAGCCCCGTGGTCACGAAGACCCACCCGGGGGTGCTCACCGCGTTCGGCACCGGGTGCTCCAGAATCCCCACCCGGTACGGCACGTGGGGCCGTCCGGAGAAAGGCACCAGGCGGTCCCGCAGCGCTCCCAGGAACGACAGCCAGTCCGCGTCCGCCACGAACCCGTACTGCGCCATAAGCCGCGCCGCCACCGCCCGGCCGACCGCCATCTCCTGGTCCTCCGGAATCGCGACCTGCCCGGCCGCCGGATGGGCCAGCAGGGCCAGCGCCACGGCCACTGCGGCAGCCCGCGCCGCGAGGTTGGCCTGCCTCCACATCGAGCCCACCGCCCTCACCCCCCGCGCGCCCCGCCCGGCCGCTACCGGTCCTGGCAGGGCGGGAGGGTGATCTCGATGTGCGCGTTGAAGTCCCCGTAGTCCATGGTCACCTGCACGCGGCCCTGCGGGTCCACCAGCTGCATGCGCCGCGGGAGCCCCGTCTGCACCGACACGTACAGGTGCGTGACCGTCTCCCGCTGCGGGCCGAACCAGTAGCGGTACGTACGCGTCCGCTCGCCGTCCACCTGCGCGTCCGGGCCCCGTTCCACCGTCACCTCCGCCTGCCCCTCCTGGGGCGTGCCCGTCGGCACCTGCGGGGTCGGGCCCGCAGTCCTACACTGCCAGGGCCCTCCGGCCACGCGGAAGCGGTGTTCCTTGCCCACCCGAATTACCTCCACCTGCCCGCCGGCCATCACCGTCCGCGACCGGTCCGGGTTCACGAATTCCATGACCATGGTCTGCCCCTGGGCCACCTCGGCCCGCACCCGGTACGTCCGCAGGGACGCCAGACGCGCCATCGCCTCGCCCACCTCCTGCCACGCCTGGGCGTCCCCGTTCACCTTCAAGCCCGGCGCCGCCGCAACTCCCGCTGCCAGGCCCACCGCGAGCACCGCCGGAAGCACGACCGTCCGCACCGCACACCTCCTGCCTGATTCCGGGGCCGACGGGTGCGGCTCCACGTCCAGCTGGCGCCGGTCACGCGGCGGCACCCCAGCTTGCTGAAGGTCCCCTCAGCTCTGTCTACCACCCGCGACGTACTCCGGACAAGAAGCCGCCGTCCGCGTGGCCCGGAGTTGCTGCCGTGCCCTCGTCGACCGGCAGGAGGCCGGCGCCAGCCACAGCCTCGACCTGCTGGCTCCCAGAGGACACGCGCGCGGAAGGCAAGCGGGCGACGGTGGGGATCGCCACCGCCGTGGTGGGTGCGTAGCTTACCCCCGTCGTAGCAGGCCCCGTCTTGCTGCTAATGCCGCTGCCGTCCGGAACCTACTCCGCTCAGGGACTACCTTCGCGCTTGACATGCCTTTCGATATGCGTTGCGGGCCCGGGTCTCGTCAGCATCGCAGCGCTCGCACCACTTCACCCCCTCCGCATCCGGCTGGCCACCGCGCTGGTACTCTTCGCGCCCCCGCGACCGCTCAAGCCGGCGATGCTCGCTGCGGCTCTGCTCGGCGGCTGCATGTCGCTTGGCGGTCGTGCCTCTTGGGTGGAGGCCGCGAAAACCGTGCATTTTGCGGGCTGACCCCTGCGATTCCGGCAGAGGTTGCGACATGCGCTCTGTCGTACTAGCCGCCACGCGGAGGCCGGCGGAGTGACCGCCCGGTGCGGGTTGCCCCGATGCGGCCTAAACTGTAAGACAAATCGGCCTGCACGCAGGCCAGCGCCCAAGGAGGGCAAGGATGCCGCAGGTGCACGAGGTATACCTGGGGTTGCGATCACGGGTATTTGCGGCTCGCCCCGAAGACCTCGGCATCGTACCGGGGCCCGAGGTTCCCCGCGTCTGGGCCGCCCTGATGGAGTGGTGGCAGGGCGACGTCCCGGTTACCCTCCTCTGCGTCGTGGACGGGACCACCAGCCTTTACCTCGGGACCGGCGGGGGGCGCCTCGGCGCCGGCAACCACCCGACGGTGGCAGGGGCCGCACGCAGTTTCCTGGACGCCGCCCAATCCGCGCTCGCGCAGATGCAGTCCACGACGGATCACCCCTTGCCGTCCCCCGGAAATATCCGCTTCTACGCACTTGCCTTTGACGGCACCTACACCGCGGAGCGACCGGAGGAGGCTCTGGTCAGCGGCCGGGACCACCTCTCGCCGGTGTTTGGAGCGGGCTCGTACGTACTGGAGCAGATCAGGCGGCTGGACGAGGGGCACCCGCGCTGACCCGTCCGCCTCTCCGTACTGTGAGGTCAGCGCTAGCACCGTGAAACGAGGCTCTTGTGGGAACAAAATGATATCCCTGGCCGGCCTCCCACCGGCAGCCGGAGGGCATTCGAGGTGCCACCACGCCGATCCCAGGGAGCGTGTCTGACCTCTTCGCGCCTTTAGTTTGACAGAAAGGCGCGGCACCGGGCACGGAGATGCGGCTTGGGGCGATGCGGATGCCGGGCAGCGTCCGGGCCCGCTCCAACAACGCATCCTGCAACGGCTGGGGAGCGTCCTGAGTGAGCTGCTGGTGGGGCATCGGCTTGCAGGTCAGCGGCCGCTCCCCGGCCCGCACCGGGAGGTCGTCCAGCCGGTCCACCGTGACCGCCATCTTCTTTTGCCCCCCCGGTCTAGGTCGACGGCGAACCCGTAGGGTTGAAGGACCGCCCTTCCCGGACCTCCGCACGCGGGGTCTCGATGGCACTAGAGCTCCATTGCCGGCCCCGCCGCTGCCCTCGCCCCCTACTCCTCAAACACCGGCCGCACGTCGAGCTCAAAGCCCGTAAGTTCTGGGTCCAACGTGATCCGTTCGGGGTCCCGGTGCAGTTCCACCTCCTTGCCCGGCCGGTACACCTCCACCGTCCGCGTGTAGGGGTCGATGAGCACTGCCACCCGTGTCCCGTTCCGCAGGTACGCGCGCACCTTCTCCCGCAGTTCCTCGCCAATTTGGTGCCGGGACCGGACCTCGAAGGCCGCGTCCGGTGCGAGCGGCACGAACCCCTCCCGCTCCTCCTCGGTAAGGGCCTCCCACCGCTCCCGCCTGACCCAGGAAGCGTCGGGGGAAAGCACCGAGCCGTCCGGCAGCCGGAAGCCGGTCGACGAGTCAAACACCACACCGCCCCGCGTTCTCTCGTTCCACCGCTTGAGCTGATAGGCAACCTCCATACTGCGCCGCCCACCGAGACCCC
>FWWL01005874.1_pt1 | contig 10807 bp, 10 predicted proteins | sample 2228331 | NCBI WGS metagenome assembly FWWL01 (sample SAMEA103939775, study PRJEB20133) | metagenome
ATGCCCGTAAAGTAGATTTCGAACAATAGATTCCGCTCCGACCTGAAAACATTCCGGACAGGTATACCACGGTCCGATGAGTAATCGTCCCTGTTTTACCTGTTTTTCTATCCGTTCCCGGTCATCGGGAAACAATTCCAGATAGTCCTCTATCGGGACTACCTGACTATCCAGCACAAAAGACTTATATTCTTCATTATTTTCCAGAATGTTTAACAAGCGATGGAAAAATTCCACCAATTGCATTCTCGTTTCCTGAAAGGAGTAAAGCCATTCTCTATCCCAGTGTGTATTGGAAATTAGATGAACATATTTCTTCTCTTTTTGCTTTTTCATATTCTATCTCCTCTTGTTTAATTTTTTATTTATCTCTTGCCTACTAATTGCCCGTGCCTGGATTGGGGTCAAAAAATGCCCGTTTGTCCCTTACATTATGGAATTCTTCTGCCTCGGGAGAAACCGGTTTATTATTTCTTATTACAGGCCAGATTTTAGAATATTCTGCGTTAATTTGAATATATTCCTTCCACTCCTCCGGAACTTCATCAATAGAATATATCGCACGAACGGGACATTCATCCACACATACCGCACAGTCAATACACTCTTGCGGGTCAATTACTAACATATTAGCCCCCTCGTGGAAACATGCGACAGGGCACACCTCCACACAATTTGTGTACTTGCATTTAATACACGGTTCACAGACAACAAACGCCATTCACGCCTCCTTCCACTATTACAAATTATCCAAATGGCAAACTAATAGGATAACAAATTTAGGGAGTTAATCCAAATTTTTTTCTCTCAATTCGCGGAACTTCCAATACTTGGGATAATTTTTGGCATTTGCCAGGTCATCTACTTCACGGAGGAGGTCTTTTTGGTGCTTGGATAGGTTTACAGGTATCTCTACATTAATCTTGTAATAAAGGTCGCCTCTCCCTCTACCATTCAGACGGGGCATTCCCAGTCCTTTCTTTCTGAGAAGGTCACCAGGTTGAGTTCCATCAGGGATGGTCAGGTCTATCATTCCATCTATGAGAGTAGGTGCTTTTATAATCGTCCCTGATACTGCCTGGGAAAGGGTTAAAGGAATTTCACAATACAAATCGTTCCCTTTACGCTCAAATAAGGGATGGTCTAATATTTGTAAGTGTACATATAAATCTCCCGGTGGTCCTCCATTCATTCCTGCCTCACCGTCTCCAACGGAACGCAATGTAGTCCCCGAATCAACCCCGGGAGGGATGTTAATTTCTGTTTCTCTCGTTGTAGTAACTCTTCCCTGACCTCCACATCTACTGCAAGGATGTGATAGATATTTCCCTCTGCCACCGCATTGTGGACAGGTTCGGGTTATGCTGAAAAATCCGTGTGAAGCACGTATTTGCCCTGTTCCACCGCACTGAGGACATGTCTCGGGTCTGGAACCCGGTTCCGCACCGGTTCCATGGCACTCGCTACATTGTTCTTTACATAAATAACGAACCCTCTTCTTTGCCCCAGTAGCTGCTTCTTTTAGTGTAATCGTCAGGGTTGTTTCTACATCATTACCCCGCTGGGCTGTGCTCCGGCGCCCAGTTCTACTGCGGGTGCCGGAGCCGAAAATCATATCAAATAAATCTTCAAATGGCGATTCAAAACCTTCTCCGAAGCCTTCTGTGAAGCCTCGGAACCCGCCGGTAAAACCTCCGCCCATATCAAATGGCTGTCCATCTACGGTCCCATAGCGGTCATATTGTGCCCGCTTTTCCGGATTTTTCAGAATATCATAAGCCGCATTAATTTCTTTCAATTTCTCTTCGGCTTCTTTATCACCACCCGTTTTATCCGGATGATACTTATGAGCCAGTTTTAAATAAGCCTTTCGTATCTCTTCCTGAGTGGCATTTCTCGGTACACCCAATATTTCATATAAATCCTTACCGCGAACCATAGATGTTTCTCATCACCACACATAATTAATATTTTTTATTTTCGGATATGGACAAAGGCAAAATAGGTATTATGTTTGAGTATTATACATCAACTACGCGTTGACCACCTTCATCACTGGAAGAAGTTCTGCTATTTTCTGAAGAAGGTCCTGCTGTCTGTTCAGTTGACGGACCTTTACTTTGCGTTGCGGAACGATACATGGCTTCCGACAATTTATGAGTTGCATTCGTTACCCGACTCATCGCACTTTCTATCTCTTCAATACGGTCACCTGCTAAGGCTTTCCGCAATTCCTCTAAAGCGGATTCTACCTCCGCCTTTTCGGTAGCGGACACTTTATCACCGTATTCCTTCAATAACTTTTCTGTACTATATAGTAGTGAGTCTGCGTTATTTCGGGTTTCTATTTCCTTACGGCGTTTCTTATCTTCTTCTGCCTTCTGTTCCGCTTCTTTAATCATTCTTTGGATTTCTTCTTCTGTTAATCCGCTGGAACTTTCAATCCTAATTTTCTGCTCTTTACCAGTGGCAAGGTCTTTTGCAGATACATGCAAGATACCATTGGCGTCTATGTCAAATGTAACTTCTATCTGCGGGACACCTCTCGGTGCTGGAGGAATTCCTACCAGGTCAAACCGGGCAAGTGTTCGGTTGTCCTTTGCCAATTCACGCTCACCCTGAAGTACATGGATGGTTACTGCGGTCTGGTTATCTGCGGCGGTGGTGAAAATCTGTCGTTTGCTTACAGGGATTGTGGTATTCCGTTCTATCAATTTTGTGCAAATACCACCTAATGTCTCAATACCTAAGGACAGCGGTGTGACATCTAATAGGAGGATGTCTTTTACTTCGCCTGCAAGCACACCTCCTTGAATTGCCGCACCAATTGCGACAACCTCGTCCGGGTTGACGCCTCTATGAGGCTCTTTCCCGAAGAGGTCCTGCACCAGTTTTATAACAGCCGGCATACGAGTCATCCCACCGACGAGAATAACCTCATCAATATCACTCGGCTTCAACCCCGCATCCTCTAATGCCTGTAAACACGGTCCTTTAGTCCTTTGTAGCAAATCATCGCACAATTGCTCTAATTTTGCCCGTGTTAGCGTGTAATTCAAATGTTTCGGTCCAGAAGCGTCCGCAGAAATAAACGGCAGATTAATATCCGTGCTCATTGTAGTGGATAGTTCACACTTAGCCTTTTCTGCAGCCTCTTTTAGTCTTTGCAATGCCATCGGGTCTTTTCTCAGGTCAATTCCCTGGTCCTTCAAAAATTCACTTGCTAACCAGTCAATTATCCTCTGGTCAAAATCATCACCACCCAAATGGGTATCACCATTTGTGCTCAATACTTCAAAACTATCATCTCCGATGGCGAGTATGGAAATATCAAAAGTCCCACCACCTAAATCGTATACCGCTATCTTTTCATTTTTATTTTTATTCAAACCATAAGCCAGAGCCGCCGCAGTGGGCTCGTTGATGATTCGCAACACTTCCAGACCAGCAATTCGTCCAGCATCTTTGGTAGCCTGTCTCTGAGAGTCGTTGAAATATGCTGGGACTGTAATCACAGCCTGAGTTACCTTTGTTCCTAAATAAGTTTCCGCCGTCTCTTTCATCTTTTGAAGTATCATTGCGGAAATCTCAGGGGGTTTATAAGTTTTCCCCATAATTTCAACCTGACAATCGCCATTTGAAGCCTCTGTCACTTTATATGGAACGCGTTTTATTTCTTCCGTGGCTTCGTGATAACGGCGACCCATAAATCGCTTGATAGAGAATACTGTATTCTGCGGGTTGGTAATCGCCTGTCGCTTTGCAATAGCTCCAACCAGTCGTTCTCCATCCTTTGTGAATGCTACGACAGAAGGAGTAGTCCGGCTCCCCTCAGAATTGGGAATAACTACAGGCTCTCCACCTTCCATTACCGCAACACAAGAGTTTGTTGTTCCTAAATCAATTCCTATTACTTTTCCCATAGGTCTTTCAACCTCCTTTTAATTAATTTTTAATATAAATTGTTTCATTTTAGAACGCATGTTCTAAATTTTGTTAGTTTTGTTGACTGCTTTCTTCGTCCTGGCTTTTCTGTTCGGGCGATTTGCTAACGACAACCTTTGCGGGTCGTAGCACATGCTTGCCCAACAGATAGCCTTTTTCGTATTCCTGGACCACCGTTCCTTCCGGCTGTTCCGATTCAATTTGTGCTATTGCTTCGTGAACATTCGGATTGAACGGTTGTCCGACTGCTTCTATAGGTAGCAAGCCTCGTGCCAGGAGTGTATCCTTTAATTGGGTGAATACCATCCGAACGCCAGAGACAAAAGCGTCCTCTGGTTCGGGTACATGTTGTAAGGCTCGCTCAAAGTTGTCCAGCACTGGCAATAGGTCTTTTATCAACTGCTCTGTCGCAACTTCCCGTATCTCCTTGATTTCTCGCATTGTTCGTTTGCGATAGTTATCAAATTCCGCACAAACACGGAGATACCGGTCTTTTAATTCCTCTAATTCTTTATTTTGTTCTTCATATAATCTTGAAAGTTCCCCTAACGAGTTTGATTTTGAAACCGTTTCCTCCTCTGGAGAAATTTCTTCAGAAGAAGGAATTATGGACGCCGACCGTATAATCTCTGAGTCAGGCGCCGTGCTTTCTTTATTCTCTTCTAATTTCTTTTCTAATTCCGATTTTTCGTTTTCCATATATAAAATTACCACTCCTTTCTTCAGAAATTTTTTAGAAATGTTTCATAATTATACAAATCAAGCGTTAAATCACTAACGCCATAAACGAGATAGCATTTTCCCTACCATCTCTGCTGTGTAATCTATAATAGAAGAAAGTTTTTCATAAGGCATTCGTTTCGGACCCAGAACACCTATAAAACCTGCAGGCTCTCCCTGTTCCTCTAATCTATATGGAGAGGCAATAATCCCTAATTCTGTAATGTCACCCATCATCGTATCCGAACCAATCAAAACAGTCCGTTGTCGATTTTCAGATTGGCTCAAAGATTCCCTCAATGCTTTGACTAAGGGAGATGGGTCTTCAATTATCCCGATTATACTGCGGACTTTTGTCGGTTCCTGAAATTCGGGCTGGTCAAATAAATTATTTGTCCCTTCTAAAAACATTTGCTTTGGAGGTAGTTCTACCTGCATCAAGATTTTCAATGCCAGTTCTACCAGTTTCCTGCGTTCATCAAAAAACTTCTTCAAACTATCCCGTATTACAGGATGAATATTATCAATGGATACATTATATAGTGCCTCATTGAGAAACTTGCTTAAAGATTCCAGAAGTTTCGGAGAAACCTCTTCCTCTAATACAATGGATGAAGTATGGACACAACCGAAACTATCTACAAACAATACCGCAATTTGCCGTTCTAAAAGAGGCACCAATTCCACACGACGAATCACTGCCGTATTTTCCATCGGGAATTCCGCCATACCTGCTTGATGACTTGCCAGAGCAAGCAGATGACTGGTCTGACGAAGTATCTGGTCTGCGGATTCCATTTTCTTCGTCAATTCTCGCTTTATCTGTTCACGCTGTGCTATTGTCAACTCCTGAACTTCCATCAAATAATTCACATAATATTTATAACCTAAATCGGTAGGAACTCTACCCGAACTCGTATGCACCTGCGTTAGATAACCCATCTCCTCCAAATCCGCCATAACATTTCGGACTGTCGCAGGACTCAAATTCAGTCCCAATCTCTTTACAACAGTCCGCGAGCCTACCGGTTCCGCAGTCATAATATATATATGCACGACCGCTTTCAAAACCGTCTTTTCTCGTTCATTTAGTGGTGGAAAATAGGTATTCATAACACATCACCTTTTAGCACTCACCTATGTAGAATGCTAATAATAGTTTATCATATATCTTAACGCCTGTCAAAATTATTCCGTTAGCAACTCCCCTATCTTTGGATATTCATTCATTGTTTCATATACCCTTTGATTTGTATATTATCATAAAAAAGTTGTAGTTTATTATCTAATTCCTATGTAAAAACGGGAACGAAAGGTTAGGACTTATGAATAGGCGTGATTTTTTGAAAACTGCGGTAAGCGCTCCCTTCATTATTAAATCTTCTATATTGGGAGCACAGAGTGTTCCTCCCTCTGAACAAGTTACCATAGGCATTATTGGAATGGGGGGGCGTTCACAGGAACTTGTATATACTTTGCTTAAAATACCTACAGTACGAATCGTAGCAATATGTGATTGCTTCAAACCGCGTGTAGATTCCGCAATGAAAAATCTGGGAGCAGAAAAAGGCTGGCATGCTTACACACATCCATTAGAAATGTTAGACAAAGAGAAATTAGATGGAGTGGTAATACCCACAACCACACACTCACGAGCATGGATTTCCGCTCACGCTATGGTGCGTAATATAGATGTTTATATGGAAAAACCTATGGCTCTAACAATAGAAGAAGGTAGAGCACTTGTAAATTTAGCACGGAAATACAAACGCGTTGCGCAAGTAGGAACACAACAACGCTCCATACCGTTGAATAACTGGGCAAGTGACTTAGTAAAAAACGGTGCCATCGGGAAAGTCAAGAAAGTTATCTCTGCAAACTTTGTCAGTCCATCTCGCTGGGATGAAAATACACCTTATCCAGATTCTCCACATACCAATGACCCATGGTGGGATTTATGGACCAATCAAGCAGTGTTCCGTCCCTATCACGAAAACTTACATAGAGGCTGGGCAAAATGGTGGGATTACGATGGAGGAGGCACATCCTTTGGAGTCACCGGTTGGGGCGCTCATGCCTATGACCAGATACAAAGAGGATTAGGAACCGATACGACCGGTCCAGTGGAAATCATTCTTGAAGAACCCGTGAGGGTATTACCCGCAGGACTATTTGAAGAGAGAGAAATCAAACCTGAGGAAACAGGTGCTCCGTATTATCACATGACAAAAGGCGTGGAAGGTCCACGAGCAAAAGTTCGTATGCGGTACGAAAACGGTGTGGAATTGGAATTGCACTACGACTCCGATAGAGGTCCCGGATTGGGATGTATTTTTGTGGGTGAAAATGGAACTATAGAAATCAATCGCGACGCTATCGCCTCCAATCCGCCAGAGATTATTCAGAGGTCTGATAAACCTGAAAAACTTTCTGTGCCAGAAACACAACCACACTTAGAAGATTGGATACAGGCAATCAAAACACGCAAACAATGCTCCGCCGATGTGGAAATCGGACATCGCAGTAATACCCTATGCATACTGGTAAATATCGTCCGCGATGTTGGCAAAGTCGGCGAAGTATTAAAGTGGGACCCCAAAACCGAACGATTCTTAAACTGTGACGAAGGGAATGCTATGCTTTCCCGTCCACGCCGTAAAGGCTATGAATTACCTACATAACCACCAACAGGAATAAAAGGAGTTTTTATATGTACCCATTACTTATCCTTTGTTTACTCGTTCAAGGAATTATCTCCGCTACTGATTTAGAAAAAGAAAAGGAAGAAGGTTTCGTTCCTATCTTTGATGGGAAAACACTCAACGGTTGGGAAGGATTGCCCGGCTGGTGGTATGTTGAAGACGGTGCTATCACAAGCCAGAGCACACCCGAAAAACCCTGCGAAAAAGCCCACTATTTATATTGGATGGGAGGTCAGCCAGAAGATTTTATACTCAAATTAGAATTCCGACTGGAGAACAACAATTCCGGTATCCACTTCCGCAGTGAAAAAAGACCGGATTACGACATCTGGGGCTATCAGGCAGACATCGACGATACAGGAGAATGGATAGGCTGTCTGTTCCAGCACGACCGCTGGGCTGTTGTAAAACGAGGTTATAAAGCATGGATTGACCAAGAGGGGAACCGAAAAGAAGAACAATTCGCAGACCCCAAAGAATTACTATCCGTGATAAAGACAAAAGAATGGAACGAATATGAAATCCGAGCGATAGGCAATCATATTGAACTATACATCAACGGCAAAAAAATGTGCGAGGTATATGACGACGACAAAAAATTCTCCCGCCGAAAAGGCTACATCGCCCTACAAATGCATCCTGGACCGCCTATGAAAGTCCAGTTCCGCAACCTCCGTCTAAAAACATTAAATAAGTAAAAATATTTTGACATTCTTCCAATAAAATAATTTACAATTATTAATTATTTGTATCATAATAATTGATATTATTGAATTATATATCACTTTTTCAGAATATTTTTGAAAAATAAATTAAAGTTTTTTAATTTTGTTGCCGAAATATAAGATAAGAGTATAATTAGAAGTAGGAGAATGAATATGGCGGGCAGTTTTAATATAGGTGGTCTGGTTTCAGGACTGGATACAAATTCAATTATTAATCAATTGATGCAAATTGAGCGACAGCCTATTACCCGCCTGCAACAGAGGGTAACTCAACTCCAAAATCAGCGTACAGCTATACAAATTCAATTATTAATCAATTGATGCAAATTGAGCGACAGCCTATTACCCGCCTGCAACAGAGGGTAACTCAACTCCAAAATCAGCGCACTGCTATACAAAATGTCAGAACTGCTCTGACAACTCTTCGCAACCGACTTCAGGATTTTAAGTTAAATAATATTTTTACCGCTTTTAAGGCGACTAGTTCAGAGACCAGTGTCGTGCAGGCAAGTGTATCGGATTCTAATCCGGTTTTAGGTACTTATCAAATAGAAGTGATTCAATTAGCATCTGCAACGGTTGCGAATAGTAGTGGGCGGATAAGTGCACCTATTGACCCGAACACAACGCTTGAGAATAGTGGATTGACGACAACCGTTCAGGCAGGAACTTTCACGATTAATGGTATCCAGTTTAATGTAGACCCTACGTCGCAAAGTTTGAACGATGTTATTGATATGATAAACACAAGCAGTGCTGGTGTGACCGCTACTTATAATGCGAGTGAAGACCGTATCTACCTTGCCAATAGCACTCCGGGCGATACAACACGTATTGTTTTAGGCAGTTCTAACGACACAAGTAATCTCATCTCTGCCTTAGGCTGGGACAATACAGTGCAATATACCAATAACGACGGTTCCACTGAATTAAGAAGCAGGCAACCGTTAGGAGCAGTAAATACAGGTGTGAAGTTGGAGAACTTAAACCTCCAGAATGGAGCCATTACAGGTGGGTCATTCAGTATCAATGGATTCAGCATCACAATTGACCCGACTTCCGATACATTAGCCGATGTCATCTCGCGGATAAATGCCTCTGACGCTGGTGTTACCGCCAGTTATGACCCAACAACAGACACTCTACGATTTGTTGCCAAAGATATGGGCAGTCGGCTTATCCGTTTCGGAGGTCCTTTAGATACAAGCAACTTCTTATCGGTGATGAATCTGACCTCCGCAACCCAGACCGCAGGTTCTGATGCAGTGTTCAAAGTCAATGGAGGTGCAGAAGAAACAAGGAACAGCAATACCGTTACCGATGCTATTACAGGTACAACACTAACATTTCTGAAAACGGGAACCTCAACCATAACAGTGGATACGGATGAGGACAAAGTTGTTGAAAACATCCAGAATTTCCTGAATGCTTTCAACGATGCTATTCGCCAGATTCGGGAAAGCACTGGGCAAAATGGCGTCCTCCGTCGCGAATCCTCTATCCGTGAGATTGCCTCCTATCTACAACAGACATTTTTCAATACTGTAAGTGGACTTTCCGGACCCTATCAAAGCCTCGCAGATATTGGTTTCTCCACAGGTAGCAACTTTGACTCAACCGCTATACCCAGCATCAGTTTAGACGCTGATAAATTCAAAGAAGCCATTCGAAATAACAAAACAAATGTAATAGAATTATTTTACAATTCTTCCTCCACAGGACTTGTAGATACTCTATTCCCCTACTTAGATGAAATTACCGGAATTAACGGCTTTCTAAACGAACGGATAAAGACAGGTGGTTCAATTGACTCTCAAATCAACACAATTAACAATCAGATTTCCAATATTGAATACCGTGTCAGTCAGAAAGAAACACGACTTCGTCGGCAGTTCACATTAATGGAGCAAATGATACAGAGTTTACAGGGACAAAACACATCACTAACACGATTAAATAGCACCTTAACTTCATAAGCAGAGGAGAAACTAATATGACACCTCCAACAGCAACCGTCAACACCTATAAAGCGGTAAACATTAACACAGCCTCACAGGGCAAACTTATCCTCATGCTATTTGACGGTGCTATCAAGAGAGCGGAAGAAGCCATTCGCCAGTTAGAAAAGAATAATATGGAATCTGTGCATCGCAATCTCATCCGTGCCCAGGAAATCATCACCGAACTACGCAGTTCATTACGAATTGACATCGGTGGTGAAATCGCTGTCAACATTGACCGCATTTATGAATACATTCACTATCTACTTGTCCAGGGCAATCTGAAAAAAGACCCCAAACCCATCCGCGAAAGCATAGAACACATGAAATCCATGCGAGATACCTGGAAAGAAGCCTTCGACCTCTACCAAAAACAAGAACCATCCGAAACAACTCCTTCACCCGAAATAACTTCAAATATTTCACCAGCCTCTTCTTTTAACCTGAGTATTTAAAAAGGTCAAAGCACTTATACAATACTCTTAACAACAATGTTATTGCGTCAGCAAAAAATCAATTGAGACCTCAGAATAAATACCCTGCATCTCATTTGAATAAACTACATTATTATCAAAACATATTGGAATATTATTTTTAATTATTCCTTCCTCTCTTGTTTTACCACTACCGAAAAAGTATAACCCTCTCTCATTGGATTCTTATTATTAACCACAGAGGACACGGAGATAACACAGAGAGCCACAGGGGGGGGGGA
>FWWL01010351.1_pt1 | contig 10807 bp, 8 predicted proteins | sample 2228331 | NCBI WGS metagenome assembly FWWL01 (sample SAMEA103939775, study PRJEB20133) | metagenome
CGTGCGGCGTGCGCGGCGGCGACCGGATCGGTGAGGGTGACGTAGCAGCCCGACGGCAGCGGCTGCGGGGCTGCGCCTGTCAGCGCGGCGAGGTGATCGGCGGCGGCGTGGACGGTGGCGAGCAACGTTGCGACCTGATCGGGCGGGCCGAGATCGCAGCCGCCTGAACCGACGTCGCCGCCGCGCAGGTCGATGCGGCGCAGGTTCGCGCGGGCGGGAGGGTCGCGCTCGGCCTCGGTTCCGGCGAGGCGCAGCAGGATGGTTTCGCGGTCGAGCACTTGCGCGCTGCGGACGGCGCAGCCGATCGCCATTTCCTCGGCCAGTGCGACCGCAGCGGCGCTGAGACCGGCGGGGAGGTCGAGGATATCGACCTGGGCCGAAGCGGCGAGCAGGGTGTCGAACCGGGCGCGCCAGGCCTCGCCTGCGGGGGCGACGGAGCGGGCGACGAAGATGTCGGGCGGGGCGGGGAGGACGATGTGCAGATCGGCCCCGGCGCCGACCAGCGCTTCGGCAGCGAGGATGTCGAAGCCCGCTGCCAGCGCACCGACCGCGATGCCGGCACCGTTGGCAGCGATGGCGGCGGCGAGCTCCGTCCCCAACTGGGCGTCGTCGGCGCGGATGCCGATGGGGCCGGCGAAATGGACCGGCGCGGGCGGGCGGCAGGCGTCGAGCCAGGCGGCCGGGCGATCGAGTTCGGCCAGGATCAGCCGGAACTGGCGGATCGTCACCGCGTGATCCTCCCATGCGCGCGGGGTTCCGGCGATGGCGTCGCGCAGGGCGGCGCGCGCCTCGACCTCACGGTCGAGCAGCAGCAGGGCTTCGGCCCGGGTGGCGGCGAGCCAGTAGCGCGTGTCGGGCTCATGCGCGCCGCTGTCGAGCAGCGCCAGCGTCTCGGTTGCGAGCTGAGCCGCGCGGGCGCGGGCGCCGCCGAGCAGCGACAGGGTGGCGGCGTTGATCAGCGGATAGGTGGCAGGCCGCGCCGCCGCCGCCTGGACATAGGCATCGGCCGCGTCGCGCAGCAATGCCATGCGCGCGGTGCCCTGTGCAGTCGCGGCCCGGTCCTTGAGCAGGCGGCCGCGCAGCGTCAGCGTGTCGATCCCGGCGGGCTCCGCCGTCAGTAGCGACCAGGCGGCGTCGGTCGCCCCGGCGCGGACAAGCGCGCGAATTTCCGACAAACTCATTCCAGCTTCACCCGCCTGTTACACACCGCACGAAGTTGCCGCCCGCCCATCTACCAGCGCAAAGCGCGCGGGCAAATGGGCGGAGTCCGGCATCGGTCAGCCGTCGCCCTTATTCTCGACCTTGGGGTCGATGATAATGGTGGTGTAGCCAGGCCCGTGCGGATCGTCATTCTTGAGGCGGACGCCGAGGCCATAGTCGCGCTTCGTCGGACCGGTCGGTCCGCCGACCATGATCACGCTCACCGCCTTGTGGTCGTGTCCGCTTACCCATTCGGCATGGTAGAACATGTCGGGACCGGGTTCGTCGGCGTTCTTCACGACGCTGTCCGCGACATTTTCGACAAAGCGGGCATTCGGGTCAGTCAGGTGAAAAATGACCAGCGCATTCTTTTTCGATTCGAATTTGAGATCGAGGTTGCGGCCGCTGTTGGCGGTTCGGACGTGCCGGTTGAGGTCGTCGGCGTCATCCAGATGGGTCGTGCCGAGCTGGGCCCGGGTGTTGATGCCAGCGGCTGGGATGCTGCGCACCGCGACCCTGAACCGGGCCGGGTTGGCGTCGTCGATCTTGACGACATAGATGCAATCATATTCCGGCTCCGGGTCGGTCCACGCGGTGAGCCGACGCGGGTGGGGAAAGAACAGGGCGCCTGCCTTTTCGGTGGGTGGCATGAATGCAATGGTAGCCATCGGAAATCTCCTGCTTCAGTGAACCGATACGCGGGACTGGCGCGTGCGAAGCTGGTCGCACATGCGTTTCTGGTCGGCGCTACCCGACAGCGCGTCGGGCGTTGCGCACAGGCGCAGCGCATCGGCGATGATGGCGGGCACGTCGGGGGTACGGGTGCCACCTGCCGCGAGCTGATCGGCGAGCGCGAGCGTGATTGCGGCGCGCAGCCGGGCGGTACGCTTGTTTGCAGGATCGCGGGAGGCGAGCGTGTCGATCACCGCGCGGGTGGCGCGCAGCCGTTCCAGCGCCGCGTCGCGGCGGCCCAGCGCAATCTCGATCCGTGCCAGCCCGATGGCGGATTCGGCGAGATCGCGGGAATAGTTTGCATTCTGTGGATCGCCTTCGGCCAGTTTCAGGATCAGGCTGCGCTCCCGCACCCGTTCGTCATAGGCCCGGGCGAACTGCCGCTGAGCGTACAGGCTGTCGGCAAGCCAGCCATGATTGTCGGCCAGGTCGCGGATCACGCCGGTGTCGTCAGGGGCGAGCTTGCGCGCGGCAAGGAAATAGCTGCCCGCGCGTTCGAATGCCGCCTGTGCCTCCGCCGGCCGGTCGTCGCGATAGGCGAGGGTGCCGAGATTGCTCTCGGCATAGCCGCCCTCCATCTGCCAGTCCTTATTGCGCGGATCCATCGTGACGAGCTGGCGCGAGAGGCGCGCATATTCGCCGAAGCGCTGGCGCGCGGTGGCGCGGTCGTTGAGATCGAGCGCGGCGCTGCCCAGCCAGAACTCGCTCTGGCTATGGCCATAGATGCGGTCGGGGTCGGTCGGGTTGCGCGCGAGCAGCGCGCCGGTCGTGCGATGCGCCTCCCGGAATTTGGCGAGCGCGTCGGCTAGCTGGTCCCGGTCGCCGTCATCCTCACCCATCGCATGCAGAATCTGCGCGCGCCGGGCGAGGCTGTCGTCGGACAGATGCGACAGGTCACCCTGATCGGCATAATAGGCCATGGCGCGCTGGTTGACCGACTCCATCACATCGAGCCGACCCACGCCGCGCAATTTTGTTCGCAGGTCGGTCAGCATGAATTCGATCAACCCTTCGGCCTGAGTGCGTTCGTGGACCGCCTGTGCCCGGGACACGAGCGCGAAGACGGTGGTTGCGGCCATGAGTAGCGCCATCAGCAGCGCGCCGAGCGTGACCGCCGTCACGCGGCGCAACCGGCGCTGTGCATCGCGCTGAACCAGCGCGTCGAGGGGCAGACCGGCGAGCCCGGCGACGATCTTGAGAAAGGCGAGGCGCGGCCCGTCGCCTTCGCGCCGAAAATCGGCGGCCAATGGTTCTGTGGCACCGCGCAGGGGTTCGGGAAGCGCCTGATCCGGTTCGCCGCGGGCATGGGCGACCAGGATCGGCGCGGCGGGATTGAGCGTGCGGAACAGCGCGATCTCGCGCCCGACCCAGCGCGACTGGACTGCATCGGGCGATGCGACGACCACCAGCGCGGACGACTGGGCGATCGCATCCTGCACCGCTTGCGACAGATCGGCGGCGGCGGACAAGTCGGCGCGGTCGCGAAAGATCGGACCGATCCGTCCCGGCGCCTGCCCGGGCAGCGGCGTTACGCGATCGGCGAGCCGTCGTGGCAGACGATAGGATTCGAGCCGGCGTTGCAGCCGTGCGGCAAAATCGCGATCGGCATGGCTATAGCTGACAAACGCCCGAAACGGCTTGTTTGGCTCCATCGCATTCCCCCCGCGCTGACCCAGAACGAGGATGCGTTGAAAATGCGAAACTCCAAAATGGAAAATAGGCCGATTCGCGCCGGGTTATCGGCTGGCCGGTCAGGCTACGCGCACCTCTTGTTGCAGGCTGTCGCGGGTCGCCAGCGTGCGGGCCTCTGTGACGGGGAGGGGGCGGCCGAAATAATAGCCCTGGACCTTGGTGCAGCCGAGCGTCTGGATCAGGCGGTGTTCGTCCTCGGTCTCGACACCCTCGGCGGTGGTGGCCATGCCGAGGCTCTCGGCGAGGGCGACAACGGCGCGGATGATGGCGATTGCTTCCTTCTGCCCCTTGGACGCGCCCTGCACGAAGCTGCGGTCGATCTTGATCGAGCTGAAGCGGGTGCGCGACAGATAGCCGAGCGAGGAATAGCCGGTCCCGAAATCGTCGAGGCTGAGGCGCACGCCCATGTCGAGGATCGCCTCGAGCGTCTGAACCGCAGCGGTGCCTTCGCGCATGAACACGCTTTCGGTCACTTCGAGTTCGAGGCGGCTGGGGTGGAGGCCGCTGTCCTTGAGCGCGCGGCTGACGAACGACGCAAAACCGGCATTGTGCAACTGCTCGGGGCTGACATTGACCGCGACGCGGATCGGGTCGTCCCACTTGGCCGCCTCCATACACGCAGCGCGCAGCACCCATTCGCCGATCGGGGCGATCAGGCGGGCGTCTTCGGCCAGCGGTACGAACTTGACGGGCGAGATCGGGCCAAGTTCCGGGTGGGTCCAGCGCAGCAACGCCTCAAACCCCATCAGCGCGCCGGTACCGGCCTGGACCACCGGCTGGTAGAGCAGATGGAACTGGTCGTTTTCGAGCGCGGCGCGCAGCGCGATTTCGAGGACGCGGCGTTCCTCTGCCTCGACATGGAGCTGCGGTTCATAGGCGTGGAAATTGCCGCCGCCGGCGTCCTTCGAGCGATAGAGCGCGAGGTCGGCGGAGCGGATCAGCATCTCCGCCGTGCGCCCGTCGCGCGGCCCGAAGGCAAGGCCGACGCTGGCGCCGATATAGAGGGTGTGGTTATCGACGTCATAGGGCGCGGAGAGGACGTCGATGATGGTCCGGGCCAGCTGTTCGACCGCGACGGTGTCATTGGCGTCGCGCACCACGACCGCGAACTCGTCGCCACCGAGCCGCCCGATCATCTCGTTCGGGGTCATCAGCTGCTTGAGGCGTTCGGACACGCGCATCAGCAGCCGGTCGCCGACCGGGTGGCCGAGCGTATCGTTCACCGCCTTGAACCGGTCGAGGTCGATCATCATGAAGGCGCAGCGCGCGTTCCATTTCTCGGCTTCGGCCATGGCGGTGGCGAGCGCTTCATTGATGAACAGGCGATTGGGCAGACCGGTGAGCGTGTCGTAGCGCGCCATCTTGCTGATCTTGTTCGCGGATTCGCGCGCTTCGGTGACGTCGGAGCCGACGCCGCGAAAGCCGATGAACGCGCCCTGTTCGTTGACGCGGGGCGAGCCGGTCAGCTCCCACCAGCGTTCCTCGCCATCGACGATGACGGGGAGGAGGATGTCGCGGAACGGTTCGCGCTTTTTGAGCGAGTCGGCGAGGGTGCGGAGGCCCTGCGCGAAATTGCCGCTTTCCCAGGCCGAGCCGGCCAGCACCTGAAGAAAGGGCATGCCGTTGATCGTCTTGGGATCGACCCCGAGCGAAACGGCGAAGCGGGGATTGGCGCGGCACACGCGGCGCTGCGCGTCGGTTTCCCATAGCCAGTCCGCGCTCTTGTCTTCGAACTCCCGCAGCAACAGGCTGACCGTTTCGTCGCGTTCGGCGAGCGCGATCTCACCGGCGCGGATGACCACCAGCGCCTTGCCGCGCGCGAAGCAGGCGATGACGAGCAGCAGGGTGAAGAGCAATGCCGCTGCGCCGAGCGAGGGGGATTGGGTCAGGGCGAGCGCGGTTGCATTGGCGCTGCCGAGCACGACGAGGAAGCTGATCGTGGCGAGCGGGAGTGCCGCCATCGCGACCGAGGAGGCGACCATTAGGATCGACAGTACGATCCACATGCCGTTCAGCGCCTGAACGTCGGCGAAGGAGCCGAACAGCAGCGGCGCGATCGACCAGACCGCACCGAGTGCGATGCCGTCGAGCATCGTGTCGCGCACATCGCTCAGGCTGGCGGTGCGTTCGGTGCGGTGGCGCACGGCGAGGCGGCGGAAAGCAACAGCGACGCCGACGGCAGCGACGAGCGCGCCCCAGCTGGCGAGTTTCCACAGCGGCACGAGGCTGGCGAAGTTGAGGACGATCAGCGTCGCGCCCAGCACATTGGCCGCGAGCATGAAGAGCGCGAGCTGGCTGCCTGCATTCATCTGGGCCGCACGGATCGGCCCCCAGTCGGTTGTATCCGCCGGGTCATAAAGGCCGAGCAGCGCGCGGATATCGATCCGCGGCCGCGCGAACTGGGAGGTGGTCTGGCTCGTCACCCGGGTAGATTACCGGGGGGTAGGTTAGCGATCGGTTAGAGATGGCGGGGGTGGGGAAAATATTTCCGGCGCCCCCGGTCCCCCTCCCTTTCAGGGAGGGGAGAGGAAGGTCAGGCCGCGATGCTGTAGGGCTTGATCTCGCCGTTGAGATATTGGTTGCGTGCCTTGGCGCGGCTGAGCTTGCCCGAGCTGGTGCGGGGCAGGGTGCGCGGCGGGATCAGTTCGATCACGCAGTTCATGCCGGTGACCGCGCGGACGCGCTCGCGGATTTCCTCGCGCAGCTTCTGGCGCTCGTCATCGTCGCTGGTGCGGCACTGGACGAGCACGGCGGGGGTTTCTTCACCGCCCGGGGTGGTGATCGCGAAGGCCGCGACGTCGCCCTGCTTGAAGGCGGGGAGCTGTTCGACCGCCCACTCGATGTCCTGCGGCCAGTGGTTGCGGCCGTTGACGATGATCATGTCCTTCGCCCGGCCGACGATGTAGATATAGCCTTCCGACATATAGCCCATGTCGCCGGTATCCAGCCAACCGTCCTTCATGCAGGCGTCGGTCGATTCGGGATCGCGGAAATAGCCGACCATGACGCTGGGGCCACGGCACCATACCTTGCCGATCGCGCGGTCGGGCAGCGGGGTGCCGTCCTCTTCGCGGATCTGGATTTCCATGTCCTTGACTGCCTTGCCGCAGTTGACGATCGCGCGGAAACGCTGGGGGCGATCCCCACCGTTCACGCCACCCGACAGCTGGGTTTCCTCGACCAGCTCGACCAGGATGCCCTCACCCGGGGGCATGATCGACACGGCAAGCGTCGCTTCGGCAAGGCCGTAGCTGGGCAGGAAGGCGCTGGCCTGGAAGCCGGCATCGGCAAAGGCGTCGACGAAGCTCTGCATGACGTCGGGACGGATCATGTCCGCGCCATTGCCCGCGACGCGCCAGCGGCTGAGATCGAAGCGCTCCGAAGCCTTGGTCTGGCTCGACATGCGGCGCGCGCAGATATCGTAGCCGAAGGTCGGCGAATAGGAGAGGGTCGTGCCCTGATTGCGGCTGATGAGGTCGAGCCAGGCGAGCGGGCGCCGGGCGAAATCCTCGGTCTTCAGATAATCGGTCGAGACCTGATTGGCGACGACCGAGAGGAAGCAGCCGACCAGGCCCATGTCGTGATACCAGGGGAGCCACGAGACGCAGCGGTCGCTGTCCTGCAGCTTCATGCCGTGGCTGTGCGCCGACAGATTGTTGAGCAGCGCATGGTGGGTGATCGCCACGCCATGCGGGAAGCGGGTCGAGCCGCTGCTGTACTGAAGATAGGCGATGTCGTTGGTGTCGGCCTTGGGCAGCTCGACTTCGGGGGCTTCGCGGGTTGCGAAGCTTTCCCAGTCGATGCCTTCGATGCCCTTGAGCCGCGCGGCTTCACCGGCCATCGCCGACAATTCTGCCGGGTAGAACAGCATCGAGGGATCGCAGCTTTCGAGCTGGACCGAGAGCTGGTCGATATAATGTTGGCTGCCACCAAAGCTGGTCGGCAGCGGGAGCGGCACCGGCCAGGCGCCGGCATAGATGACGCCGAAGAAGAGCGAGGCGAAATCGGTGCCGGTTTCGGCGATCAGCGCGATCCGGTCCTGCGGTTTGACGCCGGCGGCAATCAGGCGGCGGGCCTGCGCCAGCGCATCGTCACGCATCTCGCGGAACGGGTACGGGCGCGTCAGCGTGCCGCGCGCGTCGTGGAAATTCAGCCCGCGGCTGCCCTGCGCGGCATAATCCAGCGCGTCGCCGAGCGTTTCAAACTCCGCCAGGCGGCGGGGGAGGGTGCAGTCGGTCGGGGTGGGCTGCAACGCTGCGCCCTTTGCTTCGACCTGATCAGTAACGTCCAAAGCCATATCCTAAAATCCGTGCCCCCTGATCGTGTCAGGCCACCCGCCCGTCATCGACGATAGGCCCCACATCAGAAATGCGGGCGGCTCTGCTACGCTCTGGCGTTCAAATTCGGTTGTCAGTGTGGCACAAACAAGGCGCATGCGCCCCACTCGCCGCCCTGTCCCGCCTTTGGACCGCCCTGCGCTGGATCGGCTGGCGCTGCGTTATGTCGAGCGGTTCGCGACGACGCGGGGGAAGCTGGCCGCCTATCTGACCCGCAAGATCCGCGAGCGCGGGTTCGACGGGACCCCGCCGGACCCGGCCGAGATTGCCGAGCGCTTCGCCGAGCTCGGCTATGTCAACGACCGCCTCTATGCCGAGAGCAAGGCAGCGGCGATGGCGCGACGCGGGCTGGGTGCGCGCCGTGTCGGGGATGCGCTGCGCCACGCCGGTGTGCAGAGCGAAGATGCCGAAGCGGTCGCCCCCCAGGTCGAAGCCAGGGCGGGGCAAAGCGCGATCGACTTTGCCCGGCGCAAGCGAATCGGGCCGTTCGCCGCCGAACCGGCCGATCGCGCGGGGATCGCCAAGCAGGTGGCGGCGATGGTGCGCGCGGGGCATGCGCCGGGGCTGGCCTGGCAATTGGCGCGGATGAATCCGGGTGACGACCCGGATTTCCTGCTCGGCGATCATTAACCACAAAGGATTCGCACCTTCGCGAAATGCTGTGTTAATATCGCCGGTCAGGGGGAAATAGTGTAATGCGAGCCGACCTGCAGCGCGTGCCGATTCTGGAGGGGGAGCCGGATGAGCCGGCGATGTCCCCCATGCTCGTTCGCGACGCCGACGATGAGACCCATTGGGGCACGGTCAAATGGTTCGACGTGACGCGCGGCTTTGGCTTTATCGTCGCCGATGATGCCGACGCCGGCGATATCCTGATCCACTTTTCGGTGCTGCAGCCGCATGGCCGCCGCAGCCTGCCCGAAGGGGCGCGGGTCGAGTGTTCGGTGGTGCAGCGCGAGCGCGGGCTGCAGGCCAAGGACATTCTGGCGATCGACCTGACCGACGCGGTCGAGCCGGTGCGGCTGCGCCCCGGTGCGGGCGACCGGATCGACCGGATCAAGCTGATCGAGGAAGCCGGGCCGTTCGAACCGGTGACCGTCAAATGGTTCAACCGGCTCAAGGGGTATGGCTTTCTGGTGCGCGACGGCGATAGCGCCGATATATTCGTGCATATGGAAACCCTGCGCCGAGCGGAGATTTATGACATCGAACCTGATCAGCCGCTGCGTGCCCGCATCGTCGAGGGCGAAAAAGGGCCGCTCGCGGTCGTGGTGGAGCCGGCCTGACCGCGCGGTGATGGTCGCGCTGAGCGCGGCGCTGCTGGTTCCCGGCTGTACCGCACAGGATGGCGATGCCGCGACGCAAGCAGAGGCCAAGACCGCGACGGTGACGATCGAGTCGGGCACGAATCGCCATGTGTTCAAGGTCGATGTCGCGCGCACGCCCGAGGAACAGAAGCGGGGGCTGATGTTCCGCACCGGCATCCCCGCCGATGGCGGCATGTTGTTCGCGCCCTATCCCCCCGAAGGCGGCGCCCCGCGCGCGGCGAGCTTCTGGATGAAGGACACGCCGACGTCGCTCGACATCATCTTCATCCGCGCCGACGGTACGATCGCGACCATCGCCGAGAACACGATACCCTTTTCGGAGGATCAGGTGCGGTCGGGCGAGCCGGTCGCCGCGGTGCTGGAAATCAATGGCGGCCGCGCGGCGGAGCTGGGAATATCGCCGGGGGACAAGGTGCGGTGGTGACACTCCTGCGTGCATCCCCCGTTGCCCAGCCGCCCCGGGCCGCGTAAAGCGCGGGCCATGGGAATCTTCGCGAACATCTTCACCTGGTGGAATGGCTCCACCTTCGGCACCTGGGTCGGGCTGCGCGGCAAGGATCAGGTTGGCGAGGACGCGCTCGGCAACCTGTATTTTCAGGGCGGGGCCGACATGCACGGCCGCCCGCGCCGCTGGGTGATCTACAAGGGGTCGAATGATTCGAGCCGGGTGCCGCCGGAGTGGTTCAGCTGGCTGCACCATCAGATCGACGATGTGCCCGATCGCGCGTTGCCGCCGGTTCGCAAATGGGAACAGCCTGCCGTGCCGAATCTGACCGGCAGCGCGCTCGCCTATCGTCCGCCGGGTGCGCTCGAAAAGGGCGGCCAGCGCGTGGGTGCGACGGGCGATTACGAAGCCTGGACGCCCGGCGCCTGATGCGCCCGGGCCGGATGGCTGCGCTGCTGCTGGCGCCGGTCGCGCTTGCGGCGTGCGGCGGCAAGCCGGCTGAGAACAAGGCCGATGCCGTGGATACGGTCGAGGTCCAGCCCAAGGCTGCGGGCGCGGCCGGGGCGGAGGTCGTCGCGGTCGATGCCGGGCCGACCGCGTCGGTGACGGGCGTGACCCCGATGGCCGAGCGGGTGGCGGTGCTGGGCCTGCTCAACAAGCGCAACGGCGTCGCGCGCGAGCTGACGCTGAAGCCGGGGCAGGCGGTGCGCGCGGGCGATGTCATCGTGCGGCTGCGCGCGTGCGAAAAGACTGCGCCGTGGGAGACCGATCAGCTGACCGGGGCGTTCGCGCAGGTCGATATTCGCGGCACCGATGGCAAGGTCGCGCGGGTCTTTTCCGGCTGGCTGTACAAGGAGCGCCCTGCGCTCAATGTCGTGCAGCACCCGATCTATGACGTGTGGGTCAAGAGCTGTGCGATGACCTTCCCCGATACCGGCGGCGAGGTGGTGGGCGGTAGCGCTCCGGACGCGCCCAAGCGATCGAGCGCACCGAAATCGGCCGAGACCGAGGCGACGCGGCCGGCGATCTCGGGCGTGGTGCGGGCGTCGAAGGCGGGGAAGCGCAGCACCGCC
>FWWL01010352.1_pt1 | contig 10805 bp, 11 predicted proteins | sample 2228331 | NCBI WGS metagenome assembly FWWL01 (sample SAMEA103939775, study PRJEB20133) | metagenome
TGCGATGAGGGTGGCCGCCCAAAAAAATCGTGACCCCCATCGCCGGCTGCGCCGGTCGCTCCGCGATCCTTGACCCCGCCGCTCGGAGCCCGTGCCCAAGGGGGGACCTCTTTCGTTTCAAAAGGAGGTTCACATGACGAAGATCAACCGCAGCGTCCGCCCATTCTCCGACATCGCCGAATTCATCGCGCAGGAGACCGCGCCCACCACCGACGACTTCCACGCCGCCTTCGCCTCCGACCTCGACGGCGTCCGCATCGGGCGCGGCGAGGAGGAGATGGCGACCGACATGCCCGATCCGAGGGAAGCACAGCTTGCCGTCGAACTCATTGTCACGACACTCTTTGACGTGCTGCGGGACACACGGTTGCAGCCCGCCGCCGAACGCCTCGCATGGGGCATCGTCAACAGTTTCCATCACGTCGCCGACCAGTGGCAGGGCCAGGCCGACAAGGCGATGCGCGATGTTCAGGACCTGCTGCGGCGCGCCGACGGCAGCGAAATCCACGGTGTCGAGCTCGAGCAGGCACGCGATGAACTCGAATATCTCGACGAAGCCGCCGACGCCCTGCGGTGCATGCGGGATCACGCCGCCGACGTCTTCCACACCGAAACCGGGCGGCCGTGGTCCGCGCCCAAAGGATCGCTGGTGTCGAGCAAGCGCACCGCCTCGGTCATAGCCGCCACCGATTTCCTCGCCGCCCGCCGCCAGCGCCGAACCGACGCGCACAACCCGCAGGGGCCCATCGTGATCTTCTCCGGCGGGGCGGACTGCTGGTTCGACGACCGCCTCATCTGGGGCAAACTCGACGAGGCGAAATCCCGCAATCCGAAGATGGTGCTGGCCACGACGGCGCAGGACAAGGGGTGCGACGCCATGGCCGCAGCATGGGCAGCCTCCCGAAAGGTGAAGCTCATCACGTTCCGCCTCAGTGCGAAGCTGGGCAAGAGAGCAGGGTTCGTACGCAACGAGCAGATGGTCGGACTGCGGCCCGTCGAGGCGCTGGTTTGCGAAGGATCAGGTCTGCAATCGCACCTCGCGCGCCTCGTCAGGGAGAAGCGTATCCCGGCCCGGTTCGTCACGCTCAGCGATCAGGGATGGGAGGCGCAGTGAGTTATCCCAAGAGGATCGGTCCGGTTTACCGGGCCGATCCTCATTTCTTTTTCTCGATCGTCACATTCGCACCCGCTCAGGGACCCGCAAGCGGGTCCGTCGCGGACGCGATGCGGAACCGCCTACGCGGTCCCGGCCTCCTGCGCGCGGCTCCGCCGTGCTCGTCGCAGGGACACCCTTCGGGTGCCGTTTCGGCGGGGATGGTCGTGCCTGCAACGCCCAGCCCTCCAACCAGAGGAGAGGAGGGCTGGGGAGGGGTGGCTCAGTTGAGGAGATCAAAGCCATGTCCGAACACACCCCCTCCCATGCCGGCGTCTTCGTTTCGGGATCACTTTCGATCGCATCGCTTCCCGAACCCGTCATCGAGCGTATCAGTGGCATTCTCGATCGCCGGCTTCCTATCCTGATCGGGGATGCGCGCGGTGCGGACCGTGCCGTCCAACGCTTCCTTGCCGATCGAAATATCGATTCCGTCGCGGTCTATTGTTCAGGCGATGGACCTCGCAACAATGTCGGCGCATGGTCCGTGCGAAACATCCCTTCCCTCGGCAGGAAAGGCACCGCCGCTTTCCATACCCCCAAAGACAAGGCGATGGCGAGGGATGCATCCTGCGGTCTTGTGATCTGGGACGGTCGCAGTCGGGGAAGCCTTGCCAACATCCATCGACTGGCAGCGCGGCGATGCTTCATTCTTATCTGGCTCACGCCGGAAGAGCGGTTCATCACCCTCCGGTCGGATTCCGACAGGAGCGCGTTCCTCGAAGCGCACCCCTGCCGGCATCTTTGACAATCCGTTTCAGTACATCAGGTGGCTGGCGACAGTCCCTTGAGCGCTGTTAACGCGCTGCCACCACCGACCCGGATCGCGTGCGTCAGAAGCTCGCGGAACTCCCGTTCCGTGAGTTTCTCGACGGGCAGGTCATTCACGATCGCAGCATATTTGCCGCGCAGGGCGCTGCGGGCACTTTCCAGGTCCTGCGTCAGCTTGCGCTGACGCGCTTCCAGATCGGCAAGCCGATCCCTTTCCGTCATCTTTGGCATGTCCATCGTCCTTCCCCGATGGCCTGCCCGTCGCGCCGCATTCTGCCAGAGTCACTGTGCAAGGCAAGGGGCGATCGACGCTTTTAACGGCACCGGCGACTGCAATCTGCAGCTCCCTCCTTCCCAAGATCTCATCTTCCCATCGTTCCTCCCGTGCGCAGGCAAGGGAGGCAAGGAGACGGTCATGTCCACCGCCGAACCCCACCTCGATCGCTTTGTCGAACCCAATGACCCCGATTACCGGGCCGCGCAGATCAGAGGTTTCGCGCTCATCCGCCAGATCGAGGAACAGGTCAGACGGGCGGATCACTATGCCGGTTGCTACACCGGCTACACCGACCCGGTGACTCACGACCTTGTCATCACCGGCGAATGCGACGCTGATTATGATGAGGCGACGACCAAGGCCCATGATCTGGGCTGGATCGCCGCGACCTCAAATGCCTATTTAATCCTCAAGGTACAGGGGCGGACCGACGAGACCGCGCAGATCGTTTACAACGCCCATCATAATATTTTCCTCAGCGATCCGGAGCCTCCATGCCCGGGCGAATAGTAGCGAATGACTTCCGGGGTCGGGCTCGCGTCCGGCCCCTTTTTTGCTTGCAGGGAACCCCCACCCATGGCCTTTGTCCCTCGAGCCGCTGCGGCGGTGAACACCAATCTCCAGAAGGAAGGTTGCCCCGCGCCTTCCGGCACGAGGCTGCGCAGCGCGAGCGCGCTGCGTAAGGCGGGACGCACGGCGCAAGGCCGTTTTGTAATGGACCCTACGCACGGGTGCTGCGGCCACATTATGCCCTGAAAACATCGAGATAAGTCTGTACCACACGTCTCACGTCGAACCGGTGGGCTGTCGTACGCGAAACACCACGGTCACTTGGTCCAACCTATCTTATTGAAACGACTGCGGGAATTTCGTGATACGCGTCGTACGCCATTGCGGATTCCAGAATGCTGTGTCGCCGGACCCGTCGGCGCGACGCCCGTTGAATCCTGGCCGAATTCATGGTCTTTTTTGCCGCTTCAGAAAGGATAGCGCCATGACGGAGTTGAACGAGGAATATATCAGCGACCTACGCCGGGCGGTGGTCAAGGCCATCTGCGAAGTGTCGGCGCAAAGGCAGCACTCTCCGGAAGCGGGGAAGGGGGACACACTCTATATCGGCTCAGCCGAAGTCTGTCAGATGCTCACAATTTTGCTGGCCGAGTTTCTGGAGGGCGTCCCTGGTCTCGATACGCCCAGTGAGGTGCGGCGCATGTCGGACGTTGTAGCCAAGAAGATCAGACTGGGGAGCGGCGAAATCCGTCGGCATCGCGAGGAGACAGGCGGAACGCCGCCGCCGTCTATCATCATCAGAGGCAACTGACCGAGTCCGCTCAGCCTATTTTCCTGTCGACACATATCTCCAGTACTAAATCTCTGGATCAACCTGGTGATAGGGCGGCTTGCGCCAATATTGCCATTCCGGTAATATGCGACCGCTTCATGATATTTTCGAAGGTCTCCGGATAAGGAGACCCTTCGCTTGCCCAAGCTTAATTTCCGCCTCGATGAATCGCTGCATGCTGCCTTGATGCGCCGTGCGCTCGGCGCGAACCTGTCCTTATCGGGGTTCATCCGTCAGCTCCTGGAACAGGCGGTCGATGAGCGCAAACGCTATGTTTTCTCCTCCCAGGATGAAATCCTCGCCACGTCGATCCAGATCCTATCGATTGTCGCGACGTCCGTCGGCCAGCAATCCCCCAAAGCGCTGGAACAGGGCATGGCGCAAGCCCGAATGATCCTTGCCGAACGCGGACTGCTTGGCGGGGAGGAGATCCCATGAGCATCTTTCGCAACGACACATTAGGCTCCTGGACGCGCGGTGGCCAGGCGATCGTCCACAATGTCCGCATGACGACCCAGGTCTTTTACCAGACCATATTGGCCGGCTTCATCATCTGGATCATCGGCACGCTCTGGTATGCGTTCGAGAAGTCGACCGAATATGAGCGGTTCGTTCTGGTCAAACTGGCTGAGGCCACGATCAAGGTGGATGCGGCCGCCGGGACCAATGATCCGGTGCAGTTTCGCACCCCCGAAGGCCAGGCCTACTGGACATCGGCAGACTGGCTGGTTGCCTCCACCCTCGCGAAAAAGACCCTCCATGCGTTCGAAGGCTATCTGCTGCATGGCGCACTGCTCTCTGGCCTGTTCACCCTTGTCATGCTCGCCTGGGCCTGGTTCTACTTCACCCGGACGGGTAGGGGCCTGGGCTCCAACGAATATCTGCGAGGGGCAAGGTTCGGTACGATCCGCCAGGTGAAACGCGCGCTATGGCGACAGACCAAGGGACCTCTGGTGATCGGCAATGTGCCGGTGCCTGAGGCCTATGAGCCTGAGCATATCCTGCTGTGCGGTGCGCCTGGCACGGGCAAGACAAACCTCATCGTCGGCATGCTCGACGGCATCCGCAAATCGGGTCGGCGCGCCATCGTCTATGATACCGCCGGTACCTTCGTCGAGAAATTCTATCGGCAGGGCACTGACATGTTGCTCAACCCGCTCGACCAGCGCGCGGCGCGCTGGTCGCCCTGGGTCGATGTGCCACGCGATTATCATTATGATCAGATCGCGGAATCGACCATTCCCGACAAGCATGGCGATCCCTTCTGGGCGAAGGCGGCGCGGGGGACGCTGGTTGCAGTCATGCGCAAGCTGGCGCGCCAGAAACATACCTATGTCTCGGTCCTCCTCGACCGTCTGCTGCGCTCGAAACTGAAAGACCTTGCCGCCTTCGTGACCGGCACCGATGCCGCCGCCTTCATCAGCACCGAAGGCGAAAGGACATCCGCCGGCATCCAGGCCGAACTTGCATCGGTCATGCGCAGTTTTGGTTATCTCGATGATACCGAGGACGGCTTCTCGATCCGCGACTGGGTGGATAAGGGCGCAGACGGGAGCTGGCTCTTCATCACCGTGAAGGCCGACCAGCTTCCCTCGCTACGCCCGCTTATCACCGTCTGGCTCGACATCGCAATCAGCGCCATCATGAGCCTGACGCCCGATCGCGACCGACGGCTTTATTGCGTGATCGACGAACTGCCGACGCTGCATAAGCTGCCGTCGCTCTCGGACTTTCTCGCCCGTGCCCGCAAATATGGCGGCTGCGGCATATTGGGCTTCCAGTCCTATCCCCAGCTCAAGGCCACTTACGGCAAGGATGATGCGGCGGCGATCACTGGCTATTGCTCGACCTGGGTGGCGCTGCGCGCGAATGACACGGATACCGCCGAGCATGTCTCGATCAACCTTGGTCAGGTCGAACAGGTCGAGGCCAATGAGGGCATGTCCTATGGCGTCAACGACATGCGTGACGGCGTCAATCTGTCACGCATGCAGGTAACGCGGCCGCTGGTCATGCCGACCGAGGTCACCAACCTGCCCAACCTGGTCGGCTTCCTGCGCTTTGGCCGCAATTTACCCGTGGTGCGGTTCGATAGCCGGTTCAACGACGTACCCTCCTTGGGACCAGCCTTTCTCGAACGCACGACGCCCCCAATTCAGATCGACAAGGCCGGGATGCTCGTTCGCATCGCCCATGCTGAAGCACGTGTGCGTGAAGCGATGGAGCGGGAAGCCACGCAGGCATCTTTGCCGCCGACACGTAGCGAGGGTAAGCCAGCGAAGCTTTCGGTATCTTCAGAATCCGCCCCGACGCCACCACCCCAGCCGGATCTGTTTACGCCTCCAGCGCCGAACATCGATCCGCAGCGTGTGGAAGATATATTGCTCAATGACGAGAATGCGGATTTGCCTGCGCCCGCCCGCAACCTTTGGACGATCCTTGCCGGCAAGCAGGGAGAAATCCGGTCCGATCTTGTCCAGCATGGCCGGGATGACGGACCGCGCGAGCGGGCGAGGCCAGCATGATACAGCCGCAACGTCTCCATGGCACACCAGCCAATATCGCCCGCTACTACACGGTTGGCGATTACTACACCAAGGGCGGCAATGAACCGTCTGAATGGGGTGGGAAGCTGGCAGCAGATCTCGGCCTCTCCGGCGCTGTTGATCCGAAGCTGCTGCGCGACCTTCTTGCTGGAAAAGTCGGCGATCAACAACTCGGGCGGCATCGTGCGGATGGCGAAATTCAGCATCACCCCGGTTGGGATTTTGCGGTCAACGCGCCCAAGTCTGTGTCGGTCATGGGGCTAGTTGCCGGTGACGAACGCGTGCTTGCCGCCCATGAGGGCGCGGTGACCGTGGCTGTCTCCTATCTGGAGGAGCAGGCGCAGCTGCGCCGCCGTGATGACGGGAAGATCGTTCACGAAACGACAGGCCGGATCCTGGTTGCTCGCTTTACCGAGCATGGCAGCCGGGAACTCGATCCACATCTGCATACGCATCTCGTCGTGCTCAACATGACGAACCGCGAGAATGGCGATCCCATGGCGAGCCTGGAAAGCCGGGTCATGTATGGCGAACAGCGTGTGGCCGGTCAGATCTATCGCAACGCGCTGGCGTTCGGCTTGCGCGAAGCGGGCTACGAAATCGAAGCTGATCCGCGTACTGGATTGTTCGAGATACAAGGCGTGCCCAAGGACCTGATCGACCAATTCTCGCAGCGCGCCGAAGCGATCGAGGATCATGCGCGCGAACATGGTCTGGTAGGCCAGAAAGCCCAGCGCGCTTCTTTCTATGCCACCCGCAAGGCGAAGGTGAAGGTCGGCGAGGCCGAACTCAGCGCGCAATGGCATCAGCGGACAGGCAAGCGTCTCGAAACGCTGCAGGAGGTTGCTGCGCTGGCGCGGGGTCGGGAAGGGGAGCATCCGGCACCCACGGAACGCGATGCGTCGCGTGCTGCTCTTTTCGGCTTGCGGCAACTGGAGACATCCGAGGCGGTCAACAATTTAGGCGACATATTGCGCACCGGTCTTGCTGCCCATGTCGGGGAAGTCCGGCTCGACGATATCCGTCCCCGGATCGCAGCACATGAGGTCCTGCGCAAATTGCTGCCGACCCATACGCAGACCGGTGACAGGTTGTTGACCCGTGGCCGCACCAGCCGGAAGTCCTGGCTTTTGGAACTGGCATTGACTCAGCATATCGCGTTGGGCCTCAATGACGCGCGTCCCATCGCCTCGAGCGATCGCTTATTGGCAGCGCTAGAAGGAACGTCGCTCAATACGCAGCAGCAGCACGCACTCGTCGAGACGGCGCTGACGCGGGATCGGGTCATGGCGATTCACGGTGTTGCCGGTTCTGGAAAATCGACACTGGTGAGAGTTCTCGCTGAGGCGGCCGAGCCGGGAACGGCATTGATTGCATTAGCACCCACATCATCGGCCGCAGCCGAACTGGGAAACAAGGCGAACATCATGTCTCATACTGTCGCCAGCTTCGTCGCGCGCGGCGGGCAGGGGATCACGGACCGCCATGTGCTGGTTCTCGATGAAGCAGGGCAGCTCGGCAACCGCCAGGCCCAGCGGATGCTGGAGATCAGCAGGACAACCGGCGCACGGCTGCTTTTCCTCGGAGACGAGAAGCAGACCGGGGCGATCGAGCAAGGCAAACCCTTCTGGTTGATGCGAAGACTGGGTTTGCCGACGGTCGAGTTGACGCAAGCTGTTCGGCAGGAAACGAAATCAATCAAGGCTGCGGTCACAGCTGCGCGGACGGGGAACTTTGCCGAGGCATTGGCTAAGCTCGATAGCGTCAGCACCGTTGACGACAATGAAAAGATGGCGGAGCAGGTCGTCAATGCCTGGATACGGCTCAAGCCGGAATCACGGGCCGGGACCAATATCCTTGTTCTCGACAATGCGACCCGGCTGATCGTTAACAGCAAGATTCGCGAAGCGCTGAAAAACGAGAATGGGCTGGCTGCCCAGGACAGCCGGTTTTCCATCCTGGCCCCGGCGGGCTCAACCGATATCCAGAAGCATATGGCCCGCTTCTACGGGGCAGGACAGGTGGTGCATTTCGAGCGGGACATTGCAGACCTCGGTATCGCACGGCACGCTGACTATCGGGTCGCTGGACTAGGCCGGGAGGCCAATGGGCGCCAGGTTGTGCGTCTCGTCGACGATCAGGGGGGCGTCATACGCTGGGATCCGCAGACGACGAAGGCCCGCCACATCAATGTGTTCAATCCTGAAGAACGGGATATTGCGGAGGGTGACCGTATCCAGTGGCGGCTCGTCAATCGCGAACTCGGGCTACGCAATGCCGAGCGCGGCACCGCAGAAAAACTTGATGGCCCGCTAGCGACGATACGATGGGATCGAGATGGGCGCGTGCAGCGAGTTGATCTGTCCGAAAATCGGACTTGGGATCATGGTTATGCAGAGACGGTCTATTCCGCACAGTCCAAAACCTATCCGCGCGTTTTCGTGCTGGCGCCGGTCGAATCGCCGCTGGTCAACGCCCAGAATTTTTACACCGCCATTACCCGCGCGGCATTCGGTGCCAGGCTATGGACCAACAACGTCAAGGAACTGATTGCCAAGCTCGAGCGCCAATCAGGAGAGAAGACGTCTTCGTCGGAAGGGTTGGGCCGGTTGAAGACTGACCGCGTAGATGCCTTCTCGAAACGCCGGGAAGGCCATCTGGAAAATTTGAGGGCCGAGCAGGAGCGAGACCGAAACGAGCGGCGCGATCGGGCGCTCGAGCGACAACTCCACTATCGTGACCGCTCACCCCGAGGCGCGGCTGAGCATCTTGCCGACGGTGCCCGGAACATCGCGCAGGTGCTCGACAGGTTTCTCGCAGGCATTCTCGACCATGCGCGCGCCGAAGGACGAGCGCCGAAAATCGGCATTAACCGGGAAAATCATTCTCCTGCACCTCGACCCGAGCCCTCCCACGGCCCCGAACGATAAGGTAACTGCCTATGCTTCGCTGTAAGTTTGCCGTTCAGCTGACCCAGGGAAAGCGCTTCGCAGGCGCTGTCCCGCCTCTGCATGGGTTAGAATTCAGTTCGTCGCGCCAGACCGGAAGGTGTAGAGTTTCCTTCAGACGCATTGGAAGGACCGGGCCTGACAGCTGGACTTCTTTCGCTCGTAGCGCCGCCGCCGAGATCAATTCGGGCAGAGCGCTCTTTGCATTTCTCAAAGGTGGCCCAGTTCCAGTGCTTGGGCTTTACAGTGATCCGATCAATTCGATCACTACGCCTGGAACCGCTATCCGGAGGGTCAGATGAGGTCATATGGCATCCTCAGGCTGGTGTGCACTGCAGTCATCACTATGGCACTGTACACCACCCCCGCATTTTCGAAGTCCTCAAATGAGGAGGAATTGCGGATCGCCGCCTGCATTCTGCAAGCCTCGCTTGGTCATCCCTGGCTGGAGAAAACGCTTTGGGGCCTGCGCGATCAGGAAGCGGGCTGGGTCGGCGCTGAGGTTCGTAACAGCAATGGCTCTCATGATCTCGGTCCCCTGCAGATCAACAGTTGGTGGACACCTCGCATCGCTGCGCTTGTTGGGCGTTCACCTATTCAGGTTCGACATTGGCTGCGTTTTGATCCCTGCTTCAATGCGCAGGCTGCAAGGTGGATATTCTTGTCAGCCCTGCGCTCTACCGGAAATTACTGGATGGCGATTGGCGTCTATCACAGCCCGACTACGTGGCGGCAGAGACACTATCTTCATTCGGTCGCTCGCCATATGCGGACGAGATACGGAGATGCTGTCTTTCGCCCGTGATAGACAGGACGTGACCTTGAAGTACCAGACAGAGTGCACCGTGTGTTTCGTGATTGGAATATGCTTTTACCCCTATATGGCGCGGCGAAGTCAATCTTCATGTCGCTGTGGAGATGCACGACACAACATTTCCCCGCAGCGGAATTATCCAGAGACCATGGCCGTTTCTACGGGGGCAGATATGTTGAGTAACAAGGAAGAATGCGAGGCTATGTAAATATTTCTGAAAACGCGATTGAACATAAATTTGTGTTATCCAAATTCTGAGTATTATCAAATTCAGGCACGCGGTAATTGCACTTATCCCATGTCCCTATTTGACCTCACTTTGTAAGGTGCGCTACAAGCGTCGCCGAGGAGCGTGGCGCATCATGGGCACCGAAACCGCCCGGGAAGGGCAAGAAACCGTTGTAGCGCCACAGGAGGCGGCCCTGCCGGCGACCGCTGCGCAGAGCGACCTTGCTTGGGCGATCGTGCAGATGCGTGCGGGAGAGCGCATCGTCATCAATGAGGCGCTCATCGCTGCCTATCAGGCCGCCTCGTCGCCCCACAGCATCCGAGCGTTGAAATCCGACATCGAGGCGTTCGATGCTTGGTGTCGGCGCATGAACCGGATCGCGCTGCCCGCGTCGGCCGAGACCGTCGCCGACTATCTCGATGCGCGGGCGGGGAAGGGGAGCAGGCCAGCCTCGCTCGGTCGCTACAAGGCGTCAATTGCCAAGATCCACCAGCTGCTCGATCTCAAGGATCCAACATCAGCACCCCTGGTGAAGCTTCGGCTCGCAGCGGTGCGACGGGAGAAGGGCACGGCGCAGAAGCAGGCGCGACCTGTCCGCCGTCAGCACCAATGGCACAGATTTGAGGTTGTGATCTAAGGAGGATCTGGGCTTCGTCGTAGTGACGAAGGAACGAAGATGAAGCCCAGATCCTCCAATGTAAAATCGCCCGCCAAGGCCCCAGCAG
>FWWL01005997.1_pt1 | contig 10804 bp, 12 predicted proteins | sample 2228331 | NCBI WGS metagenome assembly FWWL01 (sample SAMEA103939775, study PRJEB20133) | metagenome
AACCAGCGGCGGTAGCGACAGGCTCGTTTCCGTTCCTCCCTACCTCTGGGCCCGGCGCTCGGTTTTCTGGCGCTGCGGCGAGCCGCTGCTGGTGCAAGAGGTGTTTTTGCCGCCGCTGCAGTATCATTCGCCTTCATGAACGTACCTGTGCTGGGATCGACTCCATCCTCACTTGTGCCAGCCGTGGGAATGCCCGCCGAAAGTCCATGAGCAACCCTTTGCCTTGGAATGCCTACTGGCGCCTCATTCGCGGCGACAAACCGATCGGCACGTTGCTGCTGCTGTGGCCGACCCTCGTGGCGCTGTTCTTTGCCGCGCAAGGACAGCCCCCGGCGTGGCCGTTGGCGGTGTTCGTGCTAGGAACCTTTTTGATGCGCTCGGCCGGCTGCGCGATCAACGACTGGGCCGATCGCGACATCGACCGCCACGTCTGGCGCACCGCGAACCGGCCGCTGGCGTGCGGTGAGATCCCGCCTCGGCAGGCGCTCTTCGTTGCGGCAGCGCTGGCGATGCTGGCGGCGCTTTTGGCTGCGACGCTGGGACTCAAAGTGTTGTGGTGGTCCGTGCCGGCGGTATTGATCGCCGCAGCATATCCATTTACCAAGCGCTTTTTCCCCATGCCGCAGGCGGTATTGGGCGTGGCGTTTTCGTTCGGTATTCCGATGGCGTACGTCGCGGGTGGCGGTGCGTGGGGAATTGGCCGCCGAGGTGCTGTGGTTGTTTCTGGGGAACCTTGCCTGGGTGATCGCCTACGATACCGCCTACGCGATGGCCGACCGACCGGATGACCTGAAACTTGGCATCCACACTTCGGCGCTTTTGTTCGGACGCTGGGACGTTACCGCGATCGCGCTGCTAGAGCTTGCGGCGCTGGCTTGCTGGGCGATCGCTGGCAAAATCGCCAGCATTGGTGCGCCGTATTTTCTGGTGCTGATCGCGGTGGCGGCGTTTTTCGCTTGGCAGTTGCCACAGCTGGCGCGCCGCGATCCCAAAGAGTGCTTTCAGGCGTTCCTTGATCAACAATGGGCGGGGCTGCTGTGGTTCCTGGGCACAGTGTGGGGTTGGGCGGTGCGATGACGCACCAGTAAAACCCAACGGGGCCAGTGTCGTACGGGCATTTTTCTTCCATTGAGTCTTTCATCGATGAGCGAATCGTCTTTCACCGAACGTTTGCGTGCCTTGTGGCAGCGCGATGCTGCGCGTCTGCTGTGCGTGGGGCTGGACCCCGAGCCGAATCGTTTTCCCGAGCCATTGCGGCATCTGCCGCTCGATACCGCGGCGAAGCGGTTTTTGCAAGGCATCGTCGAGGCGACCGCCGAATGGGCGGTGGCGTTCAAACCGCAGATCGCGCATTTCGCCGCCCGCGGCTGGGAGTCGCTCTTGGCGCGCTTGATCGCCTGGATCCACCGGCAGTATCCGCAGATCCCGGTGATCCTGGACGCCAAGCGCGGGGACATCGGTTCCACCGCCGCGTACTATGCCGAAGAGGCGTTTGCGCGCTTTGACGCCGACGCGGTGACGGTCAATCCCTATCTCGGTCGCGATGCGTTGGTGCCGTATTGGGAGCGCTGGCCGCAGCGCGGGTTGTTCGTACTGTGTCGCACCTCCAACCCCAGCGGCGATGAGTTGCAGTTTTTGCGTCTGGCGGATGGGCGGATGCTCTTCGAACACGTCGCGGCGCTGGCCACGAGTGCCTGGAACCCGCACGGGCAAACCGGGCTGGTGGTCGGTGCGACTTACCCGCAGGAAGTGGCGCGGGTACGGGCGTTGGCGCCGAACGCGGTGCTGCTGGTGCCGGGGATTGGCGCGCAAGGCGGGGACATCGCGGCCACGGTGCGCGCCGGCTGGGGGGGGGCGGCGTTTCCAGGGTTATTGCTCAACTCTTCGCGCGCGATCCTGTACGCCAGCGTCGGCGCCGACTGGCAGCAGGCGGCGGCCAGAGCCGCACAAGAGCACGCCGCGGCCATTCGTGCGGCGGTGGCGGCGCTGATGCCTGGCGGCGAGGTGGCGAAGCCATGAGCCGGGCGTTGCCGGGCTTTCCCGATCTGCGGGCGTTTCTGGACTTTCTGCGCGCGCGCGATCAGTTGCTCGAGGTGCGTGCGCCGGTGGATACGCATCTGGAAATGACCGCACTGGCCGACGCGGTGTTGCAGCGCCATGGGCCGGCGCTGCTGCTGCACCAACCTACCCGCCAAGGACAGCGGCTGGGGCATGTGGCGCTGCTCAATCTTTTCGGCACGCCCGAAAGGGTCGTCTGGGGCATGGGACAGGAGGTGCCCGAGGATGGCGATTGGCGTCAGCCGCTGCGCGATCTGGGGCGGTTGCTGGCCTTTTTGAAGGAGCCAGAGCCGCCGCGCGGCTGGCGCGAGGCGTGGGACAAGCTGCCGCTTTTTCGCCGTGCGCTGGACATGAGCCCGAAGCGCGTCAGCAAAGCCCCCTGTCACGAGCTGGTGATGGAAGGGGAAGCGGTGGATCTGGGGCGGTTGCCGATCATGCACTGCTGGCCCGAAGACGCCGCGCCGCTCATTACCTGGGGACTGACGGTCACGAAAGGGCCAGAAAAACCGCGCCAGAACCTCGGGATCTACCGCCAGCAGTGGATCGACCGAAATCGGGTAATCATGCGCTGGCTGGCGCACCGTGGTGGTGCGCTCGATTATGCCGAACATTGCCGTCGTCATCCCAACGAACCGTTTCCGGTGGCGGTGGTGCTGGGCTGTGACCCGGCGACGATCCTGGCGGCGGTCACACCGGTACCGGATACCTTGTCGGAATATCAGTTCGCGGGGTTACTGCGCGGCAGCAAGACCGAGTTGGTTGCCGCTGGGGTGGGTGAGCTGGACGTGCCCGCCAGCAGCGAGATCGTGCTCATCGGCCACATCTACCCCAACGACACGGCGGTGGAGGGGCCGTTCGGCGATCATACCGGCTACTACAACGAACAGGCGCGTTTTCCAGTGCTGACGGTGGAGCGCGTGTGGTTGCGCCGCGACGCCATCTATCACACCACCTACACGGGCAAACCGCCAGACGAACCGGCGGTGCTTGGCATGGCGCTCAACGAGGTGTTCGTGCCGCTCTTACAGAAGCAATACCCGGAGATCGTCGATTTTTATCTGCCGCCTGAGGGCTGTTCCTACCGCATGGCGCTGGTGTCGATCAAAAAGGCCTATCCCGGGCACGCGCGGCGGGTGATGTTCGGCGTGTGGGGTTTTTTGCGCCAGTTCATGTACACCAAGTTCATCGTGGTGGTCGATGACGACGTCGATATTCGATCCTGGCCGGAGGTGATCTGGGCACTCACCACGCGCGTGGATGCGGCGCGCGACGTGATGATGGTAGAAAACACGCCGATCGATTACCTTGATTTTGCTTCCCCGGTGGCCGGTTTGGGCAGCAAAATGGGGATCGATGCCACCAACAAATGGCCGGGGGAAACGACACGCGAGTGGGGGCGGCCGATCGTGATGCCGCGCGAAGTGCAGGTACGCATGGAGGCGTTGCTGGATACGCTCCTCGCTCCAGGGCAGTAGGGAAAACGGGCGGGAAAGCTCTGAGCGAAACGCTCAGGGAAGGACGATCAGGAAGCGGTTAATGAGCAGAAACGCTTTACAGGCAATGCGGAGGAAAGAACTGCGATGAGCCAAACACGGGCAAAAGCGAGGAAAAAGCGGGCAAACGCGAGGCAAGAGTACGCAAAAATGGGGCAAGAGGGGGGGGAGCGCCTTTTCGCACCTTTTACGCGCATCTTCTGGCGTCAACAAAGGGCAAGCGTGGGTTCGAGATGGCTGCGGGGCGCGTTTGCCGGAGTGAGCATCCTGTTGCTGACCGGTTGCGGACTGAAGGGGCCACTCTACTTACCGCCTGAAGCAGCAGCGCCGGCGGCTGCTGCAGAGAAACTGGTACGCCCGTCGTCGGCATTTCCCGGGAATTCATCGCCTCAAGCGTCGCTTCCAGCGAACAAATCAGCACCCCAATCGTGAACCATGTCAGCTTATGCCACCGCAGCGCTCAACGTGAAAATCGGTCGCGCGGTCGCATGAGCGCCCAACCGCTGGCGCCAGAGGTGTTGAAAAGAAAGTATTGAAAAGAAAACCCAAGCGTTGCAGAAAGGAACTTCATGAACTTATGGTCTTTTTTATCACACTTGCGCTGGCAAGAAGAGCGGTTGTACTGTGAAGGCGTGGCGCTCGATGAGATCGCGGCGCAGTTTGGCACCCCTTGCTACGTGTATTCGCGTGCGGCGCTCGAGGCGGCGCTCGGTGCCTATCAATCGGTGCTCGCGCCGGTGGGCGGAAGCGTGCATTACGCGGTCAAAGCCAACGGCAACCTGGCGTTGCTGCGCCTGATCGCCGAGGCGGGGGCGGGGTTTGACATCGTCTCGGGCGGGGAACTGGCGCGCGTGCTCGCCGCCGGCGGTCAGCCCAGCAAGGTGGTTTTTTCCGGGGTGGGCAAACGGCGCGACGAGATCGAAGCGGCGCTGGAGGCGGGCATCGAAGCATTTCACGTCGAATCGGCTGCGGAACTGGCGCGGTTGGCGGAAGTCGCCCGTGCGCACGGGGTGGTGGTACCGGTGCGGCTGCGCGTCAATCCCGACATCGATCCCAAGACGCATCCGTACATCTCGACGGGCTTGGCGCACAGCAAATTCGGCGTGCCGATCGAAGAGGCAAAGGGGTGCTATCGGCGCATGGCGGAAGATCCGTGCTTTGCAATCCGCGGCGTGGCCTGCCACATCGGCTCGCAGATGCTCGATACCGCACCGCTGGTGGCGGCGGCCGAGCGCATGCGCGCGTTCGTCGAAGCGCTCGAAACCGAGGGCATTGCCTTGCCCACGGTCGATCTGGGCGGCGGTATCGGCATTCCCTATCGGCCCGACGATCCAATTCCGGACATCGCTGCCACCCTGCGTGCGATGATCGCGGTGTTTGCCGACAAACCGCAGCGCTTGGCGGTGGAGCCGGGACGCTCGATTGTTGGGGGTGCCGGGGTGCTGCTGACCCGCGTCGAGTATCTCAAAACCACCCCGACGGCACGCTTTGCGATCGTCGATGCGGCGATGAACGACCTGATGCGCCCGGCACTGTATGACGCGTACCACGAGGTGGTGTCGGTGGTGCGCCGTGATGGGGTTCCCGAAACGAGCTACGACATCGTCGGGCCGGTGTGCGAGTCGGGGGATTTCCTGGCCAAACAGCGACGCCTGGCGCTCGCCGAAGGGGATGTGTTGGCGCTGCTTTGTGCCGGGGCGTATGGGGCGAGCATGAGTTCGAACTACAACACCCGAGCGCGCGCCCCCGAAGTGCTGGTCAGCGGCGAGACGGTGCGGTTGATCCGTCGCCGCGAGCGGTTGGACGCGCTGTGGGCCGATGAGATTTTGTAGTTGCCGGTTTGGCGCGTGGCGCAGAGCGTTGAGGTTTTGTCGTGGCCGGGATTGTCCGGGCAGCGGTAGGGTGCCGGAACCACGGCGGCGGATCGGTGTCGCGCCGCTGACGCACACGGCTGCGGCTGAAGTTGCGGGCAAACCAACCGGGACGGTGGCGTGAGGATTCGGCGAATGCGTGCTTGGTTCGTGGTGCTGGCATGGCTTGTCTTTACCAGTACGGTCTCGGCGGCGGGCTTGCCGCGCGAGGTGGTGGCGGCGCTTGCCAAAGCACAGGTGCCGACCGAAGCGCTTTCGGTGCTCATCGAACCGCTGGATGGACGGAGGCCGCGGCTAGCGTACCACGAAACCGTGCCGCGCAATCCGGCATCAGTGGAAAAACTCATCACCAGCTTTGCTGCGATGGAAAGCTTCGGACCCAGCGCCCGTTGGCAGGTGGCGCTTTACGCGCAAGGGCCATGGCAGGGCGATACGCTTTCTGGCCCACTGGTGTTGCGGCACGACGGCGACCCGCATCTGACCGCCGAGCGGCTGTGGAAGCTGTTGCGCACAGCGCGCGCGGCGGGGCTGCGGCAGGTGGCGGGTTTCGTCGTCGAACCGGCGCCGCTGCGGCTGCCGCCGTGGGATCCCGGCGCGTTCGACGGGCGCGGCGAAGCGCCCTATACCCAGGGGCCAGCGGCGGCACTGGTGCATTTCAACGCCATCGTCGTGACCGTGCGCCCGCATCCAGCAAACCCCAAGCAGCTGTTGGCTCTGGCGCATCCCCCTTTGCCGGTACCGATCGACGCTAGTGCCGTGACCTTGAGCGCTGGGCGTTGCGAACGCAAAGCGCGGGAATACCTGCGCGCCTTGTGGCAAGGCGACCGTCTGGTGTTGGCGGGACAATATCCTGCCGCCTGTGGGGTGCAAACCTTGGCGCTGGCCCCTCCTGACCCTGAAGCGTACGCGGCGACGTTGCTGACGGCGATTTGGCAGGAGTTGGGAGGCACGGTGCAAAGCGCCGGCCAAAACGCCGTGGTGCAATCAAGGGAAGTGGCGCCCCGTCGAGCCGGGCGCGCGGAGGGAAATGGGGAAACCGGCGTACTACTGGCCAGCGACGAGTCTGCGACCCTGACCGAGATTCTTTACCAGATGAACAAATGGTCGAACAACGTCATTGCGCGCCAGCTCTTGGCGCTCGTCGGTGCCGCGGTGGCACCACAGGCCGGCGACCACGTCGCCGCGGGTGCAGCGCATGCTTTGGCGCTGCTGCGCGAAATCGGCGCCGACGACGGGCAGACGGTGATCGACAATGGTGCGGGTCTTTCTCGCACTTCGCGGGTGAGCGCGAAGACGCTTGCGGCGATGCTGCGTCACGTCGCGCAACAAGATTACGCAGTGGAGTTCATTGCCGGATTGCCGCGCTTGGGCGAGGATGGCACGACGCGCCGGCGATTCGGCAACAGTGTGGCGCGCGGTGCCGCGCACCTCAAAACCGGCACGCTACGCGATGTGCGAGCGCTCGCCGGATACGCGCGCGACCGGCACGGGCGGCGGTACGTGTTCGTCGCGATGATCGAGCACCCCAATGCCGGACAGGCCGCGCCGGTGATGGAGGCGCTCTTGGCGTGGTTGCAAGCGCAGTGAGTGGGTGAAAAAACCACCCCCTGCGACAGGCCACAGGGGGTTGGTGGGCGTTGCCGGGAAAATCCCGGCAGGCGATGCTACGACTCAGGCGGCTTTCTTGGCCCCAGCGGCCGCAGCAGGTTGAGCGGTCTTCGCGGCTTGCGCTGCCGTGCTCATCGCTTTGGTCGCGGCGTTGGTCGCGGCGTTCAGATTCGCTTCGACGATCTCACTGACCTGCTGGAAGGCTTTTTGGATGTTGTCGTAGGCGGCCGAAGTGGCGGCGAGCGCCGATTTGGCAGCGTTGATCGCCACCTCCGAACCCGCCGGCGCGGTCTTGGCGAGGTTGTCGAGCATTTCCACCAGCTGCTTGTTGATTTCGGCGATCTGCGCTTCCGCGACTTTGCTCAGCTCGGCGCGATGCTGCTGCAGCAGTTCCGCGACCTGGCGCTGCTGGTGGACCAGCTGCTCGACGTTGGTCGCGACGAACTTTTGCACTTCTTGCCAAGCGGCCTGCGGGTCTTTTTGCGCCGCCAGCGCTTGGCCTTGTTGCGCAAAGCGCTCCAGGTTGCTGCGCAGCATCTCCAGCGTCAGGTTGGTGAGCTTTTCGCCCAGGGCGAAGTTTTGATTTGCCATCGCCAGCCAGGCCTCGGACAGTTTGCGTTGTTGCGTCGCCAGTTGTTCGATCAGTTGCGTGTTCATGGTTCACTCCCAAAAATTCGATGACCCAAAACCGTTGCAGGCGGATGCTGCACTGCAACATGAGCAACTATAGGTCAGAAAATGTAGAGAGTCAACAATTTTGTGCGATGCACAATGAAAAAATTTTGATTTTTTTATCAGTTTATTCTATGAAATAGCTGCTTTTGCAAAATCGTCCGTATTGACTGGAAATCCACGCTTGTCCTGAGGCCATCTTCGGCGAAAATTTTCGACTTCGAAAAGGCCCATTCCCTGCTCCGCGGGCCTGCCCCGACGCCTGAAGTGGGGCAGGGAGAAATCCACGCCGCCGAAGGTGCGGATCAACGGTGCCGGAACTGCGGCGGACGCTTGTCCAAAAACGCACGCATGCCTTCTTTCTGGTCATCCAGTGCGAAGGCGGCGTGAAAGACGCGCCGCTCGAACAGTAGCCCTTCGGAGAGACTACCTTCGAACGCCCGGTTGACGCATTCTTTGATCATCATCACCACCGGCAGCGAATACCCGGCGATCGTCTGCGCGGTGGCGATCGCTTCCTCCAGCAATCGCTCGGTGGGAACGATACGCGCTACCAGCCCAGCGCGTTCGGCTTCCTGTGCGTCCATGAAGCGGCCGGTCAGGCACATCTCCATGGCTTTGGCCTTGCCGACGGTGCGCGGCAGCCGCTGGGTGCCTCCGGCGCCGGGCAAAATGCCGAGTTTGACTTCCGGTTGGCCGAATTTGGCGTTTTCCGCGGCGATGATGAAATCGCACATCATCGCCAGCTCGCATCCTCCTCCGAGCGCAAAACCAGCCACGGCGGCGATCACCGGTTTGCGGCAGGTTTTGACCCGCTCCCAGTTGCGGGTGATGTAGTCGGTGCGATAGGCGTGCTGGTAGTCGAACTCGGCCATCGCTTCGATGTCAGCGCCCGCGGCAAAGGCGCGTTCGTTACCGGTGATCACGATCGCCCCGATACCATCGTCGGCCTCAAACGCATCGAGCGCCGCGACCAGCTGGTCGACCAACGCGTCGTTGAGCGCGTTGAGCCGTTCGGGGCGATTGAGGCGGATCAGGCCGACCCGGCCGATCGTTTCGGTCAGAATCAAAGATGGCGTCGTCATGCTCTCTCCTTGGTGAGTGAAAAACAAAGCGTCAGCGAGATGAGAAGGCTCATACTTGCTGCATTTTTGCTGAGTGAAAAGCTCAAGGCGCCGAATTTTTGGGTTGAATCACCGCACGCACCCGTCCGCCGGGCGCGCTGGAGGCGGCGCCAGCGCTCGTGACTTCATAGGTTTCGCGCGCGATGTCATAGACGATCACCGCGCCGCGGATCTCGTCGGCGCCGGAGGTGACGCGCGCGCGGCCGGTCAGCGTCAGTCGTTCGGCACGAGCATCATAGATCATGCGTTCGGCTTCTCCAGTGATCCATTCGTCGCTTCGCTCTTTCTTTTGCCGGAAGGTGGCCAGCGTCTTGCCGCCGATCGCCGTACCGGTCTTGAAGCCGGTGTCGTCTTGCGTGACGATGACTTCCTCGGCACGGATCTCCAGCGTTCCTTGTTTTAGCCGCACCTGGCCGAGGAAGCGATGCACCCGCTCGCGGTCATCCACCAAGATGCGGTCGGCGTCGATTTCGATCGGCTGGTGCCGGTCGGCGCGCTCGGCCTGTGCTGAGGTAGAGGAGAGCAGAACAGCGCCGACGGTGAGCCCTGCCCACAGCAGCCACCGCATCAGCGAACGCGACCCAGCGCGTCGCTCCCGTGCGCCCGGGGTGGCTGTGCCAAAGGCTTGGGGAAAGAGGATTGGGGCCAAGTCCAAGTCGTGCCTAATCATTGCGCCAGTGACCTCCAATGCACGTGAGCGTTGCCGATGAGCTCGATGCGGGTCAAATGTTCCTCGGCAGTCATGCGCTCGCCAGTGGCCAAGCGTGGGCCTTCAGTGAGTTCCACCGCTTCCGGCGCTTCCGCGCGGCCCGCTTCGGGCCACAGCAGCAGGGTGGGCGTGCGCAACACCGCAGGCGGTTTTTGCGGCTGGCTGCGCACGACGATCACCGCACCGCGCAGCGTCAAACGCTCTTCGGGCTGGGGTTCGAAGATCGCTTCATGGGCGCTGCCTGCCAGGGTGACTTCGGGCGCGCGCGTGCCGATGAAGGCCACTTCTTCCAGCCACAGGCGCTTTGTTGCGGATTCATGGCGGGCAGACGCCGCGGCCAGGCGCTGCGTCAATGCCCCCCCGTGGTCATAGACGAACAAGGAAAGCGCCGAACCTACGGCATCGAACATTGGCGGGGCGGTGCCGCCGCGTTCGCTGCCGGGGCGCAGTTGTAGCGCCCCCCAGCCGCTGACCAAGGCCAATATGGCAAAGAACCAACCCAGCGGACGCAAAACCGGCGGGCTCATGGGGCGTCACCGAGATAAGGCTTCATCACCGCCGACCAAGCCCCGCTGGCGCGCAGCAGATGCTCGCACAACTCGCGCACCGCCCCCGAGCCGCCCGGGTACGCACTGATCCAGTGCGCGCGCAGCCGCACCTCGGGATGGGCATCGGCCGGTGCGGCGGCAAAATGACAGCGGCGCATCAGCGGCAGATCGACCACGTCATCCCCCATGTAGCCGGCGTGCACGAAATCGAGCCCGCGTTCGGAAAGTAGCTGCGCCATCGCCGCGACTTTGTCTTCGACACCAAATATCCCCACCACGCCCAGTTCCTGGCAGCGCAGGGTCAGAGCGGCATTGCGGCGGCCCGAGATCACCACCGGTTCGATCCCCCCCGCGCGCAGCAGTTTCAGGCCGTGGCCGTCACGGGTGTGGAAGGTCTTGAGCGTGTCGCCCTCGGGGCCGAAGTACAGGCGCCCATCGGTGAGCACGCCGTCGACATCAAACCCCATCACCTTGACTGCTGCGGCGCGTTCGTGCAAAGCCAGAACATCGAGGTTCATCGCCTCAGACCACCTTGGCGTTCATCAAGTCGTGCATGTGCAGCGCGCCCACCAACCGTCCGGCGGCATCCACCGCGAGCAATTGGGTGATGCGCCATTGCTCCATCGCGCGCGCCGCTTCTGCGGCGAGCGCTTGCGCGGAGATGGTTTTGGGGGAAGGGCGCATCACGTCGCTCAAGCGCAGCGCGTGAAAGTCGGCGCCG
>FWWL01010358.1_pt1 | contig 10799 bp, 9 predicted proteins | sample 2228331 | NCBI WGS metagenome assembly FWWL01 (sample SAMEA103939775, study PRJEB20133) | metagenome
GGGCGCCGGCGCCGGGGCGCCCGCCCGGGCCGGCGCGGTGGCGCGCACGCGCTCCCAGTCGCTGTAGCCACCGACGTATTCACGCCACACTCCTTGACCTTCCGCAACGATCACCTGGGTCACCACGTTGTCCAGGAAGGTGCGGTCGTGGCTGACCAGGAACACGGTGCCGGTGTAATCCTCCAGCAACTCCTCCAGCAGTTCGAGGGTGTCGATGTCCAGGTCGTTGGTCGGTTCGTCCAGCACCAGGCAGTTGGCCGGCTTGGCGAACAGGCGCGCCAGCAGCAGGCGGTTGCGCTCGCCGCCGGAAAGCGACTTGACCGGCGAGCGGGCGCGCTCGGGGGCGAACAGGAAGTCGCCCAGGTAGCTCATCACGTGCTTGCGCTGGCCGTTTATCTCGACCCAGTCGCTGCCGGGCGAGATGGTGTCGGCCAGGCTGGCTTCCTCGTTGAGCTGGGCGCGCATCTGGTCGAAATAGGCCACGTTCAGGCGCGTGCCCAGGCGCACCGTGCCGCCGTCGGCCGTTTCGTCGCCGAGGATGATCTTGAGCAAGGTGGTCTTGCCGGCGCCGTTCGGCCCGATCAGGCCGACCTTGTCACCGCGCATGATGATGGTGCTGAAGTCCTGGACGATCCGCTTCTCGCCGTAGTGCTTGGACACGTGCTCGAGCTCGGCCACGATCTTGCCCGAGCGCTCGCCGGTGGCCAGGTCCAGCCGGACCTGGCCCTGCTGGTCGCGGCGCGCCTGGCGCTGGCTGCGCAGTGCTTCCAGGCGCCGCACGCGCCCCTCGTTGCGGGTCCGGCGCGCCTCCACGCCCTTGCGGATCCAGACTTCCTCCTGGGCCAGGAACTTGTCGAACTTGGCGTTCTCGACTTCCTCGACGGCCAGCAGTTCGCGCTTGCGCTCCTGGTAGGCGGAGAAATTGCCGGGGAAGGACAGCAGGCGGCCACGGTCGAGCTCGATGATCCGGGTCGCCACGTTGTCCAGGAAGCTGCGGTCGTGGGTGATGAACAGCACCGAACCGCGGAATTCGCGCAGCAGGCCCTCCAGCCACATGATGGAGGTGAAGTCGAGGTGGTTGGTCGGCTCGTCGAGCAGCAGCACGTCCGGCGCGGACACCAATGCCACGGCCAGCGCCACGCGCTTTTGCATGCCGCCCGAGAGCGTGCCCATGGCCGCGCCGCCGCTCAGTCCCAGGCGGTCGAGCGTGGTCTCGACCTTGTTGCCCAGGTTCCAGCCATCGGTCGCGTCGAGCTTCACCTGCAGTTCGTGCATGCGCTCCATCAAGGCTTCGTCATTGCCCTGGCCGAACTGCCCGGTCAGCGACTCGTACTCGGCTAGCATGGCCTGCTGTTCCCCCATGCCCTGCGCGACCGCGTCGAACACCGTCATGGCCGGGTCGAACACCGGCTCTTGTTCCACATAGGCGATCTTGATTCCCTGCTGCATCACCAGCAGGCCATCGTCGAGCCGGGACTTGCCGGAGATAATCTTCAGCAAGGAGGACTTGCCGGTACCGTTGCGGCCGATCAAACCGACGCGTTCGCCGGCTTCGAGGGAAAAATCGGCGTGGTCGAGCAGCGCGACGTGGCCAAACGCGAGTTGCGCGGACGAGAGAGAAATGACAGCCATAATGGATAGACGGGCCTGGCGCGCGGCCGCGGGAAAGGCCGCGGGACGCTCGCGCCACTGGAAAAGAAGTGAACGAAGCGCCCATTGTACCGATTGCGCGCCGCGCACTTCCAATTCCCCCCGGTTCGTGGGCTATAATTGCAATAGTTCACGACACCGGAGCCACTCCGATCGCCGAACCGCAGGCTTGCCCTGCCCTGCCCGCCCTCGTGCGGCGCGAGCGTCCTCCCCGTAGCACAATGGATAGTGCACATGCCTCCTAAGCGTGGGATACTGGTTCGATTCCAGTCGGGGGGACCACCAGGCTCGAGCTCACGCCACTCCGCTACCACGGACGAGACTCCTTCCAAACGTGTGGCCCTTGATCTACCTCTTCCTCGGTTCCCGTGCCGACCTTTCGTCGCGCTGAGGAGGCACCAGCCCGCTTGACACCTCTGGGGCCGAGGAGATGATGAATACATGGAACCACGCGTCGCCAACCTCGAGAAGTTCGCCGAAGACTGCCGCAAGGATCTTCGATCCATCGACGTGCGGCTGGCGCGGGTCGAGACCTTGGTCGATGGGATAGTCCGGAACATGGCCACGAAGGCCGGTCTTGCCGATGTCAACGGCGCGGTGGACGGGATATCAAGGAACATGGCCACGAAGGCCGATCTTGCCGATGTCAACGGCGTGGTGGACGGGATAGCAAGGAACATGGCCACGAAGGCCGATCTTGCCGATGTCAACGGCGTGGTGGATGGGATAGCAAGGAACATGGCCACGAAGGCTGACATTGCCGAGGTAAAAGGAATCGTGTCGCAGACGGAAACGAGGATTCTCAAGTGGTTCATCGGTACTGCGTTTGCGCTGACAGGCTTGGCTTTCGCCACAGCGAAACTCCTGGCCTGATCGGCGACCGCCACCGCAACCGTTCATCGTCGGAAGACCTTACGTACCATGCGCAGGAAGCGAAGCGACTGGCGGCGTCCGCCTCCTGCTCCGACAAGCCCACGTCAGGCCTTGCGGCGCCGCGGCAGCAGGCCCACGGCGCCGAGACCGAGCACTCTTGCCGGTTCGCTCGCACTGCCGGTTGACTCGACAGTAAACAGCTCAGTCCCCGCTGAACGGGAACGTCCCCACTATGCCCACCGCCAGCTCGGCCCAGACCAGCGCCAGCGCCAGGAACAGCACCGCGCCCGCGATCATGCGCGCGCGCCTGGTCTTGAGCGTCCTCGACGCCAGCACGAAGCCCAGGCCCGTCCCGGCGACCAGGGTGCCCATCAGGACGAAATCGAACAGGCTCCAGCCCGCGCCCCCGCCGATCCGGTTGGCCGCGAGGGGCACGAGCAGCACGGCGGCCGTGACCGCCAGCACGCGGCCGATATCGCGCGCCAGCGGGCGTTGCCGCGCGCCGTTGTTCATTGTGGATGCCATTCCTGTCTCCTTGCCTGGAAAAAGTGTGTCGTACGGGGGCCACGGGACGCGGACGGGACCATTCCCACCCGTTTGCCGGCCACGATAAGCCTAGCAAATTTTCCTTGATAACGCTTCATCTTTCTCGGGGTGGGCGGCCGCCGGCAAGACGGCCCCGCACGCCCCGCTCGTCCTCGGGTGGACCGGCGAGAAAGTTGCAAGAATTCAAACGTGCGCCCCACCCGCCCAGTCTGCATATGATGGTAACAACAAGTTCCCGATGGGTGATGTATGCACTCGACAGCTTTCATGCCCGCCAGTGCCCTTGCCGACGGACCCAGGCTCGTGTCGCGCCTGAAGGAGACGGTGATGGATTGCTGGGAGCGATCTGTACGACACGCGCTGGCAAGCGCCAGAAGCCTCGGCTCGCCCGTCCTGACGGGTACCTTCCCGCTCCTGCTGGACCGCTTGTGCGAGGTGCTGACGCCCATGCACGACCGGACCGATATCCCCGACCTGCTCTCGCTGGGCGCAGAGCACGGTTACGCGCGCGCCGCCCTGACCGACTACGACGATCACGCGGTGCTGACCGAGTTCGCGATCTTCCGCCGCGTGGTGTTCGAGACGCTCGACGAGCACGACATCCCCGTGCGCGCGGGTGCCCGGCGCATGCTGCACACGCTGCTCGACCGCACCGTGCAGCAAAGCGTGGGCAGCTTCCTCGATACGGCCGACCGGCTGCGCAAGGAGCCGGCGCAGTCGGCCACGCACACGCTGGCCTTTCCGCTCGAGGAATGCGATCTGCTGGAACTGGTGGCGGCGGTCGCCGGACGGGCCGGCAGGGCGGCGCCGGTGCATGTCAGCGGCGCGAGGGCCCGGGGCTTCTGGAGCCGCCACGCGCTCGAGCGGGCGGTGCTCAACCTGCTTCACTGCGCGGCGAGGTCCGGCGGCCAGGGCGCCTCGCTCGACGCGCATCTCGCGGTGCGCGAGGGCCGCGTCACCCTGACGCTGCACGGCGACGGCGCGGGCAGCGCCAGCCAGCCGGACGGGATCGGCTCCGGCGGCAGGTCCGGGGAAGGGGAAGCGGGCGCGCCGGCGCCGGACGCGATGCCGGGCTTGAGCTTCGTGCGCGAGGTCGCGCACGGGCATTGCGGCAGCCTCATCATCTACCGCGAGGAACCGGGCACCAGCTTCGTGCTGGACCTGCCCCTGGACGCGCGGCCGATCAGGCGCTACGGGCGGGGACCGGCGCTCGCCGCCTGGCTGTCCTGAGCCGTCAACGCTTCCCGCGCCCGAAGCCTGCGATCGCCTCGAGCAGGCTCGCCCGCGCCGCCGACCAACCGGAATCGGCCAGGACCGGCGCGCACAGGGCGCAGGGTTCGAAGGGGTTGCAGTCGTGTTCGATCGGCACGTAGTGCTTGCCCACCACGGTCTTGCCGATGTGCGAATCGACCCTGGCTGGCCCGGCCTCCGCGGCCGGCGCGCCAGCCTTCGGCAACCACCTGGCGAACGCTTCGGCGGACTGGCCGTCGGGTACGTACCAGGACTTCTTTTTCGGATTCCAGCGCGCGCCGAGGGCCTTCGCCTCGTCCTTCTCGGCATACGGAACATTCAGGACTATCATCTGCTTCCCCATCAATAGCCCCGCATCATAACCCAGCGGGCAGGGACGCGCGTTATCAGAAAAACCACCCGTCCGACGCGCGCGCCCGACCTCTGGTATGGTTGCGTCTTTCCCCAACGCGGATGCAGGCGATGTTCAGCTTTATTACCGACTTCCTTGAAAAAAGTGGCTATTTCGGCGTGTTCCTGCTGATGGCGGCCGAAAACATATTCCCACCGATCCCGTCGGAGCTGATCATGCCGTTCGCCGGCTTCGTGGCCGCGCGCGGCGACATGAGCCTGGTCGGCGTGCTGCTGGCCGGCACCGCCGGCTCGATCGCGGGCGCCCTGCCCTGGTTCTACGCGGCCAAGTACTACGGCGCCGACCGGCTCAAGAAGCTGGCGGACCGCCATGCCCGCTGGCTCACCGTGACCCACGGCGACATCGAGGAAGCGATGCAGGCCTTCCACAAGCACGGCCGCAAGATCGTCCTGTTCGGGCGCCTGATCCCAGCCATCCGCACCCTGATCTCGGTCCCGGCCGGGTTCGACAACATGCCGATGGTCCAGTTCCTGCTCTATTCGACGATCGGCTCGCTGATCTGGACGGCGCTGCTGACGGCAGGCGGGTACGTGCTTGAGAGCAACTACAGCCTGATCGGCGATTACATCGACCCGGTGTCGAAGATCATCCTCGGCGGCCTCGTGGCCTGGTACGTGTACCGCGTCATCACCTTCCGCAAGCGTACCGACTGATCCTCATGGAGCGACGCCCTGCCCCATCATGGCGGCCACCCGCTCCAGCATCGCGTGCATGGCGAAGGGCTTAATCAGCAGTTCCATCTGCGCCGGCAGGCTCTCGTTCTTCATGACCGTGCTTTCGGCGTAGCCGGTCACCAGCAGCACCGGCAAGCGGGGCGCGCCGGCCCGCAACTGGTCGGCCAACTGGCGCCCGTTCATCCCGTTCGGCAGGCCGATGTCGGTCACCAGGACGTCGGGCAGGGGCAGTCCGGCCAGCGCCCGGAGCGCCGAGGGCGCGTCCGCGGCTTCCAGCACCGTGTAGCCGTTGAGCGTGAGCACCTCGGCCATGACGCTCCGGATATCGACCTCGTCGTCCACCAGCAGCACCACGCCCCGCCCGCGCATCGAGGCCAGCGCCGCGTCGCCGCGCTCAGGCTCCCGGCCCGGCGCCTGCGCATGGCGCGGCAGCCTGAGCAGGACGGTGGTGCCGCGCCCGGGTTCGCTCGCGATGCGCACGTGGCCGCCGGACTGGCGCGCGAAGCCGTACACCATCGACAAGCCGAGCCCCGTCCCCTGCCCCATCGGCTTGGTCGTGAAGAAGGGGTCGAAGGCACGCGCGACCACGTCCGGCGCCATGCCGGTGCCGCTGTCGCGCACGCTGATGGCGACGTATTCGCCCGGTGCCAGGTCGCCGTAGCGGGCTGCCTGCGCCACGTCCAGGGTTTCGTTGGCCGTCTCGATCACCAGGCTGCCGCCGTCGGGCATCGCGTCGCGCGCGTTGTTGGCCAGGTTCAGCAGCGCGCTTTCCAGCTGGTTCGGATCGCACAGCGTGGTCCACAGCGCCGTCGGCAGGACCGTGCGCACCTTGTGCGCGGGCCCGGCCGAATGCCGGAACAGCTCGCTCATCGACAGCACCAGCTGGTTGACGTCCGTCGGCCTCGGGTCGAGCGCCTGGCGCCGCGAGAAGGCCAGCAGGCGGTGCGTCAGCGCCGCCGCGCGCCGGGTCACGCCCAGGGCGGACTCGATGCGTTGCGGCAGATCCTCGGTCTGGCCCATGCGCAGGCGCAGCTTCATCAGGTCGAGGTGCCCCGCCACGCCGGCCAGCATGTTGTTGAAGTCGTGCGCCAGGCCACCGGTCAGTTGTCCGACCGCTTCCATCTTCTGCGACTGGCGCAGGGCCGCCTCGGCCTGGCGCAGCGCGTCGCCCTGCTGTTTCTCGGCGGTGATGTCGCGCGCGATCCCGTACAGCAGATCCCCTTCCGGCACGATGGTCCACGAGGCCCAGCGGTACGAGCCGTCCTTGTGCAAGACCCGCGATTCGTAGCGCACCAGCGGCTGTCCGGCGGCGAGCACCTGCAAGTCGCGCGCGACGGTTTCCCTGTCCTCCGGATAGGTCAGCTCCAGGAATGGCACCGAGGTGGCCTCGCTGGCGCTCCAGCCGAAGGTGTCGCTGAAGGCCGGATTCACGCTGAGAAAGCGCCCGGTGGTGAGCGAGGCGGCCGCCATCACGTCCTGCGACAGCCGCCACAGGCGGTCGCGGTCGGCCGCGTGGGTCGCCGCTTCCTGCGCCAGGCGCGCGTTCAGGTGGCGCAGCGCGTCCTCCTTTTCCTTCAGCTCCTCGATGGCGCGCACCTTGCCGGTGGTTTCGAAGACGGTGCAGAGGATGCCCCCGACCGCGCCGCTTTCCCCGCGCACCGGGCTGTAGGAGAAGGTGTGCCAGGTCTGTTCCGGATAGCCGAGGCGCTCCAGCACGATGGGCAGGTCCTCGAAATAGCTCGCCTGCCCGGCGTAGGCGCGCCGCGCGATCGGACCGACCACGTCCCAGGCCTCGGCCCAGACGTCGCTGAAGCGCCGCCCCAGGGCGGTCTTGCTACCCAACAGGGGAAGATAGGCGTCGTTATGGAAACAGATGAAGTCCGGGCCCCAGCACAGGAAACCGGGGAACCGGGAATTCAATACCATGCTCAGGGCCGTGCGCAGGGAATCCGGCCAGCGCGCGATCTCGCCCAATGGCGTGGCGGTCCAGTCGTGGGCAAGGATTTCCTCGCCCATCCTCCCGCCTCCTTCGAGGAAGCCGGGCACCGGCACGATTGCTCTGTTCATTGTGTCGACTCTCGTCTGGTCCGCCCCGCGCGCATGCTCGCGCACCCACATCGCATACTGCTAGCGAATTCTATATAGAAAATTGCCAGACTGACGCGAATATTACGAAGCGTGTGCTCAGGGCCAGGCGTGGCCGGGAACGTCCGCCAGTGCGCGGAATGCCGGCTTGCCGAACAGGTAGCCCTGCATCAGGCGCACCCCGGCCGCGGCCAGGTAGTCGCGCTCTGCCGGCGTCTCGATGCCCTCGGCCAGCACGCGGATGTCGAGCGCGTCGCACATGGCCAGCACGCCTTTCAGGATCGCCTGGCGCGGACGCTTGCTGTCGATGTCGCGCACCAACCCCATGTCGAGCTTGACGATGTCGGGCTGGTACTCGGCCAGCAGGTCCAGTCCGGCATAGCCCGCGCCGAAATCGTCGATGGCGGTGTGAAAGCCGAAACGGTGGTATTCACGGAAGATGTTGACCAGGTGCGGCCGGTCCTGCACCTTCTCGCCTTCGGTGACCTCGAAGATGATGTTCTCGATCGGGAAACCGAATTCACGCGCCGCGGCGAAGGTGCTCTGGATGCAGGCGGCCGGCTGGTACACGGCATTGGGCAGGAAGTTGATCGACAGGCGCTCGCGCATGCCCAGTTCGGCGGCACCCTTGATCGCCTGCACCCGGCAGGCCTGGTCGAACTGGTAGCGGTTCTCCTCCGTGACCCGGGACAGGACCGACCACGCGCCCTCGCCGCCCGGCCCCCGGACCAGCGCTTCGTGCGCGTAGACGCTGCGCGTGCCGATGTCGACGATCGGCTGGTAGGCGAAGGCGAAATCGAAGTCGAGGGCGGCGGCGGTCTTGCACTGGCCACAGTGGCGGTGTTCGGCGGGGACGTCTGGCTGGATTGGAATCATCGTGTGTGGCGCCTGGGCAAAATTGCGAGAGTATGCGCGAAAAGCGCCCCGTGCCGGCGCACGAATGGGACTTGTCGCGAAGCGACAACATCTTTTGCCCAGCCTACCCGTCCAGCCGCTGCTTCATCTGGGTCAGCAAGTCGATCAGGCGCGACTTGTCCTCGGGGCTGATGTCGCGCAGCATCTCCTCGATCCAGCCCTCGTGCACCGAGGCCATCTCGGAGAAGGCTTCGCGGCCGGCGGGGGTCAGCCTGACCATGAAGGCGCGCCCATCGTTCGGGTCCGGCACGCGCACCACAAGCCGCTCGCGCTCGAGCTGGTCGGTGATGCCGGTGACGTTGCCCCCGGTGACCATCATGCGACGCGACAGTTCGCCCATGCGCAAGCCATCCGGATGCCGCTCGAGCTGGGCCATCAGGTCGAAGCGCGGCAACGTGACGCCGAAGTTCGTGCGCAGGCGGCTGCGGATCTCGTTTTCGATCCGCACCGTGCACGAGAGCATGCGCAGCCACAGCTTGAGCGACTGGTGGTGTTCCTGCGTGAGCCGGCTCGCGAGGTCCAGCGGCGCCTCGCCACCCTGCCCGTCCTTGAAATGCTGCATGCTTTCCCTCAGATCGCTTCCGCGCGTAATTTGTATCGTTGCAGTTTACCGGTTTCGGTGCGCGGCAGCACGGACCGGAAGCGGATCGAGCGGGGATACTTGTAGGGCGCGATCTGGCTGCGAACGAAATCCCTCAGTTCGGCCGCCAGGGCCTCGCCCGGCTCGTATCCCTCGCGCGCGACCACATGGGCCTCGACCACCTGGCCGCGTTCCTCGTCGGGGCGCCCGACCACCGCGCATTCGGCCACCGCCGGATGGCGCAGCAGGACCTCCTCGACCTCGGCGCCGGCGATGTTGTAACCGGCCGAGACGATCATGTCGTCGGTGCGCGAGCGATAGTAGAAGTAGCCGTCCGCGTCCATCTCGTAGGCGTCGCCGGTCAGGTTCCAGCCGTCGCGCACATACTCGCGCTGGCGCTCGTCGGCCAGGTAGCGGCAACCGGTCGGCCCCTTCACCGCCAGGCGCCCGACCACGCCCGGCCCAAGCTCCCTGCCCTGCTCGTCGAGGATGCAGGCGCGGTAGCCGGGCACCGGCTTGCCGGTGGCGCCGGGGCGGATCTCGTCGCCCGCGGCCGAGATGAAGATGTGCAGCAACTCGGTCGCGCCGATCCCGTCGATCATCGCCAGCCCGGTGGCCGCCTGCCACAGTTCGCGGGTGGCCAGCGGCAGCGCCTCGCCCGCCGAGACGCAGCGGGACAGGCTGGACAGGTCGAAGCGTTCGGCCAGCGCCGCCATCTGCCGGTAGAAGGTGGGCGCCGTGACGCAGATCGTGGCGCGGTGACGCTCGACCGCGGCCAGCAGGGCCTCCGGCGTCAGCCGTTCGATCAGGACGGCCGAGGCGCCGAAGCGCAAGGGGAACAGCAGCAGGCCGCCCAGCCCGAAGGTGAACGCCAGCGGCGGCGTGCCGATGAAGACATCGTCCTCGCGCACCCGCAGCGTGTGGCGCGCGAAGCAGTCGCACACGGCGAGCACGTCGCGATGGAAGTGCATCGTGCCCTTGGGGACGCCGGTCGTGCCCGAAGTGAAACTGATCAGGCAGACATCGTCCGCCGCCGTGTCCAGCGCCCTGAACGGTTCGTCGTGGCGCGCCATGTGCGCCTCGAGACTGTCCCGCCCGGCGGCGGGCGCGTCGTCGGCGGGGCCGGCGAACACCAGGCGTGGCGGGGACGCGCCGGGCAGCGCGTCGAGCTCGCCGCACAGCCCCGCCGCGCACAGCACGGCGTCGACCTTCGCCTTGGCGGCGATCACGCCCAGTTCGCGCGCGCGCAGCAGCGGCATGGTGGGCACGGCGATGCAGCCGGCCTTGAACACGGCCAGGATGCAGGCGGCCATCATCGGGCAGTTGGCGCCGCGCAGCAGCACCCGGTTGCCCGGTACCAGGCCAAGATCGCGCACCAGCACATGGGCGATCCGGTCGACCCGGCGCGCCAGTCCGGCGTAATCCAGGCGCTCGCGCGTTCCCACCAGCGCCGGGCGCCCGCCCCAGCCCCGCTCCAGCGCCGTGTCGAGCAGGGCGGCGGCGCAGTTGATCCGCTGCGGGTAGCGCAGCTCGGGCAACTCGAACAGGAACTGCGGCCACTCGTTCGGCGCCGGCAGGTGCTCGCGCGCGAAATGATCGACGTGGGCGGAGGGAGACAGTGCTGCGGCGGTCACAGGCGTCATGGAAGGTCCCCGAAAGAGGTGTCAGCGGTCCGGGAATACTTTAAACCTGAAACAAAGCGCCCGCAAGCGCGTTTCACGGGACGAGCGCGCGCGCGCCCTCGGCCTGGCGCAGCACCGCCTCGCGCGCCTCCCGCAGCACGGCGTCGGCGCGTTCGGCCACCAGCGCGTGC
>FWWL01010359.1_pt1 | contig 10798 bp, 9 predicted proteins | sample 2228331 | NCBI WGS metagenome assembly FWWL01 (sample SAMEA103939775, study PRJEB20133) | metagenome
AAAATCTCAAAATTTTTGTACTCACGGTTGTGAGCATTTTAATCTTCTTTATTGTTCCTTGGCTAGTTAGATCATATCTGCATACTGGTAGGCTCTTGGATCCTATTGGAGCACCCGGAATGTCTGAGGATGCTTATTGGTATGCTGGATCAATGAATGCTCAAAATCATTGGACTAAGTTTGTTTGGATTAGGTTGTATCAAAATTTAGGTCAAATTGTGTTTGTGCAGTATGGATTACTATTTGCAATTGGTTTATTTGCTTTAATAAATGAACATTTTTGGAAAAAATACAAAGAATTGTGGCTAGTTGGGGTTATTGGTTTTTGGGTAGTTTTTTTGATCAGTGTTGTAATGGAATTTAGATATTTTCTACCTGGTGCAGCATTACTCAGTTTTTTGGGCTTAACCTTACTTAATAATCTTAAACATTTTCCTAAAAATTGGATTTTAGGGTTTTTAAGTGTTTTGTTTGTGATAAATATAGTAGGAATTGGTTATAGTGTCTTTTACAAGTCTGCAGATCAAATGTACATTTGGGCAAATCAAAACTACGATGACTTTTTAGAAAGAAGATTAAGTGGTAATATTTTCTCTTATTATCCATCAGTAAACTCACCGAAACCTGCTAATTTATCTGCTGAAGATAAAATATTCGTGTTTGATTTACAGCAGATAGCATATATTCAAAATCCAGTGGTTACCATCAGTTCTCACCCAGAAATATTTGATTCCTTAGCCTCGGCTAAAGACTTAGCAGATCGTTTGCAGGCTCACAATGTGAAATATATTTTGCTTAAAACTCACAAATTTAGTTTTGTAACAAAAAGTTACGAAGGAAACCCAGTCAACGATATCTGTCAAAGATTGGGTATCAAAAATGATCCTGAATGTCAACAAGAATCTCGATTCTGGACAGTAGAAACCAAAGACGAAAAGCAAAGAGTCATCTGGTTAAAAATAAAATATGAATAAACTGTAAATTAATCTTACATTTTTTTGAGTAATTTTTCAATTATACTAGAAGACAAGCCAAGGACTATAGATAAAGTTAAAATGGTTATTATTTGAGTCAAATAATCCCCTTGAATATCTATTCCCGGCACTAGCCACACAACAAATGCTATCCCAGCTAGGCTTATTAGGCCGTTAACCAGTCCAAGAGTTACAAAATTAAATGGAAAAGCAAGAAATTTTAATATGGGTATAAGTGTTGAGTTGATGATACTCAAAAGCAACACAAATACAACAGCGGCAACTAAGTCAGCCACTAAAAAATTAGGCAGTAAGTTAGCAATAACTAAGATTACCAGAGCGTTTACAATTAAATAGGCTAAAATTTTAAACATAATCCTAAAATTTGAACAATGTTTTTAATTATTTTTTAGATGTCAAATTCTACAACAATTGGTAAATGGTCAGATACTGTAATTTGTGGAATAGTCACATTTTTTACATTCAAACCTGTTTGAAAAACATAATCAACCACAACCCCGTTTGGCAAATCACCACTGGTAATCGCTGGATGAATTTCTGGATTTAGTGAGTTCGTACAATTCTTATTAACCATGTCTAAATATTTACTAATTTTTTTAATAGAATAAGATTGGGGGTGGATATTAAAATCTCCGCTAAGAATTGTGGGAATTGGTTTAGAATTTTCTAGGAACTCGCAAATTCTTTCAGCATGTTCAACTGTTTGCAAAGTCTCAGTGCATTTTTCTGTTACATGAAAGTGTGTAGTTATATTTCTTATAGCTAAGTTTTTAACTTGTAACACAGAAATCAAAATATTAGTAGGAAGTCTAAACGAACCAACTCTTCTAGTATTTACATCGGAATTATAGATATCGTGATCAAAACTTATAATTTCAAAAGGTTTATCGTAAACATAAAAATAATCTAATATTGGCAGACTAGTCAAAAAAGCATTACCAAAATATCCTATAGATCCGTTTTCGTTATACACACCAAAACTTGGAGCAAAAGCCCCATCAAAGCCAAAGCTAGTTTTCAACTTCTCAAAATAATCTACATCTTTTTGTCTACTAATATTTTTCCCAAAACCATCAAAATCTGTATTGACTACCTCTTGAAGATTAAGAATATCTGGTTTTTGTTCAGACACAAAATCTAATAAATCATCTCCACAGTTAAAACACCATACATTTAATTGTATCAATTTCATACTGAAAAAGTATATGCTGTCACATTTTCAGTTTGTCAAGCTTTCTATTTAGAATTCCTTTTAGTCACTATCCCACCGATTTTAATCTAAAAGCCGTACTATTCTAAACTAATTAAATTAAACTCACCTTAAATTTTTTAACAAAAACTAGACTGTCCATCCTCTAACCCTTAAAGAAAGGACAAAAAACTCAATTGTCAGATTAAAAATCTATTTTTTCTTCTTTTTATAATATGCTAAATGAGCAAAGGCCCTATTTCCAGCAGCAGTTTGATGAGTAGCCATTTTCTTAGCAACAGCTGGACCTTCATTATTAAATGACTGAATAATTATCTCTTTTAATTTCTGACTCATCGGTTTCCCTTTAATATTTCTAGCTGCTTGAGTGATCCAAGTGAGTCCAAGTCTAAGTGAACGAGCAGGATATGGCTCAACAGGAACTTGGTAGCTGGCACCACCAATTCTCATGCTTTTTACTTCAATTTTGGGTTTAACATTTTCTAAAGCAGTATTTAAAATTTCTAGAGGCTCCACTTTTAATTCCTCGCTAGCTTCTCTCAAAGCTTCTGTGACTATTTTTGTGGCTACTGTTTTTTTACCATCCCACATGATTCTATTGATTAACCTACTAACCAACTCACTTCCATAAACCGGATCAGGAGAAATTTTTGGTCTTCTAATAACCCTTTTTCTTCTTGGCATAAATAAAACATTAGATACTGTACTAAAAGTTAAAAAACTAAAAATGTCAACCCTTTTATACTTGCTAATTTATTTTTAAAAATAGAGAAACTATAAAATTTAAACTTTAATCTATCTTGATAAGATATAACTAAACTAATTCTTTAAAAATTTTTATAAGTTATAAAACGAAAACCACAACTTTACAAAACTCAATCCAACTTGTTGTTAACTTTCAGACTTTGATTAATTTTATTTAACCCATCACCATATACAGAAAGCATTTCTTTCAAAAAATCTACATCAAGTTCGAGATGTTTTTTCGAATATTTACTTACCTTTTCTTTATATATTTCCCAAAACTCTTCTTCTGTCATTTTGGGTAAGAAAAAAAGTATTTTCTTAAAAATATTTTCTGAATATTTGTGTTCTAATTTAGCTATTTCTCTCTCTAAATCAGCTCTAAGTTTTCGTTTCCTGGCTTCAAAATCAGCTATCAAAGTTTCTATTTTTTGCCTAATTTCATCCATTATCTGACTTTGCTGGCTGAAATGTGACTGAAAATCATCAATTTTTTGTTGTAAAATTTTGGTATCCTCAAAATATTTCTCCAATATTTCCTCTTTGGTAAGACTTGCTAAGTCCCTATTACTCCCGTTAGGATGATGAACATATTTAACCAAAGTATTAAAAGCCTCTTGAAGCTCTATAAAATCATCAACATCCCCCCCAGTAGAATCCGGATGCTTAGTTTTTGCCAGCTTTTTGTATATATTTTTAAGATCATCTTTAGTGACCCCAGAGAGGTCATCAAGACCAAATATTTGTAAGGCTTTTTTAAGTGTCATTAGTTATGAATTCAATCTATTCCAATTGCATTTTAGCTAATTTTTGTCAAGAAAAACAAGTCTAATCTTTTTTAAAAGAATGACTAAAAAAATGTAAAAAATCTTAAATCTCAACTAGTTTTAGTTATGTAAACCCAAATATTTATTAAACATAATAAATCTAAATCTGTAATAAATTTATAAATTCCTGACTATTTCTTGACTATTAGGATATAATATTAGCTACACTCAATAGTAGTTGAGTTGAAAGTAGCATTAATACTCCAAAAATCACTCCCACTCTACTGTTCCTGGAGGTTTTGGAGTTAAATCTAACATAACCTCGGCAATATTTGGCTGGCTAGCTATTTTAGTAACCATCTGTTTTAGAATCTCCTCGGGTAAATCAACCCCAACAATCGCTGGAGTAGCAGTCATAAAATCATCTGTAATTACTGGTCTAATAACGATAGATCTATGGGCAAATTTACCAAAATTTACGGGAGTGAGTATAACTGGCATCTGACTAATGTTTTCAGTTAATTCATGCTTAATAAGCAAATCGTTGACTACAAAATCAGCTTGACGAAGCTGTTCTAAACACTCCTCGTTAACCATGGTTTGGGTTAGTTGATACGGACTCTTAGGATCAGATTTACCAAAAGCAAATACAATTCTGTTAATAGAGTGAAATTTTTTGGGTATTTCAATAGCTATTTTATACAGTTCTGTCCAACTCGGTTGATCACTAAAAAGGGCAACCACATTTTTATAACTTCTACCATCACCTTGCACCCCAACAGTTTTGATAGGCAAAATTCTACATTGAATATCTGGCGGTAAGATTTGGTCCGCAATTTGCTTTTCTAGACCTGTAAAATCCGGTACTACTTGACTTTCGTCACTACAAATTATTCTAACAGCTAATCCCGGTCCCGGAAAAGGTTGTCGCCAAATTAGCTCTTTAGGCAAACCTAATTTTAGGCCAATCTGTCTAACTTCGTCTTTATGTAAATCTTTCAGTGGTTCAACCACTCTCCCGGCCTCTCTAAGAGACCTTACCAAATTTGTGTCGTTGTGGTGGGTTTTAATAGTTTCAGCTGTCTGACTGACTGTTTTAGAGGCACTTTCAATCAAATCAGGTCTAAGAGTACCCTGCACTAAAATAGTCTTTTCAAAGTCTAATCCAAGTTGATTAACTGCTCGTGCGATTACTTTTATATAAGTATCTCCAATAATTTTTCTTTTGATTTGTGGATCAATAGTTTGACTAAGAATAGGAGTGGCTTGACCGTCAATGGTAGTAGTGCCATTTAAAAATTCGTTTTTAGCTTCAATTAAGTGGATTTTAAGGCCAATTTGTTCTAGAGCATTTTTAACTAGACTACTTTCATTGTGCCTCATTAATCCAGTGTCAATGTGAAAAGCTTCCACTTGATTCGCACCTAAACTCTTAACCATTAAAGCAGCACAAACTGTTGAATCGACTCCACCGCTAACCAAAACAATAGCTTTTTTGTCACCTACCTGCTTTTTTATCTCGTCAATAATATCAGTCTGTCTAGTAGCTAGATCAAAATTTGGTTTTATAGCAGATATTTTATATAAAAAGTTTTCGAAAATCTTTTTACCACAAGGAGTAAGACGGCTTACTTCTGGGTGAAACTGCACCCCAAAGTGTTTTTGGTCAAGTTTTTGAATCGCGGCTACAATCGCACCAGAGGTGGCAATAATTTCATAACCAGAAGCAACTTCTCCCAAAGAATCGCCATGGGTTAGTAGTACTTTTTCGCGAGATGAAAGTCCAAAAAATAGAGGGCTAGAATTATCTAACTCAATTTCAAATTGACCATCTTCGCGAATTTCTTTTTTTTCTACTGTGCCACCAGCATTTTTATTCATCATCTGCAAACCGTAGCAAATCCCTAAAATGGGTTTACCAATATTAAACAATTGAGGATCAAAACTAGGAGCTGTAGGTGAATTGACACTATCTGGACCACCAGAAATAATAATTGCGGCATATTTTTCTAAAACTTTAGCTGGTGTGTTGAGAGGTAAAATTACTGATTCCACAAGTAAAGATCTGACCATTTTATCAATTAACTTTGTGTACTGAGCCCCGGCATCAAGAATAGCAACCTGCTCTGAAGAGTAATTAGAAGACATAAAAATAACAAAACATAACTTGCACATTTTGGTCAAATTTGTCTGGTTGTGATGACAAAAACATATCATCTGATTTTAGATAGATATGGCAACCACTCTTTGAGGAATAGGTTTATAGATTTATCTGAGTTTAGTTGACTCAAAAAAATTTATTACTTAGTTCTGATTAGAACAAAATCAAATGTCGATCATATAGTATGTATGAAAAAAGTCGCTATTTTTGGGATCGTTATTTTTGCCAAGTTCTTAGCTTTTATCTCTCGTAGTCTTAAAAAAGGTAGTGGTACAGCTCTGCCCGGTTATTTAGTTGAATATTATGCCAAGTGGGTGGTTGCTACGCTCGCCAAAGATCTTAAAGAAATTATATTTATCAGCGGCACAAATGGCAAAACTACAACTAGGGCTTTACTTAACCATATTTATGAAAAAAATGGTGTTGAGGTATGCTCCAATCTGGGCGGTGCAAATATATTTAGGGGGATTGCCTCAGCTTTAATACTTAATACTAAATGGAATTTAAAACCTAAAAAAACTACTGCCATTTTGGAAGTGGAAGAAGCTACTATGACTATTTTGGCAGATTATCTTAAACCCCAAATATTGATTTTGACTAATGTTTTTAGAGATCAATTAGATGTCTATGGAGAGATTGACCAGACAGTTAAATATTTTAAAACAACTTTAGAAAAAACTAAACCTATCGTCGTTGTGAATGCTGACGACTACAAGCTACTACAATGTTTACAAAATTTTGAGGGAACCATTTTGGGATTTCAAGTAGATAACCAAGATAAACCTATTTTTGAGTCAAATTCTCCGGTTGATCTAAATTTCCAGCAGATTTTCGTAGCTAGAAATATTCAACTTACAGATTCGGGTCAATCTTTTGAAGTGGTTTTAGGATCTCAAAAAGAGACTATAAAAAGCAATTTAAGCGGAATCTACAATACCTATAACATACTCGCCGCACTAGTTTGTAGTTATCAAAAATTCGGAACTCAAGCAATAGCTCCAATTTCTAGTTTTCAACCTGTATTTGGTAGAGGCGAAAAGATATTTTTTGGAAATACTGAAATAATCTTGTTTTTGATTAAAAATCCGGCCGGGTTTGATCAGGTTTTAAACCAATTACACCAGCAATTTCAGCACGAAGAAATTAATATTATAATCTCAATTAACGACAACATAGCTGACGGAAAAGATGTATCTTGGTTGTGGGATGTCAATCTAGAACAATTTGCTAGCCAGCAAAAAGTATCAGTCTTAAAAACAGCTGGTACCAGGGGTTTAGACATGCTTTTGAGGTTGGAATATGCTGGTTTTGAAGTCAAACCTGAAGACTATTTAGGGCAAAAGGGTCAAGATATTATTACTTTTTGTAAAGCATTTTCTGGTAAAATAATTGTATTGTGCACCTATACCGCTCTTTTAGAATTTCGCTCGAGTTTAGCACATTTAGTTGATATTAAAAGTATAAACAATACCGGAAACTAACTTAATCATTAATTTTATTTAATGCATCCAAATAAGCTTTGACTGAGGCTACAACAATGTCTGTATCTGCCCCAAAACCATAATAAATTTGGTCTTTATAGATCATTTGGATGTGCACTTTGCCAATATCATCACTGCCTTGAGTAATTGCTTGAACTAAAAATTCTTCCAAGACTACTTCTTTTTGAACAATTTTATCAATCGCTTTAAAAGCGGCATCTACCGGACCATTACCAACCGAGGTGGCTATCTCTAATGTACCTTTAATTTTTAAACCAACCATAGCCATAGGTTTGACCGAAGAACCAGACAAAACCTCTAAAATTTCTAGTTCAAAAGCATTACTTGGCCTCTCTTCTCCTAACAAAAATAATAAATCAGCATCTCTTATCTCCTTTTTTTTGTCGGCAAGTAACAAAAATTCTTTATAAATCACATTTAACTCTTCTTTAGTTTTATTATAACCAAGTCTTTTAATATGATAATCCAAAGCTGCTCTTCCAGATCTGGCCGTCAAAATTATACTATTGGACAAAATTCCCACATCTTGTGGATCTATCAGTTCATAATTCTCGCGATGTTTCAGTACACCATCTTGATGAATTCCTGAAGAATGAGCAAAAGCATTTCTGCCAACAATTGCCTTGTTTGGTTGCACCGGCATTCTCATTAACCTAGATACAAGCCTACTAGTTGGATAAATCTTTTTCGTGTTTATATCTGTGTCTAAATCTATCACCGACTTTCTAACTTTAAGAGCCATAACCACTTCTTCCAACGAAGTATTTCCCGCCCTCTCACCAATACCATTGATCGTAACTTCTGCTTGTCTAGCCCCAGCTCGTAAAGCCGCAAGTGTATTAGCAGTTGCCATACCCAAATCATTGTGACAATGCACTGCTATAATAGCTTGGTCTATATTTTTAACATTTTCTTTTAGAAAAGTAATTTTTTGAGCGAACTCGTCAGGCAAGCAATAACCGCTAGTATCAGGAATATTAACTACAGTAGCTCCTGCAGCAATCACTGCTTCTACTACTTGAGCTAAATATTCTAAATCTGCCCGACCTGCATCTTCTCCGTAAAATTCTACATCATCTACAAATTTCTTGGCATATTTTACAGCTTTAACCGCTCTTTCCAAAATATCTTCTCGTGTGGAATTGAACTTGTATTTAATGTGAATATCCGAAACCCCAATACCTGTATGAATCCTTTTGTTTTTAGCAAATTTTAGAGCTTCAGCAGCAGCATCAATATCTCCTTCTACCGCCCTAGTGAGGGCACAAATGGTTGGCTTGGAAACTGCCTTAGAAACTTCTACAACAGACTGAAAATCCCCCGGAGAAGACACCGGAAAACCGGCCTCAATTACATCAACTCCCAACTCTTCTAAAGCTTTGGCTATCTCAATTTTTTCTACAGTGTTTAGCTGACAACCCGGAACCTGCTCTCCATCTCTTAAAGTTGTGTCAAAAATATAAACTTTGTTGCTAGACATATTTGCTTAAAACATAACTGATTGTTAGTTTTTGTCAACAACCCCAGCCAAACCAATCATTACAGCATTGTCACCAGTTAAAGGTAGTTGAGTTATAAAAGTAGGAAATATGCTGAATTCTAAAATTTTATTTCTTAACAAAGGATTCGCCGAAACTCCACCACTTAAACCAACAGATTTGGGATTGAATTGTTTTACAGCCTTGCTAAATTGATTGATAAGTTGTTTTATAATTACTGTTTGGGCTGAAATACAAGCCTGTTTGATAAATTTTAGTTTACAATTCAAGTTTTCAAGTGGAGATTCTAGTAATTCTGATATTTCTGTTTTTTTGAGAGGTTTTTCAATGACAAAACCCTTGACAGTAGGTTTTTGCAAAAAATACCTAACAGCCGTTTTAAGTCCAGAGTAAGACAAATTTAAAGAGTCTGCATGCCTCATTGACACTGGAAAATCAAAATAGTTTTGCTCCTCCAAACCTGCAATTTGTGAAACTAGTACACCCCCCGGATAAGGCAAACCTAGCATTCTACCAATTTTGTCAAAACACTCCCCCGCAGCATCATCAATTGTTCTGCCTACAATTTGCCAGTTAGTTGGACTACTTAGCAAAATAATCTGAGTATTGCCACCACTAACCAAAAGATGTAAATGAGGAAAAATTGCTTCGTCTTGAAATTGTTCGACAACCTTCGTAATACTTTCTAAAATTCCTGTATGCAAATCTTTTTTTAACTCTCTCTGATAAAAACAACTGAAAACATGACCTGTCAAATGGTTAATCACTTTTAGATCAATTTGTTTGTGAGTTTGTTTTTGTAAAAAATATCTGACAGACTTAGCAAATTCCTGCCCCACCCTAAGAGCCGATACCAAACCAACTTCTCCAGTTACAAAAATACACTCAACTTGATTTAGCACTTCTTGTGGTTGTAGAAAAGTCTTCTTAGACACAAAATCTAATAAAATCTCAAAAAGCCAGTGAATTTGCTCAGCATGCAACCTAGCCCCATATTCTGGCACTACTCCGCCAAACTGTTGATGATTTTTTATTTGTGAGTGGGTCAAGGCTCCTACAACCTCTACTGAGTTAATTCTACTATACAAATGGTCTACATAATCAACCATATCGTTGATACGGCAAATAGCAACCGAAGTTTCGTCGCAACTGGTTTCTATGCTAATAAAAAACATATTCAAGGTTTGACTATAAAATATAAAGGTGCTAAACTTATTCTAGTCAAATTTGATCTATGCTTAAAAAAATAAAGCAAGTAACAGAAATTACACTGTTACTGATCTTAATATTAAACATTTCTTCTGTTATTTCTGTAAAATCCGAATGTCGCTTGGAAACAGATGAAACTGGATATCAATATGAAGTCTGTGATACATCCCCCACATCTCCAAACCCAAATATCAAAAAGTTTAACATAAACTCTGAACAAACTTGCTGGATGAGTAAGGATGGTATAGATAAAGGTCCAAATTTAATCTCTATTCTTAATCCCGGAAACTGGTTACCTATAATGTACAAGTGCGAAACGACCACGCCAGACGGCAGACCAATTCCCTTGCACCCGATCAACCTGTGGCCTATTGGTGTGCGATTATTCGCTTTTGTGTTGAGCTTGTTGATCTGGCTAACTGTGGCGGCTATTATTGTAGGAATTGCTTTGTTTGCCTTAAATACCGCCAAAAATGTTTTAGTTCTGATCCAAAAAGCGATTACTGGAGCCGTTCTAGCTATTCTGATTTTAATATTTATGTACGCGATACTATCGACTATAATTTCGCTTTTGGGTTAAAAGTTTTTTGACAAAAACTCATAAAGACTGATTACTATGATAAATATGGATTTTTCTAGTGAAAATTTTGTTGCACCAAAGATAAAAAACGATCTTACCAATAGATTTGCTAATTTAATACAAGGTAAAAA
>FWWL01008366.1_pt1 | contig 10792 bp, 9 predicted proteins | sample 2228331 | NCBI WGS metagenome assembly FWWL01 (sample SAMEA103939775, study PRJEB20133) | metagenome
TGTAATCCGGATGCTCCACTGCGGCTTTTGTTACGGCTATATCGCCAAAAGGTGCAGAGTACTCCCCATTATGTTCAATGAACCATTTTGTTAATTTCGCTGCTTCTTTCATACGCGCATCTTCTGTCTTAAAAATTTGGATGCCCTCATTGGCGCAGGTTGAGTAGATACGATCCGCTTTGGGAACCCGCCAAACATCAAAATTAAGCCCTTCTTGTTGCAGAGAATTAGCAATTACCCAATTGCCAGAGAAGAACATTGAAGCGGCTCCGCTCACCCATTGCTTATAGCGGTCTTGCATATTGATGTCCGAGATTTTCCATTTATGGAATGTATCCAATACCCATTGAGCAGCTTTTACTCCTGCTTCATTATTGAAATTTGGCCCCTTACCATCAGGAGTGATTACATTGCCGCCGTAGCATTCAACTAAGGTTGCCCAAATAACAGCCGGATGGATTCCAGAACCTAGGTTAAGGAAACCCGGGCGAACAATAGTCCCATTGCTGTCAACTTGGGTCATTTTTTGCGCCCATTCGACTACTGTATCCCAATCATCCGGCGGGTTTTCTTGTAAACTTAATCCAGCTTCTGCAGCGTGATCCATATTTATATACATTAGAAAGGCAGTAATGTTATAGTGAAGGAAATAATCTTTACCATCAATCTGCCATCGTGTGTTCGGTAACATCTGACCCCAATCAAAGCCAACGCTTTCAAGCAGAGAATTCAATTCAACCTGCCACCCGCTCTTGATAAATGGGCCCATCCACTCACCAGTAGAGTCAATCATTAGGTCAGGAAAGCCACTTCCAGCTGAAAAAGCGGCAGTGAGAGGCTCGATAACCGATGGTTGTACAGTTGTTACCCAAGAAACGGGCTCATTCCTGTCGGACAATTCTTTGTTGTAACGCTGTACATAGCTATCAATTGCGCTTGCCTGAGGATCACCTCGGTGAATCCAACATTCTAACCTCAGGGTAGCTTTAGAAGGTGGTATGGTTGTCGTTAATCCTTCAGTATCACTTGGCGATTGATTCGATTCTGGTGATCTAACCCCACACGCAGCAAGCGCAGTGCTCATTGCACCTGCAGCTACCATTTTCAAAAACTCGCGGCGCTTTATTTGATTAGTCATTTCTACACTCTCCTAATATTATTACGAACCTGAAACCCATCTAGTTTGTAGGAATATTCTTGATTATGTTATTGCCTCACACCTCCTTTCTGGAATTCATCAATTGGGAGTCTCTTTACCGACTGCCTCTTTATCAATTCTGGCTGGAGAACAATCATTTCAGGTGAACCATTGAAGCCACGAATCCGTTTTAGGACAATATCTGCTGCAATTTTTCCTATCTCGTAAGTTGGTTGAGCTACAACAGTGAGCTGAGGACTAACTAAAGATGACCACACGGGATCATCAAAAGCTACTAGACTAATGTCATTAGGAATACTCAGTCCAATTTCACGTACTGCATGCAAGAAACCGAGAGTGATCAAATTATTCCCTGTAAATACTGCGGAGGGACGATCATCACCCGATAAGAGCTTTCTTCCCATCTCCAAGCCTGTCTGAATAGCTGGTGTACCAAACTTGACCCAATCTGGATTCTCTTTGAGCTTGTGTTTTGAAAGCGCAGCAGAAAAACCCTCATATCTTTCACGTCCTGTTGTCAACGCGTACGATCCCAGAATGGCGCCAATTTTTGTGTGATTCATCTCAATCAAATAGGAGGTCGCCTCATACGCACCGCGTTTATTGTCCAGAACGACAGTGTCAATATCACAATCCACGATTCGCCGATCAACTGCCACCACCGGACACTTAATCCTAGTTAATTTTTCATAGCGGTTTATAGACTCTCCTGTGGGGGTGAAAATCACTCCAGCAACTTGTTCGGCTATCATTAGATCAAGGTAGAGCGATTCTTTGTCAGGATTTTCATCAGAGTTACAAAGAAAGATAGCAAAATTATTTTCGTGAGCAATATCTTCGACTGCTCGCACTAAAGCAGTAAAGAAAGGGTTTTGAATATCAGATATGATTACTCCAATAATTTGTGATGATCTTACACGTAAACTTCGAGCGACGCGGCTTGGGGTGTAACCAAGAGCATCAACTGCCTCTAACACTTTTTTCCTAGTGCTATCACGAACTTGACCTTTATTCGACAACACACGGGAAACCGTTGCGGAGGAAACTCGAGCAGCTTGGGCTACGTCTTTGATTCGAGCCACTATATTCCTTTCTTCTAACTTAGGATCATTTTGAAAAAAAGCACTTAAAAATGTAATCGATTACTGTAATCGATTACATTATAAATAACATTCACGTAGCTGTCAAGTTAACGTTTCATGAGAATCAAGTCAAAAAGACGTGCATCATAAAAGACGTAATAACAAGAACAAATTGGGATGACTCTTCATTCCCTTCATCTGGTATAATCCGTAATCAGATAGGACATGGCTTTTACGGTTCGTGATTATCGCGATCTACTCCAACTTCTCGCCGAACATCCAGAATGGCGCGAGGAATTGCGCCGCGCCTTGTTCACGGAAGACTTTCTTGCCTTACCACAAATGGTGCAAGAACTGGTTGAAATACAAAAACAAACTTTACTAATTGTAAAGGAATTGATCGAAGCTCACAAACGTGCTGAAGAACGCCTGACGCAACTCGAAGTCACCGTTGCCGAGCTAGTCGAAGCTCAAAAGCGCACCGAACAACGCGTAAACGAGCTAGCCGAAGCTCAAAAGCGCACCGAAGAAAGTCTTGCAGCACTTGTCCAGCGAGTCGATCGCATTGAACTTATATTAGCAGAACTAATCCAGCGCGTTGATCGTCTTGACCAGCGCGTTGATCATCTCGACCAGCGCCTCACTAAGGTAGAACAACGCTTAGCCAAAGTAGACGGCAGGACACTCGAGATCGAATACGAACGCAAAGCCATGAGCTATTTCGGGCAAATTTTACGCCGCCCCATGGTCGTGAATCTCGGTGAACTGGAAGAGCGAGTAGAAACCTTTCTCTCCGATCAAGAGTTACAAGATTTATGGCGCGCCGACCTGGTGATTCAAGGACGTCTACGCCAACCCATCCGTGGAGCAGAAAGGCCTGAAGCGTGGCTTGCTGTCGAAGTTTCCGTGTTGGTTGACCGAGAAGATATTGAACGTGCAGAACAGCGCGCCGCTTTACTCCGTAAAGCAGGTTTCATGGCTTTTGCGGTTGCCGCTGGAGAAGATGTTACCGAAAAAGCGCTTTTGCTGGCAGAGGAACGCGGCGTAATCCTGATCCAAGACGGAAGTGTCCGCTTTATCGATAAAGCGCTTCAGCGCATTCCCCCTGCAAACAATTGATCTAATAAAGCACCTCTCTTGGGATGCTTATCGTTACCGCCCTATCATGGGGGACAAAATTACAGATCGTGACCAACGTGAAAGTCGTATTTCTACCAACAAACCATTTATGTAAGTGTGGCAGCTAATTTGCCGCACGCTAGAACCACAAACTATGGGCAATTAGAATATTAGGGAGGCGGGAGATAGTCCCAAGGATTAACCTTCGCCCCCTTGTACATCATCTCAAAGTGCAGGTGCGATCCCGAAGAGTTTCCCGTGCTGCCGATCGCCCCAATGACATTTCCTTGATAGACACTCTGTCCACAGGTGACATTGATAGCGCTGAGGTGGGCATAGAGGGTTTGCCAGCCATTCCCATGATTGATCACAATTACATTCCCATACCCCCAATTGTTCCAGCCAGCGTAAACCACGACCCCATTATCCACCGCATACACGGCATTCCCCGTATCTCCATCGATATCAATCCCAAAGTGATTGGTGGAAGGGGAGTAATCAAAACCAGATAAGAAATGTCGATTTGTAGGCCAAATGAAAAGCCCCACCCCAATTGCCCCACCAGCAACCTCCTTGCAGGCGCCAGGTCCGAGCACTTGGGCGACACTTGGATTCTCACGGGGAATTTCTGGAGCAGACCAGCTAACGAATTCACGCCGCCCGCCCGGGATGACCAACCACGTACCGGGCTCAATATTTGGATGAGCATAATCCCCGATGGTGCTAGGATCCAAACCGTTGCCGGGGAAATTGATGATATCCTCTGGTTTGACACCGAAAAATTCCGCTACCCGGTTTAAGCCATCGCCTGCAGACCACTTGTAATATGTCCCATCGACTGGCAGGATATTCAATTCTTGACCAGGGCGTAGGTTATGGGGGTTATCTCCAAGTGTATACTGGTTCCCCCATAGAATGGTTTCCGGTTTGAGATGAAATTTTTCTGCAATCCCAAACAGCGTATCGCCGGGTTTGACCGTGTATTTGATCACTTCGAAGCGAGGCCGACTTGGCAAGGAAGTAAAAAGTTGGGTCTGACGATTTATCGCAACGGTATTGGCGGCAGATACGCTGGTAGGAGAACTTTCCGAGCTTATGGCGGGTGTAGGCGTTATAGCTACAACTTCATCTTGTTCAGCAGAAACAACCGAAAAGAAGTTAAGCGTATAGAAGCTAGGCATGACCCAGATCAGGAGTAAGATCGAGCAAGCCAAAATGAGATGGGCAGCCCAACGCGAAAAAGTCTCTTCAAAACCTAACTCGGAAATATCCTGCCAGAATGCTTGCCAACGGCTAGAGGGTTCATCCTGTACAGGATTAGGATTAACCGTTTTCTTTGCTATGAGGTTATCTTTGCCAAGCGGATAACCGAATTCATCGATCAAAGATTCGCGACGCTCGTCCATAATCAACTTCGAACGTCATCATACCATTGGTATGCAAAGATAAAATTAAAATCAAATTAGGGTTTGGTAAGGCTAGTAATGGCATCTTTAGCGGCTTGTTGAGGGGGAACCCGATCTTTGACCACCGCTAGTAACGCACTGCGCAGAGCGATTCCGATTGGATCGCTTAATGCAGATGGTGGAATGATCTGCGCCAATTGAGAGACCGTCTCCAGTTCTTTTGTGCGCTGGTTGTTTTGCCAATATGAAAACGCCTCAGCTCGAGTGGGCAAATAACCGGCCGCCTGAGTGTAGGTAGCCATAAACTCAGGTTCAGTAAGGAAAGCTGCCAATTGAAAACTGATCCCAATCTGATCAGATATAGGGCTTGTTGACGCCCAGAGCCAACCATCTGCTAAAGTAAGCGAGGTCTTATATGCCAAAAAGCCGGCTGAAGCATGCCATTCTTGAGATCCTTGTTTCAGATAGTTCGATCCCCATAGAAAACCGCTATCGATCTTTCCCTCTGCCAGCGTCTGGCTAACCAACTGATCGTCCTCCGCTTGGATCACCCACGCAGGAATCTTTCCCTGACGATAAGCAACCGAGATACTCTCCAATAACTCAGTGAGCACCATTTCCTCTAGAATGGGCCGTCCTTGAGCATTGCGGATTGCACCGCCCGCCTGAAGATAGAGGGCAAGTAGCACAGCAGCTTGAGGATCGTTGGCTGCAAAACCAAGGCTATATTTGCTCACCAACCAATCATTCCAGTTCAAGGGCAACTCATTCGCCAAGCTTTCAGGATAAGCCAGAACAAGGACATCACCAACGAATGGAATGCCAAAGGGGGTGTTTTCTACGACAGCGAGTTGGCGGGCATAAGGATACCATTTTTGATCCTCGGATAATTGAGCATATCCATCCAAGGGGTATAGAATGCCTTGCTGAGCGAGCGGGACAACAATCTTTCGTGGTACAAGCACCAAGTCAGGCAAAGCCAGCGGCGCTGCCTCACTCGCCGTAATTAATGCCTCGAACATTCCTCCTTGCCCATCCTCTGCTTTGATGCGTACCTCAATGGGTAAATTTGAAAATTGTTCGTAAAAAGACTGTAAGCGATCGCGCAGCAATCGGCCTGCCAGATGCTCAGTATTTGGATCAAACTGGGGCGGCACCCAGATGCGCAAACCGCGTCGCAAATCCTGTTGAGAGGTTGCAAGAGGCGTGGTCGTCACAGGGATGGCAGGGGATGGAGTGGCAGAAGGGTTAAACACCGATTCAAGGCGATCTGTCTCACTGCTGCAGGCAAGCAACAGAATTATCCCAACCAAGATCAATCCTTTGCGAAAATGCAGCAGAAAGGCTTCAAACACATCTATCATCGTGAAAGACACAACGCAATCCGCTAAGGATGGTGCTCAAGGCGTGGTGGACTTTGAAGCAGATTCACTAGCAGTTTGACGGCGTTTTCAACATCCTCCATGTCCACCATCTCCGAAGGAGCATGAACATAACGGCAAGGGATGGAAAGCACCCCGGCGGGAACCCCGCTGCGCGAGAGTTGAATGGCACGTGCATCCGTGCCGCCAAATTCTAAGATTTCGCGCTGATACGGGATTTTCGCTTTCTCGGCTGTCTGAACCATCCATTGAATGATTCGAGGGTCAGCCAACATGCCTGCATCGCGAATCTTGATCGCAGGCCCCTGCCCCAAGCGCACCTCCATTTTATGCCCTTTGGGGGTGTCTCCTGTAGCAGTAACGTCGATTGCCAACCCAAGGTCAGGTTCAACCCCAAAAGCGGCTACGGTTGCACCACGCACACCCACTTCTTCTTGAACACTAAAGACAAAATAGACCTCGAAAGCTGTTTTATCCATTTGTCTTAAGGTTTCAATCATTACGGCAACGCCAACCCGGTCATCCATCGCTTTAGAGACCACGCGCTTGCCCAAATCTAAAAATGGCCGCTCGAAAACCGCCACATCCCCAATGCGTATTGGGCAATCTTCTGCGCTTGAAGCACCAACATCAATGAACAATTTTTCAATTGCAGGAATTTCATACGAAGTGGGGTTCTTTTCAACCCCAATAACCCCTTCAACACCATTAATAAAGCGCACTCTTCCCCCAACACAATGGATCGGCATCACTCCCCCCAAAGGAACAAAGCGAGCAAATCCTTGACGATCGACATGGGTTACCATTAACCCAATTTCATCCATGTGTGCAACCAACATCAGGCGCGGCGCGTCTGGCTTTCTCCTTACCGCAAGCAAATTGCCCAGCGCATCTACCCGAATTTCATCGACTAATGGTTCAATGATTTGGCGAATCACATTGCGCACCTGGCTCTCATAGCCCGATGGCGCAGGGATTTCCACAAGATTTTTCAGTAGTTCTTTCATGAAATTCTCTCCGCTTTGCTGAATTCATCCTAACGTTCAGATTTGAGCAGATCGGGGGGAAGTGTCTGCAAGGCATGGTAAATTAGCTTCAAGGTGTTTTCCCAATCGGCGATGCGCACGATAGCGGCAGGGGTGTGAAGGTAACGGCCGGGCACCGAGATGGATATGCTAGGGATACCAGCGCGCTGGAGATGAATCGTCCCGGCGTCCGTGGCGCCTCCCCCTGCTTGTCGAAACTGATAGGGGATACCTTTCTCTTCTGCGGTATGGACAAAATGCGCCACCAAGCGCGGGTCCGAAATCGTTGCTCGATCGGAAAGATAGATTGCAGGTCCATGATCCAGGCGCGTGTTATAGCGCTCATTCTCTGGGGGATAAAAGCTATCCTCAATTTGCAAAGGTAGGTCGAAAGCAGGAGTGCAATCGACAACAATGGCAAGGTCAGGGTTCAGGGCGTGAGCAGCTACTTTTGCGCCGCGCAAGCCAACCTCTTCCTGAACTGTGAATGCGGCCACCAATTCCACGTTGGGGTAATCCAACTTGAGGATTTCGATCGCTGTCGCAACCCCAATTCGATTGTCCAGAGCTTTGGCTCGTAAGCTTCCCCCCAGCTTTTGAAAAGGTGTAGCAAAAGTGCCCCACTCTCCTACTTTGGCTTTCCCCCCACCGCCCAGGTCAACCCTTAGCCCTTCGACGCTGAACGAATTGCGCCGTTCTTCGGCGGTTGTCAAGTGGATGGCTTTACAGCCAATCACCCCTTTGTGATGATCGCGACCGACCTGAATGGGTTTACCTGCCAACCAGCCAGGATCGATACCACCTACCAATTCAAAACGGAAGATTCCATCTTCTCTATCATCCTCTGCGGTCAACATGAAACCCACCTCATCTATATGCGCTGCCAACATCACGCATAAGGGCTTTTGACCATCTTTCTTCTGGTAAGCAATCAGATTCCCGATGGCATCCACCCGCGTATCCTGCACATAGGATTTTATCTGATCCATCACCAGACGGCGAACTTCCCCTTCATCGCCGCTGACGCCAACAGCATTACAAAGCTTTTCCAGCAAGCGAATTTGCTCCGTGGCGATTTTGGGTGGATTTAGTCTTTCGGTGTTTTGTCCCATGAGAGTTTATCCATGAAATCAATTTCTAAAGTGGCGGCAAATTCTGTCAACAGACGCGCCGCGCGCTGGATATCCTTCAACGAAACGATCTCAACCGGCGTGTGCATATAGCGCAAAGGGATGCTGATGACCATGGTTGGAATACCTTCTGCAATGGTTTGCAATCGATCGGCATCTGTCCCCGAATAACGGGGCATTGGTTCCATTTTATACGGGATTTCCAGCTTGTCGGCAAGTTCTTTGAAGGTTTCATACAAGCGCGGATGAACGGTTGGACCCCAGCCCAAGGTGATGCCTCTTCCTAAGGGATATGTCTTGTGCGAAGGGCTGCCCGGTCCGCTGGCATGGGTCACATCAATGACAATCGCCAAATCGGGTTGAATATGAAATGCAGAAGTCGCCGCACCACCTAGGGTTTCCTCCTCTTGTGTGCTCGAAACCGCCCAGATATCCCAAGTATGCTGCCGACGTTGAAGTTGTTGTAGGCACAGCGTCAGCGCACAAAGGGAGGCGCGATTATCCATGGAAGGAGAGCAAACCAAATCGGAGCTCATTTCCAAATAGTTCCGCCCAAAGGAGACCGGATCACCCACTTGAACCTGCCGCCGAACTTCCTTCTCCTCCAAACCAGTATCAGCCCACAAATAAGATAGGGGAACACTCCCTTCCTGAGCTTCTGGCGGCAAGAGAAAAGGAGGCGGTTGGACAATAACCGCCGGTAAAGTGCGTTTGCCGTGCACTTGCACCAACTGCCCCGGCAAGATGCGATGGTCTATGCCTCCAATCTCGGTCAAGCGTAAAAAACCATCTTTGATCCCGCTCACCATCAACCCGATGGCATCCTGATGGGCAACCATCATCAAGCGCCGCCGAGGTGGCTCACCCACCCCTTTGCGAAGACCTAGGACACTGCCTAGGCGGTTGCGCGACAACTCATCGACAAGCGGTTGCCACAAGGCTTCGACCTGGCGCGCAATGGACTCCTCATATCCCGACAAGCCGGGCGGAGCGGTTAGCTTCTTCAGCAGGGTTGATACTTCGTTTGTTTTCATAAGGCAATTGTATCGAAGATTATGGATTTAGCACACCCCAGCTTTTGTATCAGCAGAGGGTTCGAGCTCGAAGACGTAGAGGTCGGTGTTGGCGTCAGAGTATCGCTTGGCACAACCGTTGGCGGGGGTACAGGTGTGTCCGTCGGAGAGGGGGAAGGACTTGGGCTCTCCGTTTGGGTTGGCGAGGGGCTTTCCGTCGGGGTTTCGGTCGGTGAGAGGGTAGGAGTAGGTGTAGGTGTAGGCGAGGCGGTGGGTGTGCCTGTGGGCGTGACAGTGTTTGTAATCACATTGAAAAAAGGCGTAAAGGAAGGCGTTGGAAACTGAAATAAAGTAGGGCTTGCAGTGGGAGTCCGACGTGCAGTCGGCGTTAAGGTTGGGGTTGGCGTCGCTCGCTGACGGGGTGCCTGCGCCGCCATAAAAAATCCCAAACAATAACACGGCACAGTGCTGAGAATGATCATCACCAGAATAATGCGCAAGCGGCGACGAGGTGAGTTATCAATCGTCATTTCATCCCTTTCAATGCTTTCATGATAACATTAGGTAACGCTATCGACAAGTGTTATCGACTTCCCGATCATGCGCTGGATCTTTCTTTCCCCTCACTATGATGATGTGGTCTTCTCCTGCGGCGGGGGCATCTGGGAATTGCACCAAGCAGGAGAAGTAGTCGAAGTCTGGACAATCTGTGGTGGACAACCCGATCGGGCCATTGAGTTGTCTCCCTATGCTCAGCAACTCCACCAACGTTGGGGGCTCGGCTTGGAGGCCGTCTCACTCAGGCGGGAAGAAGACTCCCAAGCTCTCGATTATCTGGGTGTGAAAGGCTGTTCTTTTTCCATCGCCGACTGTATCTATCGCACTTCCTCAACAGGGCAAGCCTTGTATACCTCGGATGAGTCTCTCTTCCAAGAACTTCATTCTGATGACAAGGAGTTGATCCCTACCCTGAGCGAAGAACTCCGCCACAAAGTACCCCACCAGAGCAGGCTCGTGTCTCCCCTCGGCGTTGGAGGACATGTTGACCATAAACTGACCCGCCTAGCGGCTGAAGGGAGCGGTATCCCCTTCTGGTATTATGCCGAAGTGCCTTATATCTTCCGTCATCCAAATTGGCGAGCAGATTTTCTCGGCGCGGATTTCCAAACCTTATCCATCCCGATCTCCCCATTAGGATTCGAGCATTGGGTACGAGCGGTTTCTTTTTATCGATCTCAACTCAGTACATTTTGGGAAAGTGAGCATCATCTCTATACTGCCTTTAATGCTCACTGGCAAGCAAACCTAGCGTTGAATTTATGGTACAAGCAAATAAACCGCCACGAGCTGTAAAAGCCTCTCATTTCCTTGACATGCTTTGGGCTTACAGATATAATTTTGGTTAGCTTTCCTCGATAGCTCAATTCGGCAGAGCGGGCGGCTGTTAACCGCTAGGTTCCAGGTTCGAGTCCTGGT
>FWWL01009857.1_pt1 | contig 10792 bp, 8 predicted proteins | sample 2228331 | NCBI WGS metagenome assembly FWWL01 (sample SAMEA103939775, study PRJEB20133) | metagenome
CCCGCAGGGGAATTATAACCGGGCTCAGGATGCGGCGAAAAGGATCGGGGCGGGATCGCCCCGCCCCGATCATGCCCTGGCCGTGAAATGGGAAGTTGGCTCCGAGGATCACTGTGGCTTGGCCGGCGGGACGTTGGTCTTGATCGTCCCATCCTTCAGACCCTTTTCGATCTCCGCCAGCTTCTGGCGGACCTCCTGGGGGACTTGGCTGTCGAGGTCGTGGAAGGGCGCCAGGCGCACAGGGCCGATCACGTTGCCGCCTTGCCATTTCCCTTCCATGGCCGCCTTGATCAGGTTGAACGTCCCTTCCGTCAGGTCCTTCATCGCGCTGGTGAGCAGGACGCTGCGGGCCTCGGGAACCGTGTAGTATTGAGGCCTCGGGAACCGTGTAGTATTGATCCACGTCCACGCCGATCGCCAGGCACTTCTTGGTCTCGGCACAGGCGATCAACGCCCCGTTGCCCGTCTTGCCGCCAGCGCCGAAGATCACGTCCACCCCTTTGTCCACCATGGAGAGGGCTGTGGACTTGCCCCACTCCGGGTCGGTGAAGGTCTTGTCCAACCCCACGTCGTTGTGGTAGACCACCAGCACCTCCACATCAGGGCGGACGTATTTGGCCCCGGCGCGATACCCTTCGCCGAAGCGCCAGACCGGCGGCACCGCGTCCGTGCCCAGCACGGCGCCGATCTTGCCGGTTTTGCTCATCAGGGCCGCCAGCGCCCCGGCCATAAATCCGGCCTTGTCCTCCTCAAAGATCAGGCCGGCGACGTTGGGGATCGTGCTCTCCTGGAACTGGTCCACACCGATGAATTTCACGTTGGGATATTTCTGGGCCGCTTCCCGCGTCGCCTCCCCCAGGGCGAAGCCGACGGTCACGATCACATCGTATCCGGCGTCGGCGAACTGGGCGATGTTCTTCATGTAGTCGTTGGGATCCTGGGTCTCGATATATTTCGCCTCCACGCCCAGCTCCTTGTAGGCCTTCTGAACCCCTTCCCAGGTGCCCTGGTTGAAGGATTTGTCATCGATCTTCCCCACATCCGTCACCAGGCCGACCCGGAAGGGCTTCTGGGTCGGCGCGGCGGGTTGGGCGCAGGCCGCGAGCAACAACGCTAAGATGACCGGCAGCAGGATCATCCATTGGATCCTTTTCGACATGGAAGCCTCCTCTCCTCCAACCTTGAGGTTCACTGGCCAGGGCACATTTCACATTATAGCGGATCCCATAGAGCCCAGCAACCCATCCCGGCATGCCTTCAACAACCCTCATCGCTTTGTCGGTCATGCCCTCCGGGCAGGGATGGCAGTGCGGGCGGTTTGCGCCTCCTCCAGCCAGGGGACGGCCTCCACGGCGCCCGCTCCCATCTCCGTCCCCGCTCCAGAGAACCTCGCAGACCCAATTTGCGGTTTTATTTAAAAAGATTTAGAATCACCTACCGATGCGCGGCGTGGATGGGTTCATCGGATGCGAAGGGAGGAAAGCGATGGCGTATCGGGTGCTGATCGTGGATGACCATCCGCTGTTCCGCAAGGGCGTCCGAGACACCCTGATGCTGGAGCCGGGGCTCCAGGTGATCGGGGAAGCGTCCGATGGACAGACCGCGTTGGATTTGATCCTGAGGCTGAACCCTCATCTGGTGTTGATGGATGTGCATCTGCCCGGGTTGAACGGGCTGGATGTGATCCGGCAGGCACGGGCCCACCGGTTCGAGGGCGCCATCCTCGTCCTCACCGCGTATGACAGTGAAGATCAGATGCGCCGCGCGATCCGCCTCGGCGCCAACGGCTACTGTTCGAAGGATGCCTCCCCTGATCGCCTGCTTCAGAGCATCCGCTATGTCCTCGCGGGGCGGTATGTGCTGGGCCAGCGTGTCCTGAGCGCGGCGGAGGCGCAACAGATGGCCGGGCAGATCGAGGAGGGCGCGGAGGATATCCTCTCCCCTCGAGAGCGGGAGATCCTTCAATATGTCGCCTTGGGATACAGCAACAAGGCCATCGCGGAGCGGCTGGGGATCAGCGAGCAGACGGTGAAGAACCACATGACGGCGGTTCTGCGCAAACTGGATCTGAGCGATCGGACCCAGGCGGCCATCCTGGCGATCCGCCGTGGATGGGTTCGCCTGCCCGAAGAGCCGATCGCCCCGGAGGGAAAGCCGTGATGGAGCTGAGTGCCTCTCTTCAGGAGCTGACGGATTATTGCCGTGAGGAGCAGAGAGCGGCGCAGCAACAGCTCTCCGAGCTCCAGGCGTTGATCCGACAAACCGCCTCGGATGTCGAGCGGTTGGCCCAGCGCAGCCTGCAGCTGACCAACCAGATTAAGCAGCTGGAGGGCCGGCTGGAAAGCGCACCATCATCCGAGGTCATCGAGACCTACCAATCCGCCCTTGAGGTCCAGAAGCGACTGTGGTTGATGAGGGGGCAATTGGAGAAATTCCAAAGCCTCGAGGCGCACCTCCAGCGCTATCTGGAGACACTGGATCGCGTCCTCTCCGCGCTCTCCCTGGTGCGGGAGGCAGTGACCCCCTCCCCACCCGGTGTGGAGCCCGGCCTCATCGTTCGCCTCTTCGAAGCGCAGGAGCAGGAACGCCAGCGGCTGGTCCGCCAGCTCCATGACGGGCCGGCGCAGGCCCTGACCAATCTGGTGCTGCAGGCGGAGATCTGCGAACGGCTCTTCCAGCGGGATCCGGAGCGGGCGAAGGCGGAGCTCGCCGCCTTGAAGGGCGCGGTCGCCGAAACGTTCCAGCGCATGCGGGAGTTCCTCTTCGACATCCGCCCCATGAGCCTCGACGATCTGGGGCTGATCCCCACGGTGCGCCGTTACGTCGAGACGCTGAAGGACAAGGTGAAGTTCTCCCTCGCCCTCCAGATCAGCGGGGAGGAGCGCCGCCTGGCCGCCCACCAGGAAGCCGCCCTCTTCCGCATCGTTCAGGAGCTCCTCACCAACATCCGCCTCCACGCCCAGGCTTCCCAGGCGGTGGTCCGGCTGGCCTTCCAGCCCCAGGGGGTCCGCCTGGAGGTGGAGGATAACGGTGTGGGCTTCGATGTGGAGGAGGTGCTGGCCAACGCCCCCCGCCGCAAGACGATCGGGCTGACCTCCATCCGCCAGTGGGTGGAAATGCTGGGGGGCCAGCTCTCCATCAACAGCGCCCCGGGGCGAGGGACGCGGGTGATGGTGTTCCTCCCCTCCTGAAGTTCCCAGGTGCTTCCTCCCCAATGTGCCGGGGGGAGGCGCCGCCCAGAGCCCCTCAGGCTGCGAGGGAGCGGACATCAGCCATCACCCTGTGGGAGGCGGAACCAGGGGCCGATCCTCCGGGCGACACACAGGCTCCACTCGCGAAAACGGCGTGAGCGATAAAGGCCCATGCTGAGGGCGGCCCCGAGGAGCGCCCCCGCCGCCACATCCAGTGGGTAGTGCACCCCTCCGTAAACCCGGGCCAGGCTGATGCCGGCCGCCAGCCCCATCCCGATCGCCCCCATCCGCCGATCGCCGGTCCACAGGGAGACGGCGATGGCCCACGCGACCGTGGCAGCGTTGCTGGGGAATGAGGAGTCCGAAGGATGATAGAACAGCAGGTTGACTTCGTAATCGGCGAAGGGGCGAGGGCGAACGTAGAGGGCGTTCAAGAGCTCCAAGGCCAGGCCGCTCAGGGGGACAGCGGCCACCGCGCGCAGGGCGGCGGCTTGGCGCTTCCGGTCGCCGCTCAGCCACAGCGACCAGGCCAGCAGGGCCAGCGCGGTGGGGACCGCGTAGTCGTTGATCAGCAGACGGGCCAGGCCGTCCAGCACAGGCGTGTGCCCCGCGTATCGGTTCACGGCGAAGAACAGCGGAACATCCCAGCGCCAGAGCGCGAGGACGGCGGCGGCTATGAATCCCCATCGGACCCACCGAGTCCACCCCGGGGACTTTGTTTCGTGAGGCCGGCCGGCGCTCCCGGCGCCCTCCGGACCCGTGGGATCCGGGAGGGCGACGCGGGGGGATGGCTCGCGCGCGGCTGCTTTCTTCGATCTGAGGAGGAGATGGGCCAGGCCCTGGAACACACCCCATGCCCCCAGCATGGCCAGCCCGCACATCGCGGCCAGCTCCGTGCCGGCCAGCCCGGGTGTCCAGATCTCAGGCACCCCGGCGAAGAACCCGACCCCGCTCCCGAGCAGGAGCAGCGCCCCTGTGCTCTGGATCCCGCGGGAGCGGCGGAGGCGTCCCCATCGCAGGAGGAGAACCCCCAGGGCTGCCGCCCACGCCGCCCCGAGATAGCCGACGACCAGATACCACGGGAGATACGCGCGCATCATGGGAAGCGCTTTCTGCCTTGCCTGTGCTGGCTCCATTATAATGAGAGGACCAGATCCACCGCGGGGCTCCGCCATGCGTCTGGACGCTATCTTGCACTTCGATCGGCTCACGGAGGTTCCCGCGCTGGCCCGGGCAGCCGAGGCCCTGGGGTTCGACGGGATATGGACCCATGAAACCCGGCACGACCCATTCCTCCCCCTGGCCTTGGCCGCCGAGCACACCCAGCGGATCACCCTGGGGACCGGCGTGGCCATCGCCTTCGCCCGCAGCCCGACCGCCATCGCCTATACCGCATGGGATCTGGCCGCTGCGGCCCCGGGCCGGGTGATCCTCGGCCTGGGCACCCAGGTGAAAGCACACATCGAGCGCCGCTTCGGGATGCCATGGGATCCCCCGGTCCCGAAGCTCCGGGAGACCGTGGAGGCCATCCGCGCGGTCTGGGCGTGCTGGCAACACGGGAGCCGCTTGAACTACCGGGGGCAGTTCTTCAAGCTCACCTTGATGTCCCCCTTCTTCGACCCCGGCCCGATCCCGGACCCCCGTATCCCGATCGTCCTTGCCGGGGTGAACCCGCCGTTGGCCCGCCTGGCCGGCGAGGTAGGGGATGGGTTCTTCGTCCACCCCTTCCACACGCCCCGTTATCTCCGGGAGGTCCTGTTGCCTGCCATCGAGGCCGGGGCGCGCAAGGCCGGCCGGAGCCGGAACGACCTCCTCATCGTCGGCAGCGTCTTCGTGATCACCGGCCGCAATGAAGCGGAGATGCGGGAGATGCGGGAGTTCGTCCGCGCCCAGGTCGCCTTCTACGGCTCCACCCCTTCCTATCGTCGGGTCTGGTCGTTGCACGGGTGGGAGGCGATCGGGGAGGCGCTCTCCGGCTTGGCCGCCCGAGGCCGCTGGGAGGAGATGCCCCAACAGGTTTCGGACGCGGTCCTGGAGGCCTTCACGATCACCGCCCCCCCGGAGATGGTGTGGGAGCGCCTGCAGGCCGCCTACGAGGGCCTGCTGGATCGGGTGGCGCTGTATCGCCCTTTCCACATGCAGGACCGGGACCTATGGGAGAGGATCCTGAGCGGACGGCGGTGAGCTCAGAGGCCGTCGCGGAACCGCCCCGGCGGACCTCGCTGCTGCTACGGCTGCTGGAGGAGCAGAGCCCCGCGGCCCGGGTCCTCCGGGCGCGCCCGCCGGTCCACCGGCCGGCCGAGGAGACGGTCCGGTTCCCCTTCTTGGCCATCGTCGGCCAGGCCGAGATGAAGTTGGCCCTCGTCTTGGCCCTGATCAACCCGGCCATCGGGGGGGTGTTGCTGATGGGGGCGCGGGGGACCGGTAAAACGACGGCCGTGCGGGGCCTGCTGGATCTGCTCCCCCCCGTGGAGCGCTCTCTCTGCCCTTACGGGTGCGAGCCGGAAGCCGCTTACACCCTGGGCTTCCATGCGGTCTGCAAGGATTGCGCCCGCAAGCTGGGCCAGGGGGAGCCGATCACCGCCCCAGACCGGATGCGGCTGATCGAGCTTCCTCTGAACGCCCGCTTGGAGGATGTGGTCGGGGGAATGGACGAGCAGGCCGCCGGGGAGGGGCGGGTGAGAATCCGGCATGGGCTCCTGGCCCAGGCGGATCAGAACATCCTCTACGTGGATGAAGTGAACCTGCTGGACCCAGAGATCGTGAACGCAATCCTGGACGCGGCGGCCCTGGGCCGATACACCGTGCGGCGGGGACCTCTGGTGGCGACCGTCCGCGCCCGCCTGATCCTGATCGCCTCGATGAACCCGGAGGAAGGACCCTTGCGGCCCCAGATCCATGACCGGTTTGGGTTGCGGGTGGTGGTGCGGGGCCTGACGGATCCGCAGGAGCGGCTGGAGGTTTACCGACGCGTCCGGCTCTTTCGGACTAACCCGTATGCGCTGGCGGCCCAGTGGGCCGAGGAGACCGCAATGGCCGCCGCGGAGATCGTCGAGGCCCGCCAGCGGCTGCCCCGGGTGAGTATCCCGTCGGAGCTGGAGCAGCAGGCCGTGCGCTGGATCCAGCGGTTGGGCATCGAGTCCAGCCGCGCGGAGGTGGCCTTGCTGGAGGCCGCGCGGGCGTATGCCGCCGTCGATGGCCGGGAGTCGGTCACGCTGGAGGATCTGCGCGCCGTGGCCCCGATGGCCCTCCGCCAGCGTCGCAGCGCGTTCATCACAGCCTTCATCGCCCGGCAGGAAGAGGAGGATCGGGAGATCATGGCGGTGATCCACGATCGGCGCCGCCCCCCTCGAGGCCGCCGGTGACCCGAGCCGGCGCCTCGAATCCGGATCAGGAGGGATATCCGCCGGTGGAAAAGCCAAGCCCGCTCACGGCCATGGGGAACCCACAGCCTTCCGAGGCCCAATCGGCGGAGACCCCGTTGATCCATCCCGCGCATGCGGGTGGGGAGGTCAAAACCTTCACGGCCGAATCCCTCGACCGCCTCGACCGTGCCATCGCGATGCACCTGCCCGAGCTCACCCGCTCCGCCGCCCAGCGGCTGATCGAGGCCGGACGGGTGTGGGTCAACGGATCCCCTATCCGGCGGCCGGCCCATCGGATCCGCCCGGGGGATCGGGTCGTGGTGCACATCCCGCCCCCCGAACCGATGGATCTGGTCCCCGAGCCGATCCCCCTGGACATCCTCTATGAGGATCCGGATGTGCTGGTGATCTACAAGCCGGCGGGGATGGTGGTGCACCCTGGGGCGGGGCACACCCGGGGGACGCTGATCCATGCCATCCTGGCCCACTGCCCCGATCTGGAGGGAGTGGGCGGGGTCCTGCGCCCCGGCCTGGTGCACCGGCTGGACAAGGAGACCTCGGGGGTGCTGCTGGTGGCTAAGAACGAACGGGCCTACCGCTTCCTGCAGGCCCAGTTCAAGGCGCGCACCGTGCGCAAGGTATACGATGCCCTGGTGGTCGGGCATCCGCCTCCGGAGGGGGTCATTGAGGCGCCGATCGCGCGGGATCCTCGCTACCGCAAGCGCATGGCCGTGGTCCCCACCGGCCGGCCGGCGCGCACCCGCTATCGGGTGGTGAAGGCTTACGAAGGGCGGTGGGGGCGTTACGCGTGGCTTGAGGTCTACCCCGAGACCGGGCGCACCCATCAGATCCGGGTGCACATGGCCTATGTGGGCTATCCGATCGTGGGGGATGTCGTGTATGGGCGGCGGACCCCCCTGCCGTGCCCCCGCTTGTTCCTCCACGCCCGGTCCCTCACGATCCGCCTGCCCTCCGGGGGAGATCCAGTGACCTTCGAGGCTCCCCTCCCGGCGGATCTGCAGGAGGTCCTTCGCGCCCTGGAGGCCAATCCGTGAAGGGGAGGGAAGGGAGCGTGCTCCGTTTTGCGGCCAACCTCTCCATGCTCTGGCGGGAAGTCCCCTTCCTGGAGCGCTTCGCCCGGGCGCGGGAGGCCGGTTTTGCGGCGGTGGAGTTCCTGTGGCCCCGCGGGGAGGATCTTGAGGCGGTGGTGGAGGCGGTTCGGGCGAGCGGGCTGCAGGTTGTCCTGCACAACATGGATGCGGGCGATATCGCCGCCGGCGAGCGAGGCTACGCCAATGATCCGGCCCGCCAGGAGGAGTGGCGCGAGCGGTTCCTCGAGGCCCTGGCGCTGGCCCGACGCCTGGGATGCCCCCGCATCAACTGCCTGGTCGGGAACGCGCTGCCGGATCTCCCCCGCGAGCTCCAGTGGGCGGTGGTGCTTGAGAACTTCCGCTGGGCGTTGCCGCGGGTGCAGGAGGCCGGCGTGACCCTGATGGTGGAAGCCCTGAACCCCATCGAGAGCCCGCGTTATCTGCTCCACCGCACCGCGGACAGCCTGGCCCTGCTGCGGGCCTTGGGCTTCCCTCCCCAGGTGAAGATCCAGTATGACATCTATCATATGCAGCGCAGCGAGGGAAACCTCATCGCCACGATCCATGAGGTGTTCCCCCACATCGGCCACATCCAGATCGCGGATCCCCCGGGCCGCCACCAGCCGGGGACGGGGGAGATCGCGTGGGGCCGGGTGCTGGGGGCGCTGGAATCGCTGGGGTATGCGGGATATATCGGGCTGGAATATGTGCCGCTGGGGGGGACCGAGGAATCCCTGCGGTGGCTGCCGCCGGGGAAGCGGCGTGAGGCCGCCGTGGCGGACCTTCGCCTCTGAGCGGGTGATCCCGGAATCCATCCCACCGCCGGGTAGGCGGGATCCCTTTCGGGAGCGGTGGCCATCCCGCTCGCTCACCGCGCGCATCCTCATCCGGAGGGCCGATCATGGAACGCATCGGGTTCATTGGTTTGGGGGTGATGGGGAAGCCCATGGCCCGCAATCTGATCAAGGCCGGGTATCCTCTCGTGGTCTACAACCGCAGCCGCCCACCGATGGAGGAGCTGGCGGCGGAGGGGGCGGAGATGGCCGGATCCCCCCGCGAGGTGGCGGAGCGCAGCGATGTGGTGATCACCATGCTACCGGACACACCGGAAGTGGAACAGGTGTTGGCGGGGCCGGACGGCGTCTTCGCGGGCGGACGACCGGGGCTGATCGTGATCGACATGAGCACCATCGACCCCATGGCCGCGCGGCGCCTGGCGGCCCAGGCGGCGGAGCGGGGCATCGCGATGCTCGACGCCCCCGTCTCGGGCGGAGAGATCGGCGCGATCCAGGGAACGCTCTCGATCATGGTCGGGGGCGATGCGGCCACCTTCGAGCGGTGTCTCCCCATTTTTCAGGCGATGGGCCGGAACATCGTCTATATGGGTGACCCGGGGGCGGGACAGGTGACCAAGGCGGCTAACCAGGTGGTGGTGGCGCTCACTATCGCGGCGATCAGCGAGGCGCTGGCCTTGGCGGCCAAGGCCGGGGTGGACCCAGCGAGGGTGCGGGAGGCGTTGTTGGGAGGCTTCGCCGGAAGCCGCGTCCTGGAGGTCCACGGCCAGCGGATCCTGGACCGGAACTTCCGGCCGGGGTTCCGGATCCGCCTGCACCACAAAGACCTGCGCATCGCCCTGGGGCTGGGCCGCGCGGTGGGGGCCAGCCTGCCGCTCACCGCCCTGGTCCACGAATGGCTGGGGGCGCTGGTCACCCGGGGCCAGGGCGAGCTGGACCACTCCGCCCTGGTGACGCTGTTCGAAGAATGGGCGCAAACCGAGGTTCGCCCTCGGTAGGGGCGCCCCCAAGAGGTCAGCGCACCGCCTGTCCCTTCGGCGATCAGCTTTCCCCCAATTCCCCTCGTCGGGTGGCCAGGGTGTTGGCTAAGGCCTCCAGGGCCGGGCTGAGACGCACGGGGTAACGGGGGGCATCCCGCAGCGCCTGATAGGATTCCGGTAGCCGTCGGAGCTCCTCTTGGACCCGCTCGCGGATCTCAGCCAGGGTAGGGTGGGGCCGCAGGAGGTGCCCTTCCCCCATCACCTTCTCCAGGAGCGGCGTGCCGCCCTCGATGCGCTCCTCCCGGAGGGCCAGAACGTCCTCGCGCATCCGGCCCGCCGCATCGTAGAACCGGAAGACCTGCTTTGGCCCGGGGAGGGAAGCTTTGCCCGGGCTCAGTTTAAGCGCCGGGCGGTCCTCATATGCGACCAGCTTGTAGGCCATGTCCAGCCACGGCCAGTCCTCCGACACCCCCATCCGTGTCCCCACGCCGAAGGCGTCAATGGGCGCGCCGGCGCGCACCAGCTCATCAATGCGATACTCGTCCAGCCCTCCGCTGGCCAGGATCCGCACCTCCGGGAGCCCTGCCTCGTCCAGGATGCGGCGCACCTCGCGGCTGAGGGCGAGCAGGTCCCCGCTGTCCAGCCGGACGCCGATCAGGCGCTGGCCCTTTCGCTTCATCTCCAGGGCCACCTGCGCGGCTCGACGGGCGCCCTCCAGGGTGTCATACGTGTCGATCAGGAAGATGGCCCGCTCGGGGAAGGTCTCGGCGAAGGCCCGGAAGGCGTCCTCCTCGCTGGGGAAGGCCATGATGAACGAGTGGGCCATCGTCCCCGTGACGGGGATCCGGTAGATCTTCCCGGCCAGGACGTTGCTGGTGGCCTGGAAGCCGACCATGTAGGAACAGCGGGCCACCTTCAGGCCCGCCTCGATCCCATGGGTCCGCCGCAAGGCGAAATCCACCACCCCCCGCCCGCGGGCGGCGATCATGCAGCGCGCCGCCTTGGTGGCGATCATCGTCTGCAGGTGAACCTGGTTGATGACGTAGGTCTCCATGATCTGGGCCTGGATGATCGGCGCGGTGATCTCCAGGATGGGCTCGTTGGCGAACACCAGGGTGCCCTCAGGGACCGCCCAGACCTCCCCCGTGAAGCGGAGGGCGGCCAGCGCATCTAAGAAGGGTCGGGAGAAGATCCCGGTGGATTCCAGGTAGGCCAGGGCGTCGGACGGGAAGTGGAAGTCCTCCAGGAAGCGGAGCACATCCTCCAGCCCGGCGGCCACCAGGAACCCACGCTCCGGGGGAAGCTCCCGCACGAACAGGCTGAACGTCGCCTGCCCGGTCACGCCGTGGGCCCAGTAGGCCTGGGCCATGG
>FWWL01010362.1_pt1 | contig 10792 bp, 10 predicted proteins | sample 2228331 | NCBI WGS metagenome assembly FWWL01 (sample SAMEA103939775, study PRJEB20133) | metagenome
CGACGTCCGCGGCCCGCAGGCAGGGCAGGTCGGCCGGCACGACGCACACCGAGGACCCGGGCCGGTGCACCTGGGCGACCAGCACCCCCCGGCGTACGGCACCACCGAGCCCGGACCCGCCGTCCGCGACGACCCGGATCCGCTGCGGCGCGATCGCGGTCAGGTGCGAGGCCGCCGCCGCGTCGGAGGTGACGACCACCACGTCATCGACGCTCTCCGCGGCCAGCACGGCCGTGAGGGTGTCCTCGGCGAAGGCCAAGGCGAGCCGCGCGCGCTCCGCCTGCGGTAGGGCCAGGCGGGTCTTGGCGCGCGCGAGCTCCTTGACCGGCAGCACCGCCGTGGTGCGCGGCGCGGGGGTCATGCGTAGGTGCTGGTCGGACCGGTGAGGAGGTCGACGCCCGCCCCTGCGAAGTTCGCGAGGTCGGCCACGGCGGCCGCGCCCTCCGGTCCGGACAGGGCGGCGCCCATGGTGTCGGAGTCGGGGAAGGTGAGGTGCGCGACGAAGTAGTACGCCGGTCGGGCCCCGTCGGGACCCGGGCCCGGGTGCGTCCCGGTGAAGGAGACCAGCCCCGGCAGGGCCTGCCCCAGGGGGGCGTGCACGTCGGTGTAGTGCCGGTCGAAGGCCTCGGGGTCCTCGGGGTGGTGGTAGCAGGCGAGCAGGCTGGCGGTCACGGGGTTCCTCCTTGGGTGGGTGGATGGAGCGGTGCGTCGGGGTGCGTGTCACGGGCGGGGCAGGCGGACCCGCATCTCGGTGCCCTCGGGACCGGTGCGGCCGACGGTGAGCTCGCCGCCCATCGCGTGCACGAGACCGGCGGAGAGGGCCAGGCCCAGGCCGATGCTGTCCTCGCCGACCAACGGCTGGGTGCCGCCGGGGGCGAACGGGGTGAAGAGCCGGTCGAGCAGGTCGGGCGGGATGCCCGCGCCGTCGTCGTGGACGCTCAGGAGCGCGTCCGGCCCGGCGGGAGCGGCGCCCACGATGATGGTGCCGGCGGGCCGCCCGTGCTGGACGCCGTTCTCGACCAGGTTGAGCAGCACCTGCCGCAGCCGCCGACGGTCGGCCAGCACCGTGACCGCGCCGCCCGACGGCTCCTGCACGAGGGTGACCGAGCGCGCCGCCGCCTTGGCGCAGAGCAGTCCGAGCACCTCCTCGACCACCGCGCCGACCGCGACCGGCTCGGGCTGCAGCGGCAGCGCACCGGCCTCGAGACGGCTGACGTCGAGGACGTCGTTGAGCAGGTCCATCACGTGGCCCGCGGCTGCGTCGATGTGGCCCAGGGCCTCGCGACGGCGCGCCTCGTCGAGGTCGATCGTGCCGAGCAGCTCGGCGAAGCCGACGATGGCCTGGATGGGGGTGCGCGCCTCGTGCCCGACCGCGGCCAGCAGCTGGGACTTGGTGCGGGAGAGCTCCTCGGCGGTGCGGCGTGCCGTCTCCGCCTCCAGCCGCGCGCGGCGGTCGGCCAGCAGCTCGGCGTGGCCGATCGCGACGGCCGCGAGGTGGGTGAAGCGGTCCACGAGCCGCTGCTCGCGCGGCGTGGGGGTGTGCGGGGTGGGGTGGTAGACGGCGAAGGTCCCCACGGGCCGGTGGTCGCGGCCCTGGATCGGGGTGGACCAGCAGGCCTGCTGGCCCGCGCCGGCCGCGGCCTCGCGGAAGTCCGCCCAGCGCGGGTCGATGCGCACGTCGGGGACCATCACGGGCTGGTTGAGCGCGGCCGCGGTGCCGCAGGAGCCGACCCCGTCGGCGACGAGCAGGCCGTCGATGGCAGCGACGTACGCCGCCGACAGGCTCGGTGCCGCGCCGTGGTGCAGCCTCCCGGTGCTGCGGTCCAGGAGCAGGACCGAGCAGCTCGCACCGGGCATGAGCACCTCGAGCGAGCGCAGGATCTCCGTGAGGACCTCCTCCAGCGGTGCGGCCTGCGCGATCAGCTCCAGCACCCTCGTCTGGCCGTCCAGCAGGACCGCGGCATCCAGGCAGTCGTCGTCCGTGGGGCTGCTGAGGGGCGTGGCCGTGCCCGCTGCTGCGGCGGTCACGGACCCTCCACCAGCTGGTAGCCCACGCCCCGGACGGTGCGCAGCAGCCGCGGGTGGGCGGGGTCCTGCTCGATCTTGCAGCGCAGCCGGTGCACGTGCTCGGTCACCGTCGCCTCGCCGAGCCAGTCCGAGGAGGAGTTCCAGACGCGCTCGAGCAGCTGGCCGCGTGAGAAGACGTGGCGGGGGTGGGCGGCGAGGAAGGCGAGAAGGTCGAACTCCTTGGGTGTGAGGTCGATGTCGTCCTCGCCCAGCTGCACCCGCCGGCTGCCGGGCTCGATCCGCAGCTCCCCGATCCGCACGACCTCCCCGGAGAGCTCGGGGGAGGTACGGCGCAGCACCGACCGCACCCGTGCGGCCAGCTCGCCGGGGGAGAAGGGCTTGACCAGGTAGTCGTCGGCGCCGAGGTCCAGGCCGACGATCCGGTCGGTCTCGCCGCTGCGCCCGGACAGCACGATGATCGGGAGGTCTGCGCGGCCGGACTGCCCCTGCCGGACCGAGCGCAGCACGTCGAGCCCGCCGAACCCGGGCAGCGACAGGTCCAGGACGACCAGCGCGGGCCGGTCGTCGGTGATCCGCCGCAGCGAGGCTGGTCCGTCCTCGGCCTCGACCACGCGGAAGCCGGCGTCGTCGAGCTGCCAGCGCACGACCGTGCGGATGGCGGCGTCGTCGTCGACCACGAGCACCAGCGGCGCCGACTGGTCGGTCGACTGATCGCGGATGGCGTGCGTCATGTGTGATGGGTACCACACGCAGCCTCCCCAGTCACCGGGCCCGCGGCGAGCGTTGTGCGAGCGTTGAGGCGGCGTTGGTGGGCGCGTGAGACGCGCGTCACAGACTCCCGGCATGAGCCTGACGAGCCTGTCCACCGCCGAGCTGGTGCGTCGAGCCGGAGCGATCCGCGACGAGCGGCACGGCACGCGGACCACGTTCTCGCCGAAGGTCTTCATCCCGCTCACGACCCTGTGCCGGGACCGGTGCGGCTACTGCACCTTCGCGGAGTCGCCGCGCACCGCGACGGCGCCCTACCTCTCACCGGAGCAGGTGCTGGCCATCGCGCACCGGGGTGCGGCCGCCGGCTGCCACGAGGCGCTCTTCACCCTCGGCGAGGCGCCGGAGCTGCGCTACCCGGAGGCGGCGGCCTGGCTGCGCGAACGAGGGCACCCCAGCACCGTGTCCTACCTCGCCGAGGTGGCGGGGCTGGTGCTGGAGGAGACCGGGCTGCTGCCGCACGCCAACGCGGGCGCGCTGGCCGAGGACGACCTCGCGCTGCTGCGCCGCACCTGCGCCTCCCAGGGGATGATGGTCGAGACGCTCCGAGCGGACCTGCCGGCCCACCGTGGCGCGCCCGACAAGGAGCCGGCCCGGCGGCTGGCGACGCTGGAGGCGGCCGGCCGCCTGGCGATCCCCTTCACGACCGGCATCCTGGTCGGGATCGGTGAGGACGAGCAGGACCGCCTCGAGGCGCTGGAGGCCATCACCGCCTCCCACCGCAGGCACGGGCACGTGCAGGAGGTGATCGTGCAGAACTTCCTGCCCAAGACCGGCACCGCCCTGCGCGACCACCCGCCCTGCCCGCCCGAGCAGCATCTGCGCGCCGTGGCGCTCGCCCGGATCGTCCTGCCGCCCGAGGTCCACGTGCAGGCACCTCCGAACCTCGCAGAGCCCGGCGACCTCGCCCGGCTGCTCGCCGCCGGTGTCGACGACTGGGGTGGGGTGTCCCCGGTGACGGTCGATCACGTCAACCCCGAACGGCCGTGGCCCTCGCTCGCCGGGCTGCGCCGCGCCACGGAGTGCGCCGGGCACGTGCTGGCGCCCCGGCTGACCGTCCACCCGTCGTACGCCGCGGAGCCGGAGCGCTGGCTGGACCCGGCCCTGCGGTTCCCGGTGCTGGACCGAGCCGACGCGGAGCTGCTGGGCCGCGACGACCCCGGGGCGATGTGGCCCGAGCGGCACCGGGACGCGGTCAACGTGGGCACCGGGGCCGAGGTGGTCCAGGTGGGGCGGCGCTCGACCGCCTGGTCCTCCGGCGCCGGTCTGGACCCCGTGCCCGCGCCGCCGGGGAAGCCACCCGTGCGTGGTCGTGTGCACGAGGTCCTGGCCGGCGCCCGGCTCGGGCAGGACCTCGGCGTCGAGGAGCTCGAGGTGCTCTTCGGCGCCCGCGGGGGCGAGGTCGACGCGGTCGTCGCGCTCGCCGACGAGGTGCGACGCCGGGTGGTCGGCGAGGAGGTGACCTACGTCGCCAACCGGAACATCAACTACACCAACGTCTGCACCTACCGGTGCACCTTCTGCGGCTTCTCCAAGGGTCCGCTCTCGCTCAACCTGCGAGGCGCGCCCTACCTGCTGACCTTGGAGCAGGTCGCGGACCGCGCGGAGGAGGCGTGGGAGCTCGGGGCGACCGAGGTGTGCCTCCAGGGCGGCATCCACCCGAGGTTCGACGGCGACTTCTACGTCGAGGTCACCCGAGCCGTCCACGAGCGGGTCCCGGGGATGCACATCCACGGGTTCACGGCACTGGAGGTCCTCGAGGGGTCACGGCGGCTCGGCGAGCCGCTCGCGGACTACCTACGCCGGCTCCTGGAGGCCGGGCTGCGCTCCCTGCCGGGCACCGCAGCGGAGATCCTCGACGACGAGGTCCGGGCCGTGCTGTGCCCCGACAAGCTGAGCACCGAGGAGTGGCTGGAGGTCCACCGCACCGCGCACGCGGTCGGCCTGGGCAGCAACATCACCATGATGTTCGGCTCCGTGGAGCACCCGCGGCACTGGGCCAGGCACATCGTGCGGACGCGCGACCTGCAGAGGGAGACCGGCGGGTTCACCGAGTTCGTGGGGCTGCCCTTCGTCCACATGGCCGCGCCGGTCTACCTCAAGCGTGCTGCACGGAGGGGACCGACGTGGCGGGAGACGGTGCTCGTGCATGCGGTGGCCCGGATCGCCTACGCCGAGGAGGTCCCGCACGTCCAGGCGTCGTGGGTCAAGCTCGGCCTGACCGGCACCCGGATGCTGCTCGACGCGGGTGTCGACGACCTCGGTGGCACCCTCATGGACGAGAACATCAGCCGGGCCGCCGGCGCCGCCCACGGGCAGGCCGTGGACCCCGCCGCTCTCGCCGCGCTCGCCCGCGACGCTGGCCGGGTGCTGCGGCAGCGGACCACGGCGTACGGCGTGGTCCGAGCCGCTGGACCCGTGCAGCTGGAGACCACGTGAGCGGTGGAGGCGCCACCGCCCGCCGACTGTGAGACGCGGCGCTGCTCGGCGTACGATCCCGTGGTGGGGAAGGTCTCGGAAGTCGCAGTCGTCGCCTACTTCGCCGACGATGTCACCCGGGTCTACCAGCTCCTCCAGTGGCTCCCGGTCCTGGAGGTCCTCGACGAGGTGCACCCCGTCGGGCTGGTCGTGCGCGACGACGCGGTCGCGGCCGTCCTCGAGGAGCGCACCCACCTCCCGGTCCTGCTGGCACCGGAGTTCCAGGAGCTGCGCGCCCTGTACGAGCGCCTCGACGCCGGGGTCGCGCTCTACTGCAACAACTCGATGCTCAACTTCCAGTCGCTGCTCGAGCCGCGGATGCTGCACGTGCACGTCAACCACGGGGAGAGCGACAAGCAGTCGATGGCCAGCAACAACGCCAAGGCCTACGACCGGGTCCTCGTGGCGGGTGAGGCGGCGGTGCAGCGGCACCTGGCCGCGCTGATGGAGCTCGACGTCTCGCGGCTGGTGCGGGTCGGTCGGCCGCAGCTGGACGTCCCCCGCGAGCGGGTGCTGGCCCCCTCCGAGCGGCGCACGGTCCTCTACGCCCCCACCTGGGAGGGCGACGCGGACTACAACGACTACACCTCGGTGGACGTCATGGGACCGGCTGTCGTCCAGGCCGCCCTGTCCGTGCCGGACGTGCGTGTGGTCTACAAGCCGCACCCGAAGGTCGTCACGAGCACCCGGCCCGAGATCCGCGAGGGTCACCGGGCCATCACCGCGCTGGTGACCGCCGCCGCCTTGACCGACCCCGAGGCCGGCCACCTGGCGCTGACCAGTGCCGACATCCTCGCCGTCATGCCCGACTGCGACGCGCTGGTCACCGACGTCTCCTCGGTGGGCCTGGACTGGCTCTACCTGCGCAACGAGAAGCCGCTGCTGCTCACCGACAAGCACGCCGACCCCGATCGCCTGCGCGAGGAGGTGCCGGTCAGCCGCTGCGCCGACGTCGTGCAGCACGGGGACGTCGACGGGCTGGCGGACCTCCTGACCGCCCGGCTCGAGCACGACGAGCACCACCTGGCCCGGGTCGCGATGCGCCACCACTACTTCGACGACGTCGCGGTGGGGGAGAGCACCACCCGCTTCCTGGCGGTCGTCGGGGAGCTCCTGGCGCTGCGCGACCGGCTGCAGGGGGTCGCGCCCGCGGTGGGCGGCTCGGTCGGGATCACCGCGTAGGCCGCCGCCGACGCCCGGGACCTAGGGTGGCGACCATGAGCGACCAGTCCGCGGTGCAGGTTCGGCACGAGCCCGAGCGGTCACGCTGGGCGGCGTACGTCGACGGCGAGGAGGCCGGGTACGCCGACTACGTGCTGCTCCAGGACCCGCCGCGCGTGCTGTTCCCGCACACGGTCACGCACCCGGCGTACGGCGGGCGCGGCGTGGCGTCGCAGGTCGTCGGCGCCGCGCTGGAGCACGTGCGGGCCGAGGGCGGGCGGCAGGTGGTGCCGCAGTGCTGGTTCGTGGCGCGGCACATCGAGCAGCACCCCGAGCTGGCCGGGCTGCTGGAACCACCCCCGCGGCATGCCCCGGACGGAGCGCCGCACGGCTTGTAGCAGCCTCCGCCCGGCACCTAGAGTGCGCGGGTCACCCCCGCACGGCGGCAGGCGCTTTGTCGACACGGGGGCCGGGTGAGGAGAGCGTCGTGACCGATGGTGGGATGGCCCCTGTGACCGACCCGCTGCCTTTCGACCGCCCCGACGAGAAGCCGACCATGGGTCCCACCGGCCGCCCGATGCCGGTGCTGCCCGAGCCGACGCCGGTGACCGAGCACGGGCCGGCCCGGGTCGTGGCGATGTGCAACCAGAAGGGCGGCGTCGGCAAGACGACGACCACCATCAACCTGGGTGCGGCGCTGGCCGAGCTCGGCCGCAAGGTGCTGCTGGTCGACTTCGACCCGCAGGGCTCGTTGTCGGTGGGGCTGGGCCTGAACCCGCACGAGATGGACCTGACGGTCTACAACCTGCTCATGGAGCGCGACGTCGTGCTCGAGGAGGTCGTGGTGCCCACCGGCGTGCCGGGCATGGACCTGCTGCCCTCCAACATCGACCTCTCGGCCGCCGAGGTGCAGCTCGTGCACGAGGTGGCCCGCGAGCAGACCCTCCAGCGGGTGCTCGCCCCGGCGATCGCCGGCTACGACGTCATCCTCATCGACTGCCAGCCCTCCCTGGGCCTGCTGACGGTCAACGCCCTGACCGCCGCCGACGGCGTCATCGTCCCGCTGGAGTGCGAGTACTTCGCGCTGCGCGGCGTGGCGCTGCTCAAGACCACCATCGATAAGGTGCGTGAGCGGCTCAACCCCAAGCTCGAGATCGACGGCGTCCTGGGCACGATGTTCGACGGCCGCACCCTGCACTCGCGCGAGGTCATGGAGCGACTGGTCCAGGCGTGGGGCGACAAGGTGTTCCACACCGTCATCCGTCGCACCGTGAAGTTCTCCGACTCCACCGTGGCCGGCGAGCCGATCACGACCTACGCCTCGTCCTCGGCCGGCGCCGACTCCTACCGCCAGCTCGCGAAGGAGGTGCTCGCCCGGTGCCTCGACGGGTGAGCATGCCCGCCGCCGACGACCTGTTCCGGCCCACCGCCGAGCAGCCGACCCCGCCGGCCGTCTCCGACGCCCAGGCCGGGGGGCAGGCGGGTGCCCGGGCGGACGCCGAGGCGTTCAACGTCTTCAACCGCTCGCAGTTCGACGCGCCGATCAGCAACTGGTCGCGCTCGGATTTCGGGCAGATCCGTTCGACGGCCAACGACGGCGCCACGGGCTTCGGCACGAGCCGGATGCTGCAGTTCATGCTGCGGCTGAACTTCTAGGACACGGCTGCTGTCTCCCCCGGATGCTCCCGCCGCGCGTCTCGCGGCGGGAGCATTGATTTTTCCATAATGGGAGCCATATGTTTCAAACACGGTCTTTCCTGGTTGTTGCGGCGGTTGCAACGCTGGCCGGGGCCGCTTTCGCCACGCTGAGCGTGCGGGTGCAGCCCGCGGTGCAGACGGAGAGCGCCGGAGATGATGCGGACGATCCGGCGGTGTGGGTGCATCCGAAGGACGCCTCGCGGAGCCTGGTGATCGGAACGAACAAGGCGGCGGCGCCGCGGGGCGCCCTTGTGGTGTATGGGTTGGACGGGAAGGTGCGGCAAAGGATCGAGGGGCTGGACCGCCCGAACAACGTGGATGTGGAGTACGGCTTGCGGCTGGGCGGAAGGCGCGCGGACATCGCGGTGGTGACGGAGCGCTACCAGAAACGGCTGCGGGTTTTCCGGATCGACGAAAAAACAGGAATGCTGGAAGATGTTTCTGCCGGCGGCGGCATTCCCGTGCTGGAGCAGCGGGAGGGGCGCGGGCGCGAGCCGATGGGGATCGGGTTGTACCGGCGCGCGCGGGACGGCGCCGTGTTTGCGATCGTGTCGCCGAAGGAGGGGCCGCTGGACGGCTATCTCGAGCAGTATCTGCTGGAGGACGACGGCACGGGGAAGGTGAGGGGGCGGAAGGTGCGCGAGTTCGGCGCGTTTTCGGGTGCGGGCGAAATCGAGGCGGTTGCCGTGGACGACGAGCTGGGCTATGTGTACTACGCCGACGAGGACGCCGGCATTCGCAAGTATCATGCCGATCCGGACCATCCGCTGGCGAGGCGGGAGCTGGCGCTGTTCGGGCGGACGGGATATCAGGGCAACCGCGAGGGGCTGGCCGTGTATGCGACGGGGAAGGGGAAGGGATACCTGGTGAGCACGGATCAGGTGAAGGGAGGCAGCCGGTATCTGTTGTACCGGCGCGAGGGGACCGCGGCGGATCCGCACGACCATTCCGAGGTGGTGGCGGTGATCGAGGGCGGGGCGGATGCGACGGACGGGATTGAAGCCGTGGCGCGCCCGCTGGGGAAGGCGTTTCCGCGGGGGATGCTGGCGGCGATGAACAGCGCGGGGAAGAATTTCTTCTTCTACGACTGGGCGGCGATGGAGGGCGCGCTGGGGCGGCGCTGATCAGTCGTATTCGATGACGGGTTCGCGCGGGGAGATCCCGGCGGGGTCGTTGACGCGCGAGCCGGGCGGGGGCGGCACGTCGCCCTTCAGGAGCGGGTCGTTGGTGTCGCGCATCCAGTCTTCGAGGAGGCGGCGCCACCGGTCTGCCTCGCGGGGGTGCGCGGCGAGGACGTTGCGGGACTCGGAGGGATCGAAGACGAGGTCGTGGAGCGCTTCCTGTTCCAGCTGTTGCTCGCGCCAGCCGTGATCGAGCCAGAGGGATTTCGAAGGGCTGTCGTCGCAGTTGGGGAGCACCGGGGCGCGCCGGCTGCCGAAGCGGCGCACGTAGGACCAGCGTTTGGAACGGATGGCGCGCTGCGGCTCGTAGGCGGCATGGAATGTGACCTCGCCGGTGAGCCACTCGCGGATTTCCGTTTTCTCGCCGCGGATGAGCGGCAGGAGGGAGCGTCCCTGCAGCCAGCCGGGCAGCGGGAGTCCGGCGGCTTCGCAAAGGGTGGGGAAGAGATCCATCTGGGAGACGAGGGCGTCGGAGATCTTGCCGCCGGAGAAGCCGCGCGGACCGCGCATCATGAGCATCACGCCCATGCCGTGGGCGTTGAGATTGCACTTCATGCGGGGGAAGGCGATGCCGTGGTCGGTGGTGACGATGACCAGAGTATTCGACTCGAGCCCGGCGCGCGCCAGAGCGTCGAGGACGGCGCCCATGGACTCGTCGAGGATGCGCGCGGAGGCGAGGAACGCGGCCATGTCGCGCCGCGTCTCCGGCGTGTCGGGCAGGGGCGGGGGCGGGGCGACGAAGCGCGGGTCTTCGTGCGGACCGGGAGGCGGGAACTCGCGGTGGGTTTCGAAGAAGCCGCAGGAGAGGAAGAAAGGCTCCTTCGGGCGTGAGAGGAGGAATTCGGCGGCGGCGCGGGCGACGGCGGGGCCGCGGCTGGATTCGGGTTTCAGGATGCGCTCGTAGCCGAGTTCGGGGACGCGCCCGGCTTGCGTCTCATGCTGGATGCCGGAGAGCGCGGTGAGGTAGCCGTGGCTGCGGAGATAGCCGGCGAGATGGCGCGAAGGGTCGTGGAGAGAGAAGCCGCGGTGGGCGAGTCCGAGCATGCCGCAGGAGTGAGGCGCCATGCCGGTGAGCAGCGCCGCGCGGGCGGGAGAACAGGTGGGCGCGGCGTCGAAGGCATGGCGGAAGACAACCGCTTCGGAAGCGAATTTCTGGAGGTTCGGCGTGGGGACAGGCGCGCCGTAAGGCTGGATGTGCCGCCCGGTGTCGTGCGAGTGGAGGTAGAGAATGTTCAGGCGGCCGGAAGAGGCGGGAAGCTGAAGCGCGGGGGCGGCGGCGAGGAAGCGCCTGCGGGAGACAGGCCGGGGCATGGTGCGGGCTTCTGTGAGGACTAGCGTATCCCAGAGGGCAGGAGGAGGGGCGCGACGCGAAACAGGGCGCTCTCGGAAATCCCCCGCCCTGCCGGGGACGCCCTGTCCGCAGGCCGTCGCTCGGGGGCACTCTGGACGATCCGGATCCTCCGCCTGCGTCGGGGCAA
>FWWL01005293.1_pt1 | contig 10786 bp, 9 predicted proteins | sample 2228331 | NCBI WGS metagenome assembly FWWL01 (sample SAMEA103939775, study PRJEB20133) | metagenome
CCCCGTCGGGCCGCAGCCGCGGGCGGCCGTAATCGTGCCCGCCTGAAGCCCGGCTTCAGCCGAGCTCGACGCGCGGCCCGGCCTCCTGCGGCGGATGCGCCGGAGCGACGCCGCGATAGAGCCAGTTCAGCATGGGCGGCGCGAGGATCGTGGTCATGACGGCCATGAACACGGCCACGCCGTACACCGGCTGCGAAATGGCGCCCGCCTTCAGCCCCACCTGCGCCACCACCATGCCCACTTCGCCGCGCGGCGACATCCCGGCGCCGACGCGCGATGCGTCTTTCCAGCCCAGCGCGGCCGCGCCGAGGCCGCAGCCGACCCACTTGGAGGCCACTGCGGCAACCAGGATCACGCAGGCCAGCCCCACCGTCGCGCCGCTGCGGAACACGCTCATGTCCATCTGAAGGCCGATCGACGCAAGGAAGAAGGGAACCATCAGCTCGCCGGCGCCGCGGACGAGCGTGTGCAGGTGATGGGAAGCGGTTTCCGCCAGAGCCATTCCTGCCAGAAATGCTCCGATGATGGCGGCCACTCCCGAGTAGGTGGCCAGCAGCGCCATCAGGAACAGGAAGGTGACTGCGACCGCAAATTCGGCTTCCTCCACGCGAAGGCTCTGCGTGAGTTTCGGAACCACGATGCCGGCAGTGCGCGAACCGAACTTCACCACCGCCACGACGAACACGATCGACACTGCGGTGGACGTCGCCAGCCCGGCCCAGTCCAGCCCGCCGGCGCTCGCCATCGAGGACACGACGGCGAGCACGAGCAGGCCGAGCACGTCGTAAATGACCGCGGCGGCGAGGATGACCTGCGCCGTCCGGTGGCTGAGCACGCCCTTCGACGCCAGGACCTGCGCGGTGATGCCCACGCTTGTGGCCACCATCGCGGCGCCCATGAAGATGGACTCGATCTGCGGGTGCCCGGCCGCCATCATGATGGCCCAGCCGGCGGCAAACGGCACCAGCACGCCGAGGACGGCGCTCAACAGCGCCACTTTCCCGTCCCGGAGCAGTTCCGAGGCCTTGACTTCGAGACCTACCTGGAACAGCAGGAACATGACGCCGAGCTCCGCCATGGCATGCAGCAGCTCGTCGTAACGGATCCAGCCGAAGCCCGAGGGTCCGATGACGATTCCTGCCACCAGCCCCCCGACGATGCCGGGCATGCGCAGCCGCTGGGCCGCCTCGGCCAGCAGCTTCGCGAAGCCGAAGACGATCAGCAGCTGCAAGGGCAGGCGGTCCACCTCTCCGGCCGCGACGAGAAGCGAGGGAAGAGGCTGGGAGAAGAGTGTCATCATGCGGATTGCCGGGCGAGCCCTGCGCAGCACGGAAGCGCGGTACGTGCGCCGCCAGGAAGGGCGCGGCTCGCCTTTTCAGTGTATCGAAGCGGCGCAAGGCTCGCCTCCGATACATTTTTTGACTGAGCTTCAGAAGAATTATCTGTTGGATTTCCTCCGCCCGGGCGGTTTAGCATCAGCATAGGCGGGCCGCGTCGGGCCCGCCGCTGCCGCCCTTTCTCTCTGGGTCGAAGAGGGCCGGCGTCCCTGCCCCAGTCGGCGATCTGCATTCCGAATCCAGCCGGCATCCGCTTCCGATTGCAGCGCGAGTTCTCTGGCGCGAAGCGCCGTTGCAGGCTCGCTGCAGAGGCGCCCCGTCCTTGTGTCGCGGCGCAAAGAGCCGGCGAACCAGAAATCACGGATACAGGATCGAAACAGACAGCGATGAAGTACCCACCCATCTTTCTTTTCTCCGCCGTGGCAATGGCAACCCCGGCGGACGTGAACGAGGCTCTGAAAGCGGTCGAGTCTGCCGCCGCGTCGGCGCAAATGGCAGCCGACAACGCATGGATGCTGGCCAGCTGCGCGCTCGTGCTGCTGATGACCGGCCCCGGGCTGGCGCTGTTCTACGGCGGGCTGGTGCGGCGGAAGAACGTGCTCGGCACCATGATGCACAGCTTCATTCTGATGGCGCTGGCGAGCGTCCTCTGGGCGGTGGCAGGCTACAGCCTCGCCTTCGGGGAAGGCAACGCGTTCATCGGGGGGCTGCAGTATGTGTTTCTGCGCGGCGTCGGCATGGAACCGAATCCGGATTATGCGGCCACGCTGCCCCATCTCACGTTCATGGCATTCCAGATGATGTTCGCCATCATCACGCCGGCGCTGATCTCGGGGGCGTACGCGGAACGGATCAAGTTCTCCGGCATGGTCGTCTACACGGTGCTGTGGCTGTTCGTGGTTTACTTTCCGATGGCGCACATGGTCTGGGGCAAGGGCGGGTTGTTCAACGCGTTTTCGGGAGGGAAGATCCCGTGTTTCGATTTCGCCGGGGGCACTGTGGTGCACATCACTTCCGGCATTTCGGCGCTGGTGGCAGCGCTGTATCTGCGGCCCCGCGCAGGATACCTGCAAGAGCCGATGCGGCCGCACTCCCTGGTGCTGAGCTTCGTGGGCGCGTGCCTGCTGTGGTTCGGGTGGTTCGGATTCAACGCAGGCTCGGCGCTGGGCGCGGGACCGCTGGCGGCATCGGCGTTTGTCGCCACGCATCTGGGCGCAGCCGGCGGCGCTGCAGGATGGCTGGCAGCGGAGTGGATGCGCACGGGCAAGCCCTCCGTGCTCGGCGGCATTTCCGGCTGCGTCGCGGGACTGGTGGCGGTCACTCCTGCCTCGGGCTTTGTGCTGCCGATGCCGGCGCTGCTGATCGGGCTGCTGGCGGGGCTGTTCTGCTACCTGATGGTAGCCATCGTGAAGATGCGGCTGGGATATGACGACTCCCTCGACGCCTTCGGCGTGCATGGCGCCGGCGGGACGCTGGGCGCGCTGCTCACGGGCGTTTTCGCCACCAACGCCGTGAACAATGCGCTGAAGGACGCGTCAGGCAACCCGGCGCCGCTGGGGCTGGTGGATGGCAATGCCATGCAGGTGCTGAATCAGGGTCTGGGGGCGCTGGTGTCCATCGTGCTGGCGGCAGCGGGCAGCTTCGTCTGCCTGAAGCTGGCGGATTGGACCGTCGGGCTGCGCGCCGCGCCGGAGGAGGAAACCGACGGGCTCGATCTTTCGATGCACGGCGAGGAAGGCTACAGTTTCGAGGCGTAACAGGGAGGTGCTGCCGTGAAGAAAATCGAAGCCATTATCCAGCCCTTCAAGCTCGAGGACGTGAAGGAGGCCCTGAAGAAGATCGGCGTGGATGGCATGACCATCACGGAAGTGCGCGGACACGGGCGCCAGAAGGGGCACAAGGAGGTCTACCGCGGCCACGAGTATCAGGTGGATCTGCTGCCGAAGGCCAAGATCGAGATCTTCTGCCGAGCGGAGCGCGTCGAGGAGATCGTCTCGACGATCGCTGCCGCCGCGCGGACCGGCAAGATCGGCGACGGCAAGATTTTCGTGATGCCCGTGGAGGAGGCCGTGCGCATCCGCAATGACGACCGCGGCGTGGACGCCCTCTGATTCCGGCGCCGGCGCGCTGCTCGCGCGCCGCACGCTCAGCGTGGATGCGCTGGTGCGGGAGGCGTTCGCACGCCATCTGGAGGCCCCCGGCGTGGCCCTGCTGGCCGCCGGGGGCTACGGCCGGGGCAGGCTGTTCCCGTATTCGGACGTCGATCTCCTGATCCTCGCGGCGCGGCCGTTTACCACGCTGCGGGAGCGCGACCGCACGGGCGAGTTCCTGAAGCAGCTCTGGGACGCAGGGCTGCGCGCCTCCCACTCCGTGCGCACTCCGGCGGAATGCTGCACCATCCAGCCGGGCAACACGGAGCTGGCGTTCTCGCTGCTGGATCACCGGCTGCTGGCAGGGGACGCGGCGCTGTACGGGGAGTTCGAGCCGCGCTGGCGGCGCTTCCTGCGCGACCGCGGGGCGGAGCTGGCGCGGACGCTTTGCTCGAGTTTCCGGGCGAGGCATGCCCGGTTTCAGCGCACCATTTTTCACCTCGAGCCGGACGTGAAGGAGGGGCCTGGCGGGCTGCGGGACCTTCAGGCGCGCGAGTGGCTGGAACTGCTGTGCGGATTCCCGGCGGGGCCGGATTCGGCCGTCCTGTTCGAGCGCGTGGCGGAAGTGCGCCTCTTCCTGCACGAGACGCATGGCCGCGACAACAACGTGCTGGACTTCGATGCGCAGGAGGCGGCAGCGCGAGCGGGGCTGCTCGGATCCGCAGATGCGGCCTCCTTCATGCGCGCGTGGTACCGCAATGCGGGCGCCGTCGTCCGCGCTGCCGAAAAGGCGGTGGAAGATTTCGAGGCGCAGGAGCGGGGGCGGCTGTCGGCCTGGTTCGACCGGCGGAGGCGCTTCTCCACGGCGGAGTTCACGGTTTCGCGGGACCGCATCTTTCTGAAGAATCCGGGCCAGCTGCAGCACGACGCGGAGCTGCCCGCGCGCCTGTTCCTGCACGTCGCACGGCATGGGATTCCGCTGGCGCGCGAAACCGAGGCGCGGCTGTCGGCGCATCAGGCGGGATGGCGCGAGATGTTTTCCCGGCGTCCGGCCGGGGCTGCGTTCTGGCGGGAGTTGTTTAGCCAGCCGCATGCCTCGGCCGCCGTGCACGCCATGCGGGCCACCGGGTGGCTGGCGGCGGCGCTGCCGGAGTGGGAGCGCATCGATCACCTGGTGATCCCCGACTTCTTCCACCGCTTCACAGTGGACGAGCACACCAACGTCGCGCTGGAGGCGCTCGAGCAGCTGCGCAGCGAGACTGCACCTCCGCGGCGGTTCCTCGCCGAGCTGTGGGAGGAGTGCGGGCGCGACCAATGGCTGGTGCGGCTGTCGCTGTTGCTGCACGACACAGGGAAGGGCTCGGGGAGGGATCACACGGAAGCCTCGCTGGAGATCGCCCGCGATTTTCTGCAGAGGGAAGGTTTCCCTGCACGCGAAGAGGCCGAGGTGCTGTTCCTGATCGGCAAGCACCTGTTGCTGAGCGAGGCGATGCAGTCGCGCGATGTCGCCTCCCCGGAGACGCAGCGCTGGCTGGCGAAGGAGGCCGGCACGACAGACCGGCTGCGGATGCTGGTGCTGCTGACCTACGCCGATGTCAGCGCCGTGGGCGCCGGGCGGATGGCGGCGTGGCGCGCGGCGCAACTCGTGAGCCTGCACAGAACGCTGCATGCGCGCATCGAGAGCGGCCTGGACGAGCCTGCCGACAATGGCGCGGAGCTGCTGGAACGCCTGAGCCCCGCAGCCCGGGCGCTGCTGGAAGGGCTGCCCGCGCGGTACCGCTGGGGACGCAGCGTGGAGGACTTCGAACGGGATGCGGAGCTCGCCGGGGAGGCGCGGCAGAGAACGGCCGCAGCCCGCATCGCTCCCGCCGAGGGGGCGTGGGCGGCCTGGGTGGCGGCTGCCGATCATCCCCGGCTGTTCGCCGATCTGGCCGGCGCGCTCTCTTCGTTCGGAATGGAGATCGTGCAGTGCGAAGCCTACACGCACGCGGACGGCATTGCCGTGGACGTGTTCCGGTTCGACGATCCGCACCGCACGCTGGAGCTGAACCCGCCCGAGCAGGAGCGCCTGCGCGAGACGCTGGAGCGTGCCGCGGCGGGAAAAGTCTCCGCGGCGGATCTTCTGCGAAGACGGGCGCCGCGGCGCACGCCCCGGCACGCGGCCGCGCAGCCGCCCGCCATCACTTTCTACGCGGATCTTTCCGGGCAGGCGACGGTGGTGGAAGTGGTAGCGCAGGACCGCCCGGGGCTGCTGCACGATCTGGCAGCGGCGCTTTCCGCAGCAGGCTGCGACATCCGGCTGGTGCTGGTGGACACGCGCGCGCACAAGGCCATCGATGTGTTCTACGTCACCCTGGGCGGACGCCCTTTGCGCGAGGAAGACTGCACGCGCCTGCGCGCCGTTCTGGAAGAGGCTTGCCGGGCGCAGGGGGGAAGCGCGCGTTAGCAAAGCGGCGCTGTAAAGCCCGGTGGTATCATGCACGCCTGAGGAGATTGCGCATATGCATCTGCGGGTTCTCTCGTTCGTACTGGCCGGCGGAAAAGGCACGCGGCTTTATCCGCTCACCAAGGAGCGAGCCAAGCCCGCAGTCCCGTTCGGCGGCCAATACCGCATCGTGGATTTCGTGCTCTCCAACCTGGTGAATTCCGGGCTGCATTCCATTTACGTGCTCATTCAGTTCAAGAGCCAATCCCTGCTGCAGCACCTGCGCGACGGCTGGGAATTCTCCGGCATTCTCAAGGACCGCTACATCATTCCCGTGCCGGCGCAGATGCGCTCGCCCGGCGAGACGTGGTACCGGGGCACGGCGGACGCCATTTTTCAGAACGTGAATCTGATCGAGCAGTCCGAGCCGCATCTGGTGGCGGTTTTCGGCGCCGATCACGTCTACCGCATGAATGTGCGCGAAATGATCGAATACCACGAGCAGAAGCGCGCGCAGGCGACGGTGGCTGCCATCCCGGTGCCGAAGGAACAGGCTGCCGAATTCGGAGTGATCGAAGTCGACGCGGACGGGCGCATCCGCGCCTTTCACGAGAAGAAAGCCGACGCGCCTACCATTCCCGGGGATCCGAACCGCGTGCTGGCGTCCATGGGCAACTACGTCTTCTCCACTCCCGCTCTGTTGAAGTACCTGTATGAAGACGCCCGCGACGAGTCCTCTACGCACGATTTCGGCCGCGACATTCTGCCCAAATGGGTGGAGCGGGGCGACGTCTACGCCTACGACTTCAACACGAACCACATCCCCGGCGATCCCGTGGGGGCGCCCGTCTACTGGCGGGATGTGGGCACGATCGACGCCTATTACGACGCCAACATGGATCTCCGGGCGGTGAGCCCGGCGTTGAACCTTTACAACAAGCAGTGGCCGTTGCGGACGGCGGGCTACGACGACCCGCCGGCGAAATTCACTTTCGACGAGGAGAACCGGCGCGGGCAGGCGATCGATTCCATCGTCAGCGCAGGCTCGATCCTGTCCGGCGGCATGGTGCGCAATTCCGTCCTCGGCCGCGGCGTGCGCGTGCACTCGGGCGCCGTGGTGGAGGATTCGATCATCTTCGACAACTGCGACATCGGGCGCCGCGCGCGCATCCGCAGGGCGATCCTCGACAAGAACGTGGTGATCCCGGAAGACGCCGTGATCGGCTACGACCTTGAGGCGGACCGCAAGAAATACCACGTCACCGAGAGCGGGATCGTGGTGATTGAAGGGCGCCGTTCGCGCGTGCCGGTGTCGCCGCTGGAAATTTGAGCCGCGGCCCGCGGACCGCGCCGCGGCAGGTCAGTTCTGCGGGGCCTCTCCGGACGCTTCCGGAGCAGGCGCGGGCGCAGAGGCCGGTTTGGGTTCGGAGGGCTTCTCCTTTTTCGCCGCTTCCTTCTTGACGGGCGTGATGATGATGTGGGCGAAGCGCCCTTCCAGCCGGGGCTGCCCTTCCACCGCGCCATATTGAGCGAGGTCGGCGGCGAGCCGCAGCAGCAGGTTCTTGCCAAGGTCGGCGTGGGCGATCTCGCGTCCGCGGAACTGCACCACGGCCTTCACACGGTTGCCTTCCGTCAGGAAGCGGATGGCGTGCTTGAGCTTGAAGTTGTAGTCGTGATCGTCGGTGTTGGGGCGGAATTTCAGCTCCTTCACCTGAATCACGTGCTGCTTCTTCTTCGCTTCCTGCTGCTTCTTCTTCTGCTCGTACTGCCACTGCCCGTAGTCCATCGCCTTGGCGACCGGGGGCTCGGCAGTGGGCGCGACCAGGATCAGGTCGAGCCCCATCTCCTTGGCCCGGCGGATCGCCTGCTGCGTCGGCATGATCTCCACGACGCCGTCGGGGAAGACCGCCCGCACTTCGCGGGCCCGGATCGCCTCATTGACGTTCTCTCTGACTCTGACGCGAGGGCGGGAGAATTTAGGATGCATGCAGTCTGTCGGTGGGGAAAATCGGGTGGTGAATTCCGGTTCTCCTGAAACGGAAAACGGGCGTGCGCCGGAAAAAGTCCCCGGCGCGCGCCCGGCACTCAGAGAATCCGCAAAACTGGGGAAGCCTCAGATTCTGCTCCCTACTCTCCCAATATACAATGCGCGTCCAACGCGGCGTCAACGTCCGGCTCCCCGGGCAAGCAGATCGGGCTCCTCGAAAATGGCGCGGCGGATGACCTTGCGCCCGTCGCTCGTGTACACGACGTGGATCTTTCCGTCTGCGGTTTGCACGGCGCTCGGATAGGCGAAGGAGTCTTCGCCTTCGGCAAGGTTTCTCTTCCACGGCCACGTCTTGCCGCCGTCCTCGCTGAGCGCCGCAGTGAGCGGCGTGCGCCTGTTCATGGAGGGGTTGTAGACGAGCAGGAGCCTGCCGCTGCGAAGACGGATCAACTCGACGGCGGAATTCGGGTTGGGAAGATCCGTTTCGCGTCCCGGCGACCACGTCATCCCCCCGTCGTGCGATTCGGCGGCAATGATGAAGCCGCGCTCCCCGGGGCCATAGCCGCCGCCGCGGCGGCAGAAAGCCAGCACATGGCCGGGGCTGAGCTCGACCGGCGAAGGCTGCAGATTTCCGTTGGGCGAGCGGATGGGCCCGCTGCGCCGCCACACGGCATCGCCGGGATCGCGGACCAGAAAGAACGAATGCGTCTCCGGTCCGACGCGCTCCCTGTCGTTGCCGGATTCAAAATAGACCGGCAGCAACCAGCGGCCGCTCGCCAGCACGATGGGCTTGCCGCGCACCATCCAGCCCTCCTCCAGACTGATCAGACCGGGGTCGGACCATGTGCGGCCGCGGTCGTCACTCACTTTGGCCGCGATGCGCGAGGTGGACCAGGTCTCCCCGAAGCGGATCACGTAAAACAGCCACACGCGCCCGGAAGGATCCTGCCAGCAGACCCCATTGCCCGTGGAGCGGAAGGGATCGCGCGCCACGACCACCGGGGCGCTCCAGCGCTTTTCGCCGGCGGCAAGCCGGGAAAGGAAGACGGCGGTGGACAGGGCGTATTCTCCCTCGCCGCCGTAGTAAACCAGCAGCAGGTCGCCATTGTCGAGAGCGCAGATGGCTGCGGGATGCTTGTAGGGCCCCGTGGGCACCTCGGGGCCGAAGATCCGTTCGGTGACGATCTCCGCCCGGACATGGAGCAGCGGCAGAAGGAGAAGCGCCGCCAGGAGACGCACGGTCACTGCGTTCAATCCTCCAGCGGGCGCGTCGAGTCGATGAAGGGCCAGCAGAACGCGCCGAGGAAGTAGGCCGCGGCCATGGTGTAGAGGAACAGGTTCCAGTCGTTGCCGGTGTGGGCCAGGATAAATCCGCCGATGGAAGGCGCCAGAATGCCGGCGAAGTTGCCCATCATGTTCATGGAGCCGGAGAGAGTTCCGGCGTACTTGCCGCCGATGTCCATGCAGGCGCCCCACGCGCCGGGCATCACGAGGTCATTGCAAAAGGAAGCCAGGCCCATGGCGAGCATGGCAGGCACGGGATCCTTCGTGACCGCCGAAAGCAGCAGGAATGCGCTTGCGCCGACGAAGCCCGCTGCCCCCATCCATTTCCGGGCGAGGCTCACCGAGTTCAGCCACACGGAGACGTGCTTCGCAAGAAACCCGGCAAACAGGGAGCCGATGCCGCCGAACAGCAGCGGCAGGATGGCGAAGCGCGCGCTGGTTTCCATGTCCATGTGGCGCGCCTCCTGCAGATACGTGGGCAGCCAGGTGATGTAGAAATACCAGGGGTAGGTCAGCAGAAAGTATTGCGCCCACAGCAGCCACACCGAGCCGCGGCGGATCATCTTGCCCCAGGGCACGTCGCCGTGGCCGGAGGCGGTTTTCTCGGCGCCTTCGAGGAGGGCCAGCTCGGCGGCGTTCACCGAGGGGTGATCCTTCGGATTGTCCCGGTACCAGCGGTAGAAGAAGAATGCCCAGACGAGGCCGACCAGCCCGAAGACGTGGAAGACGTCGCGCCAGCCCATGAAGCGGAACAGCAGGGCGAACAGCGGAGGCGTGAACGCGCCTCCCCAACGCGCGAAGGACCACATGATGCCCTGCGCGCGCACGCGCTCGTGGACGGGCAGCCATGTGGTGAAGGCCTTGGTGAGGTTCGGGAAGCAGCCCGCCTCGCCGGCGCCGAACAGGAAGCGCACGATCCACATGGAAACGAAGTTCCAGGCCCATCCGGTGGCGGCAGTAAAGAAGGACCACCACAGCACGATCCGCATCAGCACGCGCCGCGGGCCCATCCAGTCGCCCATCCAGCCGCCGGGGATCTCGAACAGTGCGTAGGCGAGGGCGAAGGCGGAGAAGATGTAGCCCATCTCCTGCTTGGAGAAGCCGAGATCCTTCGAGATCAGAGGCGCCGCCTGGGAGATGGCCACGCGGTCGATGTAGGCGAGAATGGCGAGCGTGACGGCGAAGACCACCACCCAGTGGCGGGCGCGCGAGGGAGCCTGCGGCGCAATCATGAGCCCTTATCCCATCACACAGCCGCGCCGTCCTGCAACGGGCCGGGCTCCGGGACTTCCGCGTCGATCCAGGCCAGATAGTCCGGCTCGCCGTCGACGACGGGGCAGGCCAGGATCTCCGGCAGCTCGTAGGAGTGGGCGGCGCGGATGCGGCGCCGGAGCTGCTCGAAGAGCCCGCGCCGGGTCTTGATGAGCAGCAGCCACTCCTCGCTCTCTTCGACGGCGCCGCGCCACCGGTAGACGCTGCGCACGGAGGGCAGCACCTGCACGCAGGCGGCCAGGCGCTCTTCGACCAGCAGCCGCGCCAGGCGCCGGGCCTCCTCGGCGGATCCGCACGTGATGGAAACGACGATTTTGTCCGTCATGGGTGCTCCGGGAAGTGGACTTGCCGCGCCAAACGGATTATAAACGAATGTAAGCAGTTTTGTTTT
>FWWL01010368.1_pt1 | contig 10784 bp, 8 predicted proteins | sample 2228331 | NCBI WGS metagenome assembly FWWL01 (sample SAMEA103939775, study PRJEB20133) | metagenome
AATCCTGCAGCGTCGTGGTGAAGATGCAGTCGCAGCGGTGTTGTACCGCGCTGCTGGTGTCGGTGGCAGCACGCAGACGCCAGCGCAACATCTGGACGTGCTGCTAACCAGAATGCAAGTTGTCAACAATCGAGAAATCGAGACATGAAGGGCTATACCAAGCAACAGGTCTTGGAAGCAATTACGCAATCGCGTGGTGTTGTGAACTCGGTACTTGTTGGACAGATGCATTGCGGACGTTCTGGCGTTACCACCAGAGGCACAAGCGGCGGCGCGGTTAGGCGTGGAAATCGGCGAATTACTCTACTTGGAACTAATCGCAGGCAGTGAAACCAACCAGGATGACCAATGCCACCACTGACACGGCAACAATGGCAGCAAGCGCGGGTAGAGTGGGAGAGCAATCCAGACTTGACCATTACAGAGCTTGCCAAACGCTACGGAGTAGGGCGAAATACGGTGTACGAGCGTATCAAGCGGGAAGGATGGCGTAAAGCGAACATTGACGATTGCAAAAAAGAGGGACCATTGCCACAATCGTTGCAGGCATACGCGGAAAACGTGGACACCATTTTGCGGCTACACCGGCAAGAGTGGGCACAGCACCGGACGTTGTACGGGCTGGACGCAATAGCGGAGAATTTCGAACTTGGGAAGGCGGCGAAAATCAGTGCGGAAATGTTGGCGATACGGCAAAAGGCAGAGCGTGTAGCGTGGGGCTTGAACGAAAAGGAAAGCGAACCACCTCAGGAAATCGTAATTGTGCGTTCCTACGGGCAACAGGTGGGCGATGGTACGTGAGGGACTATTTACGCAGGAGAGTGAGCAAAATCAGTTGCTGTCGAGTGGTAGCGTAGCGCTGATTTGTGTGTGCAGCGAGTGTGACAGTGTGCAAGAGTGTGCGTATTACGCAACACGTCGAACGGCTGGAAGCCGCATTGCAGCTTAGTTTGGCGATTTTCTTACTGTGGACGGCACCTCCACTCCACACACCCTCGGCGCACATAGAAAGGGCGCCGTCAACAAAAGAGGGGAGGGCGTTCTACTGCTGCACCATTTGCATATCCGCACCAGGGCATGTGGGTGAAACTCTGGCGATCAAGTCTGTTGCCAGACGATCGTTCCTTCGATAACGGTTGCGCTAACCTTGTTTGTCGCGGCATAAAGGATGTATGCTAATGCGTCGCTTGCCGAGGTGATCGGACGGTAAGGCTCACACTCGATCCGTACAAAATCAGCCCATTTACCTTGAAGGAAATTTCCAATCTCGTTGCTCAGGTTTAGTACGCCAGCTCCGCCAAGTGTCGCAAGGTAAAAGGCTTCCTCGTGTGTTGGTATTCGGTGGGTGTGGCGGAAGATCATCCGCAGCTTGGCATGCTCGCGTGCGGTGCGGGCTTCCTCAAGTATGCTTGCATGATAACCGGCGCCAATATCGGTACCCAGCCCAATACGAAGTTTTTCTGTATCGAGGTACTCAACCAATGGCATGATGCCGCTTTGCAGGTATGCATTCGACGCCGGGCAGTGTGCGATTGCTGCACCTGCATGACAAAGTCGTTGCTGTTCGCTGCTAGACAGGTAAATGCAATGTGCAAGAATGGTTCGATTAGTTACTAACCCAGCATGCTCATAGACACTGGTGTAATCTGGATGCTCAGGGTAGAGTTCAGCGATATATCGCAGTTCAGCAGGGGATTCGGCAAGATGAGTCTGAACCGGAAGACCAAGCTGCACGGCAAGCTCGCCGCATTTTCGGAGAAGCTCGCGCGAACAACTTCCGGCAAACCGTGGTGTGATGCAGTATTGCAGTCGTCGGTGCTTATGCCACCGGTGTGCAAGTCGTTCAGTTGCGGCAATAAGTTCAGACGCAGTGCTACGCAACGGAGCCGGTACGTTCTGATCCATCATCGTCATGCCCAGCAGGGCACGTATGCCATACCAATCGGCAACTTCAAAACATACGTTGGTTGCATCTTCGGATGCTGGTGCGTAGGCAGCGATTGCGGTCGTCCCTGCTGCGATCACACGACGAAAAAACGCATCAGCTACGACGTGTGCTGCATCTGGTTCTGTGTAGTGTTGTTCAAGAGGGTAGATGACGTGCTCAAGCCATGTCAACAAGTCGCGACGATCCGAGCCAACAGCATTCAACTGAGGAATATGGGCGTGTGTATCAACAAGCCCCGGAATGAGAATGCTTCCGCTCCAATCAACGACATTGACGCCGGGAAATTCTCGATGTATGGTTGGAAAATCACCAACAGCGAGAATTTTTCCTCCTTCAACAAGCAGCGCGCCATCAGAGAACCATTCGACAGAATGCCGACCGATGGAATGAAGCAGCATCCCGCGATAAAGGGTTGCCGGCATCACAGTAGCGCCTCCCGGACTCGCGCTGAAACGTAATCCATGACCCACACAACGAGCGCAATCACCAGCACAATCAGTCCAACCTCATGCCACTGTGCGAGCATCTGGTACTGATTGAGCATTGTGCCTATTCCGCCACCGCCGACCAAACCAATGATCGTCGCCATCCGGACATTGATGTCCCACCGGTAAATGGTAAACGACAAAAAGGGTATGAGTATCTGCGGGACAACACCAAACCAAACGATCTGGAGCGGTCGCGCACCGGTTGAGGCGATTGCCTCCATTGGTCCATGGTCAATATCTTCGATTTGCTCGGAATACTGCTTGACCAGCGACGAGATTGTGTGCACCATGAGCGCAAGCATTCCGGGAAACGGACCGACTTTGACCCATACGGTGAATATAACTGCCCAGACGAGTGGTTCAATTGAACGACTAAAGTTTGTCAGCACTCGAAGTATCACGTAGATCATGCGTGTCCAGAAGTGCTCTTTCATCAGGTTGCGCGCAGCCAGAAACGACAACACAAACGAAGCGGGCACAGCGAGAACTGTTGCCATGAACGCCAGGTACACCGTCTCGATGATTGCATTGACTGCTTGCGGAAGGATAGAAAGCTCCGGCGTGAGCAGGTGAGAAAATATTCGTCCAGCAGCATTGAGACGCTCACTGCTGAACATGTCAACAAGCGAAATTTTGGTAACGATCCAACCGGTGATAAACGTTAGTGATAGCAATAAGGACGCGGTGTGGAGAGCAACTGATCGCTGCCATGTATTCCGGGTGATTTGCCCTCGGAGTAATGCGACAACTGATGCATTGGTAACTGTTGCAAAGAGCGCAAAGCCAACTCCAGCTATCACGTATAAAAGCCAATCAGGAATGGATGGAACGATGCTCGTACTGCTTTGACCAGCCCAGGCAAATGTGGACGATGCACCGAAGAGAATTTCCATCCACACGATCCGGTGGAGAAGGACAGCCAGATATATGCCACTGAACCAATCGAAAAAGAACTGGGAAAGTCGTGTTCTCATCGTTAGCGAATTTCTACTTCAACAGCTTCATCACCGTAGATATGCCGGAACCACTCATCGCTAATGTCTGCGGGAGATCCTTCGAAGACCAATTGCCCGCTTTTAAGTGCAATGACGCGTGTGGCATACTCTCGCACAAGACTCAAAAAATGAAGATTGCAAATAATCGTGCACCCAAGCTCACGATTGATGTAGCCAAGGTAACGCATCACACCGTGGGAAGTAGCAGGATCGAGCGAAGCAACCGGTTCGTCGGCTAATAGCAGTTGCGGTTCCTGCATCAGTGCACGTGCAATTGCAACTCGCTGCTGCTGTCCTCCGGAAAGCGAGTCTGCACGAACGTTAGCTTTGCCGGCGATGCCGACGATTTCCAGATTACGAAGCGCCATTTCTCGCAATCCAGAAGGGAAGCGTCCCAGTATCGAATCGAGCGTGTTGACCGATCCGAGCGCCCCCATTAGTACGTTGTTCAGCACTGAGTAGCGACCAATCAGATTGAATTGCTGAAATATCATCCCAATCCGTTGGCGATAATGTCGAAGGCGTTCACCTTTGATGTGGGTGACGTCTTCTCCATCGAAAATGATAGTGCCGCTTGTCGGTTCAATCAAGCGATTGATGCAGCGTAACAGCGTTGATTTCCCAGAACCGCTCAGTCCAATAACAGCGAGGAATTCGCCGCGCTCGACCGTAAAGCTAACTGAATCGAGTGCACGGGTTCCGTTTGGATAGACTTTTGAAAGGTTCTCGATCTCAAGGAATGCCATCAATCACCAGTATCCGTTGTTGTCTGAGTCAACAGTTCGTGTGCTGTGCGTCGTGCTCCATCTGAAATATCTTCGCCTGCAATCAAGGCAGCTAATGCCTCGATGCGCTCTGGTCCAGTGATGGGACGCGCTCGGACGCTTGTCCTCTGGTTTACGGTGAATTTCTCGACGACGATATGTGTCTGGGCGCGGGCTGCTATTTGTGGATTGTGCGTTATCGCTATTACCTGATGGTACGCGCCCAGCTCTTCGAGTGCAAGCCCGACGCGATGAGCGATGCGACCACTAATGCCAGTGTCAATTTCATCGAAGATGAGGATAGGCAAGCGATCACTTTTGGCAAGAATCGTTTTGAGCGCAAGCATAACGCGCGATGCTTCACCGCCAGAAATGATGCGGTGAAGAGGTGCAGGTGGTTCACCTTTATTAGTGCGGATGTGAAAGGCGACATGGTCGAGCCCGTGTTCATACGCAGCGTATGTGCCGTGGGCAGTTTGCGCAACCGGATCGGTCAATGCTGCATTTTCCACCGGTGTTTGCTCGATCATGACGGAAAACTCTGCATCGGGCATACCAAGTCGAGCAAGGATTGCCACAATAGAACGCTCGATGCGTCTTGCCACTTGGTTACGCTTTGCGGATAATCGTTCGCCAAGCGAGCCAAGTCGTGCGCGCTGAGCAAGGATTTCTGACTCAACGTGAGCAAGCTCATGCTCAAAGTTTTCTGCTAATCGCAGTTCCTGTTCAATGATGTCGCGTTGTTCGATTGCTCGCTCGATGGTACCATATCGCTTTTCCAGTCGTGCAAGTTGAGCCAGACGTTCGCGTATTTGCTGGGATCGCTCCGGCGAGAATTCCAGTTGCGCGTTGTAACGCTGGATATCTTTTGCCAGTTCGTCGGTCCGTATCACCAAATCACGCATCTCAGCAGCGACCGAGCGGAAGAAATCATCAACCGTTGAGAGTTGCTCTGCAATGTTCCGTGCTCGTACTAGAACATCGTGAGCGGAGTGTTCACTTCCGTAGAGCAGGTCGTAGGCAGCAGTTGATCCTTCGAAGAGCTGTTCACTATGCTCGATACGGCGAAGCTCTGATTCGAGCGCTTGTTTTTCGCCCGCAACAGGTGCGACGGCATTCAGTTCGCTCAATAGAAACTGCTTCCAGTCTCGCTCCTGCTGAAGCTGGTGTTCGCGTTCGACAAGAGTGCGGTAGCGTTCAATGAGGGTGCACAGCATCTGGTAGGACGAACGGTACTCGCTCAAAAAACGGTCGAGTCCTCCGACCGTATCGAGCAGCGTGCGGTGAAGACTCACGCGCAGCAGCGATTGATGCTCGTGTTGACCATGGAAGTCAACTAGGAATTCTCCGAGTTGCTTGACAAAATGCAGCGGTGCCGGAGAGTCGTTGACAAACGCCCGTGAACCAGTCGAGCTAATCTCTCGCCGTAAAATCAATTGGTCCGGTTCGGAAGGAAGGTATCCACCTGCCTGGAGTAGTTCGATGAGTTGGGTATTGCCGGTTATCGTGAAATGTGCTTCGATGACTGCGCGGCGAGCACCGCTACGCACAACGTCGCTGGATGTGCGCTCTCCCAGTACTGCCATAAGCGCTTCGACGAGGAGCGATTTGCCAGCACCGGTTTCACCGGTGATGACATTGAATGCGGGACCGAATTCAAGTTCGACGTGCTCGATAACAGCAAACTCTTCGACGAGCAGGTAGCGCAACATGCTTGAGCAGTGTACGCAATGAATGGTTAGGCGAAAATACGGTCCCCCGATGTGGCTCAGCTCAAGCCTAATTGACCAAGACGCATATCGAGCTCAGCATCACTTTCGATGAGAACCTGGCGTGCTTTGCTTCCATCGAATGGACCAACGATGCCTGCGCTTTCGAGCTGGTCAACGATTCGCGCTGCTCGTGAATAGCCGATACGCAGCCGGCGCTGGAGGAGGGATGTTGAGCCTTGTTGTGCATGAACGACGATGCGCGCGGCTTCAACAAAAAGCGGATCGAAGTCTCCATCAGTACTACCGTTGCGGCTGTTTGCCTGCGCAACCGATGGAAGCATATAGGGGGTGGAATACCCTCGCTGCTTGCCAATGAATTCGGTGATCGCTTCGACCTCGTCGGTCGTAATGAATGCATTTTGTAGGCGAATCGGGCGCTGTCCGCCAGGTGTGAAAAGCATATCGCCGTTGCCAAGAAGCTGTTCGGCACCGACCGAGTCAATGATAGTGCGAGAATCAACCTTCGAGGCAACTTGATATGCAATGCGAGCCGGGAAGTTTGCTTTGATAAGACCAGTGATAACATCAACCGAGGGACGCTGCGTTGCTACAACAAGGTGAATACCAACGGCACGCGCAAGTTGCGCGAGTCGGATAATCGAGTCTTCAACTTCTGTCCGGGCAGTCATCATCAAATCGGCAAGTTCGTCAATAACGACAACAATGTAGGGCAATGGTAGCAGGGGCGTACTATCGCTTGTTTTGAGCGTACCCTCGGCAAGCTTTCGATTGTAGTCGCTAATTTTTCTCTGTCCGACTTTGGCGAGCAAATCGTAGCGCTGCTCCATTTCCGCGACTAATGCTTTGAGTGCGATGACGGCATTTGCCGGTGTGGTGATGACGGCTTCGTCAACATCGGGCGAAGCTGCTAAATAGTGGTGTTTGAGTTTGGTGTAAAATGTCAGTTCGACCTTTTTGGGGTCAATGATAACAAACTTCAGCTCTCGTGGGTGCAATCGCCAGATCAGCGACATGATGATGGTGTTGATGCCGACGGATTTCCCCGAACCAGTTGCACCGGCAATCAGAAGGTGTGGCAGCTCTGCAAGGTCGGTGCAATACACATCGCCTGTGATGGTTTTTCCAATGCCAAGTGGTAGTGCTCCACGAAATTCTTGGAACGTACGCGATGCTACAATGCTACGGAAACGAACTAAGCTCGGTTTATGGTTAGGAATTTCCACCCCAACAGTTCCCTTACCGGGAATTGGCGCGATGATTCGAATGCCACGCGCTTTCAGTGCAAGCGCAATGTCGTCGGCGAGTGCTTCAATCTGACTTATCTTGACGCCGGCAGCAGGAACGAACTCATACTGCGTGATGACTGGTCCAGGAATGACCGTTACATTCTCGATTTTGATTTTGAACGTTTCGAGCTTTTCTTGCAATAGTCGGGCATTGTTTTTTAGCTCTTCTTCGTTGATATGGTGTTCTTCCTTGCTGTGAAGCAACAGATCAAATGGTGGCGGCGTAAAGAGAATCGTTTCATCGACATGGGATTGAACGATCGGTGGAGTTTCATCCTCGCTCTGATGTTTTTGCTGTTGAAGCGTCAGTGTGAGCTTCGATGGCTGGCTTGGTGATGCTGGCTGGGATTCAGTCGCACGCGGTTGAGCAGAGGTTGTGGTCTGCTGGGAAGCCGCATTGGAACGCTCCCGACGAGACGGCGAAGTAACGGCGATCGGTTCTTCTGGCTTTACAATTCGTGGTTCGTCGGGTTTGGGGTGCTGTTGAACATTTCTGCGGATGTATGAGAACGGGTTATCATCGGATTCTGCAGCCGGATGCTCGATAGTCTTGTGTGATGCTGTAGCCGTCGAGCGTCGTTGAGTTATGCGTTGCTTGATAGCCGATAGGATTGCTGACAGCGCAGACCGCGTTCTATTGACAATTCCGACCACACTTATTTCCAGCACAAACACGCATGCAAAAAAGAGAGCAACCGTTGCGAGCACGATGGTTCCAGCCGTCCCGAGCATTGCAGCGCTCAACGTTGCAAGAAATTCACCGACTAATCCGCTCAGTTCAACGGGCAATTGATGTCCGACCAAACGGAGCCCACCAAACCAGTATGCAAACGCAACACAGCACGCCAGTATCTGTGCGCTCTTGAGCCAGCATTCGTTTTGGATCCGACCGTTGCGGAATAAGTCGCGTGCCCACAGTACCAACACCACCAGTAGCAGAAACGAAGCTATCCCGAATGCATCGTGGAGAAGGAAATCGGCAAGCAGTGCACCGACAAGTCCAAGCCAGTTTTGTGTGGTTTCAAGCTTTGCGTGGACTTGATCGTTGTTGCGGAAAAGCTGAAATAGTTCGCGCAGAGAAATGTCAGTATTCGCTTCATCGGCAGATGAATACGAAACGAGTGCAAGTCCGACAAGGATAGCCAACACCAGAAGCAAGATGCCAACAATAGCTGCATGCCGGGAGGACGGTTCTTCCGATTTCGATGCTTGGCGCCGTCGCCGTCGCCGAGTCGAAACGGCACGCTCGATTATCATGTCGTCCATGGAAGCCGACACAGCGTGTTGCGATCGGATAGTCAAACAACAGAGGCGGTGCTGTGCTGCGGCAGCATCGCACCACGAAATTACACCGCAGTCAACCAAAAACTTCACTCCATAGCGAAACATGCAGCCAATGCTAACTTTGCTCGTGAATGCTGAATGCAGCATTGCTTGTCTGTAACGAGAGTTTGTTCTACGGCACGGTATCGAATGGCACAGCAAATTGGCTCTCCTATTCATCGCGATCTGGAATTTGAACGAAACGCGGACCACAACAAAAACCTTTATCGCATCCTCGAAGGTATCCAGCACCAGATTATGCTCGGTGGCGGGAAGGCAGCAATCGAACGGCATAAAGCCAAAGGGAAACTCACCGCGCGTGAACGCATTGCATTGTTGCTCGATCGTGATTGTCAGACTTTTGAGGTGGGGCTTTATGCTGCACACGGGATGTATGAGTCCGAGGGTGGCTGTCCCAGTGCTGGGGTCATCGTCATAATCGGGCAGGTATCCGGTCGGGACTGTATTATCGTTGCCAATGATGCCACTGTCAAGGCTGGCGCGTGGTTCCCCATGACGGCAAAGAAAAACCTTCGTGCTCAAGAAATTGCTATCGAGAATCGGTTGCCGATTATCTACCTGGTTGATAGTGCCGGAGTCTATCTACCGATGCAGGATGAGATTTTTCCGGACAAAGAACACTTCGGGCGTCAGTTTCGCAACAATGCAATTCTTTCTTCGCTCGGGGTGCCGCAGATTGCTGCAATTATGGGACCATGCGTTGCCGGTGGTGCCTATCTTCCGCTCATGAGTGATGAAGCAATCATGGTTGATAAGACCGGTTACGTATTTCTTGCTGGACCAGCGTTGGTTGAAGCAGCGATAGGGGAAAAAGCCGATATCGAAGCTCTCGGTGGTGCGACGATGCATTCAACAATCAGCGGTGTCGCTGACTACAAGGTCAATAGCGATGAAGAGGCAATTGCATTGATTCGATCCCTTGTATCCAAGTTCTCGCCAACGAAAGGACGCAAGCCGATTTTCGACCGAATCGAAGCGAGTCCGCCTGCTTTTGATGATGAGGAGCTGTGGGGTATTATCCCGCGCGACCGCAGTCGTCCGTACGACACTTATCAACTGCTTGCTCGCATACTCGATCAATCCGAATTTGACGAATACAAGGCTGGCTATGGACGCACAATTATTTGTGGCTACGGTCGGATTGATGGATGGGCTGTGGGTATTGTGGCAAATAATCGGCAGATCGTACGTTCGGGGAAGGGAGAAATGCAGGTTGGAGGCGTCATCTACTCCGATAGTGCTGATAAAGCAGCGCGATTTATCATGAATTGCAATCAGCGACAAATACCGCTTGTGTTTCTGCAGGATGTGACCGGTTTCATGGTCGGCACGCGAGCCGAGCAGGGCGGTATAATCAAAGATGGCGCCAAGATGGTCAATGCTGTTGCAAACTCTGTCGTTCCGAAGTTTACCGTCATTGTCGGTAATAGCTACGGAGCGGGTAATTACGCCATGTGTGGCAAGGCATACGATCCGCGGTTGATTGTTGCGCTTCCAACAGCACAAATTGCGGTCATGGGTGGTCAGCAGGCATCGCAAACCCTGCTGACGTTGCGACTCTCTGCAATTGAGCGCGAAGGTAAGCATCTTTCTGATGACGAGCGAGATAATCTTCTCCGAGAGATCCAAGAGCGCTACAACGAAACGACATCACCGCTGTATGCAGCGTCGCGCTTGTGGATTGATGCAATCATACCACCGACGGCTATCCGACGCATTATCTCGCAGGGAATAGCCGTCGCAAGCCACAACGCCAACATTCCTCGCTGGAGCGTCGGTGTCCTTCAGACCTGATCGGATTGCCGAACAACAAGAAACCAGATGCTTCGTTTATCGCGGTTGTATGTTTGACAACCCATCGTTTACGCTTGAGTGATTGAACCGCCCGGTTCCACAACATCTCTCCGTGAGCAGTGAAGCACACAATCTTGTGGGTTGATGACGAAATCGAGCTCCTCGAGCCGCATATTCAGGTTCTGCGTAGCCGAGGTTACCATGTTGAAACGGTAACGTCGGGTGAAGATGCGATCGCGTTAGCCCAGCAACGCTGGTATGATCTGATTTTTCTCGATGAGATGATGATGGGAATGAGTGGTCTGGAGACGCTTCAGCAACTAAAACGTCTTGATCCCCACCGACCAATCATCATGGTAACGAAAAACGAGCAAGAGTCGTTGATGAACGAAGCCATCGGGCAGAGCATAGACGACTACTTGACAAAACCCG
>FWWL01010370.1_pt1 | contig 10783 bp, 9 predicted proteins | sample 2228331 | NCBI WGS metagenome assembly FWWL01 (sample SAMEA103939775, study PRJEB20133) | metagenome
AATAAATCTAATGATGATTATGCCAAACGAAACATAAAGAAATTTAAATATGTAGGGGCGAAAAATCTTTCGCCCCAATAAAATTTGATGTAAATATACAGGGAGATATGCCAATTGGAGTATATAGCAGTATGTCCCTACAATATCCGAGAACGAATATTCTCTCCGTTCACGGCAAAATAACTAATGCCCGAGGGAAAATTTGGGAGCGTATATTTATACACCCCTACATTTGTATTATCATTGACCAGAAACAGAGAAACCCTGCTAAAACAAGGGGCGGAAATTATACTCATGAGTAACATAGGATATGAGAGACTGTGCTTTAATTTTTTTACTGGTAATGGGTTAGAGGGAGGGGAGGGCAAAAGATTTATTTTTATATTAATGAGGGACTATAAATTGAAATATGGGAGGGGTTTTATGGATGCGGTGTTTTATGCGGTTGAGAAGGGGGAGAAATGGCTAACGCCGTTTGAGAAGAGACAATGGCGGGAGAAATATAGAGCCCTGTATACCTGGTGTCAGAATAAGGGAATAGAAATTTCTCCCTGGTTACAGGTGCGTCTGCGGGAATTGCTTATAGTGACCTTTTTCATCCAGAGGTTAGAAGCGGAGTTATTGTTATCAAATCTCAATCAAAAAACTGAAAATGCAAAAGAAAGCAGAGAATCTTTGAACCGAACAGAGAAGACAGTGTCCAATCTGTCACATTACGAGGTGCTGTGCAAATATTTAGAACGACAGCGGAAGTTAGTGCAGGAATTGGAGGAACTGAAACCTGCAGAGGTAAAGACATCTACGATAAGTATTGCGGAACTTGTGCAGGATTTGATTGTCAGTGCACGCGAATTAGATAAAGGCAATGGGAAATTGCATAATGACATTGCTGTAGATAAAGAAAAATTGGATGTGCTGGGAAATGATGGTATTTAATGGGAAAAGGTTTGTGCTAAAATAGGAGGGAAGAAAATATGGTTCGGATAATAAGGATATGTATAAAGGATTGTGAGGAAATGTTAAGACGGTTTTTAATATTGACACTTACACTCTTTTTGGTATTCTCAGCGGGCTGTGCTACAACCTCTTCACGATTTAAGCCGAAAGCAGGGTCTCGTTCAGAAATATTAACTTTAGAGACACGGGGTTATTGTCCGTGTGGGAAGTGTTGCAACTGGAAAAGGAATTGGTATTTTCGTCCTGTAGTGGCATCAGGTCCGCAAAAAGGGAAACCGAAAAAGGTAGGTATGACTGCAAGTGGAGTAAAGGCAAAGAAAGGGACTATTGCTGCGAATACGAATCGGTTTCCTTTCGGAACGGTTATGTATGTTCCGGGCTATGGGTACGGTCGCGTAGAAGACCGGGGAAGTGCGTTGAATGAGAATAATATAGATTTGTTTTTTAAGAGACATAAAGATGCACTCCACTGGGGAAAACAAACGAAGAAGGTAAAGGTGTGGTATCCGCCGGGAAGATGAGTTAAGGCTACTTGTCAATCCTTATAAAATGGGGTGGGCTGTGTAGTATGTCGGAATTGCGGAAGACTTTATTGCAATTATTACAACGACGGGAATTGTTCGCTTATCGGTTTTTTCGTGATGCAGGCGGAAACCGGTGGCAGGTTCGGAACTATCAGCGAGCATCTCTTGAATCCAATGCTTTGCGGAAGGTTCATTGTGATGGCAGGGATGTGGGTAAAACAACGGAGATAGAGATAATCGCCTGCTGGGCAATGGTCAATTGTCCGGGGAAATCTATGCTGATAGCAACGCAGTGTGAGAATCATTTGTTTCCGGTGATGAATCGGTTGGTTCGCCGATTTGAAACGACTCCGGAATTCGCCAGCGGTATCGCGGAATTGAGGCGTTCACCTTCTTACTTCATACGATTTGTAAATGGATTTACTTTGTGGGGACGGATTGCGGGTCCACGGGGGATAAATTTTCAGGGGATGCATGTGGACTGGCAGTTTGTGGATGAGGCACAGGAGATGACGGAGACCAGTTGGGGGGAGTTATATCAGGCTTTAAATGCGGGAGGGAAACGGTGGGTCTATGGTGTGCCGAATGGGTTGAGGAATACTTTTTATCGTATGACATTTTTACCGGATGCGGAACAGTATCACTGGCCCAGTTATCTCAATCCGGAATTTACGAAAGAGAAAGATGAGGAATTGGCGTTGTTGTATGGTGGGCGGGATAGTCCTGGTTATGTTCATCGTGTTTTAGGGTTACATGGTGAGCCTGTAAATGCAGTATTCAATTTAGATGACTATTTGATGTGTGTGGATGAATCTTTATCCTGTAATGAAATTCGTCTGAAGGGGACGGATATAAATTGGGGACTTCCAGAGCCTGTTCCGAAAGGGATGTATTATTTAGGGTGTGATTTGGGATTTTCGCGGGACCCTTCGGAACTTATTGTTTATAAGAATGAGGCACCTTATTTGATATGCGTCCTTCGTATTCATCTGGAGAATGTCAATTACGCACAACAGCAAAGGATTATTGAGGAATTGGACAGGGCGTATCAGTTCCGAAAGATTGGTATTGACTGTGGGAATAGTGGTAGAGCGATTGCTCATCAGTTAATAGCGTTGGGTAGGGATTGGGAACAGCGAGTAGTTGCGATTGAGTTTGGCGGGCTGATTGAGACGGGACAATTATCCGACGGCACTGTTCAAAGGAGGCGAGCAAAAGAATTGATGACGGAATTATTACAACGAAGACTTACGGAGCATACTATCGTATTTCCGAAAAGTTCGGAGCGTGAACAACAGTATGCAAATCATACCTATACGGTAAACAGTCAGGGGCAATATGTTTATTCAAAAGGGAATGACCATATTATTGACGCGGACCGATGTGCCCTGTTGGCGTGGTATTTAGATACACACGAGAGAGTGGTGAGGGAAGTCAAAATTAGACCCTGTGTTAAGGTATTTTGATGTAAGACAGGTCAGACAGGCCGGACTTGATTTAACTCACAGAGGAGAAGTATGCCTCTAACTTATCAGTCAAGTCCACACGGAGTGTGGCAATCTTTAAATCATTCAGATTTAAATATTGTGTGGAAGGATGTTGGAGAAATACAATGTTTTCTACCTGCGGGAAAAAGTTATAACCTTCACGGGAAGCAATTAAATTGGATAGACACAGAATATGCGACAGCGTCCGCAGCTCCTCCATCGGCGTAAGGGTTGGTTCATGGTGAGAGAAAGCCAGAACAGCAAATTCATCCGGTATTTCCCATTTCTGTAGAATGAATAAACTTACTAAGGGATGGAATTGCATTAATACTTCTCTGGTAAGTTCGGGACTGGAAAGAAGTTGAGATAGGACGGGAGACTTCACCTCATTGATGATTTGAAGTAGAACAATATGCCCTACATCATGAAGCAGTCCGGCAAGGAACATTTCCTCCGGTCGCGGTTCCGCCACCAGAACTGCTAATTCATAAGAAGCGTGTGCAGTTGCGACAGAGTGTTTCCAGAGTCTCTGAAACTCTTCATTTAGTTTAGGATTATCTGATTGGAACACCTTTTGACTTGCATAGACCTGAGCGGTATTTGTAATTACCTTCAATCCCAATCGGGAGCAGGCTGTTAGAAGGTCTTTGACCTCCTGCAATCCTGCATAATAGGCACTGTTCGCCATCTTAAGTATGGTCATAGATAGGGATGGGTCTTCTTTAATAATAGAAACTACTTCTGATAGTGTTACATCAGGTTTTTGAACGGTATTGAGTAGACGCTGACCTACCTGCGGGATTACCGGTATCTTTTCAATGTATTCCGGCAAATGTTCAAATATTTGTGCTCCGATGGAATTGGGTTGAAGAACAGACCGCACATCTGTATAGTTGTTAAACGGCTGGACAAGTAATGTGGTTCCCTGACTCTGTATCCATAAAGGGTTATTACATTGCTTACAGATATACACAGACCACTTTCGCATTTTTTGTTGAGGAGTGATAACAGTCTGACAAAATGGGCAACTTACATTCATATACATTCCCCTTCCATACTTAGGAACACAAAGTCATAATTTGTCGGATAGAACGCATGTTAAATGTTCGTGGTGTATGTTTTAGCACCTCTTCGTAGGTGGTAATTCCACGCACAACTTTCGAAATAGCATCTTCTCGCATACTGATAAGTCCCGTAGTATCTACACTAATCCTCCGTATTTCGTGAGAGGTCTTTTTCTGCAAAATGGCGTCTTTTACTTCTTCATTCAATACCAGCAATTCATAAGCACCAATCCTTCCTCTGTATCCTGTATAAGAACAATGTTGACAGCCTTTTCCTCGCTTGTATTCATATTCGCGCACTTCTGCGTAGTCCAGTCCCAATGCCTGTGCTTCTCTTGCTGTCGGCACATAGGGTATAGTGCACTTCGGACAAATACGACGGAGTAGTCGCTGAGCCAGAACGGATATTACTGTGGATGAAATCAAGAAGGTTTCAATATCCATATCAATCAGACGAAGAAGTCCACCGATTGTATCTTCTGTGTGGAAGGTGGAATAAACCTTGTGCCCTGTAAGTGCTGCCTGAATGGCTACCTGGGCAGTTTCACGGTCGCGAATTTCACCAATAACGATTATATCCGGGTCCTGGCGGACAATCTCGCGGAGTGTAGATTCAAATGTGCGGTTTACCTTCTCATTTACAGAACACTGAACCACTCCATCAATGGTAAATTCTACAGGGTCTTCTGCTGTGATGATTTTTCGGGATATGTCGTTGGAATATGCAATGCTTGCATATAGAGTGGTTGTCTTACCGGAACCGGTGGGTCCTGTAATTAGGACAACACCTGTGGGCAAATCTAACACATCATATCGGTACCGCTCTAACATACTGCGGTTCATACCCAATTCATCCAGAGCCACCAGTGCCAGTTCTTTGTTCAATATACGCATCACAGCAGACTCGCCATATACCGTTACATAAATGGATAATCGCAAATCAATATCTTTCCCTTTGTATGGGAAAAGGATACGTCCTCCCTGGTGCCTCTGGTGCTCAGTTATATTACAGCCTGCCATAATTTTGATGCGAGAAATTAGTTTTGGAAGCATGGTTAACGGCAGGTCAGTATGATATACCAGCACGCCGTCAATCCGATAGCGAACTCGTATTTTATCCGCCATTGGCTCTATATGAATATCACTGGCACGCCGTTCAATTGCGGAGATTAGTATATGGTCAACCAATTGAACGATGTTATCTTCTCCGACCCGAACTTCGCCCGGTCTCTCTTCCATCTGATTGCGATATTCTTCGTATGCTTTGATGGCTTCCTGGATAGCGTCTTGTGGTCCCAGTGCAAGATTGAATTGCCCCGGAAAAATGTCCTGTATTGCTTGACGAACCTGTTCATTATGAATGTCGCTGACCACAACGGTAATACTGCCATCTTCTTCCTTAGAAAATGGAATAAAATTATATTTTCGCAAATAGGAGGGAGATACTCCTTGTAAAAGACGAGGGTCTATCATCGGAAATTCAGGTTCAATGAATGGCGCCCCCATCTGGTGAGCCAGATTTCTCAATAATGTCCGTTCGTTGATTGCACCTAATTCTATTAATGCCTCGCCAAGGCGAATCCCTTTTTCTTTTTGTAAAGCAAGGGCTGAATTCAAAACTTCGGGAGTAATTAGCCCCTGTTCTAATAGCAAATCACCTAATCGGAGGTTTCCACCGTGTTTTACAATAGCCTGATTAATTGCCTGTCGGGTTGCATACCCCAGTTCAATCAGCACATCACTTAGATGTTTGGGCTGTTCCAGTAAACTCTGGATTCGCAAAGCCCGATTGAGTTGTTCCTCTGTGATGATACCTTCCGCAACCAGAGCCTGTCCGATTGGAGATGTTAATTTCCCCTCAACCTTTTGAGTCATATCCTGCCCTCATAAAATAGTTGTTACTATTTATGAAAATAGTATGAATAAAAGAATCCCTGCTTTTCAAATTATTCGCTGGAAAAGGTAGTATAAAACTGCAATATTTCGTAGTTGTTATTGTGTAACACTCCTTCGTATATGAAGGAGTTCTTTCATCACATTTGAAAGGTTTCCTTGATATTCTTTCGTTCCGAATGCGTCGTGGAGTTGGCGGTAGAGTTTATAAAGTTGATTATATACCTTCTGATTCTCAGGATTGGGCTCATATCTTGTGGATTGAACGCCTGTCATTGCCTTTACTGCGGTTGCAAAGTCATCATGGCCTCCATTGGCAGAACCAGCCACTACTGAGCCACAGATAGCAGAACCAAGGGCACAGGTTTGCTGACTGCGGGAAATTTCCATCGTTTTGCCCATAACATCTGCAAGGATTTGCATAACGAGTGGATTCTTCATTGCAATTCCACCGCAGTTGATAACGCGTTCCGCCTTTAAACCGTAATCTTCAAATCGCTCCATAATAACGCGTGCACCAAAGGCTGTTGCTTCAATCCATGCACGATAGATTTCCGCAGGTCTTGTAATAAGGGTTAATCCAATAATAGCCCCTGTCAACTGTGGGTCAACGAGTATGGTGCGGTTACCATTATGCCAGTCTAAGGCTAACAATCCACTTTCGCCGGGCTTTAGTTTTTCCGCTTCTTCGGTTAATTTTTCGTGAGAGCCTTCTTGTTGACCGCCAGGCTGAATATATTGCACATACCAGTTGTAAATATCTCCAAAAGCGGATTGTCCTGCTTCTAATCCGAACATCCCCGGGAGAATGGATTCCGGAACTATTCCGCATAGGCCGGGTATATCTGGTAGAGGTGTTTCCATCGGTGCTACCATCATATCGCAGGTAGATGTGCCGACAATTTTGGTAAGCACACCGGGGGCAATTCCACAACCTACTGCGCCCAGATGTGCGTCAAAAGCGCCAATAGCCACAGGAATACCCGGGCGGAGGGATAATTTCTCTGCCCATTCTGGAGTAAGTTCTCCTGCCTTATCTTTGACGCAGTAAAGCACATCGGGTAGAGTTTGGCGAATGCGTGCTAATTCAGGGTCTAATGAGCCGAGGAAGGTTTCGTCAGGGTAGCCGTGCCAGGATGGATTTGCCATCGCTTTATGTCCTGCGGCACAGATACATCTTTTGATTTTATCGGGGTGTGTGGTGCCCGTTAATACTGCGGGTATCCAGTCTGCACATTCTACCCAGGTATATGCGGAGGTAAATACTTTTGGAGCGACACGCCGACAATGGAGTAATTTTGACCAGAACCATTCGGATGAATAGGTTCCACCGCACTTCGCAAGGAAATGGGGTCGTTGTTGTTTTGCCTGTCGGGTTATTTCTTCTGCCTCCTCGTACGAGGTATGGTCTTTCCAGAGCCATGCCATTGCATTGGAGTCGTTGGCAAATTCTTCGTGGAAAGCTAACGGTGTTCCTTCGCGGTCAACAGGGAGAGGGGTGCTTCCGGTGGTATCCACTCCAATACCGATAATATCTGACGGGTTAAATCCGGGCTTGGTTGCTTTTGCGTCTTCAATGGCTCCTTTAACAACCTGTTCTAATCCACTGATGTAATCTTCGGGATGTTGTCGGGCGAGATGAGGGTCTTTAGAGGATAAGATAATTCCCTGTTCACCGTGAGGATAGTTATAAACTGCTGTGCCTACTTCCTCGCCTGTGTGGACATTTACAATCAGAGCACGGACGGAATTAGTCCCATAATCCAGACCAAGTGCATAAGTTTCCTTCATGGGTATTCACTCCTATTGTTCTTTCTGTTCAGGCTTTATTCAGGATTTTTATTATATTACCTTATCTATACCCCTGAATTTAAACCTGAACGGAGTTAATTAATAGGAGGTTTCATCCAGTTTTACGGGACCGCGGAAAACCCAATAGACATAGCCCGTGTATATAAGGACGATAGGAAGCACAGCCAAAACTATTCCTAACATAATAGCCAGAGTTTTTGGGCTGGAGGCAGAATTGTAAATATCAAGACTGTATGCGGGATTAAGTGAAGACCGAACGAGATAAGGGAACATATTGGAGGCAAAGATGAAGATAATGGAAGCGATAAAACCAGCGTTTGTGAAGAATGCTTTTACTCCTTTTTCCTGCCATGTCAGCCAGAGGGTTAGCCCTAACATAAGCACTGCCAGTAAGCCTAATATTGTTGTGATTACTCGCGGTCTTGCCCATACCACAGTAGAGAAACTGACTATTGTGAGTACTACGAAAGCAATGAGGACAAGGAAACTTAAAACTTTAGAGACTTTTCTCATCTGAAAATTTAGTTCACCTTCGGTTTTCATTTGGAGATACAGTGAACCATGTAGAGCGAATAGGAGTATCGCAAACACGCCTGTGACAATGCTCAGTGGATTTAAAAAGGTGAAGAAGTTTCCCTGAAATATGCCTCGCTCATTTATAGCAATACCTATTATAGCGTTCCCGCTGGCAACCCCTAATAATAGCGTCGCAACGAGACTGGAAAGGGAGAACAGCACATCCCAGAGTTTTTGCCATGCCTGCGATTCTACTTTGCTTCGGAACTCCATAGACGCTGCACGAAATATTAAGGCACAGAGTAGTAGCATAAACGGTGTATAGAATGCGGAGAATACCGTCGCATAAGCAGTTGGAAAAGCGGCGAATAAAGCACCACCAAAAGTAATAAGCCAGACTTCATTTCCATCCCAGATGGGACCGATAGAATTCATCAAAATTCGCCGATGTTCATTCTTTCGTGCAAATAGGTGTAAAATTCCCACACCTAAATCAAATCCTTCCAGTAACGCATAAACGAGTAATAAGACCGTCATTAAGATGAACCATATCACATTCAGCAACATAGAAAACTCCTTTTATCCAAAAGTTTACATTAAAGCCATACCTAAGTTATATGCAAAGTGAATGATTACTGCCAATATATATCCCGCGTTAGTAACCTTTTTCGTTCGGGAACTCTTAAACAAGAACATTGCCGTCACAGTGGAAAAATGCATAAGTGTAGCAAATAATCGCAATTTAACAAACAAGAATATATCTATCATCCAGATAAACAACATTCCATAGCCTACAAATTCAATCACACTGAAAACGAAAGCAAACAGAAATGGGAACCCTTTATTAACGGCTATCCTTTTCAAATATTCTTCTAATATCGGTGCTATGGTGATAGAAACCAGAGCGAATGATGTGCTTAAGCCGATAAAAATACTGAGGGGGAGTATAATTGCTAATTCCGTGAAGGATACAATACAGAATAGAAAAATGCAAGCCTCAAAATAATCATTTAACCTTCCATTTCTTATATCATCATCTATCTTTGTTTCCAGTTGATTATGTAAGTTTATCACTCTTGTTGCCACGCTCATATCAGGCTACTCTTATAAAAGTTTACGAGTTGATAGTTCCTGGACCCTTTTTGACCTTCTTGACCATCAGGAAGATATATAATGCGAATAAGACGGAATAGATAGTGGTAAACATAATCATAGAACCTAACACCTGGCTCGCAGACACGCCCGGAGATATACCATCTTTCGTTCGCAATAGCCCCTGGACTATCCACGGTTGTCTGCCCACTTCAGCCGCAATCCAGCCTGCCATATTCGCAATGTATGGCAATGGTAGAGAAATAGCAAATACCCATAACAGCCAGCGATAATCAAATAATTTCCCTTTCCACCAGAGTAGAATGGAAAATGTTGTAAGGGCTATGAAGAACATCCCGAGGCCTGCCATCAGGTGGAATGAGAAGAAAGGCAAGATAACCGGAGGCTGGTCCTCTGGTGGGAACTGGTCTAAAGCGGTGACAGGTTTGTTAAAGTCAAAATAGACAAGGAAACTCAGAAAGCCCGGTATTCGCACCGGAAATTTAACGCGTTTCTCTTTTTCATCTGGTATGCCAAAGATGTAAAAAGGGGTTCCTCCTTCCGTTGTTGTAAAATGTCCCTCAAATGCGGCTAATTTTGCGGGTTGATGTCGTGCGACGACAATAGCCTGATGATGACCCGCTAATAATGTCATATATGCGCTGATAACACCAAAAACAAGGGCAATTTTCAATGAACGACGGGCGAATTCCTCATCTCTGCCTTTCAAAAGATAGTAAGCGGACACACCCATCACAAAGAAGGATGCGTTTAACATTGCACTGAAAATAACATGGAAATATCTCCCAACTGTGGAAGGATTGAAAAACATCTGCCAGAAACTTATAATCTCCGCACGAGGTCCCAACGGTGTTTCTACGATATGAAATCCTGCGGGTGTCTGTTGCCAAGAATTTGCAACCAGTATCCACAGTGCGGATAAAGATGCACCTAAAGCCACCATCAGCGTTGCGAAGAAATGTGCCTTTTTAGATACACGGTTCCAGCCGAATACAAGTATACCTAAAAAGGTAGATTCCAGAAAGAAAGAAATCAGAGCCTCTGCGGCTAATGGTGAACCGAAAACATCTCCTACAAATCGGGAATATTCCGACCAGTTTGTGCCGAATTCAAACTCCATTACAATACCTGTGGTTACTCCCATTGCAAAGGTAATAGCAAACACATTGGTCCAGAAACGGGACATCTTATCATATAATTCTTCCCCCGTTTTCATTCTCTTGTATGACATATAAACCATAATCCAACCCAACCCGATAGTCAACGGTGGATAAAGATAATGAAACATTGCGGTTAGTGCAAATTGTATCCGTGCTAACATCAGTGCATCGTTAAGCATATATAAAAACTCCTGTTATGGTTTTGTTATTTTTAGTTCATTATATTTTATTGGAAATTTATAGTCAATGTTCCATAC
>FWWL01010371.1_pt1 | contig 10782 bp, 9 predicted proteins | sample 2228331 | NCBI WGS metagenome assembly FWWL01 (sample SAMEA103939775, study PRJEB20133) | metagenome
GCCCCGTCACTGGGTGAACACCTTCTCCCCGCGAGCGCCCGCCTGCCGGCACAAAGATCCGGCAGGCGGTGCGCAGGTGGTCGAACCCCCAGGCCTCCGACGTCCGACGGCATGGGTGCCTCTCAGGGGGTGGTCGTCCACAGGTTGCGTCCTCCCGCGTGTTGTCCTCTGCAGGACTCTGGCCGGACCTCGGAGAAGCCGTTATGCGCGTATGTGGGTTCTGGGCGCCGTGACCATCGGCCAGTCTCCACGGACGGACATCGTCTCGGAACTGCAGCCCCTGCTGGGTGAGGGGGTGCACGTGGTCGAGGCCGGTGCGCTGGACGGACTCACGCGCGAGCAGGTGGCGGCCTTGGCGCCCGCCCCAGGCGAGCCGGTGCTCGTCACGCGGCTGCGGGACGGCTCGAGCGTGCGCGTGGCCCACCGGCATGTCCTGCCCCGCGTGGTCCAGCAGGTAGAAGCGCTGGCCCAGCAGGCGCACGCAGTGCTGCTGCTGTGTACAGGGTCGTTCCCGCCCGTGCGGGTGTCCTGCCCGGTGCTTTACGCGGATCGCCTAGTCCTGAACTTCGTACGAGCAGTCGCGCCCCGCAGGCACCTGGGCGTGCTCACGCCGGACGAGGACCAGGTGGCAGAACAACGCGCTCGGTGGTCCCGCGTGGCGGGCCGCGTGACCGTGTGTTCCGCTTCGCCGTACGGGGACACGGATCGCGTGGCAGAGGCAGCGGGGGCCTTGGCTTCCCGGAAAGTGGACCTGATCGTCCTGGACTCCCTCGGCTACAACCTGGCCACCAAGCGGCTGGTCCGGGAGCGGACGGGGGTCCCGGTAATCCTCCCTCGCACCGTGCTGGCCAGAGCTGCAGCAGAACTGCTCTAACGGGTCCGGGACGTCTGGTACGCTTCGGGGAGCCAGCCTGAGGAGGCTCGGGGCCGTGGCGAAGTCAGGGGAAGCGGCTGACAGCGCCCACCGGGACACCACGTCAGTAGGTGTGTCGCTGCGGGACTTGCTGCCGTCCTCCAGGCCAGGGACGTCACTTCCGACCCGGACTTTGGTAGAACTCGCCGTGCTCGCGGAGCGCCTGGGCTACCACAGCGTGTGGGTCCCGGAAGGACAGGGCCGAGAGGTGTTCGCCCTTTTGGGCGCCATCGCGGCAACAACGGGACGGATCTGGCTCGGCACCGGGGTACTACCGGTGTTCTCGCGGCCGCCAGCGCTCGCCGCCATGGGGCTCGCCACGCTGGACGATCTGTCCGGTGGGCGGGTGCTTTTTGGAGTCGGTGCCGGCCACCCTGAGGTTTCCGAGCGGGCATACGGGGTACCTTTCCACGACCCCGTGAGGGCGGTTCGGGAGTTCGTAGAAATCGTGCGGCGCGCCATGCGCGGGGAGACGGTGCACTTCGACGGCCGGGTGTTTCGGATCAGCGGGTTCGCGCTGGAGTCGGTGCGCTCGCGCGCTGTCCCCGTTTACGTGGCCGCGTTGCGGGACCGCATGCTCGCGTTAGCGGGTGAGGTTGGAGACGGTGTGCTGCTGAACTGGGCCACGCCTGTCCGGATCCGCACGGCAGTGGAGGTGGTACGCCGGGCAGCCGCGCGCGCGGGCCGGACGCACGCGGTGAAGGTGGCTTGCTTCATACGGGTGTGTGTTACAGAGCACCCTGAAGCCGCCCGCGAGGGACTCCGTGGCGTGCTCGCGTGCTACGCGAAGCTGCGGGCTTATCGGGCTCTGTGGCGGGAATGTGGGTTCGCCGAGGAGATGGCTCGGGCGGAGGAAGCGGTTTGCTTGGGAACGGAGGCGGTGGTGGGCGCGATCTCCGACCGCATGGTGGAAGCACTCGGGCTGGTCGGCAGTGCTGCGGAAGTGTGCAGGGGGCTGCAGGCCTACCGCGAGGCGGGCGTGGACCTGCCCATCATCTACCCGTTTGCAGTGGGACCAGGCGAGCAGACCTACCGCGCCACCCTCGAGGCACTCGCAGGTCGGTAGCACGCCAGGGAGGATGTGTTCCTCCAGCGTGCGCTGTGGCCACCACCGGCGCGGCAGCCCCCTGGGTCAGTCCAGGACGTAGCCCTCCCGGCGGTCCCGTTCCACCAGCTCCGCGGGACGCTCCGCGGGATTCCCGTACCCGCTACCCCCTGCCGAACGGACGACGATGACGTCCTCCGCGCGCCGGAGTTCCACCAGTTGCCCGATGCCTGCCACCCGCTGGACCCGCGCGCCCCGGACCTCCGCGCCCGCAGGCCCTCCGGCCTCGCCCCCCAGCAGGCCGGGTTGGGGGGAGTCGCTGCCGTGCGGCAAGACGTTGACCAGCACCGGCAGGCCGTCGTCGTGCAGCTTGCGCAGGACCACCTCCTGGCCGAGCCCGCCGCGGTAGCGACCGCGGCCGCCGGAGCCCGGCACGAGCTCTTTGCGCTCTACCAGCAGGGGAGTACGCTGCTCGAACATCTCCACCGGCACGTTTCCGGCGGAGGTCGGGTACATCAGGGCAGCGTAGCCGTCCCCGTGGGCGCTTGCACCCTGGCCGCCGCCGAACATGATGTGGTCGTTGAACGTTTCTCCCCGTGCGTCGCGTCCATAGGCGGTGCACACAGCGGGCAGCCCGGTAAAGGCCTGCACGCGGTCGGGCAGGACCTCGGCCAGCGCCCGAAAAATGGCCGGCCCGCAGAACCACCCCACCATGGTGCGCTGGCTGACCGCCGCAGGATAGCGGCAGTTCAGAATGCTGCCTTCCGGCGCGAGCACGCGGATCGGTCGGAAGCACCCAGCGTTGCTGGGGACCTGAGGGGTCAGGATACACTTGAGCGCGTAGGCGGTGTGGGCTGCCGTGTAGGAGAGCGTGCAGTTTACCCCACCCTCCGGAAGCTCGGGCGGTACGTCGTCCCACTCCACCGTCACCTCGTCCCCTTGCACCACCACGGCACAGCCCAGCCGGATCCGCTGGCCCCCGAGGGTAAAGGTCGAGTCGCCACGGTAGACGCCGTCTGGTACCGAGCGGATGGCTGTGCGCATGGCCTCCTCCGCGCGCCGCTGCACCTCCACCGCGAGCGGCTCGAGGGAGCGGAGGCCGTACTCCTCCATGAAGGCGAGCAGCCGCTGTGCACCCACCCGGTTGGCGGTCACCTGGGCCTGGATGTCGCCGAATACCATTTGCGGCCGCCGCACGTTGCGGCGGATGACCGCTGCCAAGTCCTCGTTCAGGCGTCCAGCGCGGTACAGGCGGAGCGGCGGGATTTGCAGGCCTTCCTCGTACAACTCCCGAGCCCGGGCAGAGTCCTTCGTGCCACCGATGTCCGAGCAGTGAGCGATAGAACCTACAAACGCCACCAAGGCGCCGTCGCGGAACACCGGGGTCACCACCGCCAAGTCGAACAGGTGCCCGGCGCAGATCCAAGGGTCGTTGGTGATCAGCACGTCCCCGTCTTGCAGGGTGTCCGGCGGGAAGTAATCCAGTAACCGGCGCACGGCGAGGGGTAGGGTCAAGTTGAAGACGGGCATGGACCGAGGCGAGTGGGCGATGGAGTTGGCCTGCGCGTCCAGCAGCTCGCAGCCGAAGTCCTGAGCAGCTCCGATGATGGTGGAGAACGCGGTGCGCCAGATGGTCACCCAACACTCCTCGGCCACGTTGATGAGACGGCTCCAGAGGATCTCCATGGTGACGGGATCGAAGGTGGTCGCTAGCCTCACGTGCGCCCTCCTCTGCGGTGGCAGTCTGCGCCGTCTGTTGCCAGCGGCCTGGCGGCGGCAAGCTCGATGACGAGGTTGTGCTGTGGGTCCACGGTGAGGCGGTCACCTGGCCACAGCAGAGTGGTGGCCTCGTCCTCTTCGACCACAGCGGGCCCCTCTATCGTGCTGCCCGGCCCCAGCGCATAGCGGCCGTACACGGGGACCTCCACGAAGCCCCCTGCAGCAAAGCCTCCTGCCGGGCCCCCGCCTTCTTCCGGAAGGTAGATGGGGCGGCTGCCTTTCAAGGCGCCTGCCGGGCACCCTCGGCCGCGGACCGCCGCAGCGAGGTCCAGCTGGGCCCCCGGGGCTACCACCAGTACGCGCCAGTTCAGGGCTTGTACGGGGTAGCCCTCCAGCGACGCCCCGTACTGGCGGGCGTACGCGTCGTCGAAGGCGACACGTAGCTGCCAGGCGGCGTCTGGCGGCAAGGGAGCGGGGAGCGGGACCTCCAAGTCGTGGAACTGGCCGAGGTAGCGCATCTCCGCCCGACGCTCTACCCGTACGGCAGCTTCCGAAGCGCCGGCGGCCAGGGCCAACGTACGCCCTTCGCGTTCCATTTCGAGCAGTGCGCGTTCCACGGCGGCCCAGTCGAGGTCACGGAGCTCCCCCGTCAGCGACCGTCCCAGCTCGAACCCCACGGGCGCGGCCAACATCCCTAACGCGGAGGCCACCCCAGAGGCCGGCGGAACCACCACCCGGTGGATCCCCAGAAGCCGTGCCACGCGCCCCGCCACCGCGGGTCCTGCACCGCCGAAGGCCATCAGCGCGTAGCGGCGGGGGTCCTCTCCGTGCTCGACCAGGTACAACCTGGCGGCCTGTGCCATCGACTCGCTGACGACGGCGAAAATGCCCCATGCGGCGCGCGTGGGGTCCAGGCTCAGCGAACGCCCGACACGTTCCACCGCCGCCCACGCCGCCTGGCGGTCCAGCCGCATGCTGCCGCCCAGGAAAGCCGCCGGATCGTAGTAGCCCAGGACCACGCAGGCGTCCGTAACCGTGGCCTCGGTGCCGCCACGGCCGTAGCAGGCGGGCCCGGGGTCCGCGCCGGCACTGCGGGGACCTACCCTCAACAGCCCCATGGTGTCCGCCTGCGCGATGGAGCCTCCTCCGGCCCCGATCTCGATCATGTCCACGACTGGGGCTTTCACCACCAGACCAGAGCCAGGGGTGAAGCGGTGTACACGGGCTACCTCCATGTGTGTGGTCACACGAGGCCTACCGCCCCGGACCAGGCAGACCTTGGCCGTGGTGCCGCCCATATCCAGCCCCACTAAGTCCGGCCATCCCGCACGGGTCCCCACGTACCCCACCGCGAGGGCCCCGGCCGCGGGGCCGGATTCGAGGAGGCGCACGGGGAACCGACGCGCCACCTCCAAGGTGGCCAGGGTGCCGTTGGACAACATGAGCAGGAACTGCCCGCGGAAGCCTTCTGCGGCCAATGCTTTCTCCAGATGGCGCAGGTAGCGGTCCACCAGCGGCTGCACGTAGGCGTTGCAGACCGTCGTGGACACGCGCTCGAACTCTCCGATCTCTGGACACACCTCGCTGCTGAGGGATACAGCCACCTCGGGGATTTCCTCCCGCAGTACGGCCGCCGCCTGTTGTTCGTGAACCGGGTTGCGGTATGCGTGGAGGAAGGTTATAGCCACGGCCTCCACGCCTTCCGCGGCGAGCATTCGGGCAGCACGACGCACCGCGTGGGTGTCCAAGGGCCGGCGCACCGTCCCGTCTCGGGTGACCCGCTCGGGGATGCCGATGCGCCATCTCCTCGGTACGAGCGGTTCGGGATACCGGAGGAAGAGGTCATAGATGGCGTAGCGTTGCTCCCGACCTATCTCCAGGACGTCGCGGAAACCCTCTGTGGTCAGCAGGGCGGTACGGGCGCCCTTTCGCTCGATGAGGGCGTTGGTGACCAGGGTCGTGGCGTGGACCAAGGTGGTGATGTCTGCCATCCGCCCGCCCGCCTTGGCGCACAGCTCCCGCAGGCCGCGCAGCGCTCCCTCCTCGGGCGCATGCGGGGTCGTCAGGACCTTGTGCCAGTGCAGCGCCCCCGTGGTCTCGTCCAGCAGCGCCAGGTCGGTGAAAGTCCCCCCGATGTCTACGCCCACACGATAGCCCATGTACTTCCTCTCCCTCCTCCTTAGGCTGCCTCCGCGCGGAAGCCTCCCACCTACCGTGGTCCCCAGCTGACTGCCTGTAGACCCACCAGCCGGTCTACGACCAACACGATCCCTACGCTCATCAGGACGCTCACGGTGGATACCGCAGCGGCTGCGGGGTCGAAGGAAAACCGCAGGTAGTCAAACAACTGGATGGGCAGTGTGGTGTTCCCCACACTCACCAACAGCAGGGAGACCGGGAACTGGTCGAAGGAGGTGATGAAGGCGAACAGCGCCCCTGCGATGACCGCTCCCTTAATAAGGGGGAAGGTGATGCGGCGGAACGTGACGAACGGCCCCGCCCCCAGGGAGCGCGCCGCGTCCTCCAAGGAACGGTCGAAGCCAGCCAGCACCGCGGACACGGTGAGGAACACGTAGGGCAGCGAGACGAGGGTGTGCCCAATGAAAAGCGCCCGCATCCCCCGGGTGCCCATTCCGGTGGACAGGAAGAAGATGAGGAGGGCGATGCCCGTCAAGATGGCTGGGAGCTGGAGGGGGGCCAGGATGGAAAGGCGGAGGGCGTCGCGGAACCGTCTGGAGTGGCGGACGACGTAGAGCGCCGCGCACGTACCCAGGACGGTGCTGGCCAAGGTGACCCACGCAGCGAGTCTGAGACTGAACAAGAAGCTCGTCAGGAACGGCTCCGTCTGCGCCGCGCGGACGAACCAGCGCAGCGAAAGCCCCTGCGGTGGGAATGCGAGGTAGTCGCCCGCGTTCAACGCGGCCAGCACCACGATCACGATGGGCGCGACCAGAAAGACGTAGACGCCAGTGACGAAGCAGGCCAACCAAGGTCGCGGGCGGTTCATGCGCGGGTCCATCTCATGGCGCGCGCGAGCAGGCGCAAGTACGCGGCGAGGGCTAGTGCGGTCAACCCAAAGAACACCATGGACATGGCAGAGCCGAGCGGCCAGTTGAAGGCGTCCAGCAGGGTCTGGACGATGAGCATGGGCATAACCAGCACGTTGCTGGCGCCTAGGAGAATGGGGATCACGTAGGAGCTGACGGCCAGCACGAACACCAACAGCGTGCCTGCCTGCACTCCAGGCAAGGAGAGGGGCCACAGCACCCGCCGGAACGCCATCCACGGCGTGGCGCCCAGGGAGCGGGCAGCCTGCACCAGCTCGGGGGGGATGTTCTGGAGCGCGCCGGCGATGGCCAGTGCCATGAAGGGCACGTAGACGTGGACGAGCCCGATGACGATGGCCGTCGGAGTACCGATGAGGACGAGTTCGTGGCCCGTCAGCCGCTGGATCGCCTGGTTGACCAGACCCACCCGACCCAGGAGGATCATCCACGCGAAGCCCCGTACCACCACGCTGACGAGGAGCGGAGAGAGGAGAAGCATGAGGAGCCAGCGCCGGCGGCGGGGAGACGCGTAGGTGATGTGGTAGGCGAGGGGGTAGGCGATGAGCAGGGTGAATACCGTCGTCAGGCCTGCCAGCCAGAAGGTCCGGTACATGACCCGCCAGTGGAACGGGTCGAGGAGCGCCCGCGCGTAGTTGCTCAGAGTGAACACGGGGAGATAAGCGCCCACCGCGGGCTTGACGAGAAAGCTCATCCGGACCACGTTCAGGTATGGCACCAGGAAGAAAAGGACCAGCAGCAGCAGGGTCGGTGCGATGAGCAGCCAAGCGGGCAGGCGAAGGACGGAGGGTGCTCGGACGCGCATCCGCGAGGCTTGCTCCACGCCGACCACGGTCACGTCTCCCGGGCGTCCACGGCCCAAGCCGCGGAGGAGTCGAAACTGAGGGCGACGGTGCCGCCTGGCGGGAACGACTGGGAAGGATCGGACTGCACCCGGAGCTGCAGCCCGCCTGGACCTTCCACACGGTAGTCAAACAGGTTGCCCAGGAAGACCCGCTCACGCACCGTGCCATAGATGCGGTTCGGGTGAGACTCACCGAAGTGAAACGCTTCGGGGCGGACGCAGACGAAGACCTCCTGCCCGGTGTGTGCCTCGCCCGCGCAGGTAAAGGTCCCGGCCGCGGTGCGGACGACGAGCTGCCCGTTCTCGCGGCCCGTGACAGTTCCCCGGATGAAGTTGGACAGACCGATGAACTCCGCGACCCAGGCGTTGCTGGGCCGGCGGTAGATCTCCTCCGGCGGGCCGATCTGCTGAAGGCGGCCGTCCCGCATGACAGCAATCCGGTCCGCGAGCACCATGGCCTCCGCTTGATCGTGAGTCACGTACACAGTAGTGATCTGCACGTCCCGTTGGAGTTGGCGGATGTAAAAGCGCATGTCCTCCCGCAGCTTCGCGTCGAGGTTGGCCAGCGGCTCATCCAGGAGGAGGACTGCCGGATTCATCACCAGGGCCCGGGCCAGGGCGACCCGCTGCTGCTGCCCGCCCGACAGCTGGTGAGGGTAACGATGCTCCAGGCCGCGCAGCTGCACACGTTCCAGGATCGCCCCAACGCGATCGCGGATGACGCGGGACGACTCGTGGCGCATCTCGAGGCCGAAGGCCACGTTCTGCCACACGGTCATGTGCGGGAACAGGGCGTAGCTTTGGAACACGATGCCCACGTTCCGGCGCTCGGGGGGCAGCCGGGTGACCGGCCGGTCCCCAAACCACACCTCCCCGGCGTCCGGCATCTCGAGTCCTGCGATCAGCCGCAGGGTGGTGGTCTTCCCGCACCCGGAGGGGCCTAGGAGAGTGACCAGCTCGCCCTCCCGGATCTCCAGATCCAGCGCGGAAACGGCCTCGACTGCACCGAACCGCTTCGTCAGCCCCCTAAGGGTGATGGACGACATGCAGGGCTACCGTCCTAGGATGACCCGGTTCCACTTGTTGATCATCTCTTCACGCGCGCCGCTGTTGACCCAGTCCCAGTCCCACTTCATGATCTGACGGATCTGTACCTGGGTGTGCACCGGGATCTGGAGAGCCAACGGGCCGGTGATGCGGACCCGGCGGTTGGCCGGAGTCCACCAGAACTGCGCTGCCCACTTCTCCTGGACGGGCTGGGATAGGAAGTAGTTAATGAATCGGTACGCGAGTTCCTTGTTTCGGGAGCCAGCCAGTACGTTGGTGTCCTGCTCGAACATGAAAACGCCCTCCCGGGGGAAGACCCATTCGATCGGGACGCCCTGTGCCTTCAGCCGGGAGGCTGCAGGAGAGTCGAGGATACCCACGTGGACTTCCCCGCGGGTGAGCAAAATCTCCATGTCGCCGGAGAAGTCCGTCTGGCGGAAGGGCCACAATTCCTTGATCTTGTTGATGGCAAAGTCGATGTCCCGGTCAGTGCCCCGGTAAATGCGCGAGACGAGCATGGTGAACATAGGATTGGCAGAGTTGGCCACGCTGTAGAGGCCAAGCTTCCCTCTGTAGGCCGGGTCCCAGAGGTCCTTCCACGACTTGGGGACCTTCGTCACGAGATCTTTGCGGTAGGCGATGCCGAGCGGCCCGACCAAGGTGATCACGCCGATGTCGTCCTTGATGCGGAGTTCGGGCCAGACATGTCGCAGGTTGGGGACCTTGTCCACGGTGAGCTTTTCCAGGAACCCCTCCGCACGGAGCGCGGAGACCCACGTGGTGTTGGCGATGAGGACGTCAAAGGGTGGCGTCCCGCGGCCTGCGGCCCGGACCTTAGCGACCCAGTCCCGCGACAGCCCCACGGACAGCTCGACCCGAGCGCCGGACTCCCGCTCGAACCCGGGGACGATCTCCCGTCGCATGAACTGCTCCCACGGCCCCCCGTAGCTGGTGACAACCAGCGGCTCCGAGGTCGCCGCCTGGCCGAGGCCGGCGGCCAGGCTGGCGCACAAGAACAACAGTGCGAGCCCGGCAAGCGTCTTTCCCCTCATCTCGGTCACCCCCTCTGTGGTTTTTCCCGTACACCCGTGAGCTCATACAGCACGCCGTCGGCGGCCGATTTCAGCTGCTGGACCACCTCGGGAACCCGCGCCACAGGCAGGCGGGCGCTCGGGCCCGCCACAGCCAGAGCTCCCAACAGCTGGCCGCCATACAGGAGAGGTACGGCAATGCCGACGACGCCCGGCGTCAACTCGCCCCTCGAGTACGCGTACCCGCGCTGCCGGATGCGGGCGAGCTCTGCCCGCAGGCGGCGCGGGTCCGTGACGGTCCGAAGGGTCACGCGGGGCAGCGGCCCGGCGAGAATTTCGTCGACCTCCTCCGGAGGGAGGTGGGCCAGCAAGACCTTGTTGGACGCGCCCGCGTGGAGCGGCCAGGGCGTGCCGACCGGGTAGGTGAGCTTCAGCGGGGCGTCGCTGGTCACGGTGTCGATGACCACCGCGGATCGCCCTTGCACCACCAGGAGGAACGCGGACTCTCCCGTCTGCTGGGCGAGGCGCTGCAGGAAGGGCCTTGCGACGGATCGGAGGTCGATGTGCGACAGGGCGGCCTGGGCGAGGCGAGCCACCGCGAGGCTGAGACGGTAGGCCCGACGACCGGGGTCGTATACGAGAAGCCCGCCGGTTTCCAGAGAACGCAGCAGCCGGTACGCGGTGCTCCGCGGCACGTTGAGGTGGCGGGCTGCCCCCTCCAGGTCCACCACCGGATCTGCCGTGAACCGATGCAGCAGCGCCACAGCGCGCTCCACGCCGCGCAGGACGCCGTTGGGGTCAGGCCGTCTGGGCCGTGCCATGAATGGCGGATATTCCACTATTCGGAAAAAAAGTCCAGATTCTGTCCCCACGAATCTGCGGCGCGACGTGGTGCGCGTCAAGCTGGACAAGTGTTCGGCATCCCCAAACCATGCAGGGAGGTGGAGGGCGAGGTCACGGGCGCCGTGGTCCGGATCGCCTGGAGGGAGCAGCTGGTGGCGATTGTGTGTTCGGGGACGGCCGCGCTGGGCCCGCCGCGGTCGCGGGCGGGAGAGGCTCCTGCCACCCCGTGGACTCCAACACCGCGTGGAGGGCCAGATGGCGGCCCTGGCTGCCCG
>FWWL01010374.1_pt1 | contig 10775 bp, 11 predicted proteins | sample 2228331 | NCBI WGS metagenome assembly FWWL01 (sample SAMEA103939775, study PRJEB20133) | metagenome
CGCGCGGTTCTGCGTGCGAGCATTGTACTCTTTGCAGAACGCCATAATGTTAATGCCATGCCCGGCCAGGGCAGGCCCGACCGGCGGGGCCGGATTGGCTTTACCCGCCACCAACTGCAACCGTACCACTGCTTTTAGTTTCTTCGCCACTTTTACCTTACTCCTTTCGTGGTTTTAGCGGGTGTTTGAGGGATCACCCTCCCACTAAAAACGGGCTGCCGCCCGTTGTTTACGCTTTCTCCACCTGCAAAAAGTCCAATTCCACCGGCGTCTCACGGCCGAAGAAATTCACCATCACGCGCACTTTGTTGCGCTCCTGGTCAATCTCAGCCACCGTGCCGCGGAAATCATTGAACGGCCCATCAATGATGCGCACCCGTTCTCCCACCTTAAAGGTGACCTTGACCCGCGGCGCCTCGGCCTCCATCCGCTTGAGGATCTGCGCCACCTCTTCGGGCCGCAGGGGGGTAGGCTGGTTGCCCATCCCCACAAACCCGGTCACACCGGGCGTATTGCGCACCACAAACCAGGATTCATCATCCAGGATCATATTGACCAGGACGTATCCCGGAAAGACATGGCGCTCGACTACCCGCCGCTTGCCGTCCTTCACCTCAATCTCTTCCTGGGTGGGGACGATGACCTCAAAAATCTTGTCTTTCATCCCCATGGTTTCAATGCGCTGCTCGAGGTTGTGGCGCACCTTATTTTCGTAGCCCGAGTAGCAGTGAATCACGTACCAGGCGCGCTCCTTGTTAGTCTGCTCCAGAGGTTCATAACCCTCTGTCGCCGACGCGCCACCACCTTCCATCTTCGCAGAAAGGTCGGAGGTCGCCTCGGGCACAACCTCCTTGGCTTTCCGTCGCGAAGATTTTCGCTTCTTCTCAGTCGTCTCGGCTTCCGACACCATCATCACCTATATGCCCGCTCAAACCCAATCGTTCAACTCAGAATCAAACGAATCAGCCAGGAGAACAGGAAGTCCAACAACCCCAGTACTGCGCTCATTCCGAACATGACCACCAGGACAATCTTGGTCAAGCGCCAGGCCTCCTCCGGGGTTGGCCAGGTCACCTTACGCAATTCGCCCATGGTCTCGCGCCACCAACGCACCAACGCATTGGGCTGTTTGCTCTTCTCTGGCGACTTGGCTTTTTCAGCGGCTTTAGGCTTTTCGGCGACCCGTGCCTTCTCAACCGCCTTCGGTTTCTCAGCCACCGCGGGTTGGGCTGCAGCCTTGGGTTTCGTATTGGGCTTGGACTTCACCGTTTTCTCAGCCACGACATACTCCTTGTTTTTAGGGCAGACGCCGTCACCTCACCGACGGCGTCCCCTTCATTGAGGCAGGCCAGGCAGGACTCGAACCCACAACCTCCTGTTTTGGAGACAGGCGCTCTGCCAAATTGAGCTACTGGCCTGCATTGCGTTACATTATTATAACTCAAAAATTGAGTTATAACGCGCCTGAATCCTGCTATTTTGTCTCGCGGTGCAAGGTGTGCTTGCGACAACGCGGACAGTACTTCTTGATCTCAAGACGCCCAGGATCGTTGCGGCGATTCTTTTCGGTCGTGTAGTTACGTTCTTTGCAATCAGTGCACGCCAGCGTGATCACCAGGCGAATGTCCTTCTTCTTAGAAGCCATACTCTCTCACCTCGTTCAGCCCTCACGGGCACATTCGTTTACCCTAATCCAGAATCTTGGTGATGACGCCGGCACCCACGGTCAAGCCACCTTCGCGGATCGCAAACTTCGACCCCTGCTCCAACGCTACCGGCACGATCAACTCCACTTCCATGTTCACGTTGTCGCCCGGCATCACCATCTCCACCCCTTCCGGTAACTTGATCGTCCCCGTCACGTCCATCGTCCGAATGTAAAACTGCGGCCGATACCCACTGAAGAACGGCTTGTGCCGCCCCCCCTCTTCCTTCCGCAGCACGTACACTTCCGCCATGAACCGCTTGTGCGGCGTGATGCTCCCGGGTTTCGCTACCACCATCCCTCGTTCCACATCCGTCCGCTCAATCCCGCGCAGCAACAACCCAACGTTGTCCCCCGCTATCCCTTCATCCAGCGTCTTGTGGAACATCTCAACCCCGGTCACCACCGAACTCAGGCTGCGTTCCCGCAACCCTACAATCTCCACCGCATCCCCTACCTTCACCCGGCCACGCTCAATTCGCCCCGTCACAACCGTCCCACGCCCTTTGATCGAGAACACATCCTCTATCGGCATCATGAACGGCTTGTCTACATCCCGCTGCGGCTCCGGGAAGTAACTGTCCATCGTCTCCAACAATTCCTTGATGCACGCATACTCCGGCGCGTTCGGATCCTTCGACGGACTCTCCAACGCCTTCAGCGCACTCCCACGTATTATCGGCGTCTCATCCCCAGGATACCCGTACTCCTTCAGCATCTCCCGCAACTCTAATTCCACCAACTCCAATAACTCCGGGTCATCCATCTGATCGATCTTGTTCAAAAACACAATAATATACGGCACTTCTACCTGCCGCGCCAGCAGCACGTGCTCCCGCGTCTGCGGCATCGGCCCTTCCGGCGCCGCAACCACCAGAATCGCTCCATCTACCTGCGCCGCCCCCGTAATCATGTTCTTGATGTAGTCACGATGCCCCGGCATGTCTACGTGCGCGTAGTGCCGCTTGTCACTCTCATACTCAACATGCGCGATGTTGATCGTGATCCCACGCGCTTTCTCTTCCGGCGCATTGTCAATCTGATCGTACGCCTTGTATTCCGCTCGCCCTAACAGGTTGCAGTACTTCGTGATCGCCGCCGTCAGGGTCGTCTTCCCATGGTCAATGTGACCCATCGTCCCTACATTCATGTGCGGCTTCGTCCGCTCAAACTTTTGCTTAGCCATGTCGTTTCTCCTTGACTCCTCTCTTCTTTTTTGATCTCAAAAGAAGGTTACGGAGACTATCGGCAAAAAGAGCCCTCAATGGGACTTGAACCCATGACCCCGCCCTTACCAAGGGCGTGCTCTACCGTCTGAGCTATGAGGGCTTGCCGTTCTCCAAATAACCCGCCTTGCGCTGGCGCGCTTGCGAGCAGGTGGGCGGTGAAGGATTCGAACCTCCGAAGGCGTGACGCCAACTGATTTACAGTCAGTCCCCTTTGGCCACTTGGGTAACCGCCCACATGTTAAGGTGAGCCGTTGCCGGCTCGCAGGCGAGGTTGGGAAGCCTCCAACCCCACCTGCCAGCCCACAACTGAGCCGACGATGGGACTTGAACCCATAACCTACCACTTACAAGGCGGTTGCTCTGCCGGTTGAGCTACGTCGGCGCATTCGATTGTTAAGTTTCAGCCTGGCGGTTTTTATTATACCAGAGCCCAAAGGCCATGACAAGATAGCCCGCCAAAGGCTTGTCCTTTGTGCGGGCAGAGTTTATCAGAACACCCCTAAAACGTCAAGGATTTAACGCCTGGATTCAGGGCGAACCCGCTCCACCTGTGTGCTCACGTCGCCGCGCTTCACGCTCCTGCTGCGCCTGGAAGATCAAATCTTCCAGGTCCAGCGTCTCAATCTCAGGATCAAACGGCTGACTGAGCGGCCCATGCGCCCGTCGGTATGTTTGGCCGGCGCTGTCGCGCTGCAGATACCCCGCATCAATGAGATAGCGCCGTAGGCTCACGTGATCAATGGGCAGATTCTGCCCAAAGTGCAGGCACCAGCGCTGCAGATGTTGATTTATTTCAGCCTCGGTATAGGCACGCTCGGGATCCAGTCCCACCACAGCGCTGATCAGCAGGACGTGGTGATCCTGCGGTCGGCGCGGCCAATCCCTGGCGCTGAGCACCAGGGCTGTAAACCGTTGCTTAAACTGGGATGACGTCAGTAATTCCATGGTTAAACTCCCTTTACGGTTAGCGAGAATACAGCGGGGGCCTTGCCGACTCCAGCCCCCGCTCCAGAGTTTGTGCTTGACCGCCTGGTTAGCACGTTAAATGTGAATGGCGTGCCCTTCCGCCACGTGGGCGGCTTCCATGATCACCTCGCTCAGCGTTGGGTGAGCGTGAACGTTACGCGCAATCTCTGCCGGCGTCAATTCCATGCGCTGCGCCAGGGTCAGTTCAGGCAGGAGTTCGGTCACCTCCGGGCCGATCATGTGCGCCCCCAGGATCTCGCCGTACTTCGCATCGGTGATGATCTTGACAAAACCGCCTGATTCGCCCAGCCCCAGCGCCTTACCATTGGCCTGGAAGGGGAAACGCCCCACCTTAACTTCGTATCCCTCGGCGCGCGCCTGGGCCTCGGTCAGCCCAAACGAAGCCACCTGCGGCTGACAGTAAGTGGCACGGGGCATCATGCGGTAATCCAAGGAGACGGTCTCAACTCCGGCAATGGCCTCTGCGCACACGATCCCCTGCGCCGAAGCCACATGCGCCAGCATCAGTTTCCCGGTCACATCGCCAATGGCCCAGATGCCGGGGACACTGGTAGCCATGCGTTCGTCAACTTCCACAAAACCGCGCGCATCCAGACGTACTCCCACCTCTTCAAGGCCCAGCCCTTTCGAATTGGGGCGAAAGCCAATTGCCACCAGCGCCTGCTCGGCTTCCAGCACCTGGGTTTGCCCATCAGCAGAGACGGTCACCCGCGCGCCGTCCGGGATGGTCTCCACGGCTTCCACTTTATGCCCGGTCAGGCAGCGGATGCCACGTTTTTCAAAGGCCTTTTTGAGTTCGGCGCTGACCTCTTCGTCCTCAAGAGGCAGTAGCCGCGGCAGCATTTCCACAATCGTGACCTGACTGCCGTAGGCGCTCCAAATGGTGGCGAACTCCACCCCAATCGCGCCAGCCCCGATGATGATGGCCGAGGAGGGGCACTTTTCCTGCAAAATGGCTTCCAGGTAGGTAACCACCTTCTCGCCATCCACCGGCCAGCCAGCGGGAACGGCCACGCTTGCTCCGGTTGCAATCACAATGTGCCTGGCCTTCAGGTCGGTCTCTTTGCCGTCTTTGTCGGTAACCCGCACCGTATCCCGGGCGGTCAAGCGCCCCGTCCCCATGTACACGGCAATGTTGTTTTTCTTCATTAGAAAGGCCACACCGCGCGTCAAACGATCCGAGACCTGGCGCGAACGCTTAACCGCCACGCTGTAATCCAGCCGGAGGTTTTCAAACGAGAAACCAAAATCCTTGCCCCGTTCGCGCAGGGTGTGGGCCACTTCAGCGTTTTTGAGCAAGGCTTTGGAGGGGATGCATCCCACGTTCAGGCAGACCCCACCCAGCCACTGCTTGTCCACAATTGCCGTTTTCAGCCCCAATTGGGCGGCGCGAATTGCACACACATAGCCACCTGGACCGGCGCCCAGGACAATGACATCGTAGTCGCTCATAATCACTCCCTTTCCGCAGGATGGTCTCGCCGCTCTCCCTCCACCTCTCAGAGGGTGAAGGAAAACGCAGGCTCAATCGCGCTAATTATACCTGCAAGCGTCTCAGACCTCCGGCCAGGTCTGCAAAGTTTGCACAATCGTACCCAGGAAAGCATCCGCAGCCGCGCCATCCAGGATGCGGTGGTCAAAAGTGAGGGAAAGATAAACCATCGGGCGAATGGCAATGGCATCTTCCACCACCACCGCACGTGGGGTGATCTTACCCACCCCCAGGATGGCACACTGCGGCGGCAGGATGATCGGCGTGGCAAATAGGGAGCCTCCCACCCCATGATTGGTCAGGGTGAAGGTGCCACCCTGCACATCCTCCGGCGAGAGACGCCGTCCTCGCGCCCGCGCCGTCAGGTCGTTGATTGCCCGTGCCATGCCGAGCAGTGAGAGCCCATCTGCCTGGCGAATTACCGGCACCACCAGACTCTCCTCGCCCAGAGAGACCGCAATCCCCAGGTTGATGGATTCATGAATGCGTATGCCCTCCTCTGTCCAGGAAGCGTTGAGCAGCGGGTGAGCACGCAGCGCCGCCACCGCAGCCAGCGCAAAGTAGGCCGTGTACGTGAGATTGACCCCCTCGCGCGCAAAGAGGGGTTTGTGCGCCGTGTAATGAGCCACCACCCGCTTGAGATCGGCTTCCATGATCGTCGTAACATGCGGAATGGTGCGCACGCTGTAAGTCAGACGCTCAGCAATCTTCTGACGCATGGGGGTCAGGGGGAGCAGGCGTCCCTCAGTCGGTGGCTGGGCGGTGGGCGGCGCCGAAGGCACTTCGGTGGAGGTCAGCATCTCGGTCGGGCGGAAGAGATCACCTTCTCCTGGCGTCTCCCAGGGTGCCGGGGCCGGTTCAGCGGCGGTTTTGCGCGCTTCCAAATAGCGCAGCACGTCTTTTTTCGTAATGCGCCCTCCTTCTCCGGTGCCCGTCACCTCCCGCAGGTCAAGGTTGTGCTCCCGTGCCAGGCGCGCCACAACCGGCGAGATGAACCCCAGGTCACGGTCACGCCCAGGAGCGAGCGCAGCGGCGCCCTCGGACAAGGTTGCAGAAACTGCCGGTGCTGCTCCGCCAGGCGCAACCGAAGCAGTGCCTTGCTTCTCCACCGGAGCCTCAGTGGGTGGTACTTCACCGGGCTCCCCAATCCAGGCCAGGGTGGTGCCAGCGCGCACGGTTTGCCCCGCAGGCACCAGAACTTGCAGCACCACCCCGCTGGCCGGGCTGGGGATCTCGGTATCCACCTTATCGGTGCTCACTTCCAGGAGGGGTTCAAGTTCGTTCACCGGCTCGCCAACTTGCTTCAACCAGCGCAGGACGGTGCCTTCTACCACCGATTCTCCCAATTGCGGCATGATCACTTGAGTTGCCATATCTGTCGTCCTCCTTAGTAGGCCGCCAGCGCGCGCAGGGCATCGGCAATCTTCTGCGCGTTGGGCATGAACCAATCTTGTAACGGATGACTGAAAGGCACGCCGGGCACGTCCGGCCCGCACAGGCGGCGCACCGGGGCATCCAGGAACTCAAACGCGCCTTCGGCGATGGTCGCCGCCACCTCCGCGCCGTAACCACCGGTCAGGTTATCCTCATGCACAATGAGCGCCTTACCGGTCCTGCGTACCGACTCCAGGATGGTGGTGCGATCCACTGGCGCTAACGTGCGCAGGTCAACCACTTCAACCTCGATGCCCTCGGCAGCCACCATCTCGGCGGCCTGCAGAGCGTAGTAATGCATCATCCCGTAGGTGAACAGGCTGATATCCCGACCGGGGCGCGAAATGTGTGCCGGGCCAATTGGGACGATATAATCTTCTTCCGGCACCTCGCCGCGCAGCAGGCGGTAACCCTTCTTGGGCTCCAGGAAGAGCACCGGATCAGGATCGCGCACGGCGGCTTTAAGCAGTCCCTTGGCATCGTAAGGGTTGGAGGGAATGACCACTTTGAGCCCCGGCACGTGGGCGAAGAATGCCTCCACGCTCTGCGAATGATACAGCCCGCCCCCAATTCCTCCGCCGTACGGCGCGCGAATGACCAGGGGCACCGTCCACTCACCGTTGGAGCGATAGCACATCCGCGCTGCCTCGCTCACAATCTGGTTGAAAGCGGGGAAAATAAAATCGGCAAACTGGATCTCACAAATCGGGCGCAGGCCATACAACGCGGCCCCGATTCCCACCCCCACAATGGAGGCTTCGGCCAGAGGGGAGTCAATGACCCGCTCTGGACCATACTTCTCATATAGGCCCAACGTGGCGCGAAAAACGCCGCCCCGCTTCCCCACATCCTCTCCTACGATGAAGACACGCTCATCCCGCGCCATCTCCTCGTCCATTGCCCGTCGGATGGCTTCCACCAGAGTCATCTCAGCCACGGCGCACCTCCGCAGAAAAGACGGGGTAGGCAGCCTCCTCAGGTGCCGGATAGGGGGCACGGGTTGCGTAGTCCACTGCATCTTCCACCAGGGCTTTGGCCTCGGCCTCCATGCGCTCCAGGCCTTCGGGGGTGAGCCAGCCCCGGGTTTCCAGATGTTGACGCATCCGCAGCAGGGGATCGCGACGCTTGGCCGCTTCTACCTCTTCCCGGGTGCGGTATGTCCGATCATCATCATCCGATGAATGGGGCGTCAGGCGATACATGCGCGCCTCAATCAGCGTGGGGCCCTCGCCGGAGCGCGCCTTTTCCACCGCCTGGGCTACAGCGGCATAGACCACCAGCGCGTCCGTGCCATCCACCGCCACTCCCTCCAGACCCAGGCCGCAAGCCCTGGCCGCAGCCCCTTCCACCGCCATCTGCTTCTCAACCGGCTCGGAGATGGCATAGCCGTTATTTTCCACCATAAAGACCACCGGGAGACGGTGAACGGCTGCCCAGTTGACCGCTTCGTACCACTCGCCCTGCGAGGTGGCCCCCTCGCCAATGGTGGTGAGCACCACCTTGTCCTCACGGCGCATCTTAATGGCCAGCGCCACCCCCACCGCATGCGGTGTTTGGGTGGCCACCGGAGCCGAGTGGCTGACCACATTGACGCGGCGCAGGCTCCAATGACTGGGCATCTGCCGCCCTCCCGAACTGGGGTCTTCCCGTTTCCCCATCAGGCTGAGCATGAACTCGCGTGGGGTGTAGCCCAGACAAAGCATCAGCGCCAGGTCGCGGTCTTCCCCTCTGCGCAAAGCAAAGGCCGCACCCACTTGTGCGGCCTCCTGCCCAATGCCGGAAATATGAAACGCAATCTTTCCCTGGCGATGGAGCACCCACGCCCGCTCATCCAGCCGGCGTGCCAGCAACATCATCCAGAACATATCAACCTGCTTGGGTTCCGACCAATGCATGGTTCGTGGCCTCCTTTGGTGCGATCCAACCTCAAAAACTGGAGTGTCTCACTACAAATAGTGTACTATAAACACCGCCTTCCCTAGCCTAAAACCCCACCAGTGCGCTCAGGTAACGCGTTGCTCAAGGCGCTGGGAACAGCGCGTCTCTTTTTCAACCACTTGATTGTTTTCATTTTTGATAATATAATCATCAATGCTCAAAAAGGAGGTTTCATGAACCCTGCATTCGATCGTCGGCGCACATTGATTTTCGTTCTCTTCGCCTTCGGCCTGGCCTGGGCGGTTGGCGGCGTGGTAGCGCTCACCGGCGGCATTGCCAACAGCCCCCCGCTCCCCGGTGGGCTCAGCCTGGCCTTTGTGCTTATTGCCGTTGGCTACATGTGGGCCCCTGCCCTGGCTCACCTGCTCACCCGTCTGGTCACCCGTGAGGGCTGGCAGAACCTGTGGCTGCGCCCCCACTTTCGCCAGCACTGGCGCATCTGGCTGCTGGCCTGGTTCACCCCCCTTGTAGCCACCCTGGTCGGAGCCGCAATCTTCTTCGTGCTCTTCCCAAAGTACTTCGACCCCGACTTGCTCCAACTACGGGTCATGCTGGCCGGTAGCGGTCCCCTGGCCACCCTTAATCCCTGGCTGGTGGTTTTACTGATGACCCTGCAGGGAATGGTGGTCGCCACGGTCATCAACAGCCTCTTCACCTTCGGCGAGGAATTCGGCTGGCGAGCCTACCTGGTGCAAAAACTGCTTCCCCTGGGTGCGCGCAGAGCGGCCCTGATCAGCGGTTTAATCTGGGGGGTTTGGCACGCGCCGGTCATCGCCATGGGGCATAACTACGGCCTGGATTACCCCGGGTTCCCCTGGCTCGGCATCCTGACCATGACCTGGGCTTGCGTCCTGCTGGGCGTGTTCTTTACCTGGATCACCCTACGCGGCCGCAGTGTGTGGCCGGCCGTGATTGCGCACGCGGTGATCAACGGTATCAGCGGCACCGCCATCCTGGCCGTGCGGGGTCAGCCTAACCCCATTTTGGGGCCCTTACCGGTTGCACTGGTCGGCTCAGCCGGTTGGTTGCTCATCGCCGTGTACCTCTTCTTCGTAGCACGTTGGCCCGAAGATGGAATGGCGTGATCGGCTGGAATTGGTTCTGCACCCGGTGCGCTTGCGCCTGATCCTGGAACTGGCGAAGGGCGAGCGCAGCGTGGACGATTTGCACACTGCCATCCCGCAGGTCTCACGGGCCACGCTCTACCGCCATCTGCACCGCCTGGTGCAGGGTGGATTGGTGAAAGTGGCTTCGCAATATGCGGTACGCGGTACCGTTGAAAAGATTTATGCCCTGGTTACGGAGCACTTGAGTCTGGACGAAGCCACCTTGAACCGCCTCAGCCGCGAGGAGCATTTGGAATTTTTCAGCACTTTCCTGAGCAGTCTGCTCCGCGACTACGCGCGCTACCTCGCCGCACGCCCCACACCCAACCTGCGCGCCGACGGGGTGGGGTATCATAAGTACGTGCTGTTTTTGAGCGAGGATGAATTCCGGGCTTTTACCCGTGCGCTCAATCAGGCTCTGCTCCCCTTCTTGGAAAAAGCACCCGCACCGGAGCGCACGCCCCGCCTGTTTGCCACCATCCTGATGCCGGTCGAATTTACCGCATCCGCTCAAGATGCTGAAACCCGCAGAGAAGAGAGTCACCATGAAGATCATCACCGAGAATCTGACCAAGGTCTTTAACAAACGTCGCAACCAGCCACCCATTGTGGCCGTGGAGAACCTCACTCTGGAGATCAACGAGGGTGAGGTCTTTGGCCTGCTGGGGCCCAACGGCGCCGGCAAAACCACCACCGTTCGCATGTTGACCACCCTGATTGCTCCAACCTCAGGAGAAGCCTACATTGGCCCCTGGAAGGTGGGGCGAGATGATCGCCACATTCGCCAGGCCGTGGGCCTGCTGACCGAAGCGCCGGGCATGTACGAAGCCCTCAGCGCCGAGAAAAACCTCACCATTTACGCCCGCCTTTATAACGTGCACGAT
>FWWL01010375.1_pt1 | contig 10773 bp, 13 predicted proteins | sample 2228331 | NCBI WGS metagenome assembly FWWL01 (sample SAMEA103939775, study PRJEB20133) | metagenome
AGATCCTATAATGCAAGTCTCAATCGAAGATATTGCAGAGGTTATAAAGTGCTTTATAGAAGAGAATAGATTGGAAGCAACTCTAATTAGAGATAAGGATAAGATTAGAATAATATTCACATCTATAGACAATGATTATTTAGAACAAGATCTCTTAACATGCCCACATTGTGGTAAGATTAGTATGTATGAAGAAGAGATGAGCATCCATATAAAGACTCATTATATAGGATTTTAGCACTAATTGATTTATATGCTAATCTTCCTTAATTAAAGCCATGAAGTTTGAACTACCAAGAGGCATTAGGGATCTAGAACCAGAAGAGTTTGAGGATATCAATTATCTAAAGGATAGATTCTTTGAAGCAGCAAGGCTATTTGATTTTAAATTGATGGAGCCATCACCAATAGAGATGCTATCTACCCTCGAAGCAAAGAGCGGCCCAAACATAAAGAATGAGATCTACTCCTTCAAGGATAAAGGCTATAGAGACATAGCATTGAGATTTGATCTTACAGTAGGCATAACGAGATACGTTACTAGCAGAAGGGATATATCACTACCAGCAAAATTTGCTGCCTTTGCTGGTGTATGGAGGTATGATGAGCCTCAACTAGGAAGGTATAGATGGTTTCACCAATGGGATGTAGAGATCTATGATAATTTTAATATAGAATCAGACGCAGAGGTCATCGAGTTTACAGAATACCTTCTCAAGAGTATAGGCATAAACGATATTAGGATAGAGATAAATGATAAGGAGATGTTAGAGAATTATCTTAGATCAAGCATAGGAGGGCCTGTAGAAGAGTATCTTAGGGCTATAGATAAGGCATCTAAGAAGAGTAAAGAAGAGTTGTTAGAGGAGTACTCAATGCTAGATAAGAGTAAGCTTGAAGAGATATTAGAATTGATCAAAGATGATACAACTCTAGATAGGCTTAGAGAGTTAAAGTTTGATACAAGCAAGTTAGAAAGATTGCTAGACTCTTTAAAGAGTAGGAATCTCAAAGATGTTAATATAAATCTAGGAATAGTAAGGGGTTTGGATTACTACTCTGGCATTGTCTTTGAAGTATTTGGCAATGAGAGTAAGAACGCTATAGTTGGAGGTGGCAGATACGATAGATTGCCAGAGATCTTTAATAGGAGAGATTTAGGCGCAACTGGTGCAGCTGGGGGTGTAGAGAGGATACTATCCTTGATTAAGAGAGAGAAGAGAAAAGAAGTGAAGATATATGTAGCATATAGCGTAGATTACTTAAGGAATCATGCTATAGAGCTAGCATCTAGGCTGAGAAGGAAAGGATTGGTAGCAGTAGCAGAATTGGGCAAGAGGCAGTTAAAGAGGCAGTTAGAGTATGCATCTAAGAACGAATTTACTAAAGCCATAATATTGGCTGAGAAGGAGTTTACTAATGGAGAGATGATAGTAAGGGATATGGTTGATGGCAGTGAAGAGGTTATCAAACTTGCTACTTTTATCGAAGATCCTAGAAAGTATATCAGACTTTAAATATCCTGCTTAGCATTACAAGTTCAGGGCCTGTGGTTAGATCTCCTACAATTACATTATTAGAGTTAACAACCATTCCTGAAGAGACAAATGGGACTCCTCCATTAACCGTTACTGGCTCAGCATATACCTTTAGTATATCCATTACTCTATTCAACTCCTCATCACTAACTCTTGGATGGACAGCAGCACCTCTATTTGTGCATACTATACAAGCACCAATCTGATGATAAGATGCTAAATACATGCTTACCACTTCAATCCCAAGTCTATCTTTGAGATAATTTATGGCATCTTTTGGTAGCTCTGGAGATGCAATTATAGCTTTATCATTCATAGCAAATAAGTTCCCTATCGAGGTTTGTTTAATATCTAGCACTATTATCTCCAAGCCTGTACTCTTAAGTGCTTCTAACTCTATCTCCTCTATTATTCTTGGAACTATCATAGCATTATTATTCATTGCTATCAATGGTCCTAAGAGTCTGGTATATGCTATTGAAGTCCTGATGCCTTTAACATTCAATAATGACTCTAGCCTATTTATCTTAGAGTCTGCTAGACCATTTGGTGCAAGAAAGAATTTATCATTACACTTGAGGAATATCCCTATGTTAGGAGTTCTATAGATATTATATTTGTAGATGCCCATCTATAACATAAGACTAGTTTATCCTAATAAATATGAATCTTCTAACATCATGCTATTCTTTGCTCTCTTCCTTTACTCCCCAGAGTTTTAATAATTGCTTCTGGAACTCTATGAATTGCTGCTCTGATAATGACTCTCCACAATTTTTATGATACGATACACTCCTCATACCATCTAGTTTAAACTCCACCTCATAAAAATGGACTTTTGGACACCTGCACACAGTTATTCACACAAGTATGTAATATATCTATCTTTCTTAAGAGAGAAACTAATTTATACTAAAAGATAAGGATTCTCACATATGAAGCTATTGTTACCATTATTATTGATGTTGATAATTAACATAGCATATGCTCAAGAATATAGTAAACCTTTAATGCTTCATGCTAGAGATCTTATCATAAATGTTGAATGGGAACCAATAGAGATAGAACCTAATAAAGTTACAACATTCAAATTAGGCTTCTTAAAGGATGGTAATTTTACTAGCACTCACTATGATTTTGTAGTAGTTAGAGATGGAGAGATAATAAAAGAGGTTAGAGACTCATTTGCAATAGATGGAAAGGCTACCCATATAGTAGAATTTCCATCATCCGGATCATTCAGCATAGTTATAAACATACTTGATACCAATGAGAGTGTTAGATTTGATCTAAAGGTAGCCCCAGAATTTCCTCTTGGGAGTATAGTGGTAATAGTAACTCTTATAGGGATTACTATAGTATTAACTAGATTGGTTGGATATTCTAACAAGGATATGAATACAAGCACTTTATAATTTTGCAAAAATTGTATGTAAAGGTTATAAATGAGAAGTGTGAGTAATTAGATGATGGAGTTTAAGAGTATAGTAATGATAGGTATAATTCTTGCTACAATGGTATCAATGAATACTGCTTTGGCACAGAGCGAAGGATGGTATCCAGGTAAAGGATTAGAAGAAGGTTTGCTAGTAAAGTATAGAGTAAGTGAATTGGATCTAACTAAAGGAGAAACAGTTGTACTAACTATATGGTTTAGAGATCAAGATAGCAATGGTAATTGGAATGCATACATGATAATCGAAGATCAAGGCAAGGTAGGAGATGGCTGGGTAACATTATCATCCAACTTATCACCACAAGGTTTTGTAGAGGATCCTGAACTTAATAAAGCAAGGGAGATATTCAAGAAGACATTGCTCTGGCCAGGATCTTATGCATCACTAGAGACACCTCGTCCATTAAGCGTAGGCTCCATATGGGGGCGTACTGGAGTTATAGGCGGTGTAGATGTATTAATTAGAAGTCAGGAGAGAATAGAGGCCGCAGGAAAGACATGGGATACAAGCATCTTAGGATGGCGCTATGGAAGGGATAACAGCATATGGATAGCAGATAACTTCCCATTGCCAATAAGAGCCTTTGTATATGCATCCACTACACAAGAGCCAATACCCGTGCTCTTTACCTTTGATCTGGTAGAGAGCAGAATAACAGATACAAAGCCAGAGCCACCAAAAGAGATCACAAAACTACCAGAGCCACCATTGGTAAAACAATCTACTACTAGAACCTATACAATAGAACTCTGGTGGCATCCAACAGTCATACAGCCTGGAGAGACTATAAAGATTGCTCCAGTTATAAAGAGTGCCACTGGCCTTCCACTACAAAATGTTAAATACAATATAACTATAGCAGATAGTGCTGGTAATTTAGTATTAAATGAGGAGGTTACAGCTGAACGTGGAACTCATACCCATGAAGTTGTATTTAATCAAGAAGGAGTTTACAAGGTTACTGTAGCATTAGAGGAAGTAACTGCTCTAGGAGGAGTTACTGGAGAGATAGGCATAGTAGAGTTTGCTGTATTTGATGATTTAGTTGTAGTCCCAGAGTTCCCATTAGGAGCAGTTATAGTGATGGCTAGCATTGTAGCACTAGTAATAACCATATCCAGATTTAAGCAAATAAATCTGCTAAAGATATAAAAGCAGACATATTTTTATTATATACTATGAAGCCTGCTATAAAGATACTAGGTACATCTGCCATAATAGCAGCTAGCATAATCTTGGGTTTGATAGCATATGGAGAGATCACTAGACCTACTGGCTTTAAAGGTGTAGAAGGGGAATGGATTACTGGCAATGGTTTGAGGGACGGTAGTATTCTAACATACAGGATAGAGTTTGTAAATAAAACCATGCTAGTAAATCTCAAGTTTGAGAAGGCTGGGGATAATTGGTTGACTAGCATAATTATAGATAACAAGACCACTAATGTAACATTAACAAAGAATTTAGTAGCAGTTGATATACCAGAAGGGTTTGAAGAATGGAACGATATAAGGAGATCATTGTTATGGATAATAGATTATGTATTTGAGCCTAAACCATTGGTAGGGAATGCTGTATGGAGCACAGTAACATACAACTTAAGGACTGTAGATCTAAAGGTTGTAGCAAAAGAGAGTATAAGTATAGACGCTGGAGAGTTTGAGGCATACAAGATAGGTTACTATCTAGGCTATACTGGTGGTGGAGAACTATGGATAGTTAAAGATATGCCATTACCAGTAAAGGCTGAGGTATTGGATATAAATGGCAATCTAGAATTTCGATACATGCTACTAGACTATAGTTTATAGCAATGCTCCATTAACCAATTACAAAACTCTTCTATATTCTTATCTATCCTCTTCCATATATGTAATGACCCTGGCAAGATATCAATCCTTCCTTCATTAAAGAATATCTTAACCCCTTCCTTCCCTTCATACATGTAAGCATCTCTAATTTCAGCATCACTAAAGATCTCCCTTGCCTTCATCTTTATCTCATCCCTAGCAATTGGAAATCTCTTTCTATACTTATCAACAACTATACTTATGTTCTCCTTACCATAACTTGTGTAATCCTTCAACCTCTCAGGATATGGAAAGTTTAACTGTAGATTTATGTTATATTTATCTCCAACTATATTTACCAATCTAATAAGCTCTGTATACAATCTATACTCATTCTTTATTGATAATAGCATATCCATATGCTCATCTATAACTCTCTTTAAATCCTCAAGTATACTAGTAAACTTCATATCAATAGTCTCGCATATCTCTAATTAATAGTTTATAAACAAGATAGATTAAGAGATTGTATGTTTGGAATAGATAATGAGAGAGCAAGTAAGATAGATGATTATAAGTTAACATGTATACAATTTATAGAGAGTATAAGCAATGATTATAAGGATTGGGTTTATAGATATAATTTGCCAGAGGAAGAGCATAACTTTAGGATAGGAATGATAGATTATGTTGTAAAAACCACAAATTCATGGATAGCAAAGTATGGAGATACCATAAGAAAGATAGATATAATTAAAGATGATGGTTTAAGCAAGATGGCAGGCTTTACCGCTGGCTATCCATTTAAATTCCACATATATGTTAATGATCAAGAGTTGTATGCCATTCATAATGCTGGAAAGATAAGATTGGACATAGTTGCAGAGGCTAGGGATGATAGAAAGGTTAGAGTTACAAGCCTAAGAAGGGGAGAGTTTGCAAGTTTATTATCATCAGCAGAGGTAAGATTAGAATATGATACCTTCTGCGCTTCAAAAACTATTCACGACCATTTAACGCTAGATGCTACCAATGCTAAACCATCTGATATAATAAGCATAACACTAGCAGTTGAGGAGTTGAGTAATGATCTGCAGATAGATAAGCGAGGCTTATCAGTAATAATAAGGATAGTATGAGAGATTTATATATGATTATGGAGAGTTATTATCAAATGAGATATAGAGATGCTATTAAGAATCTTAAGAGTTTTAATGAGGTATTTGAATTGGTAAGAAAGGGAGTTGAGGAAGTTATAGGCATGAGGAGAGTAGGCTTAACCTTACTATTACAAGACATGCCAGGATTTATAGGAGCCTATCATGTCATAGGCTCAAACTATATAGTAGTTAATAGAACGGTTCTAAATGCAGTAAGAAGGTTAGCAAAGAGTGATGAAGAGTATAACTCATACATGTTTGTAGTCATAACACATGAGTACTTGCATAGCTTAGGGATAACAGATGAGATGAGAGTTAGAAGGCTTGCATATGATATATGTAACTCATTGCTAGGAGATGATCATGTAGCAACTAAGATGGCCTCTAGTGATCCTTCATCACTCTATCCAGAGATTAGATACCTTGTTAATGTAGGGTTTGGCAAGGATTTTCAAGTGATAAAAGACTTTGACAATTCTAACTTAACGTATGTAGGTTAAGCATAAATTGGTAGCATAGAATTTTATATCTTATGAGTAAGATACTCCAAGTTGATAACTTAAAGAAATGGTTTAGAGTAAAAAGATCACTATTTGGCTTGAGCGATGATAAGGTTGTTAAAGCAGTAGATGGTATCTCATTTGATGTAGAGAGAGGCTCTACATTCGTGATTGCTGGAGAGTCTGGATCTGGTAAGACCACTACTGCTAGATTGATATTAAGGGCCATAGAACCAGATGCTGGAATTATTATCTTTGATGATCAAGATATTACAAATCTAAAGGGTAAAGAACTTAAGCAATTTAGAAAGAATGCACAGATGATCTATCAAGATCCATATGCCTCTCTAAACCCTAGAATGAGGATCATAGATATAATTAGGGAACCTTTGAGTATACACTATCCTAGCAGTAGAGAAGAGCAAGAGGAGAGGATATTCAAAGTGTTAGAAGAGGTTAGGTTAGAGCCAACAGAAGAGATAGCATATAGATATCCTCACATGCTCTCTGGAGGACAGAGGCAGAGGGTATCGATAGCAAGGGCATTGGTATTGAAACCAAAACTCATAGTTGCTGATGAACCAGTCTCGATGCTAGATATATCAGTTAGGGCAGAGATATTGGATCTTATGAAGAATTTGCAAAATATGTATAACATTACTTATCTTTACATAACACATGATCTATCTACTGCAAGGTATATAGGAGATAACATAGCTATAATGTATAAGGGTAAGATAGTTGAGATTGGAAGGATAGATAAGATATTATTAAACCCTTTGCATCCATATACAAAGGCTTTAGTAGATGCAATTAGTGAGCCAGATCCTAGCAATCTCTACAGGGAGAAGGAGATATCTATAAAGGATGAGCGGTTTGAGATGCTAGATAGTGGCTGTAAATTCTATAATAGATGCATCCATGCTATGGATAAATGTAAGATCGAGCCAAGGTTGATAGAGATTGAGAAGGAGCATAGCGTTGCATGCTTCCTTTATTAAGCAATAAGTTAATAATTAACTTATCAAATTATTTATATTGTGTCTAATACTACCAAGAATGTATTAGTATTATGTATAGATAGAGATGATGACATAGGCTCAAAAGGGGGTATAAAGACTCCATTAATAGGTAGAGACAATTGTATAAATGCCGGTGTAAATCTTGCCGTTATGGATCCAGAAGAGGCTGATGCCAATGCTATATTTGCTGCTGTTAGAACCTATGAAGAATTGGTAAGTAAAGGATATAGAGCAGAGGTAGCACTATTATCTGGCTCTTATAAGGGAGGTATTGAAGCAGATGAGAGGATAGCTTATCAATTACAAGATGTGCTACAAAAGTTCAAGGCTGATGGTGCTGTTATAGTATCTGATGGAGGCGAGGATGAATTTGCATTGCCTATAATCCAGAATATTATACCCATAATCTCTGTACAACGTGTTATAATCAAGCATAGTCGAAGTGTAGAGTATTCATATGCAATCCTTGCTAGATATTTAAAATCATTGGTATTTGATCCAAGATACTCAAAGTTCTTCTTAGGTGTACCTGGTGCATTGCTAATCACTAGTGCTTTAGTATTCTTGCTAGATCTCGGCAAGTTTGCAATACCAGTAATTGCTGGCACATTAGGGGTCATACTTATAATACGAGGATTTGATATTGATAAAGCAATAAAGAATGTAACAAAGGTTAGTTCACCATCGAGTTATATAAGGATATTCTCCCTATCTGCTGGGATATTAATCATATTATCCTCTCTACATAATGGTTATAATGATGCTATTGCAAGTAATTCTAATGATGTATTTAACCTTGCTTTCATAGGTAAATTTGTAAACAGCATGCTTCCTTTACTATGGATTGGTTTAGGAACTATATTTGGAGGGAGGCTGCTTAGTAGGATCTTCAAGACCAAGTTTGGTATCAATGCTCTAGGTGATCTCCTTAGGATTATAATATTGGGATTATTCTACATACCAATTCAGCAATTCATGCTACTACTAACTGGAGATGTTAGCAATCCTTTTACATTGATAACATCACTCTTTATAGGATTAGCAATAACCCTAGTAGCAGCATCTCTAGTTTACAAATATTATATAAGGAAGAAGAGAGAAGAGAATGCTAACAATTAGTGGTAGGCTTGAAATTTCTAAATTATTTAGGAATATATAGATACTATGAGAGTTACCTTAAGAAGGAGATTAGCAAGTATGAGATGCCAAAGCATATAGCAGTAATTCTAGATGGCAATAGGAGATGGGCAGTAAAGAATTCATACATAAAAAGTCTAGGGCATAAAAAAGGTGCTGATAGAGTAGAAGATCTTCTAGATTGGTGTATAGAACTAGGTATAAAGATAGTAACTATATATGGCTTATCTAAAGAGAACCTAGAGAAGAGGAAGGAAGAAGTTGGTTATCTATTAGATATAATCGAGTCCAAATTAAGAAAATTACTCAACGAACCAAAGTTACATAGATATAGAATAAGGGTAAAGGGGATAGGAATGTTAGAGTTATTACCAGAGAGCATACAAGATATCTTAGCCAAACTAGAAGAGGTTACTAAGGATTATGATGGTATATACTTTAACATAGCATTAGCATATGGTGGCCAAGATGAATTGGTTGAAGCAGTTAAGAAGATTGCTAATATGGTTAAAGAGATGAAGATAGATATAGATGATATAGACAAATCTCTAATAGATTCATGCCTTTATACCTCATTTCTACCATACCAAGAGCCAGATCTGATCCTAAGAACATCTGGTGAGCAGAGGCTGAGTGGTTTCTTGATATGGCAGAGTGCTTATAGCGAACTTGTATTCATGGATGTATTCTGGCCTGAGTTTAGAAAGATAGATCTAATGAGGGCTATAAGGACTTATCAGAGAAGGCATAGAAGGTTTGGAGCATGAACTGTTTGAGGAATATTTAACTAGCATCTTTATTAACAAATTGGATTTAACAATCATTAAATACCTCATAAATTATATTATATTTGATAAAAATGAATTATGTAAACATAATTGCACTGATAATCCTAGGTTTGAGTATATACAATTTGATCTCCAACGCTCAATTGGATATAGAGATTGAAATTCTGAACGACAAACTTAGATTTATGGATGTAGATGGTAAGCAGCAGATTATGTTAGATAGTTATCCATAGGTGTTAAAATGGCATTAAACAATAATATAAATAATGAGAAGGTAACTCATATGCTATTAATAATAGCATTAAGCCTAAGCACTTATGAGACATTTACAAATACGCAACTAGATAATACTTTTGATGATATCTCTACTAATCTAGAGAAGAGGTTGGATATGATAAATGAATCGCTTTATGATACAAAAGCTAAGATAGAGTATAATACAATAGATATAATGATTGCAAAGAATAGATTGGACTCTATTGAGGATGATATCAAAGCATTGGATGATAGAATAAATCTAATGAATGACAGGCTTACAAAGATCGAGGCTAAGATAGATACACCATAGAGTTATTAAAAGATATGATAGAAAGCATTGGTATGAGCATAGTAACTCTTAGCGTTGAGGAATGTAAAGCTCTAAGTGATCCAATAAGGGCAACAATTGTTAATATCTTATACCATAAAACACTTACAGTGGAAGAGATAGCCAACGAGTTGAGAGCACTTAATTACAGAAAGTCTATAACTACAATAAGGCATCATATAGATATATTAAAAGCAGCAAGGGTTATTGAAGTAGCATATACAAAAGAGAAGAGAGGTACTTTAGAAAAATATTATAGCACTAAAGTAAGATTTCTTGGCTTTAATGATGTATCTATAGAGATAGATGGATCTAGTGAGTTAGAAAAAAAGATCTCAAAGATAATAGATATTATTAATAGAAAGTATGCTAATAAGTATGAAAGCAAGTGCAATTATTGTAATACTAATCATACAAAGGAGTATGTCATATCAGTAATTATAAATAAGATATTAGCAAGGATCTTTGAAAAGGAGCATGTTAATTCAAACAGTTAGAGATCTTATAGAGCAGAGTAGAATTTAACTCATCTAACAAAATATATTAGAGTTAATAAGAAAGAATTTAGGAGCCGGCGAGGGCCCGTATCTATCGTATGATAGCGGGATGCTTAGCCTGGAAGAGCGACCGGCTCATAATAATAGGAGAGACCGGTAGGTCGGGGGTTCAAATCCCCTCGGGCCCATAATTGTATGTTGGTTAAATAATTGCATAGCAATAAACTATTGGATATTGCAAGAAGTTAATGATATAAATTATTCTATCTTAAGTACGGGCCCGGAGAGCTTCGATCTC
>FWWL01010376.1_pt1 | contig 10770 bp, 9 predicted proteins | sample 2228331 | NCBI WGS metagenome assembly FWWL01 (sample SAMEA103939775, study PRJEB20133) | metagenome
GGTGAGGACTTCGGCGTTGCTGATACGGCATCGGGGGTTTTGGGGGACTTGGAGGGCTTTGAGCAGGTCGTCGGCGATGCAGTATACTAAGCGGGCGAGGTCTTCGAGTGGAAGCCCTGCGTTGGCTCCTGAGGTGGTTTGGGTGTTTGTTTTCATAGGAATAGACTACCTCAGGAGGCTTTTTCAGCAGGAACGACAGGAAAGTTGGGTTACTCTAATCTCGCCGAGTGCCTTATCCGGGAGGCTGGCGATAAAATAAGATTAGCTCATCTTCTATGGGCACTTCAAGGAACTCCATTGAGACAGGAGGAAACGGAATGGAACTCATCATTGTCATAACAACGGAGAGTTATTCATTGTGGCAGAACGCGCAAAAGCAAAAGTGGTCCGAGGAGAGTATCGGTCAGGATGGCATCTTGGTGCGATGGAGGGATTTTGACGGCAATAAGGTTCTTTTGTTTTGCCAGGCAAAGCCTATTAGTTCCCGTGGGAGCGAATGGATGCGAGAGGTTAGGCAAACCACTACTCAATGGGTTATTCAAGTTGCCCAACACTTTCAACAAACAGATGTATACATCGCTGCTCATGCTGGATTTGTAGATTGGCGAGATGTACAGCAAACCTTGGGTGATAGAATCAAAGCATATGCCGAGTTTAGCCATGAACCAAACAAAGACACTATCTACGATGAGACAGATAAATTAATTCTGAATCGATCCTCTTACAGCGCACTTAAGGAGGAAATAAAAAAAAAGCGCTATCTTCTTCCGCTTAGGCGTCTTGCCATCCTCAAGCACCGTCTTGCCCATCTCTTTTTGCCCATAGACCTTGACCTGGAAGGATGGAAGGAATCGGGGTTCAACCCGAATTACGGACGGGAGATTGCTGAGGCATATCGGGAGAGAATCGGACAGATTCTGGAACAGGCACGCTCGTTGCTCTATGGGACGCCAATATTCAGTGTGCAGGACGAAGTAAATCAAATAGTACAAGAGCTCAACAGACGAACCATCCATGAGAAATTGAAAGCGGAATTAGGAGGTTTGCTCTTTGACCAGGCTCAGGTTACGGTAGAAGGTGCCCAATGGCGAATAACCACCCAAAAGATAGGGCTTATCATTCGACAGGAGGATAGTATACTAAATATTTATGTTGTATTTGAAAAGACTGATGTAGGCAAGTTATTCCCAGACTGGAACTATACGGCACTGATGGAACCAAGTGAACTAAGGTTGCTGATTCTGCCGAGACCAGAAGCCTCATCTTCCGAGTTTGACAGTTTTAGAAGTGCTTTGGAAATTTTATGGTATCTCAATCTTGGTGATATGGCAGAACTCAAGAACAAACTGAGAAGAGACAACCCATTTCACAAGTGGTTCGCCGAATTAAACAATGCTCTGGATGAACTATCTAAACGCATTGCTGGATCAGAAAGGGACAGCGACCTCTTCATCTAACTAACAGCACCACGGAGGTGAGGAAGAAATGCCAGATAGCCCAGATAGAGCTAAAAAATCGTGTAGAGAATGGATTGAGAAATTTGTAAGAGATGTTGTGCCGGTTGTGGGAGGCATTGCAGGACTTTATCGAATCTGGCAAGGCTACTCTAACCACCAATTCAACCAAACTGCCCAGTTGGTCGCCTACGGTATCGCCGTCACTGCAACCGTTGTGTTGATTATCGGCTTGGCGGTCGTTTGGGTGGTAATCACCCGTCCGCCAGAGGATTGTTGACACGCTTTTACCTTGCGTTTCTCTGCGCCCTCGGCGCCTCGGCGGTGAAAATCCCTCCCAGTGCAGGGTACACTGATTCACAGGTGTTGCTCATGTCCAAACCGACTCTGCTCGTCATAGACGACGATAGGTCTTTTCTCGACTCCCTGAGCCGTGCGTTGCGGTGGGAGTACGAGGTCTATGGCGTCTGCTCGGCGCGGGATGCCGAGCGCTATCTTGCCCCTCTGCCCGACTTGGTGCTGTTAGACCTGCGTCTCGATGAAGATGACCCCACGAATCGAGAGGCGTTGACCCTGCTTCAGAGCCTGCACCAGTGCTTCCCCGCCTTGCCCATCCTGATGGTAACGGCGTATGGGGATGTGGAGACCGCCGTGGAGTGCATGAAGTTGGGCGCGGTCGATTTCGTTCAGAAGCAGGCGGGGCTTGCCGAGATTAAGACCCGTATCGCGCAGGCGTTGAGAGCGTCCGAGCTTGACCGTCGGCTCAAGGAGGCGGAGCAACACCTCCAACGGATTGAACCCCGCCAAATTGTGGGCAACAGCCCGAAAATGCAGGAGATTAGGCGTTTCATCGAGGCGGTCGCCCGCGATGGCAATGTCACGGTGCTCATTCGGGGTGAGACGGGCACGGGGAAGGAGCTGGTCGCCCGTGCGATTCACGCCAGCGGGAGGCGCCAATCGGGACCGTTCGTGCCCGTGATGCTCAACGCCATCCCCTACTCGATGATGGAGGCGGAGCTGTTCGGCTACGAGGCGGGCGCGTTCACCGATGCCAAAGAACCCCACACGGGTTATCTGGAACGAGCGCATCGGGGCGTGCTCTTTTTAGATGAAATTGGCGAGGTTGACCCCAATATCCAGGTGAAGCTCCTGCGCTTTCTGGAGGAGCGCGAGTTCCAGCGGCTGGGGAGTACGAACAGCATTCGCGTGGATGTGCAGGTCATCGCCGCGACGAACGCCGACCTGGAAGAGCGTGTGCGCAACGGGCTGTTCCGCGAAGACCTCTACTTCCGCCTGAAGGTGCACGAAATCGTGCTCCCCCCACTTCGGGAGCGGAAGGAGGACATCCCCCTGCTGGTAGAGCACTTCCTGCACCTGTTTCGCCAGCAGGGCAAGCGGGTTGCCCGAATCAGCCCGCAAGCCGTAGAGGTTCTGGAGCAGTTTCACTGGCCGGGCAATGTCAGGCAGTTGAGGAACGCGCTGGAGTCCGCGCTCTTCTGGGCGGAGGTGCGGGGACACAGCCAGATTGAGGTGGAGGATCTCCCTGCCGATGTGCGTCAACCCCCGAATGGGGGACCTCAGCAGAAGCCACAGGAGATAGCCGTGAACGGCGACACGGTGTACGAGGTGCTGGCGCGAACCGAGCTTGCCTTGATTGAGCAAGCGCTCCAGTCGGCACAGGGTAAAAAGACCGAAGCCTGGAAACTGTTGGGCTACCACGACCGCTTCGCGCTCTACCGCCGTGTGAAACGGATTTTACAGCAATACCCCCACCTGAGGCAGGAGTTCCCCACGATTAGCGAGAAATTCCAATTCTAACCGCAGAGGCGCAGAGAACGCAGAGGGTTTCGCAAAGAGGCGCGAAGGGAGTTGGAAATGAGACCTGTATTCGTGATAACGGCGAGCGAGGACTTCGCCAATAGCCTAAAGCGGATGTTGGCACACCTTAGGGGGATACAGGCAATCAGCATCGTGCTTCCCGATATGATTCCGCCCCTCAACCCTCAAGCGGATACTTCTCGTCAGGAAGACAAGATGGTGAAGGTGCTGAGGATGTTCCATTCTGTTGCCGATGCGATGGAAAGGGAGGCAGATTGGGAAAAAGGAAGCGGATTGAGAAATGCCGTCGCGATTGTCGAGTTTTTTGAAAAGGAGTTCATTTCGATACCAAGCTATGGACAAAGGGAAGCCTTCTCCCCCGTCCATCATATAGCCACTTGGGGGGCGGCGCTGGCGATGCTGGTGCTCGCTTTTCCAGAAGTTCACTGGGTCTTTTGGAGTACCCAGCCCCTGAATCTGCTCAAAGGCTTTCAGGTTCATGCGTGGCTTCCTATACCCATTCGAGACCAAGGGGAGAACAAACTGCTTGACCTTCTCAAATACCACGATATCGGCTACCGCCCCCTTTTTGACCCCATCGGCTTGCGCAACTGCATCCGCTGTGAAATCCGTAAGCAAATCTCACAGGAAAAGCAGGTACAAGATGAAAAGCAGAAGGAGGAGCATGTACAAGATGAAAAGGAGAAGGATGAGCAGGAGAAGAGAAAGTATCCCCCGCTCAGGAAGGAGGTTGCTGCCTCCATAGAAGACGAGGGGGCTTATGCCTATATGCATGCATATATTGCCTATCGGTTCGGCTACCGATGCCATATGGTGACAACGACAGCCTACATGACCAAGCTGTTTGGGAGGGAAAAAGAAGAAAGAGATCAACGCCTCCATAACAGCGACTGTCCATGCATGACCATCGAACACGATGGGGAACGGGGGCAGAACATCACGAGCAAAATGAGTCCATGCATGACCACCGAAGACCTATTCCTCAACTTTCCAGATAGAAGAGAGAACGAGCACTATACCGATTTGGAAGGGAAGCGCGATTCTCAATTTCCGGGTTTGAAGGAGGTTCGACATCGCGTTTTCGTAACGGTAGGGCACAAGCACGCAATCCCACAAGAAAGGTGGAGCGAGAATCGGCGTTATCTGCGCGAAAATTGGAATTCAAATGATGGAAAACGCCATAAGATTCTTTACAAGCCCTTAGCTGGCATCTACAACTTCAAGAGTGAGGCACGAATAAAAGAAGGGGAGGGGTTTAGATGGCCGCCGAAACCGCCGCAATCGACGGATAGCGAAGGCGATCATAGTGCTCCTGGGCGACTTCTGGTGATCGCGGAGCGTCTCATCAAGCGGGCTGAGAAAGTGCTGGAGACGAGCACCACCGTTGAGGACAGCATCTATGGCGCGTTGCTCGCCCTTGAAGCCCAAGAACTTTTAGGCAATCGCACACCCACGACCGCCCTGGAGGCGCTCGCCGTTCGCCAGCAGTTGGAGGTCATCGCCGAGTGTATGTTCTATGGCGTCGAGGCGCATCTGAATGTGAAAGACCGCTTCCAAGAGATTGAGCGCGAAGTTCGTTCGATAGGAACCTGGTTCAACCCTACAACCCGAAAAGCCGCCGAACTGAATGCCCAAATCGGCATCATCAACAAACTGACCACACGATTTCGAGAGCACAATCAATTCGATGAGGAACAAAAGTGTTTGGGCGAGGCGCGTAAACTGGAGCGGTGTTTGGGACTATACAATCCGAATGGGTGGGCAAGACTGATGGCTTGGGTGGCTTTCCCATTTCGCTGGTATGTAGAGTTGCTGCTTAGTTCCATCCGCTGGTTTGTGTTCGCGCTCGTTGGCTGGATCGCCTTCTTCACGATAGCCTTTCGCTATTGCTGTAACTGCGTGAATGAGGACAAGGGTGGAAACACTATCACACATAGCTTGGCAGATGCAATCTCATCCTTTGTTGGCTTACAACCGCCCCATGGCCTAAATGACATGCTTTCAAGGAGCGGCTGGGCGTTGTGGCTGAGTATGCTTGCCATCATATTGGGTTTTGTCCACTTGGGCATCTTCATTTCCCATTTGTACTCTATCATTGCGCGAAGGTGAGGCGCAGAGGTGGACATTTGTTGTAGCACCTGCAGTTCAGAACACCAGCTCACCCGCTTGTCAGTGCTAACACCTGCATCCAATGCCAATCAACGCATCCCCCACCAACAGCGTCCATCATGGCATTCCCCCATCTCGCACTGCTCTTACTGTTCTCCCTGCCTCCCTCGTCGGCATCTCAGTTGACCAACGCTATCTCCGCTCCACCCTCTGCCTACTCTCCCAACAAATGGAAGCAACTTTCTAAAAAACGAAGGCTCAGTTCGCTCATTCGTAGGCTTATTCCGATGAAAGCGGGCAAGCTTGCTCCCAGCGCCACAATCCCCACTGCAATCTTGGCAGGTAGCCCAATCAGCCACACAGGCACCTGGGGCACCGCCCGTGAAACCGCCGCCATCGCCGAATCGACCACGAACAGCACACCCCCTGCAGGCGCCGCAATCTGCACACACAGCCACAAGGTGTCGATACAGAGCCGAACTGCTAACTCAAATCCACCCCCTGCCAGCGTCCGAAAATCGCCCGCCCCATACCCCAACTCGAAACTGCGCGCCAGCGCCAGCAACAACAGATGATGCCCATCTATCAGCGCAAACAGCACCATCGCCAACAAGTAGTGAAACTGTGCCAATAGGCTGGTGGGAAAACTGGAGAGCGGATTGAGGATTTGAATCATGCCAAAGCCCATCATCTGGTCCAACAGTTCGCCCGCCATCACCGCTGCGCCGATAATGAGGCTCACCCCATAGCCCATCACCAGCCCAATCAGTGCTTCCCCCACTAAGCGCATTATCAGCGGAATCCATTCGGTCGGCGGAGGACCTACAATAGGCTGAATCACAGGGGCTAACCCCAGCGCAATCATGCCCGCTAATCCCACCCGCACAGGCGCGGGAACGGTGCGACTGCCAAACACAGGGGCTAACAGCACTAACCCCGACGCCCGCGTGAACCCGACCAACACACTCCAAAACCAATCGGTATCGAGGCTCATCGCCCTATTTCCTATATTGTCACCCTGAGCGAAGCGAAGGGTCTGAGATTCCTCGCTTCGCTCGGAATGACCGATGAAATGAGTCGGAATGACCGATGAAATGCTCGGTATCAAGCCTCATCGCCCTATTGGGGGTAGGTTCGTGAAAACCCGAACGGTAAACTCCACTATCTGGGTGAGCATCCATCCGCCCGCAAGCACCATCACAAGCGACACCGCAAGGATTTTCGGGATAAACTGCAAACTCATCTCCTGGATCTGGGTCACCGCCTGGAACACGCTAATCAGTAGCCCCACAATCAGCGCAGACAGCAAAACGGGTAGGCTAATCTGCAAGCCCGTGATGAGCGCCTGACGTCCTAACTCCAACACTTCCGTTTGGCTCATCGTACTGGTAATTATCGGGAGAGGCTTTGCGACTCCTTAGGGGGCTTGCGCTTCCTTCATCGCTCTTCCAATACTGTGTAGATATCCTGCATGAGGCGTTGGACATCAGGTTTGTGCGTGCCCGCAAAGTAGCCCCGAATGCGCCCCTGTTTGTCGACCAAAATGAACTTTTCGCTGTGAATAAAGTCGTGCTCAGAGCCACGCTGGTCCTCGGGAACCTCCTCGACCCCTAACTTGAAGCTCTCCCGTGCAAGCGTGTAGATGGTCTTCTTATCACCTGTAAGGTAGTGCCATTTGCCCTTCTGAACCCCGTATTGTTCGCCATAAGCGCGCAGTCGCTCGGGTGTGTCGGTTTCGGGGTCTACAGTGAAGCCCAAAATCACCACCTCAGGGTTGTTGGCAAACTCGGTCTGCACATCGACCATATTGCGGTTCATAATGGGACAGATGCTGGGGCAGGTACTGAAGAAGAAGTAGGCTATCCACACCTTGCCCTCCAGGTCTTTTAAGGAGAGCGTTTCACCCCATTGGTTCGTTAGGTGAAAGTCGTGCTTTACTTCCCCGAATACGGGCAGGGGCTGAGGGGCATTCCGTTCTCGCACCTTCATCAAGGCATAGACGAATACCCCTATCGAAGCCAATAGAAAGAGCCACGACAGAACCATCAAGACGCGTAGCGGTTTCATCGTCTATCGGATTGCCATCACGCCGAACAGCATGAGCCAGATTCCGCCCATGAAGTGCCAATAGAGCGCGCCCAGTTCCAACGGGAGCAGATAGGAGGGGTTCCACTGGCGTCGCATCACGCTAAGGAGCATGCCTCCCATAAAGGCAACTCCACCGAACAGGTGCACCCCATGCAGAGTGGTGAACACATAGAATAGCCCCGTGAACACATTCTGCCCTGTGCGCTCAATCTGGCGTGCCACATCGATACTGCTCACTACCTGAAGGCACAGGAAAAGCAAGCCAAATGCAAAGGTGAGGGCAAGCCAACGAAGAACCCCCTTGTGCTGTCCTTGTCGTGCCGAGTTCACCATCATCTGACAGGGGACACTACTGAACACGATGATGGCGGTGCTGACCCATGCGGTCTTCGGGAGGGTAAAGGGGAATGCATCTCGTGCAGGCAAGCGCAAGAGAAATACTAAAGCAATTGCACCGAACATCATCACCAGCGCCGCCAGAAAGATGTACATTCCCAAACGCGCCGATGCCGAACGGTCAAAGGGGGGTTCTTCACCCCAATCCCGCCGATACCGAGATGGAGGAGGCACTTCGCCAATATCCGTACCTCCACGCCGAACCCGAGGACGAACCTTCGTTTTAACCATCGTTGAACCTCCGAAAAATAGTTTCTTATAGGCTACTCTCCCGATAAACATCGGGACGATTTCGTGCTATCGTGCGAGAATAAGCCCTAAAAGAAGCAGGGGCAGATAGAGCACCGATGCCATCAGCACTCCACGCGCATACTTACGTTCAGGAGACGCGTAGAACTGCAGGGAATAGACCAGATGCCACACCCCTATCATCCCTGCCCATACCAAGTAGAGCGCAGGCTTCTGCACATAGGGCAGGAACATCAAGCTAAACCCTACGAGCGCCACCGTGTAAAGGAACACCAGCCGACCTGTGCGCGTTCCATCGTCGTGCGTATAGGGCAAGAGCCGAAACCCCACTTTAGCATAGTCTTCCGCATTCAGCCACGCAATTGCCCAAAGATGGGGAAACTGCCAGATATATTGGAGTGCGAACAACAGGAGCGCTTCGGGTGCAAAATTGCCCTGTGCTGAAACCCAGCCCGCTACGGGCGGAATGGCACCGGGAATCCCACCTATCGCAGTGCAAAGAGGCGTGTAGCGCTTCAAAGGTGTGTAGACGAAAGCATACAGCACTATCGATACCAGTCCCAGTAGGGCGACTAAGCCGTTCACAAACAAGGCAAGCAGTACCACCCCGCTCACGCCCCACAGAAGCGCCAGCCCAACGGCTTCAGGTACGCTCACCTGTCCTGTAGGAATAGGGCGCGAGGCGGTTCGGCTCATCTGCGCATCATAACGCCATTCCAACGCCTGATTGAAGGCGTTTGCCGAGGCGACCACCAGCCATGAGCCAACCAGCACCGCCGCAACGAGCGCGCCTTCCAACGGCTGACCCCACGCCCCCAGCACGAAGCCTGCAAGCGTGGTAAGCCATACCAGTATGGTTACACGAGGCTTACTCAACATCCAGTAGGCACGGAGCTTCGCTGACCCCGCGAAACTCCTCTCACCTTGTACGCATGCCGAGCGGGTCGCTGTCTTCATCCGCCCAGAGTATACCCCATGAATTCGGTGTATAATAACCCTGATGAGACGGTACGCCGTAGTCTTGGGAACCCTGCTGATTGCACTGATGCACGCCCAACTCAACTGGGTGGGCAACACGCGCCTGTTTATTACCGACCATGGACAACTCCCAAGCCGATTGGGCATGATAGAACCGTGGCAGACACTCTCGGTCACCACCCAAACCTCGCCAATTGCGCCCGGTCAGTCCGTAAAAGCAGTCGTCACCACCGATAATTGGGCGACCACACGAGAATACGATTTCTCGTTCGATTTCAATACAGGCAACAACACGCAGTGGTATGTGGTATTGGGTCCCTACCCGCCCGGCACTTATGTGCAGTTCTATATTCGGGCGCAGGGGAATGGAGGGCAGGTGCTTTACGATAACAACGGCGGGGCAAACTATAGTGTCTGGGTCCGCTACGCTCCCCTGTATCGGGATACCCCCATCTTGCAGTGGTTTCAGACCGACTACCGCACGATGATGCTTCGCCTGCCAGAGGTGGTGCAGGCTGGCTATGGGGCAATCTACCTGCCCTCGCCTGTCAAATCGGGCGGTGGAGGGTTTAGCGTGGGCTACAATCCGTTTGACCTGTTCGACTTGGGCGACCGCCTGCAGAAGGGCACGGTGCGTACCCTCTACGGCACGACCCAGGAACTCCTCGAGCTGATTCAACTTGCCCATCGCTTCGGGTTGGAGGTCTACTGCGACCTCGTCGTGAACCATATGGACAATCGCGCCAGCACTGCCATCGACCGCTACCCGAGCTTTATTCCAGAGGATTTTCATATCCGTTCCACTGCCGACCCAACGAATAACGAGGTAGATTTCAATAATGCCCCACCCTTCGGCTTTGGCACGCTCAACTACGATGTGGTAGGGCTTGCGGACATTGCCCATGAGGATGGCAATAACACACGCACTGGTGCCTTTAACCTGCCCTCCTACGCCAGTTTCAACGCATACAACAAGCCCAGCTTTATCCGCCATCCCACGAATCCGCATTACTATCCGAACGGTAGCCCCTATGCAGAGGATGTGCGCCAACTGCTCAAGCGGTGGGGATGGTTCCTGACGAGCGTGGTCGGTTTCGACGGCTTTCGCATCGATGCAGTGCGCCATGTGCCCCCCGCCTTCTTTGCACGCACACCCCAACAGCCGGGTGGTGTCTCCAGCGAGGGCGATTTTATCCTGTTCCTCTATAGCCTCAATCCCAACCTCTATCTGTTCGGGGAGGTCTATTCAGGCAATAGTTGGGAACTTCGCGAGTACGCCAAAACTGGCATGAACCTGCTGGACTTCCCGATGAAGTTCATGGCGAGCAACCTGTTCAACTCCGACGGCTTCGGGAGTTTAGGGAATAGCCTCAGCAACAGCATCGGCACGGATCCCTCCACAGGGCTTCCCTACGAGCTGGGCGGATTGGCGCGCTATTTAGGAGTCGGCTTCATTCAGAGCCACGACGAGGGACCCCCGCGCTCCAACAATCTTGCCTACGCATGGCTTCTGACGCGACCGGGTAGACCAAAGGTCTACTACGATGGGAATAATATTGCTCCTGGTGATTGGAGCCACTTCCCGCGCCCTGGGCGGTTTAATGCGCTGGGGAACGGGGATGACACCCTGTTGCGCGTGTTGGATGTCCGCAAGCGG
>FWWL01010377.1_pt1 | contig 10770 bp, 9 predicted proteins | sample 2228331 | NCBI WGS metagenome assembly FWWL01 (sample SAMEA103939775, study PRJEB20133) | metagenome
GGCCCGGGCCGCGGGCGCCCCGGACTGCGGCGCCGCCGCGTCCTGCGCCGACGCCAGGTCCCTGCCACCGCTCCCGCACTGGGCCCGGCCGCCGGTCGAAGTGCGCAACATCGCCGCCTCCTGGCCCTTCGGCCTGGGCGCGCGCGGCGTGGACTTCTACAAGGAGCGGGTCTACCTCGCCGAGCTGGACCAGCGCAGCGCGGCCTTCCGCTTCCACGCGCGCCACGCGGGCCGGGCCGACGAAGCGCAACTGGTGGTGATGGTGCTGGGCGAATCCTCGCGCTACGACCGCTGGAGCCTGAACGGCTACGCGCGCCAGACCAATCCGCTGCTGTCGCTGGAGCCGAACCTGGTGCCGCTGGCGGACGTGATCACGCCGGTCTCGGCCACCCGCCTGTCGGTGCCGGTCATCATCTCGCGCAAGCCGGCCATGCAAAGCCTGAAGGACGGCTTCTCCGAAAAATCCTTCCTGTCGGCCTTCCGCGAGGCGGGCTTCAAGACCTTCTGGCTGTCGAACCAGGTCTCGTTCGGCAAGTTCGACACGCCGGTGTCGGTGTTCGCCAAGGAGGCCGACGAGGTCGAGTTCCTGAACCTGGGCGGGTTCACCGACAACTCGAGCCATGACGAGGTGCTGCTCGATCCGCTGCGGCGCGCCGTGGCCGACCCCGCGCCGAAGAAGCTGATCGTCCTGCACACGCTGGGCAGCCACTGGAACTACAGCCACCGCTACCCGAAACGCTTCGACAACTGGCTGCCCTCGCTGCACGGCGTGCACAAGCCGGCCTACACCGACCTGCGGCTGGAGACGCAGCTGAACAACAGCTACGACAGCTCGATCCTGTACACCGACTGGTTCCTGTCGCAGGTGATCGGCCAGCTCAGGGAGGCGGGCCAGGTCGCGTCCATGCTGTACGTGGCCGACCACGGGCAGACGCTGTACGACAAGTCGTGCAAGCTGGCCTTCCACGGTCACAACACCCAGTACGAATACCATATCCCCGCCCTCGCCTGGTACTCGGACGCCTATCGGGAGCGCCATCCGGACAAGGTCGCCCAACTCCTGCGCAACCGCAAGGCGAAGCTGGCGACCGAGAACATGTTCCACACCCTGGTGGACATGGCGGACATCCGTTATCCGGACGAGCGGCTCGAATGGAGCTTCGTGAACAAGCGCTTCAAGCGCCACAAGCGCTACGTCGACAGCTATGGCTGGACCGACTACGACAACGCCGTCATGAAGGGCGACTGCCGCGAAGTCATCGCGCGCGGCAAGCCCTTGCCGCGCACCTAAGCTAGGGTGGGCACTTGTGCCTTGCGCGGCCCGGCCCACCGTGTGGCCGTCACCGTGGTGGGCACAGGTGCCTCGGCGGCCCCGCCCGCCCAAGGGCCGACGCGGCCGGGCGGACGGTGTCCGGCACTGTCCGGGCGGCGCCGGACGGACAGTGCGGACACCCGTCCGCCGACAGCTTTCCCTTGACGATCAAGCACTTAGCCGCTGGCATGGTTCCTGCATTACCTGGACCATTCCTGTCGTTACAGAACATGCCATGATCCGCGATACCTCACAACAAGACGCCGTCGTCACTCCCGCGCCCGGGCACAAGCTCAAGCGCCACGCCATCTGGGTCGGCGCCGCCGCCGCCATCGTCCTCGCCAGTGCCGGGCTGATGTCCGCCTGGGGCGACAGCGAGCACTCGGTCAGCGCCAGCCGGGTGCGTGTCGCCGAAGCCGGCCGCGGCACCCTGGTGCGCGACGCCGCCGTCAACGGCCGGGTGGTGGCGGCCGTCAGCCCCACCCTGTACTCGACCGCTCCGGCCACCGTCAACCTGAAGGTCGCCGCCGGCGACACCGTCAAGAAAGGCCAGATCCTGGCGGTGCTCGAATCGCCCGACCTGGCCGACGCGCTCAAGCGCGAACAGTCGAGCTACGAACAGCTCAAGGCCGAGGTGGCGCGCCAGCAGATCCTGGCGCGCAAGCAGAAGCTGCTGGCCCAGCGCGAGGCCGACACCGCCGAGATCGACCGCCTGTCGGCCCAGCGCACGCTGGAACGCTACGAAAGCGTGGCCCAGGTGGGCGTGATCGCCAAGATCGACTACCAGAAGGCCAAGGACGCGCTCAACTCGGCCGAGATCCGCGCGCGCCACGCGGCCCAGGCCGCGTCGCTGGAAGGCGACGACGTGGCGCTCGCGCTCAAGACCAAGGTCAACGAACTGGAGCGCCAGCGCCTGTCGCTCGACGAGGCCCAGCGCCGCGTGGACGAACTGAGCGTGCGCGCGCCGGTCGACGGTTTCATCGGCACCCTCAATGTCCAGAACCGGATGGTGGTGGCGGCCAACGCTCCCCTGATGACCCTGGTGGACCTGTCCAAGCTGGAGGTCGAACTCGAGGTGCCGGAGACCTACGTGGCCGACATGGGGCTGGGCATGACCGCAGAGATCACCCTGCCCTCGGGCACCGCGACCGGCAAGCTGTCGGCCCTGTCGCCGGAGGTCGTGCGCAACCAGGTGCTGGCGCGCGTGCGCTTCGACGGCGAACAGCCCAAGGGCCTGCGCCAGAGCCAGCGCGTGACGGCGCGCCTGCTGATCGAGGAAAAACCGAATGTCGTGATGGTGCCGCGCGGTCCCTTCGTCGAGAGCGAGGGTGGGCGCTTCGCCTATGTGGTGCAGGACGGCGTGGCCGTGCGCACCCCGATCAGGATGGGTGCGACCAGCATCTCTTCCGTGGAAATCCTGTCCGGCGTGAAGCCGGGCGACAAGGTCGTCATCGCGGGCACCGACGCCTTCAAGAACGCCGCCCGAGTATCGATCAACAAATAACAGTGAAAGGACATCCCATGCTGCGCATGACCAACCTGTCGAAGGTGTACCGTACCCACATGATCGAGACGCACGCGCTGCGCGGCTTCGAGATCACCGTCAACCAGGGCGAGTTCGTCACCGTCACCGGCCCGTCCGGCTCGGGCAAGACCAGCTTCCTGAACATCGCCGGCCTGCTCGAGGACTTCACCTCGGGCGAGTACGTGCTCGACGGCGTGAACGTGAAGGGCATGGACGACGCCGCCCGTTCGCGCCTGCGCAACGAGAAGCTCGGCTTCATCTTCCAGGGCTTCAACCTGATCCCCGACCTGAACCTGTTCGACAACGTCGACGTGCCGCTGCGCTACCGCGGCTTCAACAAGGCCGAGCGCCGCGAGCGCATCGAGGACGCGCTGGCCAAGGTCGGCCTGGCCTCGCGCATGAAGCATTACCCGGCCGAGCTCTCGGGCGGCCAGCAGCAGCGCGTGGCGATCGCGCGCGCGCTGGCCGGCTCGCCCAAGCTGCTGCTGGCCGACGAACCGACCGGCAACCTCGACACCCAGATGGCGCGCGGCGTGATGGAACTGCTGGAGGAGATCAACGCGGCCGGCACCACGATCCTGATGGTGACCCACGATCCCGAACTGGCGGTGCGCACCCATCGCAACGTGCACATCATCGACGGCCAGGTGTCGGACCTGGTGCGCAAGGGCCCGACCCTGGTCGGCGCCAAGGCCGCCGACGCACAGCCGGCGTAAGGAGTGAACATGTTCAGCTACTACTTCAAGCTAGGCGTGCGCAGCCTGCGCCGCAATCCGGCGCTGACCGGGCTGATGGTGCTCACGCTGGCCATCGGCGTGGCCGCCAGCGTCTCGACGCTGACCATCCTGCACATGATGTCGAGCGATCCGATCCCGCAAAAGAGTTCGCGCCTGTTCGTGCCGCTGATCGACAACGGCAACGTCGAAGGCTATACCCCCGGCGACGAACCGAACGACGTGCAGCTCAGCTATCCCGACGCGATGAACCTGCTGGCCAGCGGCCAGGGCGAGCGTCGCACGGTCCTGTACCGGGTCAGCATGCCGGTCGAACCGTCGCGCAAGGAGATCCCGGCATTCGCCGGCACGGGCGCGGCGCCGACGCGCGATTTCTTCGCCATGTTCGACGTCCCGTTCATCCACGGCCAGCCCTGGACCGAGGAAGACGACAAGCGCGGCGCGAACGTGGTCGTGTTCAACCGCGAGATGGCCGAAAAGCTGTTTGGCGAGGTGAACCCGGTGGGCCAGCAGCTGATGATGAAGGGCGTGCCGTTCACCGTGGTCGGCGTGACCGCCGACTGGGCGCCCAAGCCGCGCTTCTACAAGGTGCGCGGCGGCTCGCGCTTCGGTGACGGCGAGGAGTTCTTCATCCCGTTCGCATCGGCGATCCGGAACGAGACCGGACACACCGGCAGCATGAGCTGCAACGCACGCCGCGATCCCGGCTTCGCCTCGCTGCTGACCTCCGAATGCACCTGGCTGACCGCCTGGTTCGAGACCGCCTCGCCGGCCGGGCGCGCGGACCTGCAGAACTACCTGGACGGCTACCTGGTGGAGCAGCAGAAGCTGGGACGCCTGAAGCGCAACGTGCCGATCCAGCTGTTCAACGTGAACGAGTGGATGGAGTACAACAAGGTGGTCGGCAACGACAACAAGATGGCCGCCTGGCTCGCCTTCGGTTTCCTCGGCCTGTGCCTGGTCAACACCATCGGCCTGCTGCTCGCCAAGTTCTCGGTGCGCGCCTCCGAAATCGGCATCCGGCGCGCGCTCGGCGCCTCGCGCGGCCAGATCTTCCGCCAGTTCCTGATCGAGACCGCCGTGGTGGGCCTGGTCGGCGGCGCGCTCGGCCTGCTGCTGGCCTTCGGCGCCCTGGCCCTGATCGGCTCGCAATCGAAGGCCATGGCTTCGCTGGCGCAAATGGACTGGATGATGCTTGGCTTTACCTTCGTGCTGTCGGTGCTGGCGGCGATCCTCGCCGGCCTGCTGCCGACCTGGCGCGCCTGCCAGGTCACGCCGGCCATCCAACTCAAATCGCAGTAACCGGGAGATAAAGAAGATGGAAATCCGTCCTATCCTGTCTGCGCTGATGCGCAGCAAAACCGGTGCGATCCTGGTCGCGCTCCAGGTCGCGCTCAGCCTGGGCATCCTGTCCAACGCCCTGCACATCGTCAACGAGCGCCGCGAAGTGGCGGCACGTCCGAGCGGCGCGGCCGACGAGAGCTCGATGTTCTACATCCAGGCGCGCAACCTGAAAAACGCCGGCCCGGAGCAGATCCTGGCCGACCAGAAGCGCGAGGCCGCCGCGCTGCGCGCGGTGCCCGGCGTGGTGTCGGTGGCCGACGTCAACCAGATGCCGCTGTCGCGCTCGGGCAGCAACACCGGAATCGCCGTCGATCCGAGGCAGACCAACGAAACCGCGCTGGCCTCGGCGTACAACTCGCCCGACTCGTTGATCCACACCCTCGGCCTGAGGCTGGTCGAGGGCCGCGACTTCCTGCCGCAGGAGATCCAGGAGATCGACGAGAACACCAGCGCCGAGACGCCGAAGCTGATCATCATCACCAAGGCGCTGGCGGAGAAGATGTGGCCGGGCCAGTCGGCCGTGGGCAAACAGGCTTACATCGGCGGCGCGGAGGGCTTCTCGATGCGCGTGGTGGGCGTGGTCGAGCGCCTGCAGTCCGCCCACACCGAGGTCGGCGAGCGCGGCGAGTTCTCGCTGATCTTCCCGACCCGGCTGTACGGCAATCCGGGCAGCATGTACGCCATCCGCACCGAACCGGGGCAGCGCGACCGCGTGATGAAGGAGGCGGAGGCGGCGCTGCGCGCCACCTCGGCCACGCCGATGATCCTGCGCCTGCGCACCATGGAAGAGGACCGCAAGGACCGCTACCAGGCCGACCTCACGCTGTCGTGGATGCTGGTGTCGGTCAGCGTGCTGCTGCTGCTGATCACCGCCAGCGGCATCGTCGGCATGGCCAGCCTGTGGGTGACGCAGCGCCGCAAGCAGATCGGCGTGCGCCGCGCGCTCGGCGCGCGCCGGATCGACATCCTGCGCTACTTCCTGACCGAGAACTTCATGATCACCAGTTGCGGCGTGTTCGGCGGCGTGCTGCTGGGGGTCGGCCTGAACCACCTGCTGGTGACCAAGCTCGAGATGGCGCGCCTGCCGCTCGAATACCTGGCCGGCGGCGCCTTCGTGTTCTGGGCGCTCGGGGTGCTCGCGGTGTACGGTCCGGCGTGGCGCGCGGCGTCGATCTCGCCGGCGACGGCCACGCGCAGTGTCTGATGCCGCGTCGCCGATGGTATGCTAGCGCACATGCCTACCGTACTCATCATTGACGACAACGCCGCCGTGGCGATGGCGCTGGAAGTGCTGTTCTCGCTGCACGACATCGCCTCGCTGCGCGCCGCCTCGCCCGACGAGGGCCTGGCGGTGCTGGCGCGTGAGCCGGTCGACCTGGTCATCCAGGACATGAACTTCAGCGCCGACACCACCTCGGGCGAGGAAGGCGTGGCGCTGTTCCGCCAGATCCGCCAGCGCCATCCCGACCTGCCGGTGATCCTGCTGACCGCCTGGACCCACCTGGACGCGGCCGTGGACCTGGTCAAGTCGGGCGCCGCCGACTACCTGTCCAAGCCCTGGAACGACGAGCGCCTGCTGGCCACGGTCACCAACCTGATCGAACTGGGCCAGGCCAACCGGGCACTGAACCAGCGCCTGCAGCGCGAGCGCCGGGCGCGGCGCGAACTGGAGCAGGGCTTCGACCTGCGTGGCCTGGTCTGGCAGGACCCGGCCACCGAGCGCGTGCTGCACCTGGCCTGCCAGGTCGCGCGCGCCGACGTGCCGGTGCTGATCACCGGGCCGAACGGCACCGGCAAGGAGCGTATCGCCGAGATCATCCAGGCCAACTCGCAGGTGGCGGACGGCCCCTTCGTCGTGCTCAACTGCGGCGCCCTGCCCTCCGAGCTGATCGAGGCGGAACTGTTCGGCGCGGAAGCCGGCGCCTACACCGGCGCCTCCCGTGCGCGCGAGGGCAAGTTCGAGGCGGCCGACGGCGGCACCCTGTTCCTGGACGAGATCGGCAACCTGCCGCTGGCCGGCCAGATGAAACTGCTGCGCGTGCTCGAGACCGGGCGCTTCGAACGCCTGGGGTCGAACCGCGAGCGCCAGGTCAAGGTGCGCGTGATCAGCGCCACCAACGCCGACCTGGGCGCGATGATCCGGGCCGGCAGCTTCCGCGAAGACCTGTTCTACCGCCTGAACGTGATCGAACTGCGGCTACCGCCGCTGGCCTCGCGCCCGGGCGACATCCTGCCGCTCGCGCTCAGCTTCCTGCCTCCGGAAAAGCGCCTGCACCCATCCGCCGAGGCGGCACTGCTGGCCCATGCCTGGCCCGGCAACGTGCGCGAACTGAAGAACGTGATGGCGCGCGCCTGCCTGCTGGCCGCCGGCCAGGAGATCAAGGCCGCCGATCTGGGCCTGCAGGTCGCCACCCCGCCCGCGCCGGAGGCGGAGCCCGACCGCGACGCGATCGCCCAGGCGCTGGCGCGCTCGGGCGGGGTGGTGGCGCAGGCCGCGGCCGAACTCGGCTTGTCGCGCCAGGCCCTGTACCGGCGCATGGAGCGGCTCGGCATCGTGCGGCCGGCATGACGGGACGACGCCAACAGGGATTCCGGCTGTCCCTGGTGACGCGCTGGTCGGCCCTCGTCGGCACCCTGCTCGCGCTTGGCATCCTGCTCGCGATCGGGCTCGACCGGCTGCTGCCAGGCAGGCCCTGGGCCGTGTTCGCGATCTGCCTGCTGGCCGTGGTCCCGATCGCGATCATCACCATCCGCGCGCAGATCCAGCCGATCCTGTCGCTGTTTCGCGCGCTCGAAGGCACCGTCACCAGCTATCGCGACGGCGATTTCTCGTTCAGCCTGCACTGGCCCTACAACGACGAACTGGCCGACCTGATCGGCGCCCACAATGAACTGGGCAAGGTGCTGCGCGAGCAGCGCCTGGAACTGGTGCAACGCGAACTGCTGCTCAACACGATGGTGCAGAACACGCCGGTGGCGATGCTGCTGGTGGCCGCCCCGGTGCATGGGCCGGCCACCATCGTGTACGCCAACCTGGCGGCGCGCCAACTGCTGTCCGATGGCCGCAAGCTGGAAGGCCACGCCCTGCACGCCCTGCTGGAAGGCGCGGCGCCCGCCCTGCGCGAGGCGGTCGCGCGCGGGGGGGACGGGCTGTTCACCGTCGGCGAGGGCGATGGCGAAGAGGTGTACCACCTCGCGCGCAGCAACTTCACGCTGAACGGGCGCAAGCACGATCTGCTGCTGCTGCGCCACCTGACGACCGAACTGCGGCGCCAGGAGGTGCAGACCTGGAAGAAGGTGATCCGGGTGATCAGCCACGAGCTGAACAACTCGCTGGCGCCGCTCGCCTCGCTGGCCCATTCCGGCGCGGAGCTGGTACGGCGCGGCCAGACCGAGCGGCTGCCGCAAATCCTCCAGACCATCGGCGAACGCACACGCCACCTGGAAAGCTTCATCCTCGGCTACGCACGCTTCGCGAAACTGCCCACGCCACGGCTGGAACCCTGCGCCTGGGACGCTTTCGTCGAGCGGCTCGCCTCGCAGGTCCGGTTCCGCCTCGGCACCGACCTGCCGGCCGAACCGGCGTGGTTCGACGCCGCCCAGATGGAGCAGGCGCTGCTCAACCTGCTCAAGAACGCGCACGAAAGCGGCTCGCCTCCCGAGGACGTCGAATTGCAGGTCCGGCGCGTGCAGGATGCCTTGCGCATCGATGTGCTCGACCGCGGCAGCGGCATGAACGACGCCGTGCTGACCAATGCGCTGGTGCCGTTCTACTCGACCAAGCGCAGCGGCACCGGCCTCGGGCTGGCCCTGGCGCGCGAGATCGCCGAAGCCCACGGAGGACGCATCGTGCTGGCCAACCGGGAAGGGGGCGGACTGGACGTCACCCTCGTCCTGCCGGCCCTGCCGGCCGCCTGACCTCATCAAGGAGCCACGCCATGCTGCGGATTATCGGAAAATCGACTTCCATCAACGTACGCAAGGTGCTGTGGACCTGCGCCGAGCTTGGCCTGCCGGCCGCCCGCGAAGACTGGAACGAAGGCCATGCCCCCTTGAACCCGAACGCCATGGTACCGGTGCTGGTGGACGGCGACTTCGTACTGTGGGAGTCGAACAGCATCTGTCGCTACCTGTGCACGAGCCAGGGCGCGCACGCCCTGCTGCCGGCCGAAGCCAGGGCGCGCGCGAAGGTGGAACAATGGATGGACTGGCAGGCGACCGAACTGAACACCTCGTGGCGCTACGCCTTCATGTCGCTGGTTCGCGCCAGCCCGGCCCACGGTGACCCCGCCCTGGTGCAGGCCAGCATCGCCAGCTGGAACAGGCATGTCGGCATCATCGACCGGCAACTGGCCGCCACCGGGAGTTTCGTGGCGGGGCCCGCGTTCACGCTGGCCGACATCGTGATCGGCCTGTCGCTCAATCGCTGGCACATGACGCCGATGGAGCGGCCCGACTATCCGCATGTGGGCGCCTACTTCGACCGGCTGGAAGAGCGCGGCGGCTTTCGCGAATTCTGCCGTAACGGCGTCGCCTGAAACCGAACCCGGGCGGATGCGGCGGGATGTGGCGGCGCGCGCGGGCGCTCTGGTAAGATCGGCTTTCACTGCCGATCCTGCCATGTCCGACCAGTCCGCTCCCGACTCCCGCTTCGCCCAGCCCGGCCATCCACCCGCCACCATCACCGAGTTCGAAGGCGTGCGCTACCTGCACCTCGGCACCTCCTGGGTACAGGGCGCGATGCGCCTGTCGCGCCCGCAGGCGATCGAACTCGAATACGTGCGGATGATGATGATGTGGCTGCTGTTCCAGCCCGCGCCGCGCCACATCGTCCAACTCGGACTGGGGAGTGCCGCGCTGACCAAGTTCTGCCACGAGCGCTTCCCGGAGGCGCAAGTCACGGCGGTTGAGCTGAACCCGAACGTCATCGCGATCTGCCGCGCGCTGTTCGCGCTGCCGGATGACGACGCACGCCTGTCGGTGCGCGAAATGAACGCGCTCGACTTCGTGCTCGACCACGCCCACCACGGCAAGGCCGACGTGCTGCAGGTGGACCTGTACGACCACGAGGCGCGCGGGCCGGTGCTCGACACGCCGGAGTTCTACCAGGGCTGCCACGACTGCCTGACGGCGGACGGCATCATGGTGACCAATGTGTTCGGGGAGTTCGACAACTACGACAAGAACCTGCGGGCGATGGAGCAGGTGTTCGACGCGGTCGTATGGCTGCCCGAGGTGCACGACGCGAACATCGTCGTCCTGGCCTTCAAGCGCGCGCCGCAAATCGACTTCGGCGAACTTTACCGGCGCGCGGGCGAGATCAAGCGCGGCCTGAACCTGCCCGCCAAGGACTGGGTGAACGGGCTGAAGGAGTGGATGCGCGATCACGCGTGAAAGCGGCGCGGGCCGTAGGGTGGGCACTCGTGCCCACCGAGCCATGCGTGATGGTGGGCACAAGTGCCCACCCTACGGTAGAAGCGCGTGAGCCCGTGGCGTGGGCACAAGTGCCCACCGTCGGTGTGAGAAGTCAGCGCCGCTCGCGCCACCACAGCAGCAGCATCGCCAGCGCGAACGCCGCCGCGAACGGCCACGCAGGCATCCGTGGCGCCTCGCCACCGGCCGCGGGCTGCGGCGTGCGCGCCGCCTGCCCGCTGTCGCGGTCGCATCCGCGCCCGGAAGCGCAGCAGCAACATCACATGCGGCACTTCCACCCATGGGCGTGACGCTGATCCTGGTGCGGCACGCCAAGTCGAGCTGGGAGGATCCCACGCTCGACGACTTCGACCTCATATTCGGGACCAACGTGCGCGGACCGTAACTCATGAGTCAGCTCGCCGCGCAGCAGATGATTGCGG
>FWWL01010378.1_pt1 | contig 10768 bp, 8 predicted proteins | sample 2228331 | NCBI WGS metagenome assembly FWWL01 (sample SAMEA103939775, study PRJEB20133) | metagenome
AACGCATATTGGCATTTGGTTGTACTGCTGTTGAAACGGTGCAAGCGTGCCCATAGCTGCAAAAACTGGGTAAACTCCGTATCCCCTCGGATCTCATCAGCCGAGGGGATTTTTGGTAAGATAATCGGTTGCAGGAACCGGGCCTCGGCAGGAAGAAGGGGATCGGTTGGACGCGACTCAGGTCGTAGCAGGTGATACGATTTTGGGGGTTCATCAATGGGCGGCGAAACAGTGCGATCTCGCGACGAGCCCTCCCAGAAGCTCCTTGATCAATATACGGAGCTTGCCCGGTTGGCCGGCGCGCTGGCCCACGAGATCAAGAACCCCCTTTCCACGATCCGCCTCAACCTGGAACTGCTGGCCGAGGACTTCGCTCAGCCCGAGTCTCCTCGCGAGCGACGTGCCTTGTCCCGCATCGAAATGGTCCAAAAAGAGTGCGACCGGCTGCAAACGATTTTGGAGGATTTTTTAAAGTTCACACGGGCCGATCGGCTTAATTTGGAGCCCGCCAATTTGAACGAGGAGATTCGCCGGGCTTTGCGTTTCTTTGCCGCCCGCGCCAAAGAATCCAACATCGAAATCATTGATTTTCTTTCAAGCGATCTGCCGAGCGTCCTGCTTGATCGGGAGGCCTTCCAGGCGGCCCTCCTCAATCTCCTGATCAATGCCCAGCAGGCCATGCCCAACGGCGGTGAACTCGTCATTCGCACCGTTCCTTCGCCAGAGGGCGTGGTCATTGACCTGATCGACAACGGCTGTGGGATGGACCCCGAGACATTGGCCCATGCCTTTGATGCCTTTTATACCACAAAGCGCGGGGGGACAGGCTTGGGTTTGCCCACCGCACGTAAAATCATCGAAGCCCACGGCGGATCAATTTCCATCCAAAGTGAAGTGGGACGCGGAACACAGGTAACCATCAAGCTTGCCATCCCCCGTCAAATCCCTGGAGAAGTGGTAACAACTCATGACCGAGCGGGTGACGCATCTGGAACGTAGTATGAAATCACAAGATGTGGCCTCGGCACCGCCAGTAAAGGTCCTGATCATCGACAACGATCAGGATCACGCCGAGACTATGGCCGAGGCCCTAGAACGTGCCGGTTGCGTTTGTCGCACGGCCACATCCGGTCCGGAGGGGGCCAAGCTCATCCGCGAGGAAGAGTTTGATGTCATCATCACCGATTTAGTCATGAACGAGATTGACGGCCTGGGGATTTTAACCCTGGCCAAACAGGAGCAACCCGAAACGGAAGTCATCCTCGTGACGGGACACGGGACAATTCAATCGGCCGTCACCGCGATGCGGGAGGGTGCCTTCAATTATCTGCTTAAGCCGCTCGATCTGGCCCAGCTCCGTGCCGTCGTCCAAAAGGCCGCCGAGAATGTCCGCTTGCGCCGGGCCAACGTTGAACTCCACCGCCGGCTTGATGAAACGTTCGGTTTCGAGGGGATTGTGGGCAATAGCCCCCAGATGCGGGCCGTCTTGGAAAAGGTCCGCCGCATCGCGCCGACCAACGCGACGGTCCTCATTTTGGGCGAGACCGGGACGGGCAAAGAGTTGATCGCCCAGGCCATCCATCAAAACAGCCCACGAAAGAACAAGCCCTTTGTGGCTCTCAATTGCGCCGCGCTAAGTGAGAATATCTTGGAAAGCGAATTGTTCGGCCACGTGAAAGGGGCGTTTACCGATGCCTGCTCCGATCGTGTGGGCAAGTTTGAATATGCCCACGGCGGTACGCTCTTTCTCGATGAAGTGGGCGACATGCCCATGGTCACCCAGATCAAACTGCTCCGCGTCCTGGAGAACGGCGAAATCACCCGCGTCGGCTCCAACGACCCGATCAAGGTCAACGTTCGCGTTCTCTCGGCCACCAATCAAGACCTGGAGGCACTCGTTGAAGCCGGCCGCTTCCGTCGCGACCTGTATCATCGCCTGAATGTCGTCAGTATCCGCTTGCCCAGCCTCGTCGAGAGGTCCCAGGATATCCCGATCCTCACCGACCATTTCATTAAGATGTTTTCCAAAAAGCACGGCAAACAGATCAAAGGTATGACGCCGGCCGCGCGACATCGTCTGCAAACATACAATTGGCCGGGCAACGTCCGTGAATTGCGAAACGTCATCGAGAGTATGGTCGTTGTGGACTACGACGGCATTCTCGATGTGGATGACCTCCCCGAGCACTTGGCCGGGGATAATGGCCGTCAGGTGGACCCCAGCAACGTGTCGCTGGCGGCCTTGGTAGGGCGGTCGATGGAGGAGTTGGAAAAGATGTTCATCGCGGAGACACTTCGGGCGACGGGAGGCAACCGCGAGGAGGCCGCCCGCATGCTGGGCATTGGCGAACGGACACTCTATCGTAAAATCAAAGAGTACGGTCTCTCATAAGCAGGGAGAGCCTTCTCCGCATCAGGAGGCTTTTCGCAACGTCGGGGCAGCGTTTGGTTGATGTGCACCCAGGATTCAAGCCAAACAAAGTTGAGAGCGTCCTCTCTTAGAAATCGGCCCAGCGGAGTGTAAGGAAGGTCCATGCCGGGAATCAAACGGCTTCCCCAAAGTGTGATCAACAAAATCGCGGCGGGCGAGGTCATTGAGCGACCGGCCAGCGTGGTCAAGGAGCTGATGGAAAACTCTCTTGACGCAGGGGCGTCCCGTATCGATGTCGCCGTGGAAAAAGGCGGCGTCGATCTCATCCGCGTGGCCGACAATGGGTGCGGCATTCCCGCCGACGAATTGGAACTGGCGGTTGCTAGTCACGCCACCAGCAAGATCGAAACCGCGGACGACCTCTTTCACGTTCGAACGCTGGGCTTTCGGGGCGAGGCCCTGGCCTCTATCGCCGAGGTCACCCATCTCCGGATTCGCAGCCGCACCGCAGATTCCGATGTGGGCGCCGAGCTCTTTGTGGAAGGTGGTATCATCCGCCAAATCGTCCCCTGCGGCTGCCCCGTGGGGACGGTGGTCGAGGTCCGCAACCTGTTCTTCAACACGCCCGTCCGTCGCAAGTTCCTCCGCTCCACGACGACGGAATTGGCGCACATTTCCGAAACGGTCGCCCGCATTGCCCTGGCCCATCCCCAAGTCCATATCACATTGACGCACAACGATCGCCCCGTCCTTCAGCTTCCGGGGACGGACAATCTCCTGGAGCGAATTGCGGCACTTTATGGGCGAGAACTCGCCGAGGGCTTAATCCCGGTTTCCAGCGAAGATGGCCCCGTTCGCCTGTTCGGTTATGTGGCCCATCCTCGGTTTGCCCGCCGGCATGCGAAAATGCAATTCCTCTTTCTCAACGGGCGTCCGATTCGGGATCGAAATCTCCAGCACGCCCTCAATGAGGCCTATCGCGGCCTGTTGACGGTCGATCGCCAGCCCATTGCGTTCCTCACTCTGACGATGCCACCGGAACTGGTCGATGTGAATGTCCATCCCACCAAACAGGAGGTGCGATTCCTGGATGGTGGTCGGCTGTACGGGCAGTTGCTCGGCACGATCCGCAAAGAGTTTTTGACCACGGACCTGACAACCCGTCTGCCCGCCGGTGCAGAATCCGACCAACAGTCGGCCAACGCACCGCACGATCCCCAACAGGAGCTGGCCATCCGCCGGCAAATCGTGGATTGGGCCAAGGGGGAATTGGATCGCCAGCGGGCCGCCATCCAGGCGGCGGGCGTTTCTCCGTCAAGCCATCCGATATCAGAAGCCCCTTCGCCTCGCGGTGCCTCGCCGGCCAATGCACATCCAACGGTGAGGGGAGAGCCTCAAACGGAGTCGCCGCTTGAACCCCCACAGACCACCGCGCCCCCACTTGGCAGACCGTCACCGCAAGGACGTTTGCCGATAGATCAGTCGCCGCCGATCCGCGCGCTTCAGGTCCACAATCGTTACCTGGTCACAGAGAGCGAAGACGGCGTCGTCGTGATTGATCAGCATGCCCTCCACGAACGCATCCTCTACGAACAGCTTCGCCAAAACATCGCCCAAGGCCCGCTCCCGAGTCAACAACTCCTCATCCCCGAGCCGGTCGATCTCACGCCTGTGGAAGCCACTCTCGCCCTGGAAAACCGCGAGCTTTTGGCCGAACTGGGGCTTACTGTGGAACCCTTTGGCGGGAGCACGGTCTTGGTCCACAGTTACCCGGCGTTACTACGGACAATAGCACCGGGGGAGTTGCTTCGGGCCGTGATTGCAGCCCTGGGAGAATCACCCCGCGATGTCGATCGCACGATGCTCCTGGAGAAGGTCCTCCACTCGATGGCGTGCAAGGCCGCCGTCAAGGCCGGAGAACAGCTCAATCCCGATGAAATCAACGCCCTCCTGGAACAAAGCCGCCAGGTGTTGCATTCGCACCATTGCCCCCACGGCCGACCTGCCATGCTGGTCTTCACGCGGGAAGAGCTTGATCGTTACTTTCATCGGACATGAGCCTTCCCTTGGCTAGTTTCCAATGGGGATAACACCAAAGCACTCTGATCCCATCGTTGCCGACGAAACCGACCCGGCCGTGGAACGACATGACGAAGTGCCCATCGCTCGACGCAATATCAGGTGGCCGTCTTTGCTTTTTACCCCGTACCAATTTGGATTGCCTATCTTCCGGCCTTCGCCCCAACGGTGTGGTAAGCTCAAGTAAGGGGCCATGGAGACGGCGGATGGTCCTGTCGATGAGTTCGCCGTTATGAGTATCCGGGAAACCAATTCTCTGCAAAAGCGTCATAATTCATAGAATCGATGTGCCGTATTGGTGAAAGTCCATGTCTGCGGCGAGGAGGGGTTGGGTTGGCCACCATGATCTCAATCGTCAGCACTCGATGGTCGGATTGGTTGCCGAGCTCGAAGAGGGCTTTTCCGGGCAAGAGCGCGAGGACCATTTCCACGGCGAGAGGGTTGTTGCCCGGCGGTCTTCTTGCATCGGTACTTGTTTTGATCCTTGGTCTGTCCTGGGCAGCAAACCCCGCGCGTGCGGACGAACTCTTGGACGCCGTCCGCCGCCAAACCGCCGAGTATCGGCAGAAGTTGGAGAACCTGGCCCAATGGTGCGAATCCGTGGGCCTTGCCGCGGAGGCCGAACGGACCCGCCGTTGGTTGCATCCAATTGCGGACGACCGACTTCTCATACCGATCTGGCCCCAGAAGATCGGCTTCGAAAATCCACCGGAGACATTCTCGCCGGATCAGGCCGAATGGTACCGCCGTTGGGTTCAGCTTCGCAAGGAACAGGCGGACAGCCTCTTCGCCTTTGCCCGCGGGGCCGTTCGCAAAGGCCGGGCGGGACTGGCCCTTGATCTCGCCATGGCCGCCCTCCATGAAAATCCCGACCATGAGGCCATCCGCCGTATCTTCGGTTATCAAAAATACGCGGGCTCCTGGCGGACAAGTTACGAAGTGCGACGGCTCCGGGCGGGAGATGTGTGGCACGAACGGTTCGGTTGGATTCCCAAGGCCTATGTCGCCCGTTATGAGAAGGGCGAACGATATTTTAACGGCCGCTGGATTTCCGCCGAGGAGGAAGCAAAACTCCGCTCCACACTGCAAAACGGTTGGGTCCTGGAAAGCGAGCACTATCGTGTACTGACCAACCACAGTCAAGAAGAAGGGGTCAAACTACTCAAGTCGTTGGAACAACTCAACGAGTTGTGGAGTCGGTTATTTATTCGTTTTTATGCCAGCGAACCGCAGGTCATGGCCTTGTTCGATGCCCGTTCCCGCCCTACGTGGACACCTCCCCGTCAGCACAAGGTCATTCTCTTTCGCAGCCGGGACGAATATAACCAGGCCCTCGTGACGGTCGTCCCGCAAATTGCCATCACCTCCGGGATGTACGACAGCCGAACGCAAACCTGTTACTTCTTTGCCGGTCCCGGGGCGGATCCCACCACCATCTACCACGAGGCCACCCACCAGCTGTTTCAGGAAGTCGGTAAAGCGGTCAGTGTCCCGGGCGCCAGGGGTAACTTTTGGATTGTCGAAGCTGCCGCCCTGTATATGGAAACCCTCCGCACGGACGAGGATTTCCTCGTTCTCGGTGGTATCGACACACCCCGCCTTTTGGCCGCCCGCGTCCGCCTTCTCCAGGACAATTTCTACGTGCCACTCCGCGAGTTTGTCGCCCTGGGGATCAAGGAATGGCAAAGTGACACCCGGATCGGTGCCCTTTACAGCCAAGCCGCGGGCTTGATGCAATTCTTCATGCATTACGACGGGGGGCGCTATCGCGATGCCGCCGTCACGTATCTGGCGGCCGTCTATTCGGGCATCGATACCCCGGAGACGCTCGGCCAATTGACGAAAAGGACCTACGCGCAACTCGACCAAGAATACGCAGCTTACCTAAAATCCCTGCCGGCCCTGCCACCGATGCGGATTGTGAATCCCTGAAAACACGCTTTTCCGCCGTGCTTGCCAAGAAAATTCCCCACTTAATGTCTGAAACGAAACAAAACCAAAAAATGATTTTGACACGCGGCGAGCTGTGGATAAAATACAATGTGGGTCGTCATACGGCCGGCGCTGACGGTGTCTCCGCAGCGGCGAAGATCAGGTTTGGTGCAGGCGGGCAGCGTAGGATCGACGGCGTGGCGAAACGCCCTCTTTCATTTCTGTCGAATAGCCCGAACACTCACGACGGATTTCGATAGACGCACCGACCCTTTGATTTGCGCTCGAAAAAACGGAGGCCTTGTTGGCCCGGATGTCGCCGACAAGGAATCGCCACCGCCCGACAACCGGGTGGGCTTCGCTCTGTGGAGAATCCGACATCGGAAACACTCCGGTCAGAAAGACCAAGGCAATCCGTTAACATGGGCACTATAGCGAATCTGCACTGAATAGTATCGTCCGGTATTTATTTCACTCGGCGTGGTTTATAAGTTTAGGAGGCATCGCGGTCTTAGCATTCGGGCGAAAGCAGGGCCAGGCGCAATGGAATGAATGGGGGATTTCAAGCGGGCCAGCCGTCACCCCTCGCTGTGGTAAGGGATTGCTGAGCGAACGGCCCAACGTGGCCGATAAACCTTCGCTCAGCCGTGCCCGGCGGGTGCGACGAGGGAGCGATCGTGGATGTACAGAAGGATGAGATGAAAGAGGATGAAATGGTCGAATCAATGCGCCCCTTTCCCCACTACAGAGGGGAACAATTATGCCACCGATCGAAATCGTTTGTTCGAACGGACACCGTCTGAAGGTCAAAGATGAGTTCGCGGGGAGGACAGGTGCCTGCCCGATTTGCGGTGTCAAAGTTAAAGTTCCCCCTAAGACGCAGACGTTGACCGAAGACGACGTCCTAAAGTTTTTAGGAGACGCCCCACCCCCTCCGACCCAACCGGAACCAGCCGCCGAGGCCCCCAAGATCGTCCGCACGGATTCCCCTGCCCGATTACCAAAAAAAATCTGCGAGAAATGCCATCGCGAGATTCTGGCTGCCACGCGAATTTGCCCGTATTGCCACACTTACCTTGGCTTTTCGGATATTGGGGCCGGGGCCCGATGAGGTATGACCGTTGTCACGCTGGATTCTCGAGCGGCGATGCATTCTGGCCCGGTGTTAACAGAGGCATTTGAGCTGCGGAAGAAGAGAAATGCAGGGGGGGCGGCGAGGTGATGGGGCTTTTTCTTTTCCGATTCCTGTTAGCCCACCGTTGAGCAAGTTTTGTGCCGAAAATGTCGGGTTTGTTTTTGCTCGTCGTTTCACCAGGGGGCAGATTGAGCAAGCACGTGATGCGTATCATTGGTTATAGTACAATTTCCAAAAGACCTGTGACATGAACAACGGTGTATCCCGGTCAGGCATACCGCTTGACCAAACGCTGGAGAAAGGAAAAGCGAGGAGGTGCCAACAGAAGTTGATGAGTGAACGATCCATTGCAGTGGTCAACTGGGAGACCCTCGTCGGAATGTTTGGGCCGTGCGATCAGCATGTCCGAATGATCCGCGAGGCCCTGGGGGTGCGAGTGACGGCGAACAATAATCGAATCCACGTCTCCGGGGAGGCTTCGGCCGTCAGCCAGGCCACGGAGATTCTCGAGCGGCTTCAAGTCATGGTCCGGCGGAACGGGCCGGTGGCCGCCGAAGAGGTCCGCCGGTTGCTCCTCGAGGTCCAAACGGGGCCGATTCAGGAAGACGTCTCACCGATTGAAGTCTTTAGCGGACGCCGTGTCTATCCCCGGACGCCCGGTCAGGCCCATTACGTCAAGGCCATTCAGAATCACGACATCGTGTTCTGTATCGGCCCAGCCGGGACGGGCAAGACCTATTTGGCGGTGGCCATGGCCGTGGCCGCCCTGCGGGAACAGCGGATCCGGAAGATTGTCCTCGTTCGACCGGCCGTGGAGGCCGGTGAGAGCTTGGGCTTCTTGCCGGGGGACCTCCAGGCCAAGATTTCGCCCTATCTCCGCCCCTTGATGGATGCCCTCCGGGAAATGATCGACCATGACACACTGCGACGGTACGCGGACGAGGATCGGATCGAAGTGCTCCCTTTGGCCTACATGCGTGGCCGCACACTCAACGAGGCCTTCATGATCCTCGATGAGGCCCAAAATACCACGGTCGCTCAGATGAAGATGTTCCTCACGCGGATGGGACACCGCTCCAAGATTGTGATTTCCGGCGATACGACACAGACGGACCTTCCGTCTCATACCCGCAGTGGTCTGGTCGATGCCTGGACCCGGCTGCGTCAGATTCGGGGAATTGCCCAGGTTGAGTTGACGACGGCCGATATTGTTCGGCATCCCTTGGTCCAAGCGATCGTGGATGCCTATGAGCAGCATCCGTCAAAACAGGACCCGAAGGCCCGGGAGACGATACAGGAATCCCCACCAGCGAACCATGGTGACAGCACCAGCAATGCGTGCCCTTCGCCCGGTGAGGTCTTAAACAAGGAGACAACTCATTAACCTCATGTTTTTTGGAGGAACAAAACGGAAGCGAAGCGAGAGACTGGCGGGCCTGGTCAGGGTGCCGGGAAAGTGGGAAGTGGCGTGGAGCCGCCTCCGCCGCACCGAAGTGGCCTTGCGGGTCATCATCGGCCTGACGGCTGCTACAGTCTTATGCGTCTTGACGCAAGCGTGGAATCCACCCCCCCTCCTCCGACTCCACCTCGAACTTGCCCGCGATAGCATGGTCGGCTTGCCCGCCGGTACCCTCGAGTGGCATCGTCCCTTGCTGCCGGATAATGAGTCACCACCCCAAGAAGAACCGGAAATGGCTACGCCTCGGCCTTTGCCCAAGCTGGCCCTCCGCTTTCTGGGCGTGTGGACCTTGGTGGTACTGTTACTCGGGGTGGGAGGGCTCTATATCTTCATTCGTGAACGTCGGGTCCTTGTCAGCCTCAACCGACTTCTCACCCTCCTTGGCCTTGTCATTGGCGGTGTGGTCATTGCCCGCTGGCTGGCCTCGGACATCCCCTACACCGAATGCATCCCCCTTTTGATTTTCGCGCAGACCTTGGCCGTTGCTTATCACCGCGAATTCGCCTTGACCTTGGGTGGCATTGTTTTGGTGTTGTTTTTGCTTGTCACAGGATACGAAGTCGGTACCGGCATTCTTTGGGCCAGTGTCCTTGCGGTGGCCATCCTTCAACTCGATTCGGTCCGAACGCGGACAAAACTCCTCACCGTCAGCGCGATCACGGCGGGCGTGGGGATCGTCGTTCGTTTCCTGCTCGCGCTGAACAATGATGTCCCGCTCGATATGCCCCTCCTGGGCGAATTGTGGCGGATTGCCCTGGCCTGCATCGTGTCCGGCTTCCTCATGCACGGATTGCTTCCCTTCATCGAACGGTTTTTCGGCATCCTTACCGACATGAGCCTCTTGGAACTGAGTGACCTATCTCACCCGCTGCTCCGCGAACTGGCGCGACGCGCCCCCAGCACTTACAACCACTCGATCAACGTCGGGGCGATCGCCGAGGCGGCGGCCGATTCCATCGGCGCCCGGGGCCTGCTCGTCCGCGTTGGGGCCTATTTCCACGATATTGGCAAGATGCTCAAGCCCAATTATTTCATCGAAAATCAACGGGAAGCCGAAAACCGCCACGAGACCCTCGAGCCCACGATCAGTAGCCTCATTATCATTGCCCACGTCAAGGATGGTGCCGATCTTGCCAGGCAGCACCATTTGCCCGAACCGATCATCGACTTCATCGAGCAACATCACGGGACAACGCTCGTCGAGTATTTTTATGAAAGGGCCAGGGAAAAGCGGGAAAGCCAGGCCGAAAACAACAAGGTCGATGAGAACAATTTCCGCTATCCTGGGCCACCACCCCAGACGAAAGAAGCCGCCGTTCTCATGTTGGCGGATGCCGTGGAAAGTGCCGTGCGGAGCCTCAAAGACCCGGCGCCTTCGCGGATCGAGGCCGTCGTCCGCGATATTGCGGAACGGAAGCTCCACGAGGGCCAGTTCGACGAAACGAATCTCACGCTCCGCGAGTTGCGGACCATCGAGGATAGTCTCATCCGCTCGCTGGTCGCCATGTATCACGGGCGGATCAAATATCCGGAACGGCGAACTGAGGACCGCCGCGAGACGGAACGAAGGAGCGAATTGTCCGGTGGTACGGTGGCAGGGATGACGAAATCCACAGGATCACCCAAGAATGGGCAGTCCGGCGGAACGAGCGAGAAAACCACGCCCAGCGAATCACCCAGTGCCGTCCCGGCAGGCAAAGACCCCGCGGAGCCCGGCGTCTGACTGTGGCCGCAAAGCACCCCATGGATCATCAATCGGCACGTCGGCGGACGCGACGGCGCGCGTCCCTCC